>Ga0126376_10001746_pt1 | contig 11923 bp, 9 predicted proteins | sample PanSoiMetPlot_15_FD_92760 | JGI IMG/M metagenome (GOLD analysis project Ga0126376, IMG submission 92760) | Tropical forest soil microbial communities from Panama - MetaG Plot_15 | ecosystem: Environmental > Terrestrial > Soil > Tropical forest > Bulk soil | place: Panama | collected 2016-02-17
CCGGGACCTCGAAAATCCGCTCGGTGCCGTGCAGATGGGGCTGATCTACGTCAACCCGCAGGGCCCGAACGGCAATCCGGACCCGATCGCGGCGGCCACGGACATCCGCGAGACGTTTTCTCGCATGGCGATGAACGACGAAGAAACGGTCGCGTTGATCGCCGGTGGCCACACCTTCGGCAAGACCCATGGCGCCGGTCCGGAGTCCCATGTGGGGCCTGACCCGGAAGCGGCCGGCATCGAGGAACAGGGCTTCGGCTGGCGGAGCACCTTCGGCACGGGCAAGGGCGGTGACACGATCACCAGCGGCCTGGAGGTCACGTGGACGACCACGCCCACGAAGTGGAGCAACGACTACTTCAAGAACCTGTTCAGCTACGAATGGGAGCTGACGAAGAGCCCGGCCGGCGCGAATCAGTGGAAACCCAAGGGGGGCGCGGGCGCCGGTACGGTTCCGGATGCCCACGACAAATCCAAGCGTCACGCGCCGGCCATGCTGACCACGGATCTTTCTCTGCGGCTCGACCCGGCGTACGAAAAGATCTCGAGGCGCTTTTACCAGAACCCTGACCAGTTCGCCGACGCATTCGCCCGGGCATGGTTCAAGCTGACGCATCGAGACATGGGCCCGCGCGCCCGCTACCTAGGTCCTGAGGTTCCCGCGGAAGAGCTCATCTGGCAGGACCCCATCCCCGCCGTCAATCACAAGCTGATCGATGCCCAGGACATCACCGCCCTCAAGGGCAAGATCCTGGCGTCGGGGCTGTCCGTCTCGGAGCTGGTTTCGACCGCCTGGGCGTCGGCGTCCACGTTCCGCGGCTCCGACAAGCGCGGCGGCGCGAACGGCGCGCGCATTCGGCTCGCCCCGCAGAAGGACTGGAAAGTCAACCAGCCGGGTCAGCTGGCGAAGGTGCTCAAGACCCTGGAGGGCATCCAGAGCGAGTTCAACCGCGCGCAATCCGGCGGCAAGAAGGTCTCGCTCGCCGACCTGATCGTTCTGGCCGGGTGCGCGGGCGTCGAGCAGGCAGCGAAGAATGGCGGTCACGCCGTGACGGTGCCGTTCGCACCGGGTCGCATGGATGCCTCGCAGGAGCAAACCGACGTAGAGTCCTTCGAGGTCCTCGAACCGGTCGCGGATGGCTTCCGGAACTATCTCGGTGGCAAGTACCCCGTACTCTCCGAGGAGTTGCTGATCGATCGAGCGCAGTTGCTCACGCTGACCGCGCCGGAGATGACCGTGCTCATCGGCGGCATGCGCGTCTTGAACACCAATTTCGGGGGGACGAAGCACGGCGTCTTTACCAAGCGGCCGGACGCGCTGACCAATGACTTCTTCGTGAACCTGCTCGACATGGGCACGGAGTGGCAGGCCGCGTCGGAGGCGAAGGACGCGTTCGAAGGGCGCGATCGCAAGACCGGCCAAGCCAAGTGGACCGCCACGCGCGTCGATCTCGTGTTCGGCTCGAACTCCGTGCTCCGGGCCCTGGCGGAGGTCTACGGAAGCTCGGACGCGCAGTCGAAGTTCGTCCAGGACTTCGTCGCGGCGTGGACCAAGGTGATGAACCTCGATCGCTTCGACCTGGCCTGATCTGCATCGAGCCGCCGTAGATCAGGGCGCTGAGCGGACGTGGGATCCGGCTTCGGCCGGGTCCCACGACGCTGCCGTCCATCGGAGCGCGGTGGACCCTCGCTACCTAGGCATGAGCCGATTTCAGGCACAGTGTTTCCGCAGTCTCTTGCGAAGTCTGTTGAATCGCACGTCGATCGCCCCTGCTGAACTGATCTGCTCGAAGAGCTCCAGCAGTCTCTGCTGAATCGTCGCGGTCGCGACGCCTTCGAGTTTCGCGACAAAGATGAAACGATCCACTGCGCCCCAAGCTCTGACGAGTGCTTCGACGCACTGTGCTTGTTCTCTGACCCGCGTGTGCTCTAACGGGGAGACGCCGCCTTCGGGGTGATCGCTCTCGACGCTCGGGACGTTCCGCTGTGGCCAACGTTGCCGCAGGGTATCTCGCGCCGCGTTTCGTACTGCGGCTGTGATGTATCGAGCGGGATCCTCCATCTGGTCGAAGCGGCCAGCCATGATGGCCTGCACGAGATTGACACGCACCCGATCCTCGATCTCTTCGCGCTCCAGAGGCGAGAGCCAGTACCGCCACAGAACTCCTCGAGCCAGCGAGTGAAGGCGGAGCAGAAACTCTTGCCAGGCTGCGTGATCATCCTTTCGGCATCCGGCGAAAACGACCGTCCACTCGTCTGGAGGCTCCGCTGCCGCCACACTCGCGAAATCGAACGTGTCACGATCTGCTGGCTCCGCCTGTGCCGGTTCGAGCAGCTCCCGAATCGTAGGATCCGCGTCTTGTGGCGCGCGCTGCGGCCCCAGCGATGAGCGGAACGTAGTGCGCCCTAACCGCCCGATCAGCTCCAGGTGACGCGCGTACCGGCCCATGCAGCGGAGACACCGTTCGAAGTGCAGCCTCGCGGTGCGATCCGCCCAGAGGAGGAGGCGCCCGGCGAGATCGACATCAGAAAAACAGTTTGGTGTGACCGGCTGACCAGTCAGGAGCGCACGCCACTCGCTGAAGTCGCTGTCGGGAGCCTCAGCTTTCGACATGAGGCGTCTCCCTTCGACGCACCTGGCGTCACCGGGATCGGTCAGTGGTTCTTCCTGTCCCGCGGGGTCGGCCGCGGCACAGCAGTATACGTCCTATGAACGGACCGGGGATTGGTTTCTTACATGGCGATCACGTGATCGGATCTCAAATTCTCGCTGCGTATTCGGATTGTAAGAACCTCGCGCCACGGAGTTCTCCACTGTAAGAAGTGCGACCGGGACGCACTGGGGAGGCGGACATGAAAGTGGTCGAAGGGTTCGTGGTGAGGACAGCCGGCTGGCCGCCGTCTCAAGTTGTGCGGCAGAGCCTCGCAGAGCACCGCCATCATCGCCGGCGTGACCGGGTGCGCTCGATCGTACTGTGTGCGCTTGCCGTGATCGCCGTCGGCTCCGCACTCGGCGCACTTTATCTTGGGCTGTGGTTCGCCAGCGCCGCCTCGAGTTCTGTCATTGCACCAAGACTCCAGCCGGCATCGTCCCGCGACGGTCGCCTGGACTCGCTGCCGAGTGACTGCGACGCAGGGCCCTCCACTTTCAGGACGGCGCGCATCTGTTGAGGCGTTCGCGGTGCTCGGACACCGGAAACCGTGACGGGTCTAGAGGAGGAAAACACGATGGGTACCGCTGCGGCAGTCCACACGATCGTGGGTGCCCTTGCCTCGATCGAAGAACACGTCGGTGCCCCGCCCGAGTGGGTGGCGGCCACGGAGAGCCAAGCGACATTCCTCCGCGAGGTGTATGCGGTCTGCCGACCGGAGGTCAAGCACATCCCCGAAATCGAGAGCTGCGGCTCCACGAACGCGGTGGAGCTGAACGCCTTCGCAACGCGGCGCGGTCTGGCCGTGTCCTTCGAACAATTCGGCCCGGACGCGGCCGGTGCTCTGAGCGTGCTCGATCTTCGAATCGCCTGGACCGCTCCAGGCTATCCAACGACCGTCGTCACCCACGACCAGCACCAGTTCCCGGCCGTGCGGCTACCAGAATCCCAAGTCACATTCCGGCGAGCGCCGTCCCATCCGGCGCCGATCGCGGTGATCAGCACGCTCTCTGGCGACGCGGTGTACCTCACGCCGCTGGCCGCTCCGCGCTCCGACCTTGTCGCACTCGTGCGGCGCCTCACGAACGAGTTTTCGGCAGATGGCGGCTTCGGCGGCGTGGTCTTTCCCATGGTGGATCTCGGAGTGCAGCACGACTTGGATTTCATTGTTGGCCTCGCGACGCGGACCGCGGACGGTCGAGCCCTACAAGTTGCGGCCGCCGAGCAAAAACTGAGCCTTCAGATGAATGAGCATGGCGCCCGGGCCGAAGCCGTGACCCGGATGGAGTTCTTGGCAAGCGGCGAGTCATCGCCTCCGCCGGACCTTGTGATCAATGAGCCGTTCCTCGTGTGGGTCGAGCGTTCCAGTCTCGCGGCGCCACTGTTCGTCGCACACGTGACACGCGAGAATTGGCGAAGGCCCGGGGATCTTTCTGCTGAGAGCGACCCCGAGCTATGATTCACGCGTGAGAATTGGAACTCCCCCATGTCTCGTGTCCGACTGATAGGAGACTGCCATGCGCAAGAGGAATCGCAGGAAAACCGCACGCCGGCGCGCCGCGTTCAAGAAGAAGCAGAAGAAGCGCCGCCTGCGCGCTGCCGGGCGTCTTCGCTAGACGACTAGCGCCTCGCCGGCGCCGGCACGCGCGGCAGCCCCAAATGGTCGCGCAGGGTCGTGCCCTCGTATTCGCGCCGGAACAGGCCGCGCGCCTGCAGCTCGGGCACGACCTGGTCGACGAAGTCGATCAGCGCGCCGGGGAAGTATGGGGGAAGGACGTTGAAGCCGTCCGCGGCTTCCTCGACGAACCATTCCTCGAGCGTGTCGGCGATGCGCTTGGGAGTTCCGCAGAGGACCCAGTGGCCGCGGGCGGCCGCAGTCAGGTTGTAGAGATCGCGCAAGCTCATGTTTTCGCGTCGCGCCGTGTCGTAGAGCACGCGTGAGAAGGTCTGGCTGCTCGCGTCGGGCGGGGGAGCCGGTACCGGCCCGTCGAGCGGAAAGCCGGTCACGTCGTACCCGATACGGCTCGTCACCAGGGTCAGGGCGTTGGTCGGGGTCAGCCAGCTCTGCAGCAGCGAGAGCTTGCCGCGGGCCTCCGCCTCGGTGCTTCCGATGATCGGCATCACGCCGGGCAGGACCGTGACTTGATCGGGCGTGCGGCCGTACTTGGCCATGCGCGCCTTCAGATCGCGATAGGCGCGCTTCGCGGCCGACAGCTCCTGCACGACGGAAAACACGACGTCGGCCGTCCGCGCGGCCAGCTCGAGCCCGGCCTCCGAGCCGCCGGCTTGAATGATGACCGGATGACCCTGAGGGCACCGGGACATGTTGATGGGGCCCTTCACCTGGAAGAACCGGCCACGATGGTCGAGCGCGCGCACCTTCGACGGATCGAGGTAGGCTCCGGTCGCCTTGTCCGCGACAATCGCGCCGTCCTCCCAGCAGTCCCAGAGGCCTTTCACGACGTCGACGAACTCCTGCGCGACCTCGTAGCGCAGGTCGTGCTCCATGTGAGCTTCGCGGCTGAAGTTGAGTGCGGCCTTGCCCGCCGAGCTCGTCACCACGTTCCAGGCCGCTCGGCCCTTGGTGATGTGGTCGATCGATCCAAAGGCTCGGGCGACGTGGTAGGGCTCGCCGAAGCTGGTCGACACGGTGGCGCCGAGACCGATGTGCGAGGTCGAGGCGCTCAGCGCCGAGATGAGCGTGGTCGGCTCGAACCGGCACAGGAACGACGGATGGTCGCCGGGGTCCATGACGAGCCCGTCGGACACGAACAAGAGGTCGAACTTGCCGCGCTCGGCCTGCCGGGCGATTTCCTGGATGACCGACAGGTCGTTGTTGCTGGTCGCCGCGCCGTCGTAGCGCCAGCCGGCGGAGTGATTGCCGGTGCCGAGCACGAATACGCCAAAGTGCATCTCGCGCCGGTTCGGAGACATGGACCCGCTCCTCTCTACGTGATCGCGCTGCCGAGTCGCGCGATGTCGTCGGCGGCGCGCTCGCCGATCGGCGCGATTGCGAGCTCGGTCACGCCGGCCTCGGCGTAGAGCTCCGCCTGGGCCAGGCATTCTTTGGGCGTGCCGGCTATCGCATACTCCGCGAGCAGCCGATCGTCGATCGCGTCCTCCGGCGCCTCGCCGCGGGCGAGGCGGCTCATCGCTCGCGCAAAGTCCTCCGGCCGGCCGTACTCGCCCATCGCGGCGCGCGTCGCGGCCGATGCGGTGTGCGCGTAGCCGGTGAGCATCGCGGCAACGCTACGCTTCGCGATCCGCCGCGCCTCCGCGCCATCGTCGCGGATTGCTCCGGGCACGTACTGGACGATCTCGCGTGGGGCGCGACGGTTGGTCCGTGCCGCAGCCTCGTGGATGATCGCAACCGCGCGCCGGGTGAACGCCGGCGGCACGAGATTGGAGATGATCACGCCGTCTGCGATCTCCCCGCACAGGCGCAGCGCCTGCTCGCCCATCGCCGCGGTCAGGATCGGCACGTTCCCGCGGCGCGGCGTGAAGTCCAGTCGCACGCCGTCCGCAGAAAACGCCTTGCCAGTGTAGGTGACGGTCTCACCACGCAGCAGCGCGCGCGTGATCGTCACCGCGTCGCGCACGGCGGCGATCGGCCGATCGACCGGCGCCTGCGTCTGCTTGATGCGCGACGGGATCCCCGCGCCGATGCCCAGCGCCACCCGTCCCTCGGACAAGTCGTCGAACGCCGCGATCTCCATCGCCATCAAGGTGGGGTGGCGCTGGTGGGGATTGAGGATGCCGAGGCCTATCCTTATATGTCGGGTCGCCACAGCGCACGCCGCCGCCCCAGGCCACGCTCCTCTGCCGAACGGATTCTCCGCAAACCAGACCGTGGAGAAGCGGGCGTGCTCGGCGGCCACGGCCTGCTCGACGCACTGCTGCGGCATCAGACCGCCATGGCAGCGCAGCGCGAGCGCCGGCCGGGTCGCGCTAGACATTCCCCGGACGGGGCGTATCGCGGCCTTCGGAGAAGTGGACGTGGACCGTCTTCCATTCGCGCTGCTGTTGCAGCAACACCATCGTCGAGCGCGAGATGAACGACTTGTCCACGTGTCCAGCGTCCGGCTTACCGGTCTCCGGCCTCCAGCGCGACGTCGTCTTGCGATGGCACGTCACCACCGCCATCTCGCCGCGGACGATCACCTTCACGTCGAACGGCTCCCACCAGCCGCTCTCCTTGTGCTGGGCGTAGTACTGCCAGAGCCGGCTCCAGTGCTCGAGCCCCACGTACGTGTGGCCGTTCATGTTGAAGAAGACGTTGGTGGGGTCGTCGCTCCAGATCGGCTTGAGGGCCGGCCAGTCGAAGGCGGCGTTGGCGCGGAGGTAGCCGTCGTGGGCGGCGAGGATCGCCTCGTGGTCGGTGTCGGAGCCGCCGTCGAAACGGATCGGGCCTGGCATGCTGCAAGGCTAGCACTTATTCCTGGATCTTGGTGCTCACCTCCCGTATGGTCCCGACCATGGCACGACTCAACGGGAAGGTGGCGGCGGTGACCGGCGGAGCCTCGGGGATCGGTGAGGCGACCGTGCGGCGGTTCGTGGCGGAAGGGGCGAAGGTCGCCTTCGCAGACCGCGACGCCGAGCGCGGCAAGCGGGTGGCGGCGGAGATCGCCGCGAACGGCAGCGACGTCGTGTTCGTCGAGGCGCACGTGGAACGCGAGGCCGAGGCGTCGGCCTTCGTTCGGCAGGCGGCGCAGCGTTTCGGCCGGCTCGACATTCTCGTCAACAACGCTGGAGTCCGGCTGTATCACACGGTGGAAGAGGCCAGCGCCGAGAGCTGGGACGAGATTCTCGGCGTGAATCTCAAGGGCTACGCGTTCTGCGCGAAGGCGGCGATTCCGCTCCTCCGGCAGGCCGCCCCAGGCAGCATCGTCAACGTCGCCTCGGTGCGATCGGTGACGAGCATCGGCAAGACGACGCAGTACGACACGACCAAGGCCGCGGTCGCCGGGCTGACACGCGGGATGGCGGCGGATCACGCCGCGGACGGTATTCGCGTGAACGCGGTCTGCCCCGGGCCGATCTACACGCCGTTTCACGAGAGGCGCAACGAAGCGATCGGTCGGACGTTCGAGCAGTACCTGGACGACGCCGTCAAGGGCACCTTGCTCCGGCGTCACGGCACGCCCGACGAAGTGGCGGCCTGTATCTTGTTTCTCGCTTCTGACGACGCCTCCTACGTGACCGGAACTTTGCTCTTCGTCGACGGCGGCTACACCGCGATGTGACCTGGTGCGGAGGGGCTTCGCCCCCTCGACTGTCCAGTCGTGCCGCGGCCGTGGGGCCGCTCCGGATTTTCAGGATTCAGGGCCCGCCGCCCATAATGGGTGAATGAGGCTTGCTCGCCTCATTCGAGCCCATCCGGACGCAGCGTCCGCGCTTTCGCTGATCGTCTTGCCGCTCCTGGTCTTCGGGCGCGCGCTCATGCCCGGCAGGGCGCTCTCCGCCGCCGACGTGCTCTTCCTCACGTATCCGTGGCGCGGCCTGGCTCCGGGGCTGCGGCCTGGCAACGACCTCCTGACGGATCCGGCGTACCTGTTCCAGCCGTGGCTCATCTACGCCGTCAGCGAGGTGTGGCAGGGACGGATCCCGCTCTGGAATCCGCACGTGTTCGCCGGTAGCCCTTTCTTCGGCAATCCGCAGAGCGCGCTGCTGTTCCCGCTCAACTGGGTGGCGCTGATCGTGCCGATTGCGTCGGCGTTCGCGCTGATCGCCATTTTGAAAGTGGCGGCCATCGGACTGGCGACGTACTGGTTTCTGAGAGTGCGCGCGCTCCACCCGCTTGCTGCGCTCATGGGCGCGATCAGCTTCATGTGGAGCGGTCTGGTCGTCGTGTGGCTGCAGTGGACCAATGCCACCACGCTGATCTTCTTTCCAATGCTGCTCGCGTCCGTGGAGTTGCTGCGGATCCGTCCGGGGCGTCGCGTCGTCGCCCTCGTCGCGCTGACGGTGGCCCTGGGCGTGTGGGCCGGCTATCCGCAGGGGATGGCGCTGGCGCTCGCATCGGCCAGCGCCTGGGCGTTGTGGCGCACGCGCGGAGCGGGCGTCCCGTTCCTGTCGCGGTACGCCGCCGGCGTGGCTCTAGGACTGTCGCTCGCCGCGATCCAGCTCGTACCGTTCATCGAGTACGCGAGACTGAGCTCCGTGCTGGCCACGCGCGAGACGTGGATGCCGCCGCTGTCGGCGTCGTTCCGATCGGCGATCAACCTTCTGGTGCCGTACTACTATGGCAGCCCGACCAGCGGTGACTACTGGGGCGACTGGAACTTCAACGAGACGGCGGTCTCGGTCGGGCTGGCGCCCTGGCTTTTGCTGCCCCTGGCGCTGATCGCCCGGCGGCCCGGCACATGGTTCTTTGCGCTGATGGCGATCGTGGGCGGCGCTCGGCTGTACGGCGTTGGCCCCGATGTGGCGAACGCGGGCTCGCTCGTGATCAACTTCCGCCTCGCCCCGCTCTTGGTGTTCCCGCTGTGCGTGCTGGGCGCGATCGGACTGGACACACTGCTCACCGAGTCGGCTCCGTTGTCGCCACGATACCGCGCCGTGATCAAGATCGCCTTCGTCGCGGTGGTGTCAGTGGTGTTCGTCTCGTTCACGGCCGACTACGCGACGATGCGGCGTCTCGGGCTCGCGGCCGTGAGCCCGACGCGCTATCTGTGGTTCCTCGCGCTCTTCACCGCGAGCGCCGTGCTGTGTGTGATCGGCGCTTCGCGGCGTGGCGTCGCGTGGGCGCTTGCGCTCATCGGCATCCAGCTCGTCGGCCTGGCGCCGCTGGCGCTGACCTACAACCCAGTGATCGACGCGCGTCTGCTGTATCCGACGCCCCCGGCGGTCGTCCGTCCTCAGCAAGAGGTCGCGCAGGCTCCCGGCCGAGTCCTGATGGCGCCCAACCTGGCCATGCTGTACGGCCTCGAGGGCGTCGCCGGGTACGACGGGATGACGCCGCGTCATCTCGACGAGGTGATTCGATCCGAGACGAGCGCGCTCAACCTGATCGGCAGCGGGTACCTGCCGGAGGTTCCCGTCTTCCTGTCCCCCGTGCGAGATCTGCTCGGCATTCGCCACGTCCTCGTGCCTCCCGACGTGACTCTCGATGGCCCCGGTTTGTCGCTCCGCTACCAAGGCGTCGATGGTCGCATCTACCGGAACGACGCGGCGCTGCCCCGCGCCTTCGTGGCGGCCGAGGCGCGGTGCGTCGAGACAGAGCAGGCGTTGAAGCTCATTCGGGCGCGCACGGTGGATTTCCGACGCGAGGTGCTGCTGACTGATTGCTCGAACGCCACGACACGCGGCGACGATCGCTCGCCTCGCGGCGACTCCGCATCGCCTGGGACGGCGCGGATCGAGCGCTACGGCGCCGATCGTGTCACCATCAGCGTCGAGAGCGATCCGGGCGGGTATCTTGTGCTCACCGACGCGTGGTTTCCCGGATGGACCGCGAACATCGACGGCCGCGAGACGCGAGTCGAGCGCGCAAATCACGCCTTCCGGGCGGTGAGGCTCGAGCCCGGACGTCACGCCGTCGAGTTCCGCTACGCTCCGATGTCGGTACGCCTTGGCTTGGCGCTGAGCGCGCTCGCCGCGGTCGTCACCGGTGTGCTAGCGTGGCCGCGAACGGCGAGGACGACATCACCGAGCTGGGCGACGGCCCTCCGAGGCGAGCATCCGTAGGAGAATAACGCCGACCGTGGCGCCGACCGCGGCGAGATGGCGATCGACTATCGCGGCGCTTGCGGCATGCGTCGCGGTGTGGCTGGCCATCGCGCCACCGGCCGAGTCGTCCCTGCCGTCGGCGCCGTTCACCGTGTCGATGGACGTCTCGCCCGACGGCATGGGCAATCGCGTCACCGTGCGTGTCGAGGGCCTGCCGGCGCTCACGACGGCAGCGGCGCCAGAAGCATTCGATCTCTACGTTGCCCAGCTGCAGGGATTCCAGACCGCGGTGTTCCTGACTACCTCGGGCGCCTGGTCGCCCACGCGCGTCAGCGTGCAGCGAGGGCTGTCGACGTCGGGCTTCGCGCCGATCGCCGCCGGATGGACCGAGCGCCGGTTCGGCTCGATGCACCTGATGGTCATCGGCGCTCGCCCCGGAACAGATCCGCTCGTCCGATCCAACTGGCTCTTCCGGCCGATTCTCCGCAACCTGTCTCTGCGCGCGCGGCGGGCCGACGATCCGCAACCCAGCGAGGCGCTCGGCGTCGTGGGTGTGCTCGGGGGGCTGAGCGCCATCGCCGCCGGGATCGTGCTCTGGCTTCCGCGGAGGCGGCACCCGAAGCCTTCCGCGGGCGCCCTCATCGCCCTCGCCGTCGTCCTGCTCGCCGTGCCGGCGCCTGTCGACGCCGCCACGACACTCCGCGTCGGCACGTACCCGAACCCGCCGCTGGTCTTCCGCGACGAGCAGGGCCGTCCTGAGGGGATCTACGTGGACGTGCTCGAGCACGTCGCCCGGCAGGAGCGGTGGACGCTCGAGTACGTCGAGGGCGCCTGGGACCAGGGCCTCGAGCGCCTGCGGCGCGGCGAGATCGACCTGCTCCTCGCCATCGGCTACTCACCCGAGCGCAGCCGGCAGTTCGAGTTCTCGCACGAGCTGCTCATCGAAAACTGGGGACAGGTCTACGCACCGCGGAGTGCGAATATCCACACGCTGCTGGACCTGACGGGCCGCAGGCTGGCGGTCGTGCGGGGTGACATCTACTACGCAGCACTCCAGAGCACCCACGAGACACTCAAGGTGTTCCCGACATTCGTCGAGGTGAGTGACTACGCCGACACGCTCCGCCTCGCCGCCCAAGGCCAGGCGGACGCGGCCCTGGTGCCGCGCATCTTCGGGGCCTGGGCCGCGCGCGACAGCAAGGCCGAGAAGACCTCGATCATGTTCAGCCCGGTCGAGCTGCGCTTCGCCGCGCCCAAGGGCCGCGGGAAGGAGGTGCTCGACGCCCTCGACCGGCACCTGGTCGCGCTGAAGGCGGACAAGGGCTCCGTCTATCACCGCTCGATCCGCGCGTGGCTCGAGGGCGTGCGAACGCTGAACTTCCCGACCTGGCTGAACCCGTTCTGGGTGGCGGGCGTCGTCCTCGGCGCTGGCGGGCTCGCCGTGGGCCTGAACTTCCTGCTGGGCTGGCTGGTGCGCCGCCGCACGCGCGCGCTGCGAGCTTCCATGGCGGCCCGGGCGAGGATCGAAAGCGAGCTTCGCATCGCTCGCGATATCCAGCTGAGCTTCGTGCCGCGGACGTACCCGCCCCTGCCGGGCTGGGAGA
>Ga0126376_10001747_pt1 | contig 11919 bp, 12 predicted proteins | sample PanSoiMetPlot_15_FD_92760 | JGI IMG/M metagenome (GOLD analysis project Ga0126376, IMG submission 92760) | Tropical forest soil microbial communities from Panama - MetaG Plot_15 | ecosystem: Environmental > Terrestrial > Soil > Tropical forest > Bulk soil | place: Panama | collected 2016-02-17
CCCGGACACACAAAACCACAAGCCGCTAGACGACTCCAGGGCAGAGAGCAACTGTGGTTTGTATTGGGTGTGCGTTTTTCAGTACACTGCTGAAAGAAGGGCTGCCAACGCCTCGTTTAACAGGTAATCCGAGGTTTCGGTACTCCCAGCACTGGGAACGCAGTTATTACAGACGGCCGTATCCTTGTCAGTAGTCACCATAACGCGGTTGGGGGTAGGACTAGGATTAGCGAAGCCAGGAGTATCCAAGGTTCCTCCTCCGCCGTCTGCATGGGCGCTAATTCCAAGGACGAACGCGAGCAGGACAACATATACTAGGTTTTTGACAGATTTCATTGATCTTCTCCTCAAATAATGTGTAGTCAAGCCGGTGAGAGGGTGTAACCAAGAAGAATAATTGGTTGATTGTGATGATATCCGGCAATTTAAGCGCTTGCAAGGTTCCTTGCGGATTCGTACAACTGGAGACCTAATATGGATTTGCAGACATCCATTTATGAAAAGACTATTAACGCAGCGGTTGCTGATGACGTAATACCACTATGCGAACTTGCAAAGAATTTCGAAGAGGCCGGTGAGTTTAACCAAGCTGCCGAAACTCTCAGACCTTTCTGGAGCGGAATATCTAATCGACCGATTACAAAAGGGTTAGAAGAAAGGGCTCAGGCCGAGGTATTGCTACGAAGCGGAACGCTGACGGGCTGGTTGGGAAGCGCCAACCAGGTTCCCGGAGCTCAAGAGAAGGCCAAGGATCTTATTAGTGAGAGCGCGACGCTGTTTGAAAAGCTGGCACTACCTGAAAAAGTAGCTGAGGCGCGAGTCGACTTATCAATTTGTTACTGGCGCGAAGGTGCACTCGACGAGGCGCGAGTCACATTGCGTCTTGTGCTGGACAGTCTTCAAGAATCTGGAAGTGAGCAGAGGCTCAGGGCTTTACTAAACAGTGCGATGGTCGAACGGGCCGCAACGAGATATCAGGATGCGTTGCAAATCTGCACGGGTGCGGCTCCGCTTTTCCAAACGAGCTCCAATGACGCTCTCAAGGGTAAATTTCATAACACGTTCGGTAGCGTACTAAAAAACCTCAGTATTGCAAAAAACCGAGAGGATTATATTGATCGTGCTTTAGTTGAATTCGCAGCCGCGAGTTACCATTTTGAGCAAGCTGGACACCATCGGTTTCTCGGACGTGTTGAGAACAACGTCGGTTATCTCTTTGCGACTATCGGACGATTTGATGATGCACACGAACACCTTACACGAGCGCGAGCACTCCTCAACGGTGTTGGAGACCATGGCGGAGCTGCTGGTGCGGAAGATACTCGTGCTCAAGCATTTCTACTTGAAGGCAAATATGACGAAGCGGAAAGAGTTGCTCGCCGTGCTGTTCATGCATTGAGGCAAGGCGGTGAACAAGCCCTCCTCGCAGAAGCTCTTATTACTCACGGCAAAGCCTTGGCGCGGCTAAGTCAGACCAGGGTGGCCAAGGCCACGTTAGATCAAGCGGTCGAAATCTCTCAAACCGCAGGTAACCCTGATCGCGGCGGTATTGCGGCTGTGACCGCAATCGAGGAGTTAAGCAACTACCTCCCTGTAGACGCACTCCAGAATTACTATCGCACTGCCGAAACTCTGCTCTCAAACTCTCAAAATCAGAGCCTCAGAACGCGTTTGGGCGAATGCGCGCGACGCGTGCTTTCCGTCGCTCTGACTGACGCGACCAGCGCGACAACAACCGATACAGTGCCCCCTCTCCAACCAGGTTTTTCGTTAGACTCGGAAGTGCTTCGCTATGAAGGCAACTTGATCCGCCGCGCTCTCGAAGAGTCAGGCGGTAGCGTCACGCGCGCTGCGCGTCTACTCGGAGTGACTCATCAAGGACTTGCGTTCATTCTCAATGGACGTCACAGCGATCTTCTTTCAATTCGCACTCCAGTGAAACGCCGGCGTCGAAGCATTATTCGTCACCATTGAGTGCTCCAACCAACGGCAACTTCATGGCGCTGCTTTTTCAAAGGCAGCGCCGTTGCTTTATTTGTACTCTAAATCAAAGTTCTCCTATCATTCCGTATCTATGAGCCAAGCGATGCACAAAATTGTCCCCCTCCTGTTAATTGTCTCTTTGTGGTTAACCGCGCCAGCACAAACGACAAAACGCCGCGGCGCAACGCGCAAACCAGCCGTATCCGCACCGCAACCGGTGACCGCGCCGCAACCAACAACAAACACGCAACCAGCACGTCCGCCGGCTGCCCCAGTGCCGCTCGTCGTAGTCAACGGCCAGACATTCACGACCGCAGAGCTCGATCCTGAAGTGCGCCAGGAAGTCGAAAGCCTTGACGATAAGATTGCCGCGGCCCGCAAAAATGTTCTTGACGTACAAATCAACACGTTGCTTCTCCAAATCGAGGCCAAAAAGCGTCGCATCGATACGCATCGCCTGTACGAACTCGAAGTGAGTAATCGCGTCGGAACGATCACCCCGGCACAAATCAAAAAGTTTCTCGACGACAACAAGGAACAGTTCGAAGGCGTGGATCCTGCACTCGCCGGCAAACAAGCCGCCGCTTATCTGCACGATGAATTTGAGAACAGGCTTGCCGATGATCTCGTCAATCGTTTGCGAAAAACGAATCCCGTCGTGATGGGCGTCGACGTAAACTCACCTAACCTAAATCCCGCGGCTGTTGTGGCAACAATCGCCGGCCAGCCCTTGAAGGCTGATACGCTGATCGAAAGACTAAAGCCAATCATCTACAGGATGAGGCTTGAGACTTACGAACTCACCAGGCAGCGCATCGATCAAGTGGTAGACGACAGCTTGTTACTCGCAGAAGCGCAACGTCGTCAGATTGGACCAGAAGAAATAATCCGCGCTGAGATAAGCGATAAAGTTCGCAATCCAAGCGACGAAGAGGTGAATAAATTCTATAACGAGAACAAAGAACGCATTTCGGGAGATCTGAATAGCATTCGCAATCAACTAGTCACTTATCTGCAAAACGAATCGCGCCAGCGTCTCGAGAAAGATCTTTCGGAGCGACTCCGCAAAGGCGCAAACATCCGTTGGATCCTGACCGAACCAGCCCAACCAGTTCAGAACGTGAGTGTCGATGATGATCCAGCACGCGGTGATGCAAACGCCCCGGTGACGATTGTCGAGTTCACTGATTTTCAATGTCCCGCCTGCGCTGCGATGCATCCAGTGCTCGAAGAGGTTCTGAAGTCCTATGGCAACAAGGTGCGCTTCGTGGTGCGAGATTTTCCGTTGAACCAACACGAATGGGCGCGCAAGGCGGCAGAAGCAGCTGACGCTGCCAACGCGCAAGGAAAGTTTTTTGAATACATCGCAGTGCTTTTCAAAAATCAAAAAGCTCTCGACGTTCCCTCCTTGAAGAAGTATGCGAGTGAGCTCGGGTTGGACCGCGCACGTTTTGACGCGGACTTGGATCGCGGTATCTACGCAGCAGAAGTTGAGAAAGACGTTTCAGACGGCGAGATGTACGGAGTCGGCAGCACGCCGACGATATTTATAAACGGCGTCCAACTAAAGATCCTGAGCGCGGACGGATTAAAGCAAGCCATCGACGCCGCAGCGGCAAGCCGCACCCGGTCGAACGCGTCTCAGTAGATGTGGACCAGCGCCCGGCCCTGTGAACTTTACGTAATACTTCTGTTGCGTATGCGACAAACACTAGCTACATAAATAGTCATCCGTTTCCCCTCTCCCTGCCCCCTGATCTTCAACCTGTTTGCGTTGAGAACCCGATGGTGGTTTCGTTAAAGCCAGAGCGACTGAAGCGCTACAAAGATGTAGCGATGTTACTGATCAAATACGGGCGTTCCGACTTGATCAGTGTGGCAGGACTCGAAGGTAGTGTGCTGCCGGACGAGATTGCGGAGGAGTCGCAGCAGGCCGCTCCGGCAGAAGACCTCGCCAAAGATCTCGAAAAGCTTGGTCCAACTTTCATCAAGCTGGGCCAACTGCTGTCAACCCGGGCCGATCTCTTGCCCGGTCCATATCTCGACGCCTTAACAAGGCTGCAGGATCAGATCGAACCTTTCCCGTACGACGAAGTGGAACGCATCGTGTCCGGCGAGCTCGCCGTCAGGATGTCGAAAGCCTTCGCCGACTTTGAGCCCTCGCCGCTCGCCGCGGCATCGCTCTCTCAGGTGCATCGGGCTTTTATGCGCGATGGTAGGGAGGTCGTGGTAAAGGTTCAGCGACCAAACATACGAGATCTCATCGTCAGCGACCTCGAATCCCTGAACGAAATTGCCCATTTTCTCGACCAGCACACCGAGCTCGGCAGGCGCTATGAGTTTGAAAACATGCTGGTCAACTTGAGGAAGAGCTTGCTGCGCGAGCTCGACTTCACGATCGAGGCAAATAACCTGCACACCATCGGGCAAAATCTGGCCGAGTTTGAAAACATCGTCGTTCCCGAACCCATCGACGACTTCACGACCACGCGTGTCCTCACGATGGAGTACATCTCCGGCAAGAAGATCACCGCGTTGAATCCTCTGCGCCTGCTAGAGATCGATGGCGGCTTTCTTGCTGACGAATTGTTCCGCGCATATCTCAAGCAGTTCCTGATCGACGGTTTCTTTCATGCTGATCCTCATCCGGGCAATGTCTTTCTTACTGACGACGGCCGCATCGCGTTGCTTGACGTCGGCATGGTCGGACGGATGACGCGCACCTTCCAGGACAACCTCTTGAGACTTTTGCTGGCGATCAGCGAAGGAAGAGGTGAAATGGCTGCCACAGCCGCAATGAAGATGGGGGAAGAAAAGGAAGGTTTTGATCGGACCGCGTTTGAGCAGCGCATCACGGATCTCGTGGCTGACAATTCCGATGCTATTCTCAGCCGTCTCCACGCCGGCAAAATAACGCTCGAAATAACCAAAATCTCTGCTGATTGCTGGTTCCGTCTGCCACCGGAATTCACAATGATCGCGAAGGCACTATTAAACCTGGAACGGGTGGTCTATGCACTTGATCCGAATTTCGATCCCAATATCATCATTCGCGAACGCGCCAACGAAATTCTGCAGCGAAACATCCTCAAGAGTGTTGCTCCAAACAATCTTTTATCCGGTGTTGTTGATCTAAAGGAATTTGTCGAAAAACTTCCGACGCGGGTAAACAGACTCTTGGACGCTGCCGGAAAAAACGAGCTTAGCTTCAAAGTGGATGCGATAGACGAGAAGATTGTTTTGGAAGGACTTCAGAAGGTTGCGAACCGCATCACGCTCGGACTGGTTATAGCTGCTCTGATCGTAGGTGCTGCTATGTTGATGCGGGTCGAAACCTCGTTTCGGATCTTTGGCTATCCGGGCCTGGCGATGATCTTTTTCCTGCTGGCGGCTGCTGCTGGACTTGTGCTCGTATTCAGCATCATCTTCCATGATGAGAAACGCCGTGACAAGAACTAAAGCTCACGCTCGACGGCAGTGGTTATCAGTTCCTGCAGGACTGCTTGTTCCTCTTCACTTAACGAGCTAAACGCTATTCCGAATCCGACACCAGGCTGGCACGAGGCTACGCGACCCTGAAGCGGTAGCCATTCGCCGGAAGGAAGCTGGATTTCGAGGTTTATCTCCTCACCGTGCTCGACGTGGCCGAAGGTGTTGACATAGCAACCTCCCATGCTGATGTCGTCAACTCGTGCCTCGTGGGTGCGCGACATACTCCCCCACTTCGCTTCGAGCAGGATTCTCTTTCGGTGGCTACTGCGTCGTTCCTGGTCCATGTCGCCCTCGCGTTCAGACGTCCGCCCACATGGCGTAGAGCCATTCTAAACGATGCGTGCGGACGTGACTATGAGCTTATTCGCGTGGAAAGAGGCTTGAGCCGGGTTGCGGAGCCGGCGCGTACTTCGCGAACAGCCGGTATCCCAACAGGAACAGCACGATGAATCCAAACGTCAACGGCAGACGCGTGTCGGACTTCACCAGCATCCAGAAGTGGATCACAGCAGCGACCGCGGCGAGGTAAACGAGACGGTGCAACCGCGCCCAGCGCTTGCCTCCGAGTCGCTTCACCATCTTGTTTGTCGACGTGATAGCGAGCGGCAGCATCAACAGAAACGCCGTCATTCCCGCAAGGATGAATGGTCGTTTGACGACGTCCTGGCCAACGCTCAGCAGATTAAACTGCCGATCGAACCAGACGTAAGTGAGCAGGTGAAGCGAACCGTAGAAAAAAGCAAACAGGCCGAGCATTCTTCGCACCTTCACCAGCGAGTTGATGCCAAAGATCTTTCTCAGGGGCGTTACTGCAACCGTCAGGCTGAGAAATATCAACGTCAGCATTCCGGTCGTCGTGGTGGCAAAGGCGAGAGGATTCGGACCGACACGTTTGCGATAGAGGTCCCACAGCAGCAACACGAGCGGCACCAGCGAGTTTACAAAGACAACTAACTTGAAAAAGCGCACGTTAGTCATAACGAAGATTAAAAATTCTTTACCAGATCCATGCCCTGATAAAGCTGGGCCACTTGTTCGCCGTAGCCGTTGAATAGCAGCGTGTTACGGCGGCCGTACTCGCCGATTCTTCGTTCCGTTGCCTGGCTCCAGCGTGGATGCGGAACGTTTGGATTCACGTTTGAATAAAAGCCGTATTCGTCCGGCGCCTGGATGTTCCAGGTCGTCGGTGGCTCATCCGCCACGAGCGTGATCTTGACGACGGATTTGATGCTCTTGAAGCCGTACTTCCACGGCACCACCAGTCTGATGGGTGCTCCGTCCTGAAGCGGCAATGTCTCGTCGTACATTCCGGTAGCCATGATGGTTAACGGATGCGTCGCTTCATCGAGACGCAGACCTTCGACGTAAGGCCAGTCGAGGACGCCGGTGCGTTGATTTGGCATCCGGTTGGGATCGAGCAGAGTTTGAAAAGCGACGTAACGCGCGGCTGACGTTGGTTCGACCTTCTCCAGTAGTTTTTGCAGCGGAAAACCGATCCAGGGGATTACCATCGACCAGCCTTCGACGCATCGCAGCCGATAGATCCGTTCTTCGAGTGGAAACTTCAGCAACTCGTCGAGGTCGAAAACTCTTGGTTTGTTTACCAAACCTTCGACAGTCACTGCCCAGGGCCTGGTGACAAAACCTTTCGCCGCATAAGCCACGCCACTCTTCGACGTGTCGAACTCGTAGAAATTGTTATAGTTGGTAATGGCGTCCAGCGGCGTTAACTGATCGGTGACAGCAAACCCTTGCTTGATCCGTTCTTCCTGCGGCGCCTTCGCAACCTCCTGGAGCTTGTCTCCCTTGACCGGTTCTGCCGGAGGTGGATTGAGACGACGATAGAGCAGTGTGGTCGCGGCGGCTGTTCCAGCCAGAGCCGCCGTTTGGATGAACAGACGCCGATTCAGGTAAATCTGTTTATCAGTAACTTTTTCTGACTTATCCGCCATTTTGAAGACCTTGCAACTTAGAATACCTCTATTTGTCGTTCGGTTCGCCAAATACTTACGCATTCAAACTCGCACCTGGATTGCCACCGATTAAACACCGATGACACGCATTGAACCCGTACCCGCCGATCAGATGACATATCGAAGCAGACTTCTCCGCTGGGGGATCGTGCTGTTTGTCGCCGTTGGGATTCTTTTGATACCAGTGCCCGCTGGAATTACACCTCAGTCGTGGCGCTTACTCGCGATCTTCGCCGCCACGATCATGGGCTCGATTGTGCGGCCGATTCCCGGCGCTGCGGTTGTCCTGCTGGGCGTCGCTGCCTTGCCGGTTTTCAGAGTGTTGACGATTAACGAGGCTCTGACCGGTTACGCCGATCCGGTGGTGTGGCTCGTCCTGGCGGCGTTTTTCATCTCCCGCGGCATGATCAAAACCGGCTTGGGACGACGTATCGCCTTTCTCTTTATCAAAGCCATCGGCAAGCATTCGCTGGGACTTGCTTATGCACTCGGTTCAACCGAGACGGTGCTCGCGACTGTGATCCCCTCAACCGGGGCTCGTTCCGGCGGGATCATCTTCCCGATCGCGAAGAGTCTCGCGGAAGCTTACGAGTCGAGACCCGGCCCCACCGCACGTCGTCTCGGCGGATTTCTGATGTCGAGTGTGTACCAGTGTAACGTGATCGTTTGTGCGATGTTTTTGACTGGGCAGGCTTCCAATCCGATCATCGCTCGGTTTGCTCAGGAAGTGACGGGTATTGAAATTACTTACGCGCGCTGGGCTCTCGGCTCAATCGTTCCCGGATTACTGAGTCTTGTGCTCGTGCCGTGGGTGATCTATCGAGTGTATCCACCTGAAGTCAAGCACACGCCGGGCGCCAGCGAACTGGCCTCGGAAGAATTGAAAGCCATGGGGCGTCCGAAATGGTCCGAATGGCTGATGCTGCTGGTGTTTCTGCTGGTCTCGATACTCTGGATGACGAGCAAACTGCATGGCATCGACTACGCGGCGGTCGCCTTGCTCGGCATCAGCGTTTTATTGCTCACAGGCGTACTCGACTGGGAAGATCTCATTAGCGAGAAAGCCGCCTGGGGAGTGTTCATCTGGTATGGCGGGCTGCTTCGCATGGCCGAGGCCTTGGGTCAAACGGGCATTACCAAGAGATTTGCTGAGGCATCTGCAAGTTTGACCACCGGTTGGAAGTGGTGGCTGGCGTTGGCGTTGTTGCTCCTGATCTATTTCTACGCCCACTACGTTTTCGCAAGCATTACGGCGCACGTGACGGCGATGTTTGTACCGTTTCTGATCGTCATTCTGGCCGCGGGAACGCCGACATACCTCGCCGTGCTCTCGTTGGCTTACTTCTCAAACCTGTCCGCAGCGCTTACTCACTACGGCACTACACCGGCGCCAATCTACTTCGGCGCCGGGTACACAACACAACGAACCTGGTGGACGCTGGGACTAGTCACGTCTTTAATAACGATTGCCGTCTGGACTGTCGTCGGCTTTACGTGGTGGAAAGTGCTGAAACTTTGGTGAACTGAATCATGGCTGGATACTCCGGAACTCCGCTCGTCAAGAAACTCGGTATCAAAGAAGGCGCGCGCGTGGCGTTCGTCAATGCGCCTGACGACTTTCAAGCCACGCTCGGAGAACTACCCGGCGACGTGAAGCTCGTGAAGGCGACTACGAAGTCGCTCGACCTGATTGTCTTCTTCGTCTTGTCTGAACGAATACTCGCGAGAGACTTCGCCAGTCTCGCGGAGCGTCTCACCAGCAACGGCATGATCTGGATCGCCTGGCCGAAGAAGAGTTCGGGAGTCACAACCGATCTCACCTTCGAACGCGTACAGCGCATCGGTCTTGATGCACGACTCGTTGACGTGAAGATCTGCGCAATTTATGAAACCTGGTCAGGTCTCAAGTTTGTTTATCGTCTCAAAGATCGAGCGAGCCGCCAGTAGCACGAAACGCTTTCCACAGTTTTCCACAGATCCTGAGGAAATCTTTGTGGAAATCAGGGTGCAGAGTTTTACAAAGCTGTTACAAGAGCATACTTAGAACACTTTGCACACGTGAGCGGCGTGCTCAAAAATCTTTTTGTATGAACGCATTAACTGTTTTGAAGCCGCTCGATACTCATCCGCTGATCGCTGCTGGTCCATGGTGTTTTTCACCGCCCTACTAATTGTGGGACCATTAAAAATAAGTACGAACTAGTTGCGCCAAACATTCGGCGAACGGTTTTTTAAGAACCGAGCGGCACTCGATTTTGCTAATGAATTCGAAGGTCTCTCAATCGCGATCATAACAGGTCAGACATACACGCGAATATCAACAAACGCGTGATGTGATCACGTATCCTCTCGTGCAAGAGTTGTTTGCGTTGCTAGAAGAGATCTTGAAAGGGAGATCGATCGGCGAAATTTCGGAGTTGATTTTGAGTCGAAACAAATCTGAAAAAGATGTTGCAAAAAAAGTGTCGATCACTATAATGCGATTCCCTCGCTGAACATTTGATTGCCAAAACAAGAGTTGATCAGCGGCCTGTTGGATGATCGTTTGAAGGTTAACTAGCTCTCATCTTTTTCTCGCAATTGCCCGGAGACCTTCAACGAGCTGTAAGTCAGGTAAATAGTGGGGCGTGACTCATGCGGTAAGTTGCGCAAGGCAATCTAGGCGATCGCGCCCAGTGGGATCTTCGCCAAAAATAACCCCCAAATATAGTTCCTTGCCGGAGGCAGTAAGCGCCGGACTAGGGTGTAGTTTTGTCCGATTACGGATTGCAGCTTTGGTCTTAAAAGCCCAGCGGAGTTGTGGAGATGATCGAGATACAGTCGGCCCCCCAGGTCAAACATTGCCCTATCTGTTCAAAAGAATTACCGATATCAGAATTTGGAATTTGCCGAGCGCGTAAAGACGGACGCAATCTTTATTGCAAGAGCTGCATTCGTCAGAAGGTCACCCAGAGCCGGCGCGCCTTGAAGGAATACAAATCAGCCCGCAAGAAGTACATTTCTCAGCAAGTCGAGATTGCGGAACTGCTTTCTGGTGATGGAACCAGCCATGGTCATTATCCCGCGAAGGCAATGAGCAAGCTGTCTCCCGTTGAGCGCGTGCGCGACGCAATCAGAAGAGGCTCACGAACCCAGCGCGAGATTGCTCAGGAAACAAAACTCGGCAAAGACGAAATCGGAGACGCGCTAGCCAATCTACTGCTCTGGACTCACGAAATCAGAACCCAGGTCGTGAACAACACTCGGCTCTATTTTTTGAACGACAACGCCGAGACCACGACAGTGGATGATGGACCGCGTCTTCCGGCTCGAAAACGCGACGTGCCGAGTTCGTTCAGCAGTTTGCAGGGGTTGATGCCGGGTCGGAATCCTGAAGGTGAACCCGAAAAAATCGGAGGCTGGGTGGCAGCCTAGCCTCCGCAATTAGCAGTTCCGATTGTCGATCCTGATTTCCTCAAGTCAACGATCGGAATTGTAAGCGGCAGTTTTAGTCAGCGAATGCCTCGAGCACCTCACTGGCGTGATCTTCGGGCTTTACCTTCTCGAAGATCTTTTTGATCTTGCCTTTTTCATCGATCAAAAAGGTGGTCCGATGAACACCCATGTAGGTTCGTCCCATGAACTTCTTCTCTCCCCAAACACCATAAGCCTCTGCGATTGCTTTATCCGTATCGGCTAACAGTGTGAACGGGAGGTTGTACTTGGTCACGAACTTTTGGTGCTTTGCTTCGCTGTCTGGCGAAACGCCTAAAACCGCGATACCCTTCTTCTTGAACTGAGAAAAGGCATCACGAAACGAGCAGGCTTCTTTTGTGCAACCTGGCGTATCGTCTTTCGGATAGAAGTAAAGCACGACCTTCTGTCCGCGAAGATCTTTTAGGCTTACGGTTTCGCCGTTGGCGTCTTTGGTTTTGAATGCAGGTGCGGCAGATCCCTCTTTGAGCATGTTTCGTCCTTTGTTGTTGGTCTATGTCTGAATTGTAGAGGATCAGGGTCACTTTCATGAAAGCTTCCACAAAAAACAAGCAGAGCTATTGGATGGTGAAGCAGGAGCCTGAAACTTACTCGTGGGACGACTTCGTCAGAGACGGCGGCACTGACTGGTCCGGCGTGCGAAACTACCAGGCGCGAAACAACCTTCGCTCGATGAAGCCGGGCGACAAGGTCCTCTTCTACCATTCCGGCAAGGGAAAAGAAGTGGTTGGTTTGGCTGAAGTGACGAAGGCAGCTTATCCCGATCCGACTGCCGATGATGAGCAGTGGGTTGCAGTCGATCTCAAACCCGTCAAGCCACTTGCGAACGCGGTTCAGTTAGCGGCGATTCGTTACGACAAGCGTCTCAGTCAACTGCCGCTGATCCGGCAGTCGCAACTGTCAGTGATGCCATTGACGAAAGATGAATTCGACGTGAACGTATCGATGGGAAGCAATAAATCCCGCCGCCGACAATAACAATCCTGCTAATCTTGAA
>Ga0126376_10001749_pt1 | contig 11916 bp, 14 predicted proteins | sample PanSoiMetPlot_15_FD_92760 | JGI IMG/M metagenome (GOLD analysis project Ga0126376, IMG submission 92760) | Tropical forest soil microbial communities from Panama - MetaG Plot_15 | ecosystem: Environmental > Terrestrial > Soil > Tropical forest > Bulk soil | place: Panama | collected 2016-02-17
TACTTTCTGATTACCGCTATAACTTCGTAGCGTATTACCTAAAATATGATCCGTCCTGGACTGAGGGCGCACAGATTGTTCACTTTCATAGCTTGAAACCGGATGTATATTGGTACAACGATGGCGTTGTCAGGCATTGGTGTGATAAGGCGCAGGAAGAGCGACTTAGCGACGACTTCTATTTAGCCGTCCTGATGTGGTATTACCATCTGCACGTAGCTTGCCATGCGTTGCGATTCAACTTCCCGACCCTGTCAGCGATGCCGCTCGAAGTCGTGGAAAGAGAATTAGCTGCAAGAGGACAAAAGAAGTGGCTTTTCGTTGACGATAACTCCCTAACTTTCTTACACTAAGCGCCACCAAAAAAACGACCTCGCGGGAGAAACGAACATGTCCGGAGTTGATGGTCATATCCTTACTGACCAACAGTTGTCCGACTATAAAGAATTGGGATTTCTTCACTCGCTCCCAATCCTGTCGGACACTGAAGTAGCTCATTATCGTGCCGAGATCGAGCGGACCTGTCAGGCAGTCGGCGGCCGCGTGACACGGCTTAATAGCCTTCACCTTTTCTTTCGGTGGGCCTGGGATTTGTGTACCCATCCGCGTCTGCTGGGTTGTCTGGAACGGATCATGGGTCCCAACATCCTGCTCACTTCAACCAGACTGTTTTATAAACACGGCCAATCCACCTCTTATGTTGGCTGGCATCAGGATGGAATCACGAAACGGCTGGTAGATGGTCGTGCCCCGGCGATTTGGTTGGGACTAACCGCCGCCACCGTAGAAAACGGGTGTTTACGTGTCGTGCCGCGCTCTCATCACTTTGGTTTGATACATCACGATTCATCTCCTGATCTGGCTCCTTTGCCCGGAGCTAAACAGTCATTCACTAGCTGGCCTCAGGATGATCTCTCCGGCAGGATCGCGCGAGTTCCACCAAACTACGATCCGCCTTTTGATATCGTGATGCGCGCCGGTGAGATGAGCATTCATCATCCCGTAATTCTTCACGGTTCGAATCCGAATCTGTCACCCGAATCACGCATCGGATTGTCCGCCAGTTACACCACTCCCGACCTCTACGATAACCCGAGGGCCGTTGTCTGGGTGCAAGGGGATCACCCCGCGCGTCACCAGCGTTTCCAGATTGATAGACCGCCCAACGCAAGTTTTGAAGATGCAGTCGCTGCGTATCGCGCCGGGGATTATCAAACATTGTACGCCGCCGTCTGAATAGAATCCGGAACTCAAACCAGATCAAACTTACGAAGGACACTTTATGACACTGCCACTCTTGTCAGCTGTAATTCCAACCAGAAATCGCGCTCAACTGGTCTGCGAGGCGATTCAAAGCGCCCTTAGCCAGCGCGAGGGAGAAGTGGAAGTAATCGTTGTTGACGACGCATCGACTGATAACACTGCGAAAGTAATCACGGAGCGTTTCGGATCGCGGGTTCAGCTCCTTCGTCATTCGGAAAGACGAGGTGCCGGTGCGTCGCGAAACGCGGGCATCCGGATCGCTCGTGGACATCTGCTGGCTTTCCTCGACGACGACGATCTCTGGCTGCCTGGAAAACTGGATGCGGAGCTTTCTATGTTGGAGCAGTTTCCTGACGCTGAGGCAGTCGTCTCTGACACTCTCATCTTCGTCAACGGAAAAGCTGAGGCGCAAACTTTTTTTGAACGAAACGGACTGTTTGCCGCCACGAAAGGTCAACCACGACGGATTAGTGAATGCCATTGGCTCTGGACCAATAGCATGAATGGGGTGGCGACGAGTTCCATAATGGTGCGTCGAGGCGTTTTGGAGCACTTGGGTGAAAACTGGTTTGCCGAGGATCTGATTACGTGCGAAGACTGGGAGTTTGAGATGCGCGTCTATCATCGCTTTCCAGTGGTCGCATTGCCTGAGATTTATTGCTGGGTTCGCCTGCTGGATGATGGGACGCGCATAGGTCGCGCGGCCCCAGGCAAGCCATGGACGCGCGAACAACAGATCGGTTTGCTAAATGATCGTCTCAAGGTGATGGAACGCTAGCACTGGCTGGATGGTTTGAGCAGCGACTTAGCAGCCGAGCTCGAGCGCTACCGGGAGGAAAACAGGCGTCAACTGTCGCAACTGTAAGAGTGCAATCTCTGTGTCTCCGTGTCTCTGTGGTTAATTTCAACTAACCACAGAGGCACAGAGAAGAAATTTATGGAAGAGGTCCATTTATGGCGAGGTACGACTGAGCAGCGAGCGCAACGCCATCACTTCGGCAACTCGGGTCACTTTTCCTATTTCCACGAACAGCTCGGTTATCCGGACTGGCGTGGTAAGAAAGTCCTCGATTTTGGCGGTAACACCGGCGGTCTTTTGCTCAGTCCAGGCTGCACCATACAACCGGAAGACTACTATTGCGTAGACGTCCTGCGGGAAGCGTTGGAGCGTGGACGCCAAAGATTTCCGCAAGCTCACTGGATTCATTTCAATCGCTATAACTGTTCTTTTAATCCTGAAGGCATTAGGACCTTACCGATTCCAGACACGAGCGTCGAGTTCGATATGATTTTGGCTTATTCGGTTTTTACACACACTACGCGCGAGGAGATGAAAGACCTTGTCCCGCAGCTACGAGCCCGGCTGGCGCCAAACGGCACGTTGGCCTTTACGTTTGTCGATCCGCATTTCAATGCCTGGCCCGAAGAATATGTTGGAAACAATTTGAAATGGCGTTTGGAGCGGTCACGACAAATGAACCTCGAGATCGACGTCGATAGCTTGTTGGAACAGAGCCGGAGTGCAGAGTGGTGCGCGCTAGTCGATGGGAAGACACTCTATGTCAACGACAACGGAGTTTGGAGCGATGAAGCGGAAACGTGCATGACCTATAACGTTTTTTACACGGCTGAGTGTTTACAGCACGAATTTCCGGACGCGCAGATCCGTCCTCCGGTCCAGAATGACATGCAGCATTGTTGCATCATGCAGAGGACTCCTGAGACTCGGGCAAGGAGATAACGATGACACCACTAAACCTACGAGCAGAAGGTAACAAGTTGCTGCACGACACAATGAAGCAACTTATCACTATAAGTTCAGGATCAATTCTGATAGTGATTACGTTCTTGGAAAAGTTCGTTAAGCATCCCCGGTGGAATTTTTTAGTATTGATTTCAGTCTTTGGGTTTTTGGCTTGCATCGTCGCAAGCTTGAAGATGATGAGAACGATTTCATTGAAAATGGGAGCAGGCTACACAGCAGATGCGGTGGCGAGACATCAGAGAACTGAGAATTGGGTGTATCCAGCATCAATATGCGCGTTTTCAGTAGGCCTTGGTGCTCTTGTCGTTTTTTTGGTTATAAATCTTTTTGGCTAACCCTCTACTTCAGGAGAATTCACATTAGCATAGTCTCAAACAGACCGTTCGAATCTACGAAGTCGCCGGACCTATTGGACCGAATAATCTCGCGCTGAAAGAAAATTGAGATGCTCGCACCGTTTCCCGATTCAGCAATAATCAACGTTCCAGATACGCTGGCGAGGGATCTACTCAGGGCGGCGGAGGATCTTCCTCTATATAACAGCAACGACTACTACTCAACGGCTCTCCAGACTCTCGTAGCCGATACTATTGGCGAAAAATGCCCGGATGGTTTCGGATGGCTCGTGAATCGCATCGGTGAAGGAGTTGCTCGGTGGCCGTATTGCGTTCTGATTCGTGGTTTACGTTACGACGTAGGCAAGCGGTTGTTTGTTGCCATCAATCGAGCCTTCGGTGAAATGGTTGCGCTTCCCTATAAGCAACCACGCGCGCAGCTTGTTCACTACCTGCAACCGCGTACCGACATACTCTCGTCGCGAGGAGGTCGTGAGTCTGAAAGATTGCACACAGACGCTGCCGACTGGGGAACGCCAATCGGATTCATCTCCATGGTATGCGTTCGTGCTGACCAGCGCGGACAAGGTCGTTCACGTTTATTGGACATTGACTCCATTCGCGATGAGATACAGACGCAGCTTGGGAATGACAGTTTGGAGTTGCTAAAGACCCAGCCAGTACCGTGGCAATTGCACTCTTGCTGGGGCGGCGGCGTGAGATGGCGCACGGTGCTGACTGAATCTACATTATGCTGGCGACGTTACACGATTCTTTTGGCTGCTGATGAGGATGGCGCTGAGCTTTCAAAAGAGATGCGGGCTTTACTGGACGAGTTTGAAAAGATTATTGAGGCTTCGGATCGCAGGATTGATTTTCTGATGAACGAAGGCGAGTTATTGTTTTCAGACAACACGCGCGGCGTTCATGCGCGCACGCCTATTATGGATGCCGAGACGTCAAACCGGGTGATGTTTCGGAGTTGGATCAAGGGACACGGAGTATGAATATGGAATTCGCTCAGGTTTATGATCGCGTTGAAGTCGATGGTGCGGCAGAGCCGCTGGGTGCTTCCGGCCTGGCGGGCGTTTGGATCAATTCAAATCCAGAGACGAATGGTATTGCCAGAATGGAGTTTTCTGAGGTCGAAGGCAAACTGTCGGTGCGCGTCGACGCAATTGGTCCGGATGGTTTGATCGATTGGGGATGGGTGCCCGTGAAACTGTTTGCAGCATCGCCCAAATCACGCGCCACTACGGGGTTTACGTGCACCTACGATTTCGGATTCGCCGAAACGCGACTACAAGCAATGATCATGAAAGGACTAATCGTGCTGGCGCAGTTTCATGAGTTCAAAGACGACAGTGGACGTATGGGCTATTTTGTGCGCGAATATTTTGCTGTAGTTCACGATCGATACTGAAAGAAGATGATGGAATTCAAACAGAGTGGACATTTGGATCCTGCACTTAGCGATCCAGCAACCAGAACACTGAAAGCCGACCGGCTGACCGGCCGGTGGCTCAACACGAATCCTGATACAGAGGGAATCATCGAATGTGTGATCAAGCAGGAGGGTGAACTTTTCAGTATTGATGTCTTCGGTGCCGGGCCGGACAGTCCGATTCACTGGCCCACGTGCAGAACCAAACCACTTGCGAATCTGGAAGAAGAGGCCGGACAACGAACGTTTGCTCTCAGTGCAACGTTCGATTTCGGGTTCATGACGGTCGAGACTTACATTCGCGTGAACAAAGGCGTACTGGTCATCGTGCTTTTTGCGTCGTTCCGCGACGGTAGTAAAAGGTCGGATTACGTTAATCGTGAGTTCTTTTATCGACCTACTCTTCAAAGGTGAAATCTTGGCGTTCGTTTCAAGAAAAACCTGGCAGTTCACTTATTTTGCCCAGCAACTCGGTGATCCGATGTGGCAGGGCAAAGACGTGCTTGATTTCGGCGGCAACGTCGGCAACATGCTCCGTGATCCGAACTCTACCATCGATGTTGGGCGATACTGGTGCCTTGATGTCGATAATGAAGCCCTCGCCAGCGGTAGAAGTTTATACCCCCAGGCTCACTGGCTTTGGTACAATCGCTACTGCTTCTTCTTCAACCCGCGCGGGCTTCCCAACATGAAGTTACCGGAGATCCGGCAAAGATTTGACTACATCGTAGCGTACTCCGTTTTTCCTAATACGCTTGCTACCGACATGCTGGACCTGGTTGACCAGTTGTTAGGGTTGTTGAAGAAAAACGGAAAGCTGGCTTTCACGTTTATCGATCCTCATCATCGTCCGTGGCCGGATCGGTATAACGGAAATAATCTTTTATGGCGACTGGAAAAAGTCAGAGTCGAAGAGAATCCTCAGATCGATATTCCCACCACCGCAAACAAAGCCAGGGATGCGAAGTGGTGTGTTTTGGTTAATGGTAAAGACTTGTACGTTGAGAGCGAAAACATCGAGCCGTGTGAGCCGGAGAAGCAGGTGTCGTGTTATATGTTCTATACGGTCGACCACATGAAGCGATTGTTTCCCGGGGCGACTATTCGGCCTCCGGCAAACAATGAGATGCAGCATTGTTGTATTTTGACGGCGTAAAAAATTTGAACCACAGAGGCACAGAGACATAGAGATCGTTTTAGACGAGGAAAGGAGTTCGTTTTGGAGTTCGTTCGTCTCACACCGGAGCAGCGGCAATCATTTGCTGAAGACGGTTTCTTAGTAATTCCCAACGCCCTCTCAAAGGACAGGGTAACAGAGTTGGTCGAAGCAAGTGACCGTTTGGCACAACCATTATTAAGGAAGCCCGAGCTCAAGGGACGACCGGAATTTAATCACCTTGATTTGCGACCCGGCTTATTGAAAGAAGAAGCGCTCTTTAAGCTCGTCGACAATGGCTCTACTGTTCCTCTTGTGGTCCAATTAATGAATCCTAATATTCACCTGCACTCAACCACGCTCATTTACAAGCGGCCCGAAGAGCCGGATGCTCCAACTTTTCGCCGTGGCTGGCATCGCGATATTCGGATTCCACGCGATCTTGGTCATCAGAGCTTGCCGCTGGTCGGCATGAAAATCTGCTACTGTCTGACAGACTTCCACGAGTCTGGTAGTGGGATGACTTTGATGGCCCGCGGTAGTCATCTCAAAAACACACCGCTGGAACTGCGAAAGGGTGAGGTCGATCCGGTTGACGTCGAGGTATGTGATCTCCGGCTGAATGCAGGTGACGCCTTCATTTTTGAGAATCGTATCTTTCACACCGCTACTCCGAACCGGAGTAATCGCACCTCGAAAGTTTTGATGTATGGATACTCTTACCGCTGGATGAAACCGGAGGTGTATCTCGAGGTACCAGACAAAGCATTGTTGGCGAAGGCCGATCCGGTTGCTCGTCAGTTGCTCGGTGAATATCGAGACGTCGATACCCAACCATGGGCACTACAAAGATGGGCCAAACAAAACGGAGTGCTTCCGGAGATAGTGCCCTGGACCGTCGAAGTTGAAGCCGTGAACTGACAAAGACAGCAAGGGTGGTAATGAATCTTGGTAACGCATATCTCATGGCGACAAAACCAATTCTGTTACTTCGACCAACTGTTAAACCATCCGGTTTGGAAAGGAAGTAAGATTCTGGATTTTGGCGGCAATATCGGTGGTTTTCTAGCCGGCGCCGGAGACTGCGTCGACCATGATGATTACTGGTGTTTGGACGTGACAAAAGCTGCTGTCGAAGAGGGACAACACAGCTTTCCGCGCGCCCATTTTGTTCACTATAACCGTTACAGCTCTTACTTCAATCCAGACGGTGTTCCTTTTCTGACAGTTCCGGACCTGGCCATGAAGTTCAACATCATTCTGGCCTTTTCTGTTTTCACACACACACACCAGAACGAGATGGTTGAGCTCATTGAACAATTGCGCGACTACCTGGAGCCGGCGGGCATTTTGGCGTTTACTTTCTGCGATCCGACGTATGATAAGTCTTTGTCAGATCCTGCATTGCCACCGCGTACCGGTATACTGGCAGTGTTCGACAGCTCGTCCGATGATCTTCGCGGAAAAATGAATCTGGGTTGGTGTGTGGTCATTGATGAACAGATCGTGATGGAACCGGGCGAGGAATACTGCCAGCAAAAACGTCGCGGCAGGCCTGGAGAGTCGTATTGTTCGTACTTTACCACGAGCTATATGAAGTCGCTCTTCCCCGACGCGACGATACGTCCACCAGTCGCTCGTGAATGGCAACATTGCTGCATTCTAAGGAAAACTCAATAGTCTCTTGCATAACCTCAGACCTGTAGATTGAGAACATAAGCCGTGAATCTCAGATTTCACTGGATGCTTCCTAAGAGTGGAGAAGTGGTGTTGCATGGAGTGCAAACACCTCGTGAGGCGGCGCGTTACCGCGTGGAATCCACACATATAAATTCTCCCGCCGCCAGACCGGAGATGGAGAGTTGGGTCCATTTCGCGCAGTGTGCAGAGAAGGCCGGCATCGAGTCTGTTTTGATAGCACTCAATCGTCACGAGCCTGACCCGCTGATGATCAGTTGTGCGCTCGGACGCGCTACGAAGCAGCTCAAGTTTCTTGTTGCTTATCGTTCCGGGTTGATGCAGCCGACGATTTTCGTTCAGCAGGTCAACACATTGTCCGGCCTGATTGACGGACGTGTCGATTTGAACATCGTCGCGGGCAGTTCAACTGCCGAGCAACACGGGTACGGTGATTTTCTCGCACACGATGAGAGATATGCGCGTGCGGAAGAATTCCTGGCAGTGTGCAATGCCTTTTGGCGATCCAACGGCGAGGTTAATTTCGATGGCAAGTATTATCGCATCGAAAAAGGAAAGCTAAACACGCCCTTCATCGCACCGGATCGAACAGCTCCTGAAATTTTCGTTTCCGGACATTCTGAACCGTCCGAGCAACTCGCTCGCTCACAGGGTACTTGCTGGTCGCGCGTAGTCGATACACCTGAAAAGCTCGCACCTGCGGTATCCCGGATGCGCACGCATGGTATCCGTGTGTGTTTGCGACTGGGCTTGATATGCAGGCCCACGCGCGAGGAGGCGATTAGCGTCGCGAAATCTATTCTGCCGGAAGACAGGTACGAGAAAACCACCGCGCTTAAAGACGACTCGCAAATGTACCGGGAAGGTGCTGCTGTTGCGAGCGATGCACACTGGTTGAGCAGCGATCTGTGGGCCGGATTGGTACCGCATTATGGTCCAGTCTGGACGGTGCTTTTGGGATCGCCTCAACAAGTTGCCAATGCTTTTCTTGAGTACAAGAAGATTGGTGTTACTGACTTCATCATTTCAGGCTGGCCGGAAATTGATGAAGTGAATAGGTTCGGGCGCGAGGTCCTCCCGCTCGTGAGAAACGCTGAAGCAACGTCGGTGAGTTAAAGGACCTGTGCACGAAAGGTCCTGTTCTGTCATATGTGGTTCTTTGCTCCGGAGGAGCAATATGTTTATAGCCTTAAGTCGTTTCTCATTGTCCCGCTCCGTAGGAGCGGCATGTAAATGGCAGAGCACATGGCGCTCCGCTGGAGCGCGCAGTAATTAAGGTTAAGGCTATAAACATGGTGCTCCTCCGGAGCACTGCGCGCAGCTATCAAGGTTCTAAACTACTTTTCCTGCCGGTCAGTTAAAGGTCATGATCAAGAATCTTAGATTCCACTGGATGCTTCCCAAGGGCGGTGAAGTCGGAATGACGACAGCGCAGGCAACAAATCGCGTCCTGACGACGCTGAGCACATCGCCTGCCGCGCGTCCGGACATGGAAGGTTGGGTGAAATTCGCGCGTCAGGCAGAAGAGTCGGGAATCGAATCAGTATTACTTTCTTTCAGCCGGTACGAGCCCGACACAATTCTAATCGCCTGCGCTGTAGGACTGGCCACGACGAAACTTAAATTCATCGTTGCTTATCGCTCGGGACTGATTGGGCCGACAAGTTTCGTTCAGCAAATCAATACGCTTTCCGGTTTGCTCGGCGGACGCGTGGCTCTCAACGTCGTCGCCGGCAGCTCAACAGTCGAGCAACGTGGCTACGGCGATTTTTTGGAGCACGACGAGCGATACGACCGGGCCGATGAATTTCTCGCAATCTGCAATTCGTTCTGGCAAAACAACGGCGAAGTTAACTTTGAAGGAAAACACTATCGAGTCGAGCAGGGAAAGATCCATACGCCTTTCACTGCGCCGGATCGGACCGCTCCGGAGATATACGTCTCGGGACACTCCGAACAGGCGCAGCACCTGGCAACCACGCGCGGTTCCGGCTGGTTACGCCTGATTGATACGCCTGAAAAACTCGAACCCGTAGTAAGAAGTTTTCGAGAGCGAGGCGTTGAGGTCTGTCTTCGCCTTGCCTTAATCTGCCGGCCAACACATGAAGAAGCAGTTAAGGCCGGCTACGCCATGCTGCCGGACGAAGACATTCACAAAAAAGAACGCGCCATTCTCACCAAGAGCGATTCGCAAACACTTCATCAAGCGCTCGCAGCCGCCGATGAAATCGGTTGGATGAGCCGCAACTTGTGGGCGGGGACCGTGCCCTATTACGGATCGTCGGCGATAACTTTGCTGGGTTCTCCGCAAGAGCTTGCAGACTGCTTTCTCGAGTATAAGCGGATTGGAGTGACGCAATTTATTATCTCGGGTTGGCCCAAACTCGACGAGATGATCATATTCGGCCGCGAAGTCCTGCCGCTTGTCAGGGAGGCCGAGGCGCGGGAAGAAACAACAAGAATCGCTAAAGGAAGGTAAACATCGTGACTGCAAAAGCACCCAGAGCATTCAACCGTGAGATGTACCATGACCACCCGGAACACGTCTTCTACGGTACTGACGACGGTGCTCAGGATGGCTCGTTCTGGGAGTTTGCACAGTTTGTGGCTCACTACAACACCAGGCCTGAACACCGTAAGGAAGATATTCATATGGTCAGCGTCGTGGGTGGGCTCTATGGTCTTAATCTGATTCCGCTGTGGCGCCCGAAGCGTATCACGATCTTCGACATCAATCCGGCAGCAATAACTTATTTTCGAATCATCCGCCACGTGTTCACCACGAGTGATAACGCTCAGCATTTCCTCCAGCGCCTCAGTGATGCAGATTATGAGGCGCACACTGAACAGGAAGAATTTGTGCGAGAGAACATCCGTTTGAAGCAGCAGGGATGCTTACCGCGCGAGCGCGGTTCGACGAAACGACCGTACGAGCAAAGCTGGCAGTATGCGCTGGAAAAGTTTGACTTAACGAAGCAACTGTTGTCGGAAGTTCCCCTCGAGATTCGTACCGAGCCAATGGAGAGTGAGAGTTTCAGCCGCTGGATACAAGAGCAGAACAATCTCTGGATCTACGCTTCGAACATAACTCAATTCCACTTCTTCGATTTAGACCTTGAAGACACGTCAAACGTGGTGGTGATCCAAATCATTCATCCCGAGCAGCCACAACTTCTTGATCTGGCTTCTCTGGCCGGCGGACCGGTGAAGATACATTTTGAAATCCCGCTCCGCGCGGAACGAATGGACAGGGAATCTGCAAATGCCTAACAAGATCCGTATCATGACAAACGCTGCCGCACCCGCGATCGGCACCTATTCACAGGCGATCCGCACCGGTGATCTCGTCTTTGTAACCGCTCAGACTGGTCGCAACTCTGAAACGGGCAAGCTCGAGGAAGGTCTTGAGGCGCAAACTCATCAAATGCTAGCGAACGTCGAGGCGATTCTGAATGCGGCCGGATGCTCTCCCGCCGACATCGTTAAGGTGACGCTGCTGCTCGCGGATATCAACGACTTCAAAGCAGTCGATGCCATCTACGCTAAGTGGCTTCCCGGTATCGGCATCACCGCATTGCCGGCGCGCACGGCCTTCGCCGTAGCAGGACTCCCGCATGGAGCGTTAGTCATGCTCGAGGTTGTTGCCGCCTACCCGACTGAATGAAGCCACCAAAAGCACAAAACCGATCAATGGACATTTTTGTACTTTTTGTGCCTTTTTGTGGCTATAAATACTTCGTCTTAAGTCGCTCATACAGACAGTTCTGGTCATAAGTTGCATTCTTATCCTGGCCGGCGGCTCGCCACATCTCGTTCCAGAGATGAATCGCGTAAGTATCTTCGTGAAGCAATCCTTCCGCATCCGGCTCTAACACTCTGCGCCACTCCGAGAATCCCAGCGGACAAAAATACCAGTGCGGTTTTTTGTAGTGCTCCAGGGAGAATTTTTTGACTGCCTCGGTCACAAGTCGGGGACCGGTTTCACCCCACATCAACTGCCGCGGATCTTTCTTCTCACACACTTGCCACGCGTAAGCCATCACACTACTTCCAGCCGGAGCCTTAAAAATTCCACTGGCGATAACTTCCCATTCCTTATCAATCTCGACGGAAAAAACGTATTCGTCCGCGAAATCAAAGGGCTTAAGACAAATCACATCAGTATCGACCCACCAACCTCCACGTTCAAGCAGCAGCTTATAGCGAAAGAAATTAGCAAAGCCGGCATACGATGCCTGATGCTTGTACTGAAAGA
>Ga0126376_10001750_pt1 | contig 11915 bp, 10 predicted proteins | sample PanSoiMetPlot_15_FD_92760 | JGI IMG/M metagenome (GOLD analysis project Ga0126376, IMG submission 92760) | Tropical forest soil microbial communities from Panama - MetaG Plot_15 | ecosystem: Environmental > Terrestrial > Soil > Tropical forest > Bulk soil | place: Panama | collected 2016-02-17
CGGCGAGCCGCACACGGCGCATTCGTCCAGGGCGGGCGCATACCCGGCGACCGCGAGCGAGCGCAGCAGGAAGGCATCGAGCACCAGACGGGGGACGTGGACTCCCTCGCCGAGCGCGCGCAGCCCGCCGACCAGCAGCAGGAACTGCCGCTGGGCGGGCTGCTTCTCCTCGGGGGTGAAGCGTTCCGCGGTCTCCAGCATCGCCACGCCGCTGGTGTAGCGCGGGTAATCCGCGGCCAGCGGCTCCCCGTACGCCCGGAGCGAGTCCGCCTGGGTGACCGTGTCCAGGTTGGACCTGCCCGCGTACAACAGCAGGTCGACGTGGGTGAACGGCTCCAGCCGGGCCCCGAACCGGGACTTGGTGCGGCGCACGCCCTTGCCGACCGCCCTGACCCGCCCGGTGCGCCGGGTGAGCACCGTGATGATCCGGTCCGCCTCACCCAGGTCCTGGGTGCGCAGCACGATCCCGTCATCCCGGTAGTAGACGCCCACCCGGCCATTCTCCCGTATGCCAGCGACACCGCTGGCCCGGCGCGCTAGCCGGCGCGGTTGACCGCGGAGAGGACCGCCTTGAGCGACGCGGTCACCGTGTTGGTGTCGATGCCGACGCCCCACAGCGCCTGCCCGCCGACCTCGCACTCCACAAAGGCGGCCGCCTGGGCGTCGCTGCCGGCGGACAGGGCATGCTCGGTGTAGTCGAGCACCCGGACCGCAACGCCGACCGAGGCCAGCGCGTCGCAGAACGCGGAGATCGGGCCGTTGCCCACGCCCTCGATCTGGCGGCCCACACCGTCCACGCTGACCTCCACGGACAGCGCGTCCTTGGTGTCCATCACCGACGAGGTGTGGTGCTCGAGCAGCGCCACCCGCCCGGTGCCGAGGTACTCGGCCTCGAACGCCTCCCACATCTGCGCCGGTGTGACCTCGCCGCCCTCGGCGTCGGTGCGCGCCTGGATCACCCGGGAGAACTCGATCTGCAGCCGCCGCGGCAGGTCCATCTGGTGCTCGGCCTTCATGATGAAGGCCACCCCGCCCTTCCCGGACTGGGAGTTCACCCGGATCACGGCCTCGTAGGTGCGCCCCACATCGCGCGGGTCGATCGGCAGGTACGGGAGCTCCCATGGGTACTCGGTCACGTCCGCGCCGGCCGCAGCGGCGGCGAGCTCGTGCGCCTCGAACCCCTTCTTGATCGCGTCCTGGTGGGAGCCGGAGAACGCGGTGTAGACCAGGTCACCGGCGTAGGGGTGACGCGGGTGCACCGGCAACTGGTTGCAGTACTCGACCGTGCGCCTGATCTCGTCGATGTCCGAGAAGTCGATCATGGGGTCGATGCCCTGGCTGAACAGGTTCATGCCCAGGGTGACCAGGCATACGTTGCCGGTCCGCTCGCCGTTGCCGAACAGGCACCCCTCCACCCGGTCCGCCCCGGCCAGGACGGCCAGCTCGGCGTCCGCGACCGCGGTGCCGCGGTCGTTGTGCGTGTGCACCGACAGGCAGACGTGCTCGCGCCGGGACAGGTTGCGGCTGATCCACTCGATCTGGTCGGCGTACACGTTCGGGGTGGACCGCTCGACGGTGCACGGCAGGTTGAGGATGACCTCCCGGCCCGGGCCCGGCTGCCAGACGTCCATCACCGCCTCGCAGACCTCGGCCGCGTAGTCCAGTTCGGTGTCCATGAAGATCTCCGGCGAGTACTCGAATCCGAAGTCGCAGCCGGGCAGGTAGTGCTCCGCATACTTGATCACTGACTGGGTGCCCTCGGTCGCCAGCGCCTTGCACTCGTCCCGGCCGATGCCGAACACGACGCGCCGGAACAGCGGCGCCGTCGCGTTGTACAGGTGCACGGTGGCCCGCGGCGCCCCGGCCAGGGACTGCACGGTCCGTTCGATCAGCTCGTCCCGCGCCTGGGTGAGCACGGAGATCTGCACGTCGTCCGGGATCAGGTCCTCTTCGACCAGAGTGCGGACGAAGTCGAAGTCGGCCTGGCTGGCCGACGGGAACCCGACCTCGATTTCCTTGTAGCCCATCCGCACCAGCAGGTCGAACATGGTGCGCTTGCGGGACGGGCTCATCGGGTCGATCAGCGCCTGGTTGCCGTCCCGCAGGTCGGTGGACAGCCAGCGCGGCGCGGTGGTGATCGTCTTGCCGGGCCACGCCCGGTCCGGCAGGTTTACCGGGCGGAACGCGGCGTAGCGGTGGCAGGGCATGCCGCTGGGTTTTTGCTGTACTCGCATTGGTGGAACTGCTCCCTCGGACTGGGCGGGTAAGGCCGGACGTCAACGCTCGTCCCCGCGGCGAGGGAGCCGGCCGTTATCGGGCCCCGCCGCGGCAGCTAAGAAGCAGCAATCCGCACATTACCGAAGAGATTATCAGACCTAACGATCCGGCAGTGGCTGGCCAGCGCCCCGCGCGGACCGTGACATCTGTCATCCCAAGATCCGGATGAGCGTGACAGGGAGATTCCGGCGGGCGTTCCTAGCGTGAGGGCATGACCTCAACCAAGCGGGGTGCCACCGGCCCGGCAGTCGCGTTCCGCGACGTCGTCAAGGTGTACCACCCCCATATCACAGCGCTGGACGACGTGTCCTTCGACATCCAGCCCGGCGAGACGGTAGCGCTGCTCGGCCCGAACGGCGCGGGCAAATCCACCGCCATCGACACCATGCTGGGGCTGCGCACGCCGACCTCCGGCGAGGTGCGGATCCTGGGCGGCTCCCCCGCTGCGGCCGTGGGGGCCGGGCAGATCGGCGGCATGCTGCAAACCGGCGGCCTTCCCGACGGCGCGAAGGTGGGCGAGCTGGCCGGCCTGTTCCGCGAGCTCTATCGCGATCGCCGCAGCACCGGCGAGCTGCTCGCCCTGGCCGGGATCGCCGGCCTGGCGGACCGGCGGGTGGAGCAGCTTTCCGGCGGGCAGACCCAGCGGGTGCGGTTCGCGCTCGCGCTGGCCGGCAACCCGGAACTGCTGTTCCTCGACGAACCCACCGCGGCGCTCGACGTGGCAGCCCGGCGGCACTTCTGGCGGTCGGTGGAGACGATCGCCGCACAGGGCACCACCGTCCTGTTCGCGACCCACTACCTGGACGAGGCGGACGCCAACGCGAGCCGGATCATCGTGCTGAACCACGGCCGGGTCGTCGCCGACGGCACCCCGGCCCGCATCAAGGCGTTCACCGCCATCAGGACGCTGCGGTTCACCACGCCCGCGCCGGACCCGTCGGAGCTGCTGAGGCTGCCCGGCGTCAGCGATGTGGTGGTCAACGGGGACGCGGTGACGGTGCGCACCGGCGACGCCGACGGCACGCTGCCCGCGCTGTATGCGCTGGGGCGGCAGATCAAGGCCATGGAGGTGGGCGGCGGCGGCCTCGAGGAGGCGCTGATCGCCCTCACGTCCGCCGATAACGGCGGAGTCAAGGAAGGGGTGAGCTGACCATGACCGCGTTCTTGCGGTTCGAAATCATGCGCAGCCTCCGCAACGTGCGGTTCGTCGTGTTCATCGCCGGGTTCCCGGTGCTGCTGTACCTCATCTACGCCAAGCAGGCCGGGACCTTCCAGGGCCTGACGGTCGCGGCGGTCCTGATGGTCTCCATGGCGGTGTGGTCGGGCATGGGCTCGGCCATGTTCGCGACCGGCCCCCAGCTCGCCAAGGAGCGGCAGAACGGCTGGATGCGCCAGCTCCGGGTGTCGCCGATCTCCGCACCACGGTGGTTCGCCGCCAAGGTGTCGCAGGGCCTGCTGCTGATCATCCCCGGCTTTGTCCTGCTGATCCTGCTGGGCTTCGGGTACGGGCATGTCCACCTGGCCGCCAGCAGGCTGGCCGTGTTTGCCGTCGTGCTGGTGCTCGGGGTGATCCCGTTCTGCGTGCTGGGGCTGGTCATCGGCCTGGTCTTCGACGGCCAGACCGCCCAGGTGGCGCAGATGCTCACCATGTTGGTGCTGGCGTTCCTCGGCGGGATCTTCATCCCGTACGACCACCTGCCGCACGTCATGCAGGACATCGGCAAGGCCCTGCCCAGCTACCACCTGGTGCAACTCGGCTGGAACGAGGTCGGCGGCCGCCCGCTGGGCATGGCGCACGTGCTGGCCCTCGCCGCCTGGGCGGCGGCCCTCGGCCTGATCGTGGTCTGGCGCTGGCGCCAGGAGAGCACTACCGCCTGAGCGCGCCGGGCATGATGGTGAACATGCGGCTGACCAGCCGGGGCAAGCCCGGTCCGGAGTCAGGGCCGGACGCCGGTGACGACCTCGACACCGGCGTCACCGGGCTGCTCCGGTACCGGCGGCTGGTCATCCGCGCGCTGGTGGTGATCTTCCTGCTCCTCCCGGCCGCGCCGCTGCTCCGTTCGCACCCGCTGAACGCCCGCGATCTCTTCCTGATCCTGGGGACGCTCGCGTTCGTGGTGCTGGTCGACCGGACCGTGCTGCTGCCCATGCCCGAGCCCGGACGCTATGCGCGCTGGCAATGGGTACTGCTGCCGATCACGGTCGCGCTGGGCGCGGCGCTGTTCGCCGTGGGGCACATGGGCTGGATCACCGCGCTCGCCGTCGCCTCCGCGGCGGTGGGGCGCGTCACGCCGGACGGCCGGCCGGCCGTCCTCGGCCTGGTGTGCTGCACCGGGATCGCGGTGGCGATCAGCGCCGCGACCGGCCTCGGCTCCGGCAACACGGTCATCGCCGGCGCAGTGGTCGCGCTGGGCAACCTGCTGGCGCACAGCGCGGAACGCCGCAACGTGCTGATGTACCGGCTGAAGGAGACCCGGGCCGAGCTGGCCCGGGCGGCCGTGGCGGAGGAGCGGCTGCGCATCTCCCGGGACCTGCACGACCTGCTCGGGCACAGCCTGTCGCTGATCACCCTCAAGGCCGAGCTGGCCGGGCGGGTGATCGGCACCGATCCGGACCGGGCCGCCAAGGAGATCGCCGAAGTGGAGACCGTCGCCCGGCGGTCCCTTGCCGAGGTGCGCCAGGCGGTGACCAGCTACCGGCAGCCGAGCCTGGCCGCCGAGCTGGTGAGCTCCCGCCGGATGCTCGCCTCCGCGGGGATCGAGTGCCAGGTCCGGGCGCCAGCCGCGTACTCGCTGCCCCCGGCGGTGGACGCCCTGCTCGCCTGGACGGTCCGGGAGGGCGCGACCAACATCGTCCGGCACGCGGCCGCCAGGCACGCGGAGATCGTCATCGAGCTGACCGGCGCCGAGGCCTCCGCGTGCCTGTCCGACGACGGCGCGGGCCCGCCCAAGGACAGCGTCCCCGCCGTTGCCGGGACGGAAGGCCCGGATGCCGTGGCAGGCGCCCCGGCCAGCGGGGTGGCCGGCGGGACGGACGGGGGGTCGGCGCTGGCCGGGCTCGCCGGGCCGGTCGCCGGATCGGGGCTGGCCGGGCTCGCCGGGCCGGTCACCGGGTCGGGGCTGGCCGGTCTCGCCGAACGGGCGGCGCGCCTCGGCGGCACCTTGTCCGCGGGCGCGGGGGAGCGCGGCGGGTTCCGGCTGCGGGTGAGCGTGCTGCTGACCGGCCCCGCGGCAGCCGCGGAAACGGACGTCGAACCCGGCCGGGAGCGGATGCCGTCGTGACCGTGCACATCATGATCGCCGAGGACCAGACCATGGTCCGGCAGGCGCTGGTTGCCCTGCTCGAACTGGAGGGCGACATCACCGTGGTGGCGCAGGCCGCCAGCGGCGACGAGGCGATCGCCATGGCCCACCGCTACCAGCCGGACGTGGCCGTCCTGGACATCGAGATGCCGGGGCCGGACGGGCTGGAGGTCGCCCGGCGGCTGGCCAAAGACGGGTTCGGCGGGAAGATCGTCATCGTCACCACGTTCGGGCGGCCCGGCTACCTCGCCGCGGCGATGGCGGCCGGGGCAAGCGGTTTCCTGCTCAAGGACGCCCCGGCCGCGGAGCTGGCCAAGGCCATCCGGCGGGTGCACGCCGGCGAGCGGGTCGTCGACCCCGGCCTGGCCGCGGCGGCGCTTGCCGAGGGGGCGAGCCCGCTGACCGCGCGGGAAACCGAGGTCCTGTCGGCCGCACGGGGGCACGCGGCCATCTCGGACCTGGCGGCCTCGCTGCATCTGTCCCCGGGCACGGTCCGTAACCACCTGTCCGCCGCGATCCAGAAGCTCGGCGCCCGCAACCGGGCCGAGGCGGTCCAGATCGCCGAACGCAAGGGCTGGCTTTGACACCGCGCCTAGCCAGTCTCATCCGCTCCTGTCGCCGCCCGCGCCAGTAAAACCTGGTGGCGACGGGGCTGGCGCAGCTGTTGGCTAGGAACGTGCAGATCGAACGGTTCGATCCCGCCGCGGACACGTCGGCGGTCTGCGCCTGCCACGAGATCCATTTGGCGGAGTGGCGCGCGGACGGCGTGCGGCGGGCGCCGCTGTCACCGCGGGCCTTCCGGACCTGGCTGCGTTACGGCTGGACGGAGGACCCGCAGGAGGCGTGGCTGGGACGGGACAGCGAAGGCGAGGTCTGCGGCTGGTACCTGCTCGGCCTGCCGGAGCGGGAGAACCGGCACCGGGCCACCATCACCCTGGTGGTGGCGCCATCGCGGCGCCGGGCCGGGCTGGGCACCGCGCTGCTCGGCCATGCCGCGGACCGGGCCCGGCAGGCGGGCCGGACGCTGCTGACGAGCCACTCGCAGGAGGCATCCGCCGGGGCGGCGTTCGCCCGTTCCCTCGGTGCCAGGCACCGGCTGACCGGGGTCTTCTGGGCCCTGCGGCCGCGTTCCCTGCCCGCCGGGCGGCTGGCCGCACTGCGGGAAAGCGCCGCGTCCGCAGCGGCCGACTACTCACTGGTCTCCTGGGAAGGTCCGGTCGCCGAGGACAGGCTGGTAGAGGTCGCCGCGCTGTTCAACGCCGAGCGGGACGCTCCGCACCCCGAAGGCGAGGATCCGCCCGGCTGGGACCCAGCCCGGGTCCGCGTGGCCGACCAGCGGGTAGCCGAGCAGGGGCTGCGGTTCTACACCGTGGCCGCGCGGGCGGACCGCACCGGGCGGCTGGTTGCGTTCACCCAGCTTGGGGTGGATCCGCTGGATGCTACCGCGGCTTTCCAGGAGCTGACCGCGGTGGCCCGGACGCACCGCGGGCACCGGCTCGGGCTGCTGGTCAAGGCGGCCATGCTGGAGTTGCTCGCCGCTCACGAGCCGCAGCTCACCCAGATCGTGACGCTGACCGCGGAAGATAACGAGCACATGATCGCGATCAACACCGCGCTGGGTTTCGAGGTGCTGGAACGGCAGCTGTCCTGGGAACTCGAAACGGCCCGCGCACCGGGGCCCGCGGGCCTCGCCGCGCCGGGCAGCGCCGCCGCTCAGTCGTAAAAGCCCAGCCTGCGGAGTTGCTTCGGGTCGCGCTGCCAGTCCTTGGCCACCTTGACCCGCAGGTCGAGATACACCCTGGTACCGAGCAGCGCCTCGATCTGCTGCCTGGCCCTGGTGCCGACCTCCTTCAGCCGGGCGCCTTTGGCGCCGATCACGATCGACTTCTGGCTGGGCCGCTCCACGTACATCAGCGCGTGCACGTCGGTGAGCTGGTCCCGGCCCGGCCGCGGCCCCATCTCCTCCACCACGACCGCGATCGAGTGCGGCAGCTCGTCCCGCACGCCTTCCAGCGCCGCTTCCCTGATGAGCTCGGCGACCAGGACCTGTTCCGGCTCGTCGGTAAGTTCACCGTCGGTGTAGAGCGGCCGCCCGGGCGGCAGGCGCGCCACGAGCACGCCGGTCAGCACGTCGAGCTGGAAGCCGGTCGCGGCGGACACCGGCACGATTTCGGCCCAGTCGCCGAGTTCCGCGACCGCGGCGAGCTGGGCCGCGACCCGTTCCGGTGCGACCAGGTCGGTCTTGGTGACGATGGCGACGACCGGCGTGCCCTTGATCGCGCCAAGCTCGGCGGCCAGGTACTTGTCCCCCGGGCCGATCCGGTCGGGCGCGGGTACGCAGAACCCGATCACGTCCACCTCGGTGAGCGTGGAGCGCACCAGGCTGTCCAGGCGCTCCCCGAGCAGCGTGCGCGGCCGGTGCAGGCCGGGCGTGTCCACGATGACCAGTTGCGCGTCGCTGCGGTGCACGATGCCCCGGATCGCCCGGCGCGTGGTCTGCGGGCGGCTGCTGGTGATCGCGACCTTGGTGCCGACGAGCGCGTTCATCAGGGTTGACTTGCCCACGTTCGGCCTGCCCACGAAGCAGGCGAACCCGGACCGGAACCCCGGCCCCGCTGGCTCCTGGCCGGGTGCCGCACCGGCCGCCGGGGCCGCGACAGCCCCGGATAGCGGCGGTTTCTGCGGCACTCCCACGAGGGGATTCTCCCGTACGCTCCGGCCTGGTCCCGGCCTCAGGGTGCCAGGGCACGCCCCATAGATCATTCAGCCTGCACAGATCTACGGGACACGCCCGAGCGTCGCGCGCAACCGCCCGTCGGGGCCGGCGTGGTACACCGGCGCCCGCGGGCCAAGGTCAGCCACCGCGGCCAGGTCTTCGGCGTCCGGCCCGGCGGCCTCGCTGACCAGCGCCGCCGCCTCGAGGCTGGCCGCGCCGCTGGACACCGCCATCGCCACGGCCAGGCGCAGCGCGGACAGCCGCAGCGTCGGCAGCGCCACGGTCGCGGCCGCGTAGGTCCGGCCGGTCTCGTCCCGCACCGCCGCGCCCTCGGCCGCGCCTGTCCGGGCCCGGGCCGACCGCGCCAGGGTAATGAGCTTCTGGTCTTCCTCGCCGAGGCCCGCCACGGCGCAGAGTCTAGGCCCCGGCTCACCCTGCCGGTGTTCCTGATCGCCCCCTTTGGCCGGCCTGCCGGCCGGCGGCACGCTGGTCACCATGGTGGGCGCGGGTCGCGGCACGGCTGGCGTGACCATCAGGCCGGTGGCGCTTCGGCGTCGCTCGTCTCGCGATCGCGCTCGCGGTGGCCGGCGCCGCGGCCCGTCCTGACCGGCGCCGTGCGATCGACGGTCACGGTGCCGATGCGGTTACGCCGCCCGGCCAGGCTCTCCGCGGTCAGCTTGAGGCCGGCCACCGTCGCCGTCGACCCGGCGATGGGCACCCGGCCGAGCGCGTGCGCGAGCAGCCCGCCCACGGTCTCCACGTCTTCGGCCTCGATCGTGACCCCGAACAGTTCTTCCAGGTCGGTCACGGGCAGCCGCGCGTTGACCCGGGCCCGCCCCGGGCCCAGCCATTCCACCATCGGGCGTTCCTGGTCGTACTCGTCGGTGATCTCCCCGACGATCTCCTCCAGGATGTCCTCGATGGTGACCAGCCCCGCCGTCCCGCCGTACTCGTCGATCACGATCGCCAGGTGGATCTGGCGCGCCTGCATCTCGCGCAGCAGCACGTAGCACGGCTTGCTTTCCGGCACGAAGGTGGCCGGGCGCATGACCGACTCGACCTTCTCGACCGCCTCCGCCTCGGGATGTTCGCGGCTGCGCGCCACCAGGTCCTTGAGATAGGCGATGCCGACGACGTCGTCCTCGTTCTCGCCCACCACCGGTATCCGGGAAAACCCGCTGCGCAGCGCCAAGGACAGCACCTGGCGGACGTTCTTGTCACGCTCGGCGAACACGATGTCGGTCCGCGGCACCATGACCTCGCGGACGATCGTGTCGCCAAGCTCGAACACCGAGTTGATCATCGCGCGCTCCCCCGGCTCGATGACCCTGCGCTCCCCGAGCAGGTCCACCAGGCCCCGCAGGTCCTCCTCGGATTCGCCGGAGCCCTCCCGGCCACTCCGCCCGGGGGTCAGCACGTTGGCCGTCGCGACCAGCAGCCGCGGCAGCGGCCCGAGCGCACGCACGAGGGGGACGAGCAGCCTCGCCGCAGCCCCGGCCAGCTGCCGCTCATACTGACGGCCCAAGGTGACCGGCCAGGCCCCGGCCACGAGGTACAGCACGGCGGCCAGGCCGGCCAGCGCGATGAGGTAGGTGTGCCAGCCGGTGCCGAACCATTGCACCAGAGCGGCCGTCGTCAGCACTACGGCGGCCGTCTCGGCGCCCACCCGGATCGCCAGGAGCACGCTCAGGTGCCGGCGCGGCTCGGCCAGGACCGCCTGCAACTGGGGCGACTGGCCGTTCGAGCCGTCCCTGGCGCGGTCCCGCCCGCCCGACCTGGCCATGCGGAACAGGGCGACCTCGGCGCTGGCGCACAGCCCGGCCAGCACCGCAAGCACTACCGCGGCCGCAACAAGCCAGGCCATCGCAGCATCATCCGGTTTCCCCACCCGCCTCCGCGTTCCGCTCCACTGCGTCCTGGTCCGGCGCGCGCGCAGCGCGCCACGAGTCCAGCAGCCGGTCCTGCAGCCCGAACATGGTGGCACGCTCCCCCGGCTCGGCATGATCAAACCCGAGCAGGTGGAGGATGCCGTGCGTGCAGAGCATCTCCAGTTCCTCTTCGACCGGCCGCTGGGCCTCCCGGGCCTGCTCCGTGGCCACGTCCGGGCACAGGACCACGTCGCCGAGCATGGCCGCCGGGGAGCCGTCGCCGTCGGCCGACCGGGCCCGGTCGGCGCGGTCGCCGCCCGGGGGCGGCGGGCGCAGCTCGTCCATGGGGAAGGCGAGGACGTCGGTGGGGCCTTCCTCGCCCATGCAGCGCGGGTGCAGGTCTGCGATGGTGGGGGCGTCCACCAGCGATACGGACAGTTCGGCCAGCGGGTTGATCCGCATCTCATCGAGCACGTACCGGGCCAGCGCGGCCAGGGCCAGCTCATCCACGGCGAACCCTGACTCGTTCGCGATCTCGACGCTCATCGGCCCGGCCCGGTTACTGAGCCCGCTTGCGCGGACCGCGGGAGTTCGCCCGCCCGTCGCCGCGCTCGGATGCGCGGCCCCTGATGCCGCCGTCCCGTACCGGGCCGGTCACGGCGGCGCCGGTGCGCGCCTCGTAGGCGGAGTAGGCGTTCACGATGTCCCCCACCAGCCGGTGCCGGACCACGTCGTGACTGGTCAGCCGGGTGAACTGGATGTCCTCGACGCCTTCGAGGATCTCCTGCACCAGCCGCAGCCCGCTGGCTTGGCCGGCGGGCAGGTCCACCTGGGTGATGTCGCCGGTCACCACCACCCGGGAGCCGAAGCCCAGCCTGGTGAGGAACATCTTCATCTGCTCGGCAGAGGTGTTCTGCGCCTCGTCCAGGATGATGAAGGAGTCGTTCAGCGTCCGGCCGCGCATGTACGCGAGCGGCGCGACCTCGATCGTGCCCGCCGCGATGAGCCGCGGGATGGACTCGGGATCCAGCATGTCGTGCAGTGCGTCGTACAGCGGGCGCAGGTACGGGTCGATCTTCTCGTACAGGGTGCCGGGCAGGAAGCCGAGGCGCTCACCCGCCTCCACCGCGGGCCGGGTGAGGATGATCCGGTTGACCTCCTTGGCCTGCAGCGCCTTAACCGCCTTGGCCATCGCCAGGTAGGTCTTTCCGGTGCCGGCCGGGCCGATGCAGAACACGATCGTGTGCGCGTCGATCGCATCCACGTAACGCTTCTGGTTGAGCGTTTTGGGGCGGATTGTCCGGCCCCGGGAGGACAGGATGTCCAGGGACAACACCTCGGCCGGGCGCAGTCCTGACTTGCGGCGGAGCATGGGGATGATTCGCTCCACAACGGCCGGGGTGAGTTCCGCTCCCCCGCCGAGCAGCGCTGTCATTTCCTCAAACAACTCCGCGACAAGGGCCGTCTCCGCCGCCGTTCCGGTAATGGTGATCTCATTTCCCCGGACGTGAATATCGGCGTGGAACGAACTTTCGATCACGTGGAGCAGTTCATCGCCGGACCCGAGCAGGCTGACCATGGAGTGGTCATCGGGGATCACGACCTTGACCTGGGTACTGCCAGCGGCCGGTTCGTCAGCGGGGGTCCCGCCCTGGCTGCGGCGCCGGGACTCACGGGAAGTGTCCGTCAATTCCTTGTCTCCGCCTGGCGTGGGCCCCCGCCCACGCATCGCTGAGCCCATGCTATCCGCCG
>Ga0126376_10001751_pt1 | contig 11913 bp, 2 predicted proteins | sample PanSoiMetPlot_15_FD_92760 | JGI IMG/M metagenome (GOLD analysis project Ga0126376, IMG submission 92760) | Tropical forest soil microbial communities from Panama - MetaG Plot_15 | ecosystem: Environmental > Terrestrial > Soil > Tropical forest > Bulk soil | place: Panama | collected 2016-02-17
ACAGGCGATCAGATCTACGCCGACGATATCGATGCGCCATTTCTTTCGATAATCATTCCGGTGGCCAAAAAACTCATTGGCACTCAGGCAAACTCGACCGTTCCACTCGAGCAATTTCCTGCCGTCGGCAAACTCTTTCCTGCCGACGAATTACATTTTCCTCCGGGTTACCGTTTTTCACTGTCGGTCAACGACGCCAAGTTGAGCAGCAAGGACGGATCCAGTCACCTGCTCTCACTCGGCGAATTTTGTGCGATGTACCTGCTCGTCTGGAGCAATGCGTGCTGGCCCGACAAGCTGCCGACGGAAGCAGAATTAAAGACTCAGGCAGCGAATTTTGCGTGGCTTGAGCCGATGCCTGCGGATCTCAGAGCACGCATCATTGGTGAAGCTGAAAAGAAGCAGCTCATCACTTCGTTTCTGCTGGGCGAACTCCCTGGATCGGTATTGCAAAAGATTTTGGTCGGCGAAAAGCTTGTCCCCTGGGACCTCACGAAGAAAAAGGATCAAAAACAGAAAAAAGCGGTACTGAAAGACCGTGCAGAAGGACTCTCGAAAGAAGTGCTTCTCTTCAAACAACTCTGGGAAGCTTTGCCGAAAGTAAGACGCGCTCTCGCCAATGTACCCACCTACATGCAGTGCGACGATCACGAGATCACTGACGATTGGTATTTGAATCCGATGTGGCGTGATCGGGTGCTCACCAACCCGCTGGGCCGAACCATGATTCGAAATGGCCTCGTCGCATACGGTCTGTTTCAGGGTTGGGGCAATGACCCGGCGAGGTTTGAAACGGGCGATAACAAAAAATTACTGGACGAGTCGACTAAACTCTTTCCGCCAAATACGACCGGGCCGAATGAAACTGCCGGCACTACAGTCGATACATTGCTTGGCCTGGACTTGAGAGATACGGACAAAGCACCGCCTGTTAAGTGGCACTTCAGCGTCAAAGGCTCAAGACACTTACTGGTAGCGATTGACAATCGCACGCGACGCAGTTTTGTTTCGCGTATTGGACCACCCAGCAATCTCTCGCCTAAAGCTTTGGAGGAACAGATTCCCGCCGGACCGCTGCCGGCGGGATTGGATGTGCTCTTTCTTTTGGCACCACTGCCGGTTATCGGGCCACCGACACTGGATGAATTTGTCGCGCCGCTTGTCTATCGCATATTCGACGTCACTGCCCGCAACAACCTCGAGAAACAAGCCGGCACCAAAGGCATGCCCGGAACAGATCCCGACGCCATCGAGGCGTGGGCTTTCGATCCAATTGCCACTGAAGCATTACTCAAACGACTCGAACCTTACCGCCGCGTCGTCATCCTGTCAGGCGACGTCCATAACGGCTCGAGCCAGGCAATGACCTATTGGAAGAAGGACGATACTGAACCGGCTGTGTTCGCACAGTTCACTTCGAGTGGCATGAAAAACGTGATGCCCTGGTACATCCGTTTCGTCGATCGCACTTTTGCAACGGCGCAGAAAGTTATCAGAGCCGATATCGGCACCGCGCGTCTGGGTTGGAATGTCGGTAAGCCGACGCCACTCGATTTTCCAGCTAGTTCTGAGATCTCGTCGTCGCTGCTCTCGCGTTTGCGACACGAGCCGGTTCTTATTCCCAGTGAAGGCTGGCCGGCGGGCACGAAGATCAACCGTCCGCCGGATTTTCAATGGCACGCAATAGTGTTACGCGATCAAAGAGATGATCAGCACCGGCCGGAGGCTGCGAAAGTCGAGCCGTTCAATGCGGGCAACACTGACGTGACGGCGGATATCGAAGGCTATCGTCAGGTGTTGGTCCGTCACGGCAAACAACTGACGCAAATGCTCAACTCGCGGCAGATTCTTTTCGCTAACAACGTCGGCCGTATTCGCTTTGAGAAGATAGGCGAGGTACTAATCGCCATTCAGGAACTTTACACGACGTTTCCATTCGTCGGCACCCAAACACTTGAAAAGCCTGCTCTCTTCACGCTCCACAGCGTGGCCCTGAGCAATCCATTTGAAAAGAAACCTGAAGAAAAAGTCGGCCATGTATAGCCACAAAAAGGCACAAAAATCACAAAACGATTTAAGAAAGCATTTGTGTTTCTTTGTGCCTTTTTGCGGCTTCTAACTTTTGTGCCTTTTTGTGGCTATGTCCATCTTGCAAAAAATCGCCGGTGGGTTCTACGACATTCTTTCCTTCCTTCAGGAAAATCTCGCGGACCAGGCTATGGTCAATGCGATCTATGAAGATCTTGGTCTCGATCCCAAAAACGCTACGAAGCTCGTCACTCTTCCGGCGGACAAGTTAGACAGCATCGCACGCTATCGTGACTCAGTTGATCCCACACCCGAAGCATTTCTGGAAGTGCTGGACGACATCATCAAGGTATTCGAGGTCCTCGCCAACCTCACAGACAAGCAAGGAAAATTAGACGAAGCGGTACTACACAGCATCCTCGGTCTCTTAATCACGAACTATGCGCGTTTGCATTTCCCAAAGTTGTACTGGTTCGCAGAGCCGGCACTATTCCTCGAAAGCATTGCCACGAGCGATCCGATAGTCAAAGGCAACTCCATCGCATTCATCAATGGCGTTAAGAGAGTTGGATCGTTCACGCTCGATCTGGCAGGTCGAGATTCCCGTGGCGCGGCCACCAAAATCATCGATTTCTTCAGCACTCTCTTTACAGATCCTGGGAAGATCATTCCGCTTACAACCGAGGAAGACGCAAAAAGACTGGCCGACTTTACCTTCCTGCCGTTCGCGATCGCACTGGCCCGGACTGAAACCGAACTCGTCAAACAGCACACTGAAGCTCCGAGCCCATTTGCAAAGCGCGACCGGGTATTTATTACCGATGCCATCTATGCCTGGGATCGGTCGCCGGTTTCCAATACGCCAATAGCAGATCGGATTGCCGATCGCACTCTGACTTTCTCAGTCATCGGCATTCAAGAAGCTTCTGGGGGACCAGTCGACGGTGAAGCTTCACTTAGTTGCACGATGACGTGGGTTCCGCGCGCACATGGTGAGCCGGGTTTCCTACTCGGGCTCGGAGGCTCAGCCGAACTCGAAGTCGATTTAGGCGGCGATTGGGATCTGAAGGTTGAGCTCCGTTCGGCTTCCGCAGTGCAGTTTTATATCAATCCAAAAAACATTGTTCGTGTTTTCGGGCCGTCAGACGCAAGCCTCGGTTTCGTAATTGAACAACCGCCGGATGAATCAGGTTTGCCAAACGTTATCCCGGATCGAAAAGGTACGCGGCTGGAATTTGACCGTGTATCTATTTCAGGCGAAGTCGCGGTGGACAAAGCGGAAGCTAAGCTTGTAGCGCAAAACGGTGCGCTGGTGCTTGCGCCGGCCAAAGATGGCGATGGCTTTATCAAAGAGATCCTGCCCTCCGGCGAAACAAAGATCAGCTTCGATCTCGGCATCGGACTCTCATCTGAACGTGGCTTTTATGTCGAGGGCGGCACTGGTCTCGAAGTCGTCATTCCCATTGCTAAGAAACTTGGGCCACTAATCATCCATCAACTGCTGCTGAGTTTTGCTGCGACTACTGAAGCTGCTCCACCTCACATCACGACGGAAATCTCTGCTGGACTCGGCGTCAAATTAGGACCGATTGAGGCCAGCATCGAGCGTTTGGGTTTTGAGTTCCGCGCTGAGTTTCCCGAGAAGAAGAAACCAGACGTCTCAATTGGCTTCAAACCGCCCAATGGCGTCGGCATTGCAATCGATGCGAAAGGCGTTCAGGGCGGTGGGTTCCTGAGCTTCGACAGGGACAAGGGCCAGTACGCCGGGATTCTTCAGGTCAATCTAAATCTCAAACGCGTCAGCATGACACTGACTGCGATTGGCTTAATCAACACGAAGCTGCCAGACGGAACGAAGGGCTACTCCCTCATCGTGATCCTTACTGCAGAGTTTATGTGGCCACTCGGTTTAGGATTCACGCTCACTGGATTCGGAGTCATATTCGGAGTAAACCGCACCTTCAACGAGACCGCGCTACAAAACGGTGTCAAGAATCACACTCTCGACAGCATCCTCTTTCCAAAGGATCCGATCCGCAACGCTCCCACACTGCTCGCCGCGCTCGGCACCGTCTTTCCCGCTGCTAAAGGTCATAATTTCCTCGGCGGCATGATCCAAATCACCTGGGGCGACTCGCCTTTGTCGCCACTATTGACCATGAGTCTCGGCATCGCGGTCGAGTTCGGCGAGCGCTCACGAATGTTGATAATGGGCCAGATCAAGTCGATCCTGCCGACGGAGAAACAGGACCTGGTCCGCTTTCATCTCGATGCCGTCGGAATCATCGACTTCGATCAGAAGAACGCGTCCGTCGACGCGACGCTTTACGATTCGCGATTAGCCAAGACGTTCTCCATCAGCGGGGAGATGGCGATGCGCTCTAACTGGGGCGACTCGCCGAATTTCACGCTCGCGATCGGTGGTTTTCATCCGGCATTCAATCCGCCAACTGGATTTCCTAAAGTCAAACGCGTCGCCATCAATCTCTCGTCTGGCGACAACCCGCGCCTGCGTTGTGAAGCTTACTTCGCACTGACATCGAATACGGTACAGTTTGGCGCCCGCGCCGAGCTCACTGCCTCCGGTGCGGGATTCACGATTCAGGGTGAGATCGGCTTTGACGTGCTCATTCAGCGTTCACCATTCCACTTCATCGCCGACTTTCATGCACAGGTGCAGCTCAAACGCGGCAATACCAACCTGTTCAAAGTTAAGGTTGAAGGGTCGCTGGATGGTCCGCGCCCGCTACACGTCAAAGGCAAAGCGACGTTTGAGATCCTTTGGTGGGATGTTTCCGTCCGCATTGATAAGACGCTCGTCAAAGGCGAGCTGCCACCGCCGGCTGAATCCGTCAACGTCTCACCACTGCTAAGAGAAGCACTCGGTCAGCCTTCGAATTGGCAGAGCCAGCTTCCGGACAGGCAGCGCGCGATGGTCACATTACGCACTCTGCCTGGTGCGGCCACAGGTGTTTTGCTGCATCCGCTCGGCACGTTGACGATCAAGCAGACAGTGGTGCCGTTGAACTTCGATATCTCAAAGTTTGGTCCGAATGCTCCGGCGGGTGCGAAGCGCTTCACGGTTACGAAGATCAATGTCGGCAACGATCAGCAGACGATCAGCTTCGAGAGAGATTTCTTCGCTCCGGCACAGTTCATCGAGATGAAGGACAACCAGAAGCTCTCGCGACCATCTTTCGAGAAGATGGATGCGGGCGTCACCTTCGGCTCGACTGTGTTTGAGATTCCGGAGGATCCGGAAGATCGTGTTCCCGTCAATGCGATTCAATTTGAAACCTGGATCATCGATAAACAGACAGACGAGCCACGACCTGCTGATCCGGTAGACACGCAAGGCAAGCGCGTCTTCTATCAACTGACTGATATTCGCTTTCGCAAACAGGCACGCTTCGGTGCTGCCGGCAGCAGCGATCTGCGTCGCGTTGGCGACGAGCGATACCGGACTGTGATTAGCAAATATAAAGTCGCCAAAGAAGGCTGGACGGTAGTCAACGAGGATCTGGCAGCGCAGGCTGTGGGCGTTGCAGCAGATAAACCACTTTCGTACTCGGAAGCCGAGCAGGCATTGGACAAACTGAAACAACAAAGCCCAGCGCGCGCCGCCGGGTTGAAGATTCTTCGACCATCCGATTTGAAGGTTTAAATGATTTCTCTGTGCCTCTCTGTGGTTGTTCTCCTTAACCACAAAGGCACAGAGACACAGAGGACTGGTAGTTATGGCTGACGCTTCTGCAAACTACATCTTCCTTCCCTGGGTGCGGCAGGGTGCTGCCTCCGGCATCAAGATCCCCGACCGCAGCGCTAAGCAGCCCGGCGTGGTTTCAGTCTCTGTCCAACTGCAAATCAATAACGACCCCACTCCCGTCCAACAGCAAGTCCGGCTCTATGGACCAGGCGACGTTACTGCCATCGACCAGCAACAGATCGTGCGTACAGAGCCGCGCCATCTGGCGATGGATTTCGAGCCCAATTACTTTCCTGCCGTTGAATTCGATCGGCCCGACTTTCCCTGGCTGCTTACACCCGCCAAAGCCGACGATAAGGGAATATTGCGTCCCTGGCTCTGTCTGGTCGTCGTGAGAGAACAAGCCGGTGTGAGTTTGAGCACCAACAGCGGTCTCACTTTGCCGGTACTCGAAATCAAAGACCCTGCAATCCCGGATAATGAGCTGCCGGATCTATCGGAATCGTGGGCCTGGGTACACGCACAAGTTGCAGGCAGCTCATCTGACAAAACCGCACTGCAAAACGCTTTGGCCGGTGATCCGGCGTTAACCGTTGCGCGTTTGTTGTGTCCAAGGCGTCTCGATCCCCTGACACGTTATATCGCCTGCGTCGTACCTACATTCGAATTGGGAAGAAAAGCCGGTCTGGATCTGCCAATCCGTCGCGACAACGAAGTCAACGAAGAAAACGAACTGCTACCGGCGTGGAATCGTGGCGCCGCATTAGTGAGGCTGCCGGTCTATTACCACTGGCAATTCAAGACCGGCACGACGGGCGACTTCGAAGCTCTCGTAGGGCTGCTCAAACCCGCCGACCTGCGCGACATTCCGAACCTCGGCAAGCGCGACGTCGACATCAGCCATGCGTTCGGCAAGCTGGCTATTGTTCCACCCGGCACTACGCTCGAGCTCGAAGGCGCGTTGCGAGTTCCTCATGCTCCTGTCGCGGAATGGTCCAACACTACGAAGAATCCCTTTCAAGTCAAGCTCAAAGAGATTCTCGACGAGCCGTGGCTTGTAACTCAGGATGCTCTGAACAAAGATCCAATAGTTGCGCCTCCGATATACGGCTGCTGGCATGCAGCGCGACATACCGTGAACATCACTGTCACGCCACCCGCTTCCCTGACCTGGCTTGACGAACTGAATCTTGATCCACGCCATCGCGCTGTCGCCGCACTCGGCACGCAGGTCATCCAGACTCAACAGGAACAGTTGGTGGCCTCTGCATGGGAACAACTCGGCGAGATCCAACGGATCAATCAGATGCGGCGCCAGGCCCAGCTCGGCCGCTCAGTTAATGCAGCCTATTACACGAAACACTTCAAGCGCTTCTCACCGGAAACGCTTTTGAAGGTCACGGCTTCGGCGCAGGCGCGCGTGGTTGTTAAAGACGCGAAGACTAATACGAGGGCGCTGCTGGCCAGGAGAATTACGGATTCGGCAATGCCGGACCGGGCTGTGTCGGCGCCACTGCGCCGGTTGTCCAGTCCTGTTAATCCAATTAACACGCGGTTCCGGGCCGCTGCTGCGACAGTCAAGCCAATCAGTATTGTGGCGAAGCTGAATACTCCTCAATCGTTGACGGCGTTTCGCATGAGTGAAGTGGGGGTCGTCAAATTCGACAATGTTGCGATTCAGGTTCCACCGGCCACTCTCAAGTTGAACGAGACGGCCCGTTTCGAGCGAGCGTTGAGTGCGCTGGAAAGCGCGCCTAGACTCGGCAACGATTTCACGATTCTTCCCGAAGGTCAGGTGCGCACTTTACTGGACTTCCAAAAAGGCGCCACCGTCGACGGCAAAGATGCGGCAACGTTTCGAGCAACGGCAAAGGAGCTGCACACTTACCTGCAAAAGGCTTTCGCGCCACCTAAGACTGCACAACTCGCACCAGCCATCGATCTAACGGAAATCAGCAAGTCGCTGCTGCAAAGTGTGAATCCGGAAGTCACCATCAAGACGCGTGTGCAGTCTTCGCTCATCCTGCCCAGCGATACAAAGCAAACTGACGATCCACTCGAACCGATCATGGATGCGCCGCAGTTTCCGCAGCCGATGTATGAGGCTTTGCGCGACATCTCGCAGGACTTCCTGTTCCCTGGTTTGGAACACGTGCCGCCGAATACAGTCACGTTGCTCGAGCCGAATCCAAAGTTCGTCGAATCGTTTCTTGTTGGCCTAAACGCAGAGCTGGGTCACGAGTTACTCTGGCGCAACTATCCAACGGATCAGCGTGGGACCTACTTTCACCAGTTCTGGGACACTGACGACGACTCCAAAGACCAGACTAAAAAAGAGGACATCGCTGCGATTACCGGTTGGGGCGATCGCAAGCTTGGCGATAACTCGCCCAACACCAGCGGCACACTCGTGTTACTCATACGCGGCGAGTTGCTGCGGCGCTATCCAAACACTGTCATCTACGCTGTGCCGGCGGTATTGAAGGATGGCAAGTTGACACTTTCGCCGAAGACCGAAGACGAACGCCATCCGCTCTTCCGCGGCACGATGAAACCTGACATCACGTTTCTCGGTTTCAGACTTAAGGACGCAGAAGCATTGGGTGAGCCTCCGCACGATCCGAATGGATGGTTCTTCGTGATCCAACAACAACCGACCGAGCCGCGCTTCGGTATGGATGAGGCAAACTTTGACAAACCAGAGCCGCCGCCGAAGCCGAAGACGTGGAACGATCTTAGTTGGCGGCATCTGGCCAACACGGAAGAGAAGTTGAAGAAGCTCTCACACGCGACGCTCGGCTCGCTCACAGAACTATTTCCCAACATCGATAAGGAAAAAATCGACAACGTCCGTTGGGGCAAGAACTCGGCGCACCAGGCTTACATCACGCTTCAGCGTCCGGTGCGAATCGCGATTCATGCACGAGACATTATTAAGAAGTAGCTACAAAAAGGCACAAAAACACAAATGATGTTTCAGCAACTACAAGTCAATTTCTTTTGTGCTTTTTTGCGGCTTCAATAAGATGCAGACTCCGAACCCTGACATTCCAAACGTTCCCAAGACGCCGGACCTCGACGTGCGCCTGTCGTTTGGACCGGCGCGGCCGCTCGTGCTCTTTCCGGTGCGTCTGGAGACGCGTTTCTTTCAGCAGGCCGATGGGACCACTGACTTGTGTGTGCGCGTTTACCCTGACAAGGTGCACATCGATTCGCACGAGCCAAAACTCACCGATGACGAACTAATCTGGGGCAAACATTTCTGGGAACAGCTCGCACTTGCCGGCACTGATGAAGATCGACGAAAGGCCGCGTGGCGACAATTGGAAGATCGCTACGATCCGCCGCGTGCGGCATGGGTGGCGCGTGCGACCCAAAAACTTCCCGCAACCGCAACCGTTGAAACGAAAACCGAATCATGGACGCGTGCCCCACTCGCACGCGTGCTTCCCAATCAATGGCTCGTGCTCGGTTATAAAGATGGACGTCTCGTTGTAAATGTGAAGGGCCAGCCCATCTCTGCGGAACTCAATGCCGGGCCTGATCCCTCACCGTCTGCCAAGCTCGACAAGAGCGGGCTTGATCTGGGAATGAAGTGGATGGTTGATTTCGCGACTGCGGAAAAAGCCGGCATGGGCATTCGCGTAAAGATGACTCGCGATGCCGCCAATGCCGGTTTTGATTTTCTGCTTGTGTTGGGCGTCAAAGACTCACTCGACGCAAAGAAAGACTGGACGCCACAGCTCAAAGATCTCTTTGACGCGCACCACTACACCAGCGGCGTCAGTTTCATTCCCTCCGGCACACCGTCGAACAATACATCGGACGCGCCATCTGGATTCAGTTCCAAAGATCCCGCAGTGGAAGCAAGCTACCTGGCCGAGCTCACGAAACCAGCGACCAGGCCCAGCGATCAATCGAATGCCGCTGCGTTGACCACTGCGTTCGGACTCTCAAACTTCGCGCAAACATTCGCCAACCTTCCCCACGCCGCCGAAAAAGATCAGCTCGATGCGCAACAGATGAACAACGCGCTGTGGGCTGCAACCTGGGGTTACTTCCTGCTACAGATGCTTGGCGTCGGCAAACTAAACGAGAGCCCGCTGAAAGACGAAGACATAGCCTGGGCACGTGATCACTTCGTTCGCTTCGTGCGTGCGAATGGACCATTGCCGCCGATTCGTGTTGGTCGCCAGCCGTATGGTGTTCTGCCTGTGACGTCGCTCGACATGTGGAAGCCACCGGCCGGCCAGGAGACTCAGTTCAAGCGCGATGTCGCATTGCAGGCCTTTCTACGTAAGTTGCGCAGCTTGTGGCGGAGTAACTATTCCAAGGTGCCGCGGCTCGGACGCACGCCCGACACTCCTCAGCAGAATGGCATCGAGAACGATCTCCCTGAAGTGCTGAGCATGGATGGTCTGTCGTCGAGTTATTCGATGCGTCACCTGATGGGGCGTCAGTACCTCGAGCACCTTTGGGTGTTTTTGAGTGCTGAATTCTTTTTGGACGTTTGGAATATCGAGATTCCCGAGGTTCCCGAGCCCGAGCAGCCGCCGGAACTTGAAGAGCCGGATCCGGACTTAACTCCGCGGCAGAAAGCCCAGTTCAGGCAACAACAACTTGCAGCAAGGAACGCCTTCATCAAGAGACAGGAACAAATCCGAGCGGCGGCTGCGAGGGCGCGCGCCAGAGTCCTTGAATCTATCAACAGCAAGCGCACAGCCAGTACCGCATGGTGGCAGACTCAGGAACGACTTGCCATTGCCGCATTACAAAAACTCGAAGTTCCCTGGCGGCCGAGGTTGTCGAAGTCTGTGTTTTCGACACCCGTCACGAGTCTCAGTGGTCCATTAGTACAGGCGGATCAAAACGCGCCGTCGCCGCAGGTGTACATTGATTCATTGCTGAGCAAGAGAGATTTGCTCAAAGAGGTTTGGTTCCAGGGTCCAAAGTTCGAACAACCGCCGCCGCTCACGCTGCTTCACCTGCTGTTGCGCCACTCGATGTTGCTGGAATACGGCGATGCGGCTGCACGCTTGTTGAAATTGGCGGCGGAGCAGCGTCGTGAACCAGAACTCATAAACTTGCAACAAGGTCAGGTAACGCAAACAATCTGGGACCAGATGAAAGCCAACGTGTCGAGCACGCAGAAAGTGCCGGTCGGGAAGTTTCTCTTCGGTTCCGGCGCTTCCGGCGAACCCGATCTGACGAAGAACCCCGAGTTGAAACCGTTGAGCGACTTTCGTGCGAGTCTTTCCTACCTGAAGTCACCGGATCTCGGAGTTGCCAAACTCGAACAGTTAATGGCCGGCACACTCGATCTCTGCTCGCACCGGCTCGATGCCTGGATCACTTCGTTTGCAACTAAACGTCTAGCCGACATGCGTAAGACGGATCCGACTGGTGTGTTGTTTGGCGGTTACGGCTGGGTAATGAATCTGAAGCCCGGCGAGGTGTTAACACCGGTTGCAACGCCGTCAGGTGAAGAAGCCCCTGTCTTTCAAGTGACCAGCAATCCCGGATTCATTCACACGCCGTCACTGGCCCAGGCTTCCACCGTCGCAGTTTTACGTAGTGGTCACCTTGCGCATGCCACCAGCCAGGCGCCAAATGATCTGCTGGCAATCGATCTTTCATCGGAGCGCGTGCGTCTTGCGAGCTGGCTGCTCGATGGAGTGCGGCAGGGACAACCGTTGGGTGCGTTGCTCGGTTATCGTTTCGAGCGGCGGTTGCAGGAAATTGGCAAAGCACAGTTCATCGCGCCGTTTCGTGAGCTCGCCCCACTCGTGGCCAAGAAGTTGGAACAAACAAATCAGCCTGTCGAAGCGATCGCTGCAAACAATGTCGTCGATGGACTCGCGCTGATGCGACGCTGGCAGAAAGGAAAGAGCACTGCGCCGGAACTTTGGGACCAGACGACGATCCCCTTTGGCCAAAAAATAGGTCAACAAAGAATCGCTTTTCCAGCCTTCAATCCTCCCACGGCCGATTTTACGACGCTGCAAAATGAGCTCGCACTTTTGGCGGACGCAGTCGACGCGGTGAGCGATGCTTTGATGGCTGAAACTGTATATCTCGCCGTGCGCGGAAATCATTTGCGAGCGGCCGCGACGGTTGAATCAATCGCCGGTGGTGAAACTCCGCCGCCCGAGCTCGACGTGGTGCGAACGCCGCGGTCC
>Ga0126376_10001752_pt1 | contig 11911 bp, 13 predicted proteins | sample PanSoiMetPlot_15_FD_92760 | JGI IMG/M metagenome (GOLD analysis project Ga0126376, IMG submission 92760) | Tropical forest soil microbial communities from Panama - MetaG Plot_15 | ecosystem: Environmental > Terrestrial > Soil > Tropical forest > Bulk soil | place: Panama | collected 2016-02-17
AAACCGGTAAGACGCTTTTGGTTTGATCGGGTCAATGGAATTCGTCTCGCGCGTGTCCAGACGTACGATGAAAAAGGCGCGCTGATCACAGAAGTCTCTTATGCCAACGAGAAAACTATCGGCAGTGATACCACGGCTTCGTTGCCCAGCCGTATTGAGATCACTCGTCCTCAGGATCAGTACAAGTTGAGCATCACTTATCAGGATTCGGCTGCAGTGGAACTGAACCGCGGCTATCCGGAGAAAGCATTTGTGCTCGAAAACAAGTGGGGGTTGAAGGAGGTCGACCTCGACGCCCAGAATAAGAAGGTCATGGCTAATCATTAATCGATGAGAACCATTCTTAAAGCCGAAGATCTCGTGAAGGTGTACCGCATCGGAAAAGTCGATGTCCATGCTTTGCGTGGAGTTTCGCTCGAGGTCGAGGAAGGCGAGTTCGTGGCGATCATGGGTCCGTCAGGTTGTGGGAAGTCAACGATGCTTCACTTATTGGGCGGACTGCTGACTCCGACATCCGGCCGGATCATCATCGATGGCGACGATATCACCGCCGCTTCCGACGCAAAACGAACCGCGGTTCGCCGCAAAAAGATTGGGTTCGTCTTCCAGAGATTCAATCTCTTTCCCACGTTGACAGCTGAAGGAAATCTCCGACTGGCGGAGCGAATTCATGGCAACGGCGGCGGGGATGCACAGCTTCGTCGCGACGTGCTTCGTCTCCTCGGACTCGAAGACAAGCTACACCACAAACCCCTCGAGCTCTCAGGCGGCGAGCAACAGAGGGTGGCGCTCGCGCGTGCGGTAGTGACGCGGCCGGCCATTGTTCTCGCAGACGAGCCTACCGGCAATCTCGACTCGGAGAACTCAGCTCTTGTCCTTAACATGTTCCAGGAGTTGAACTACCGTTTCAATCAAACCATCATTATGATCACTCACAATCCCGAAGCTGCGGCAATGTGTAAGCGCATCGTACAGATGCGCGACGGACACATCGTTGAACCCTTAACGGCAGCCAGACTGTAAAATCTTTACAGGACTCCGCTCGTAACGATAAAATCTATCGACCCGCCAGCCACGATTCGCGTGGCTGCTTACTTGCAAGCTTGAGAACGTGCGAGGCCTGTTCACCACACTTAAGAAGATCTTCTTCTGGAATTACGCAAGAAATACCTGGCAGTGGGATCTACTGTGTGTGGTCATTCTGATCTTCATCTTTTTGACACCGAAAAGCTGGTTTTCGAGTGGCGAACGACCCCAGACCATCGTGCATCCAAGCCCCGTTGCCAAAACCTTGGTATTGAGTGCTGAAGTTGTTGGCAGTGAAGAAGATAAGAGTCAAATCGAGCAGCAGGTGAAGGCGTTAACAGGTCGTACCAACGTCGAGGTAGTGGCAGTTCGCCGAATAGTCGATCCAGATGGCCGTACCCGGAGCTTCGAGGTTGACATACGATAGTCTTTCCCTATAATTGCGAGGTTTTTTGCGATCTGCGCGAAAGGAGAACTGATTCCAAGGAGTATTTATGAAGAAATTGATTTCTTCGGGCCTGATGTTGGCTTTCATATTGTCCGCACTCGTCATAGTTTCCCCGACCACGACGAATGGTCAGGGAGCAGGCCTGGTGAGTTCGGTGTTGAACCGACTCGAAAAGAACCGGCAGAGTTTGAAGACGTTGCGGGCCGGTATCAATGTTGTCAAGTACAATTCTCAACTCGGTGTTGAAGACAAATACAGAGGCGTCGTGATCTACATGCCGAGCGCAGGCCGGCAGGCGTCAGTCAGGATAGATTGGAGCAGCCCTCGTCACGAAGTTCTTGCAGTAAACAACAACAAATACACGATCTACCGTCCAACCTTGAAGTGGGCTATGACCGGCGACTCGCGCAGGATGAAAGACAATAAAGCGAGTGGGCTGCTGGAAATGATGAATATGTCGCGCGGGCAGCTTGAAGCGCGCTTCCAGCCGGTGAAAGACGTTCGTGAAGAAACGTTGTGGGGCGGCGTCAGCACCATTCATTTGACGCTCGTGCCGAAGGGAAATGCAGGTTACAAGTATGCTGAAGTTTGGATCGATACAGCCGGCATGCCTGTTCAGACCAAGATTGTCGAGAAAAATGACGACTCTACGACCGTGCGTTTGACGGATCTGGAGAAGAACCAGAAGATCAGTCAGGGCGATTTCGATATCAAGCTGGATTCGGACGTAAAGATAGTCAAGAGCTAAGACAAAAGAGAAATAGCCACAAAAAGGCACAAAAGGCACAAAAACAATATTTCATTTTATGCCTTTTGTGCCTTTTTGTGGCTATAGTTGCATTGGACCGTTATCGTCGCATATTCTGTCGCGTCACCAATGCGTAAGAGTACCTTTCTAAAACTTAAGATGCGTGAGGCCAGATTTATCAGCCGCGCATTATTGTCGACGCACCATCCGGTCCTGGCCCACCTCATACCGATGCGTCGTTGCAACCTGGCTTGTGGTTATTGCAACGAATACGACCACACTTCGAAGCCAATCGATCTCGAAATCATCAAAGGTCGCCTTAATAAACTGGCCGATCTGGGCACTTCTATTGTCACTATTTCCGGCGGCGAGCCGATGATGCATCCGGAGCTCGATCAGATTATTCATCACATTCGTGTTCGTGGCATGATTGCTGGTCTAATCTCGAACGGTTACTACTTTACGCCCGAGCGCATCAAGCGTCTCAACAAAGCCGGGCTCGAGTATCTACAGATCAGCATCGACAACGTCGAGCCGGATGAAGTGTCGCGCAAGAGCCTGCGCGTGCTCGATAAGAAGCTGCGCTACTTGTCTGAATACGCTGACTTTCACGTCAACATCAACTCCGTCATTGGTGGTGGAATCAAGAAGCCAGACGATGCTTTGACCGTCGCTCGCAGGGCGGTCGAGCTTGGTTTCTCAACTACAGTCGGCGTGATTCATGATATCGATGGAACGCTGAAGCCTCTATCGGCCAAAGAGAAAGACATCTTCCAGCAGGTCAAGAAACTCGGAAATAAAGACCATGCTCGCTTGAACTGGTTTCAGGACAGCATCGCCGAGGGCAAGCCTTACAACTGGCGTTGCCGCGCCGGCGCTCGTTATCTCTACATTTGTGAGGATGGCCTGGTGCACTGGTGCTCGCAGCAGCGCGGTTATCCGGGGATTTCCCTTGACCAGTACACGATGGAAGACTTCAATCGCGAGTACAAAACAGAGAAGTGGTGCGCACCTACCTGCACTCTACAGTGCGTGCACCAGGTCGGCATTCTCGACAACTGGCGCGACCCGCAAAAGACACCTGCCCAAATCGCCGAGGAACAGAAGAATGGCAAGGGCGTCGGCGAAATGATTGGCGCCGATTAGTGTCACAAAAAGGCACAAAAGTCACAAAACTTTTCCTGAATTCCTTTGAGCTTTTTGTGGCTAATGCTTTGTGGGGCCGAGGTCGCCGCCCACTGTGGAGATCGATACTGAGCTTGAGAGACCCAGTCCGGAAAGCCTGCCGGCTATTACCACGATCACCTCTCCCTTTTCAACCACACCCGCTTCGAGCAGTCGTTGTTCGCCGATCTTCAGCATCTCTTCAGTCGATTGAGCATTGCCGATGAGCAATGGTTCGACGGCCCAGAACAATGCCAGCTCGCACATGACTTCGGGCCGATGGGTGAGCGCGATGATGCGCTGATTGTGACGCAAGGACGAAAGCCTGCGCGCCATCAAGCCTGAAGCCGTGAAGACTGCCGTCACCTTCGTTCCCATCTCATCGGCCGCAAAGGCTGCTGCTTCACAAAGGGCACGACTCACACGTCCTGACTGGCGGCCCAGCATGCTCAGTACCTTATCAGCGGGCTGCTCTTTTCCCGTTTCGGCAGATTCGATGATGCGGGCCATCATGGCAACGGCCGCAGTCGGATACGAACCGGTGGCCGTTTCGTTGGAGAGCATCACGCAGTCAGTGCCGTCCCAAACGGCGTTCGCAACATCAGATGCTTCGGCTCGCGTAGGCCGCGGATTGGTCACCATCGATTGGAGCATCTGCGTCGCGGTGATGACCATCTTTCCGGCGTTGATCGAGCGTTCGATAATTCGTTTTTGATAGACAGGCACCAGCTCGACACTTGTCTCCACGCCGAGATCGCCGCGCGCAACCATTACTCCGTCAGCCGCAGCGATGATCTCGTCGAGATGATCGATAGCTTCCGCTTTCTCGATCTTCGCAATTAGCGGCGCACGACCGCCCGCTTCGCGTATCAACTGCTTCGCGTGCTCGCAATCGCTTGCGCGTCGCACAAACGAGAGCGCGATGTAGTCAGCGTTCTGCTGCACGGCCCACTTGAGATCGACAATGTCTTTATCGGTGAGCGACGCAATCGGCAAAGCTACGCCGGGAAGATTAATTCCTTTACGCTCGCCGAGTAACCCGCCATCGACGATTCTGCAAATCACGTCTGTATCAGTTGTACTTTCGACGACGAGCGCCATCGCGCCATCGTCAAGCAACATGCGTGTGCCGGGTTTAACTACACGCGGGAGGTCCTGGTAATTAGTTGAGACCTGATGTTCGTCGCCGCGGATGGGCCGTGTAGTGATTACGAAAGTTGCTCCGGGCGTGAGTAGTACGGGCTTGTCGTCCTTGAGTTCGCTGGTGCGAATCTTTGGACCAGAAAGATCGACGAGAACAGCAATGGGCTTTCCGACTTTCTTTGCTGCGGCGCGCGCTCGTTCGATATCAATAGTCTTCTCTTCGTGCGTGCCGTGCGACATGTTAATGCGCACACCATTGGCGCCTGCGGCAATCAGTTTTTCGACGATCTCCGGCTCACGTGATGCCGGCCCAAGCGTGATTAGAATTTTTGCTCTTCTCAAGTGTTTGAACCCGTCAGGATGATTTTAAGGGGCTTGAGTTTGCAATGCAGTCTCGACGGCGCTGTCGAGATATTTACCTGTTTCTGATCCAAAACCAAGGAAACGTTGCACGAGCAGGCCCTGACGATCAAAAACGAAAGTTTGCGGAATGCCATCGTCTTCCCCGAGCAGAAAGCTTACGAGATCTTCGTCGGGCTTCGCGAGCGGGTATTGAATACCGAACTCCTTTGCGAAGGCCGGCACGTGCTGATCGTCACCTGGCCCACCAACGTTGAGCCCGATCACTTGCAGGCCCTGATCGTCATACTTTTTTTGCAGTCCGATCAAATGCGGAATACTGTCGCGGCAGGGACCGCACCAGGTGGCATAGAAATCCAGGATCAATACCTTTCCCTTGTACTCAGAAAAGATCGAGCGCTTCCCGTCAGATAGCTCCCAGCCCATGTTGGCGAGCGAAGACGTTCGCACAGGGGGCATTGGATAAGTCGTGCCTGTAGGTGGCTGAGAGATAACGGGTGTGTTGCTGTTGGACTTAATGGGCTCGCTGCTGTTGCAAGCTGTCAGCGAGACCGCACAGAAAAAAAGAATGGTAAATAGCTTGGGATGAAAGATCGGTTTCACAGGATTTCAAGATTTACAGGATTAACATGGATTCTAGCTGTCTTTGTCGAACTCATTCTGAGCCGCAGTAGGATTTTGTTCCTGGGGGATTGGTTCGCCGGGGACACGATATTCACCTTCAACCCACCGGCCAAGATCGACAAGCTGGCATCGTTCAGAACAGAAGGGACGGAAAGGATTGTCTTTCCACTCGACTGGCTTACCGCAGGTTGGGCACTTCATGAATCTTGAAGCCGCTAAACGGGCCGCATCGCATCAAAGAGATGCCGGTCGTTTGATCAGTATGCGTCGTTTGACGAATGCGATCGTACCTTCGCGGCGCATGGCATTCAAGCGGACTGTAACACTTTCGCGGGTGGAACCGACAATGGAAGCTATTTCGCGATGGGGCAGAGGAATATCGATGAGGACGCCTTCGGGTTCGGAAACGCCGTAACGCATGGAAAAATCTGCCAGTAAGCTGTCAAGCCGGGCCGGGATGGCATTGAGAGCAAAATCAGCCAGCCGCCGCTCAGCGTGATCAAGTCGTTGACCGATCAAGCGGAAAGTGTAATCATGAAGCCGGTTATCCTCAGTCATCCCCCGTTTGAAATCCCCGACCTGAATTCGCAGGAGCCTCGAGTTTTCGTAGGCAATTGCAGAGTTCGCTCGTTGCCCCGCAGTAGAGTAGAGAGCTGATTCCCCAAATAACGATCCCTCGGGAAGGATATCGATGACGGCTTCACGGCTGGTTTCAGACTCGATTCGGCAAAGTTTTATTCGGCCATGAATGATCGCATAAAGGCAATCCGCAGGTTCACCGGCGCGATAGACGAAACGACGGCGACGAAAGTCGAGCACTACTGAATTGCGAGCCATGTCGCTAACGAGGGCGTCGTCCAGTGTTGATCCAAATTCCAGCCCGCGGATTATTTCAGCGCGATCTTCGGCGGTTAAGTCCCGCGCGCGTTTTTGTTCGTGCAGGGCATTCATCTCCATGTCCTTTTGGGCATCGAGTTATGGTCTCCAGCTTGAATCGGTGTTCGGCGCGTGTTGCTCTGTATTCAACGTGGTCCTGTGCGGGTTAGTTTCTACGACGATTGTAAGGAAACCCGCGCGATGTTCCCAGGCTTGTTAATCTCGATTGATTCTAGTTGACGCGATGTTAGGGCGAGTACAGACACGAACGTTAACCGAGGCCCCGAACTGTAGCATGAAGCTCATAAGGGCGCAAGAACAATAAAAGGCAAGACCATTTCGTTTTATGGAGTCAAAATCCAACATCCTCGTCGTTGACGATAATCCCGATAAATTGAGCCTGATCGAGGCGGCCTTGAAGCTGGCTGGGTACAGCGTAACTACTGCCACTGACGGTGATGAGGCGCTCGCGGCCATCGAGTCGTATCAACCTGACCTGGTGATAACCGACGTCATGATGCCGCGCATGAACGGTTACGAGCTGGCCCAACGCATCAGGTCCAATCCGGTGACGAAGTTTATCCCCGTGATCATGCAAACAGCGGCGGGCCGGCGCCTGGAAGATCTCCGCCGGGCCAACGAGGTGGGCGCCCTCGGCTATATCACCGACACCACTGATCTCGAGCTGCTGCTGGCTCGGACCAGGACGCTGCTCGAATTCAAAGCTTATCTGGACGTTTGTGAAGAAGCGGCCTTTACGGACCACCTGACGGGCCTGGCAAATCGCAGGCGATTTGAGCGTCAACTGGAACGTGAGGTGGGCCGAATGGAAAGGTTTGGTCATCCATTCAGTCTGTTGATGATCGATATCGACAGTTTCAAGAGCCTCAACGACAGTTTTGGCCACGACACAGGCGACGAGGCGATACGCCGGATTAGCAGAGTCTTGCGGGAAGGGACCAGAGGTATCGATCTCGCTGCTCGAATCGGCGGCGAGGAGTTTGCGGTGCTGCTTGTTGAGACCAACAAAGACGGCGGGTTTGAAGTCGCCGAACGACTCCGAAACGCCATTAAGCTGCTGGAGATTCCCAACGCCCGGCACATTACAGCGAGTTTTGGGGTTGCAGAATGCCCCGGCGACGCGCAAACTGCTGCTGATATCCTCAAGGCGGCAGACGTCGCCCTTTATGAGGCAAAGAGAAGTGGCCGCGACCGGGTCGTGGCGATGCAGACCCTGAGGTCGAACTCAGTGGCTGCGGGCGACGTACAAGGCGTGGAAGCGTAGGAGTTATCCAGAGGAAAGAATGGCGGATTACAGAGAAAAACTAGACGAGTGGCAACAGGCGGCGCGCCGCAAGGCCCGTGAGCTTGACGAAAAATTCTCGATTTCGGATTTGGTAGGTGAAGGCGCGCGAGCGGCCGGTGAAGCGGCGAAACGGGGAGCAGAGACGATGGCCAACGGCGCCGAGCGTCTACGCACGGAAGCGGAACGGCTGACTGACGACGAAGAAGTTGGCGAGACTGCGCGACGTGCTGCGGAGAACGTGAGGAAAGCCGGGAAAGCTGTGCGCGACGTTGCAGGCGAAACCGGCAAGAGAGTTTTTGACGACGCCAGGACTTACTATGATCGAGCCTCGCAAATCTACGACACTGGCGCGCGGTTCACGCGCGCTTCAACAGCAGCAACCACCGGATTGCTAAAGGCGCGCGACTGGATCAAAGAGAATCCTGGAAAGGCGGCCGTTGTGTCTGTGTCGCTGGTCTTGGGAATCAGGGCTGGAGCGGCATTTCCGGGTCTCGATGCAGTGTTGCTGGGATCGCATCCACACTGGTTGACGCACTCGGCGCTTCCGGTCTGGGGCTTGCACAAAGCGAGCGAGAAGTTTGATGGGTATTTGAAAAAGCAGGAAGAGTTGATCGCGCGTGGCGAGCTTGATGAGGCGGAGCGACAGCGCGTCGAGTTTGAGCGCAAGATTGTGAAGTATGTTGGTGCGCCGCTGTTGGGCGCGTTTAGTTGCGCGGCGGGCGCGGCGATGTGGGCGCAGATATTCCAGCCGGGCGCGATTACTGGTGCGCCGATCAGTTGGCTGCTCGGCGGCAATCCGTTTCTTGATGGCGTGTGGTTATTTGGGAATGGAGTGATCTGCTTCCATCAGGGGTACAAGTTTTTCATGATTGCGTTGGCGAACCAGGAAGAGGTGGCGCGCGTCGTGAGAGAGATCAAGGGACTTTTACCCGCGGCCACTATATAGACAAATCCTGTCTAATTGATGCTTATAGGAAACGGTAGGAAGCACAGCACGAACACGATCAGTGTTACGATCGCAATCACCACGCGCTTCGTGCCCAGCGGCTCCATCACTGCCGGCGGCGGATGAGGGACCTTCATCATAATCCCCAACAACACCGCGTAAACAAATCCGCTCGGACTGCCGTGCCACCAGTATCCCAACACCGCCAGCACCGACACACTCACGAAAGCTATACGTCCGATAATTCTATGCGCACGGCCGCCAAACACTGCAAACGTCCCATGGCCGCCGTCGAGTTGTCCGACCGGCATTAAATTCAAACTCGTCACCAGTAGTCCAATCCATGCCGCCATGTAGTAAGAATTGGTAGGCGCGTTTGGATCCAGAGGCACTCCCGCGAGCTTGCTTATCAAACGGAAGAACAGCGGATCGTTGAAGAAGATCCAGTTACCACTCGGCTCCAGCGGCGGTCCAACAGTTAGAACACCAATTACTGCTATCGGAATCGCAACCACAAATCCTGCCAATGGACCAGCAAGCCCAATGTCGAATAACGCGCGCCTTGACGGAATCGCTGCCCGAATTTTGATGAATGCACCGAAAGTTCCGGCCAGGAACAGCGGCGGCGCGGGTATGAAATAAGGCAGCGTCGCATTCACCTTGTAGTAACGACAGGCAAGATAGTGTCCCATCTCGTGAGAGAAGAGAATTGCCAGCAACGACGCCGAGAACGTCGCCCCCTCGACAATCAGGCGATGATGCGACAAAGCGTACCGCACCAATTCGGCAACAGAATAGAAATATGAGAGCGGGACGTAGAGCAGGTAATCCAGCGGAGTCGCCAGCGGAGGGTCCGGAGTGGGCAGTTCGGGCGCCGCCAGCATCATTCCCGCGAGAGTCGTGGTCAGAACCGTCAGCAGGAACAGCACGCCGTGCAAGCGCCATTCACGCGCCGAAATCCTTGGAACAGTGCGTTGAAGAAGATCAAAACCCGGCGGGATTGTTCTAACCGATTCAGCCATGTCTCTTTGATGCCGAAAAGGGGCGACCACGGAGTGCCGCCCCTACAAAGTTAAATCTCAATGTTCGTAACTCTAAAACTCTTCGTCCTCATCGTCCATTGAATCGTCAATGTCGATGTCGTCGCCGCCATCATGGGCCTGCAGGTCTTTGCCGGGCTTGAATCGAATAGTCTTGCCTGACGGGATTGCGACTTCTTCTCCGGTGCGAGGGTTTCGACCCACGCCTCGCTTGCGCGGCTTAACTACGAAGACGCCGAAACCGCGCAGCTCGATGCGTTCACCTCGCGTCAACGCCTCTTTCATTGAGTGGAAAAGAGCTTCGACGGCCTGTTCAGCTTTCATCTTAGGCACGCCGGTTTTGTCAGCAACGCGATTGATGATGTCTAACTTGATCACGTCAAGGGGCCTCTTTTCTGCGCCGCTCGGGGGACTATCCGCGGGCCGCAAAATGCAGGTGAGGATGATAAAAAGCGTCGGCAAAGCCTGTCAAGGAACAGATCTGAGCAATCTGTGTAATCTGCGGCCAACTATTGTTTGACAAGGGCGCAAGTGAAAGCTAACCTCAAACTGAATTATGTTCGGAATCCGAAAACGCAGGCCACCGCCGTTTGGTGGCGTTCACGTCGACGACGACAAAGACATCCAGGAGCACAAGCCTGAGGAGGGTTCGCGAAACGACCTTTGGTCGGAAGCGCGCCTCCTGCTTCGCGATCTGATCTTCGCCCTCATGATTGCGGCGCTGGTCGTCGTCTTCATCGTACAGCCGGTAAAGGTGGAAGGCACGTCGATGTTGCCTCGACTGCACGACGGCGAACGCATCTTTGTCAACAAGTTGATTTACTACGACGACTATCGCTGGGCGCCCAAGATCGAGCGCGGCGACATCGTTGTGTTCTGGTTTCCTGACGATCCCTCGAAGAGTTACATCAAGCGCGTAATCGGATTGCCGGGCGATACGATTGAAGTGCACGAGGGAGTCGTGCGCGTGAACGGTCGCGACATTGAAGAGAGTTATCTCGATCCGCGACTCAACCTATCGCATCGCAGCCAGGCTCCGATTTACGTCCGACCGAATTACTACTTCGTAATGGGCGACAATCGCGACAACTCGAGCGATTCCAGAATCTGGGGCCTGGTGCCCAAGAAATACATTTACGGCAAGGCGCTGTTTCGCTATTGGCCACTGACAGCCGCGAGCGTGATACATCACGAGAACATCAATCCTCCGGGCCCGCCCACGCCCGGATTGACGCCAGCTCTGGACAATTCGATGGGAGATCCGTCGCAGCAGCAGCCTGATACGCCGGGCGACTCGTCTCCACAGCCTTGATTCTTATGATTGATTGGCTGCGCTTCCTGCTGATGATCTTTTATGCTCCGGTGCGTGGGATGCGCGGCATGCGCGACCGTGGTTCACTAGCACCCGTAGCATTGATTGCCTTCCTGGGCCAGCTCGCATTCAGCGTCATAACGAAAAAATTTGCGGGACTACCAACGATTGGGTTCGGTGGTGGGATTTATCCGGAGCTTTTCGAGGCTGCGAAATTTATTGTGCTGGTGGCGGTGGTGGTGGTTCCGATTCTCACCCTCGTTGCCAACCTGTTCGAGCGGAGAGGGAGTTTTCGCGTTGTCATCACGCAGGAATATGCGCCGGTGGCGGCGACGATTTTTTATGTACTCACTGCCGCAAACATCTTCGGCATTTTGATTGCTGCGCTACTCCACTATTCAGGGACCCAGGCGCAGCAGGTCGCGAGCATGATCCAGCACGCAGATCAAACTCGTGCGATGTTGCCTTCCGATCCACAGTTTCAGGCAGCCGCGGATCAGTTGTTCAGTAAACCCGCTTTACTCGCTCAACAGCTCTTCATCCTGCCCCGGCTTGTAATTTTTGGAGTGGGTATTGTTTGGGGAGTCAAAGACGCGTTCCGGACGTCGCTCGTGCGAGCGTTTAGTGTGACAGTGATTGGCTGCTTCGCAGCGCTATTTGTCATACCGATTGTGGAGGCTGTGCTTGGGGGACTGCCAAGGTCACCATTTTTGCTGTTCCTGTTGTTTGTGCTGTTGCGTGGCTACATGAGCGACATCCTCGGCAGCCATCGTGCAAAAGCGGCGTTTAAGCAGAATCTCGAGTCAGCAACACTGAATCCGGCAGATGCTTCCGCGCACTACAATCTGGGCCTGATTCACCAGAGCCGGGGCGAGCTGGACCAGGCGCGTGAACGATTCGAGCGTGCCTTGCAAATCG
>Ga0126376_10001754_pt1 | contig 11903 bp, 19 predicted proteins | sample PanSoiMetPlot_15_FD_92760 | JGI IMG/M metagenome (GOLD analysis project Ga0126376, IMG submission 92760) | Tropical forest soil microbial communities from Panama - MetaG Plot_15 | ecosystem: Environmental > Terrestrial > Soil > Tropical forest > Bulk soil | place: Panama | collected 2016-02-17
ACTAGTGGCACCGGTCAGGAGCAGGGCCAGTCGATGTGGCCTCTGATCTTGGGGATACTCGGCACCGGGACCACCGACATCCTGAAGTACGTCCAGCAGCGCAAACTGCTCAACGATCTGGGTGGTCAGGCGACAGCGCTCAACAAGAAGATGAATCCCGCGCTGATTCGCAACATCACTGGGCCGGTCAAGGCGACCTTGCAGGAGACCGGTAATATCAACTCGCCCTACTTGACCAGTCAGGCGGTTGCGACCGCAGCGGCGCCTTATGCCTTCGACCAGAACTTGGCCGACTTGCAGGCAGTGCTTGAGGCCAACCGGATCGCGATGGGCCTCTACCCCGACTTCGATCTGGCCGGATTCGTGCAGCCCGGCGTCTTTGGAGGGGGCGGGGGAGGAAGAGGCTACGCGTAATGCCGACGCTGGTTCAAGACGCGATCAACCAGCAGCGCAACCTGTACCCGGGCGGGCGCTATGCAGGACCGCCGGTTCCGCTCGACTACGGGGGCACCGTCTCCGCAGCGCCGGAGCGTGTCGGGCCGCTAGACCCCGGCTACGCCTACCAGTACGACCTCCCCCGCTGGCTCCAGAACACCATCTACGGTGCCCAGCTTCCACTGCGTGGAGCGGCATATGCGCAGTCACTACCGATGGAAGCGTTGCATCTAGTGGCGAAGCCGCAAACCAATATGTTCTTCACCGGGTCACCGTTCGACCCCGGGCAAGTCCCGTCTTGGTGGCCCAAGAACTTCCTCCAGCCCCGCACCGACCCGGTCACTAATGTGATGCGACAGATTGGCCACGGGGTGGACTTCATTGGTGAGACCGCCATGATGCCCTACGTTGCGCCGGAAGCCATCCTTGCCGGGCGCGGGATGCCAGCGCCCACGATTAGCAGGGAAAACCCAATCCCCGAATTAAGGGAAGCCACACCCAGCGATATTGTCGCCGGTCGTCTGAAGTTTGAGAACCAGATCCGGGCGGCTCGGGAGCACAACGCTAATTACCGTGCGCTAGATGAGGCTGCTAGCAGAAAGGACTGGCAGAGCTTTGGCGAGATTCTGAAAAAAGATCCCGTGCTCTGGAAGATGGTTCGGGACAAGCAGCGCAATGCCGTGCTCGATTACGCTGACCGGGAATATTTGATGAACCTCGCGCGCAGGAGAGAATATCTGGCCAGAGTGGGGAAAAAGGAAGACATCGAAGCGTTCAACAAGGAGATCGAGGGCGTGATGCAACAACAGGAGCGCTCACCGGTAGTGGGCGGCATCAGGTACAACCCGGAGAAGACCGGGGAGACCAAGTTCCGGGGCTTCGTAAAGCCCGGGACTCCCAAGCCGTCTGGTGAGCCGCCAATAGGGATGCCGCCGGGTTTCCCGGGGTACTAGAAAATGTCCGACATCCTAGTGCAAGCCGTTCAACGAGCGATGATGGGGTTCCCGCCGGGGTCCGACAACGAGCCCCACGACATGCAGCTATTTGAGTTTGTCATAGAGCGGGCCTTGCTTGGGATGCCGTCTGCGCCCCTGCACGGACCTCCGAGGTATGACTTCCTGCTTTACCGTCGAAACGGCTCTCTGGGGTCACTGGAGGAGTAAATGGCGGGATTCCTGACAGCGTTGGGCGGGATTGGAGAGATGGCGGGGGTCGCCGGTCAAGGGCTTCAGGGCATCCAGACCATCCAGCAGCAGAACGCCAACCGCGCGGCCTTCAACAAGGCGCTCGACGGGTTGGGACCGGAGGGCGAGATCTTCCGCCAGATGCGCAACGCCGGAGCCTCGCCGGAAGCCATCATCCCGACCATGCAGGGTGTCGTGGGGCAGGACATCAAGGAGCAGTACATACAGGGGCAGATCCAGCACATCGTCAATACCCCGGGCCTGAGTGACATGGACAAGGCGTGGCAGGTTTACGCCATTACTCAAGATCCCAGCCTACTGAAGGACATGATGGAAGTTCAGCGCTTCCAGATGACCCATCACAGCCCTCAAGAGTACAGAGACATCATCACCACTTGGCTCGCGAACCCACCGGCTGGGGTCGATGAGGCCACCAAGGCATGGGGTAGGGCGGTGCTGGCTTCGCCCAACCCGGCAGCGGCAGAAGAGTTTTGGAAAGCCGTGGGCAACAAGTTCTACGGCGGCTACTGGAACGAGAAGCTGATAACGGTTCCCGAGGTGACTACTAACGAGAAGGGCGAGACCATAATCAAGGAACACCACTTTGGCGCATCAAGAGCCGGAGGTGGGCTAGGGGGAGCGCGTTCCGTTGATCAACCGCCAGCGGGTGAATCGTCATTTGCACCGGGGCCGAGGTCTTCAGCGGCTGCGCCAGCGGCTTCACCTGATGAGACGGGCACGCCACTAGCGACACCATCAGGGACGCCCACGACAGGGGCGAGCGCTCTGCCGTCCTTTGTGCCGCCTACACCGGCAGGACTTCCCTCTGGTTCGACGCTGCCCGGAGCCGAAGAGACCGAAACGCCCGAAGAGCTTATGAGCCCGGCAGCGATAGCCACTCCGGCGGGGGCCCTGACTCCGGGTGTGCCGTACACACCGGGCGCCCCCATAAACCCGGCGGTAGGCACGGCGACACCGACACCAACTCCGACTCCCACACCGGAACCCGTCATGGAGGTTCCGCCCGCAGACCCGACGCTTGCGGCAACACCGGAGGGGACTCCAACCCAGCTTGCACAGGCAGGCGGCGGACTTCGTCCGGGCACCAAGGCGGGGCCGGGCTTCGCCAAGCAGCAAATTGCAAACCGGATGGTGGACGCTGTTACGGGAGCAGCACTAGCGGTGAAGCAGGCGGCGGCTCAACTGCCGGGGGGATTGCGCGACCCGATGGATTCCACGAGGTGGAGCGAGTACGGCCAATTTTCGCTCGGAATACCTATCGAACCTCACGCGGCCCAATTCATGGCTCTGGTCAGCACGCTCAGGCGAAATGCCATGCAGGCAACGGTAATAGTGACCGGAAGTTCCAGCATGAGGGCCGCAGCAAGATTGCAGGGTATTCACATCCCTCAAGAGCAGGATGCTCCGCAGGTGGTTCTGGAAAAGCTCAACACGATGCAGATGCCGGGTGGCGTAATAGACCTTTTCAACGTGGAAGCGGGGCGGATGACGGAGCAGCAATACTTCCAAAGACTCTTTAGCGGACCATTGGACCCCAAGGATTGGAAGCCGATGGCTGGCGGACTTGAATACAGTCCTTCAATGGGCATCTATCGAAGGAGATAGTAAATGCCTATCAACTCCGGCGGCTACAAATATTTCTACCCCGAAGAGGTGCCCCCAGCCGTCCGGGCAGAGGCAGAGGCGAAGTACCCTCCGTCTGCGCTACCACCAGCGCAGTTGAACTGGGAGCAGGAGTACGAAGCGAGGCAGCAGAAGCTACCCCCGGGACCGAAACAACTGGCACCGCGCACGCTGGGTGAATTTACCGGGCAGGCAACGCAAGCCGCGCTGGCTCCACTAGCGCCGTATAGCCCTATCGGTGCGGGCGTCATAGCTCCGATGGCGGCGGCTGCGGCGGGCGGCTACATGGAGGAGCAGAAGGGTCCGTTTCCCATTGTAGCTAGGGGCGGGTTTGTCCCCGGCTGGCAAAAGGGCGGGCAGATCCCTTGGCCCACCGAGCAGCGCGTGATCGATGCGCTACAAGAAGCCGCCAAACAGGGATTGGTACTGATTGGCTCAAAACTGCTCTCTGCGGGTGGCGATTGGGCAGTGCGTAAGGCGAATGAGGCGCAAATGCTCGGTAAGAGCGCCTCGCGCATGGGTCGGGCAGTGGTCAATCTGCTCAACGCATGGCCTAAAAAACTCCCAATGCCGGAGACGGCGGATGAACTGACGCGGGTAGTAGCCAACGGTGAACTGAAGGGCGCTACCGGTGCAGTCTACGAGACGGTTAAGGAAGACATCGTTAAGGCAGTTCCGCCATACACAGGCTGGGGACTGGGCCCCGGCGGGAATTACACGCCCCCAAGCGGGCTTGCATTCAGGATGCCCGTACCCAAGCAACTGGCAAATGGCAGTGTCGTGATGGACTACGAGAACATGAATGCTCAGGAAGCCATGAACTACCTGAAGCGTCTGCTAGGGGGTTCTTATACGCCAGCCGGTAATGAGACGGGTGGTCAGATGTCAGGGTTCATGCGCGAGGCCCGACACGACGGGCGTGAAATATTCCTTGCCACATTACGGAAGGGCGGCTTCGGCGATCTAGCGGACAGGTTTGAAGCAGCATCAGCGGACTACGGGGCTGCTGCTACCGTAACGGATATTTTCATCAACGCGCGGCGCCCGGACGGGTTGATCGATCAGGAAGTTATAAGAAGGCGTCTCGGGCCAGAAATGGAGCACCTCAACAACCTGTTCAAGGACGGTCGAGCGGTCGAGTTCCAGAGTGCGGTAGCACCGGGCGGGCGCGCGGTTATTTCGGGCTCGGAATGGAGCGGCACCGCAGCGGCGGGAACGGGGCGGGGTTATGGACACCTGCATTTTCCCACCGCGTTGCGCCCTGAAAATCCCGAGGACGTACCTGCTGTGGGCCGCTTCCTAGCGTCACCGGCAGCGCGTCCGTTGCTCAGCTACCCGCTAGTGCAGTCGTCAAAGTTCTGGGGTCCGTGGCTGGCGCGACGTGAGATACGGCGGATGCAAGAAGAGGGGGGAGGGGGCGAAGGAGAGGGAGGAGGGTACTGATGCCGCTAGTAGCCAGTCCACCCAAGAGCACCTTCAGCGACTTCATGCAGAAGACCACCTCGACTGAGGGCCCGGTTCGCACTGAAGATATCCCGCGCCAGAAGTACAAGCCGGAGCGGAAGCAAAAGCGTAAGAAGCGGAGACACAGCCGTGCCTCTTAAAAAGGGCAGCAGTCAGGAGACCGTGAGTTCCAACATCAGCGAACTGGTCCACTCGGGACGACCGCAGCGCCAAGCCATCGCAATTGCACTTAGCGAGAAGCGCCGCAGCAAAGGCCGCAAACGCAGACGAGCGCGCCGATAACTGGTCGCTACCATTTGTAACAATTAATAGCTAAAAGGGGGCGCTATGAGTCTTCAGTCTGACGCGGATCGGACCTTCCTCGGACTCCTGCTCTGGCGTGAATGCCGTGGTGAAAGCCGCGCAGGCAAGGAAGCGGTCGCGCACAGCGTGATGAACCGCATCAAGTCGCCGACGTGGGGCAACACCGTCCAGCATGTCGCCTTCCAGCGCTTGCAATACTCCTCCCTCACCCACACCCAAGACCCGCAACTCACCGTGTGGCCGCTGCCCGACGATCCCTCGTGGCGGGAATGTCTGGAAATCGCGGATGGCGTGATCAACGGGACCATCGCCAACCCGATCGACGGAGCGGACAGCTACTACGCCGACTCGATAAAAGCACCCAACTGGGCGACCTCGCAGAACTACGTCGGCAAGGTCGGGCGCCACAGTTTCCACAAGACGGGAAGATGAAAGGAGGGGCGGCGGATGTGGTGTGATTACGAGCCCCTAAAGTTTCCGCGCTAACTGTCTAAGGGAGAATCCCACCGCCCCGATTAATTATGTCGGACGAACTGGAACTTGCCAAGCAAGGTGGAATTTCTCTTGAAGCACTTGCCCGCGCGCCGATCTGGTTGGCGGCAGGCATTCTCGGGGTGCCTGCGCTAATCGCACTGGGTGCCGGTTGGTTCATTACCCAAGGGGTCGAAGGACGGCTGCGCACGCTGGAGCAGTACAACCTCTCTGAAATTCACCAACTCAACGACCTGACCGTTTTCGCCACGCAGGTTCAGAACCATCGCTGGGATGCCATGCGCCGCACGCTGGAGATGGACGTCGAGATGGAGAAGCGTATCTGCATCAACTTGGCGAAGAACGAGTCCCAGCGCGACTACTGCATGGCTACGCTGGGGATGATCCCGCCTTTGCCCGACCACGGCGAGGAGAAGAAGAGCAATCCCAGCAGCGGCCCTCCGAGTCCATGAACTCGCTCTTGATCTCGCCGCCGTAGTCCACGGTCAGCACGCTCTTGCCGCACTTCATGCAGGGCAAGTCGTGGATTACTTTTCCACTGCGTGCAGCCCGCCGCTTCCCTTGCGCTCCGTCCGGCGGATCGTCTCTTCGTGGATTTTTAATCCCGCCCATAGTCGCCACTCAACCCACAGAGCCCAGCCGGTAATCAACAACCCTATGAACAGGTGTGCATAGTTCATGCGTGCTCCTTCGCAATGACTACCACCTTGAACCCCTGACGTTGCAGACGTTCTATCACGGCTTCCACTAGGTCCGCAGCGAGCCGAGCGCGGAAGCCTTCTACCACGATCTCGACCATCCCGTGCCTTATTGGCTCAACCTTTTCCACGGTGGTCTTCTAGCAGATCGATCGTGGGTAACCGACCCTGCTCGCGCATCCCTTTTAGCTGGGGCACCAGTATTTCCGCCATCGTCTGGCCGCTAGGCGCGACGATGTTCGCGAGAAATTCCTGCTCTATGGTCGCGATGCCGGACTCCACGCTCTCCAGCTTGGCCTTGATGACCAAGCTCAACGCCCGCCAGCGCTGGCGCTGATCCTGAGCGTCTTCGTGGGGCAGGGGCAGGATGAAGCGGATGACCCATTGCTTGTCTTTCTGGCCCAGCCGGAACTGCACCATAGCCCGGTCGGTCGAGAACGCGCTGCCGAATTGGTCGGCGCCATAGCGGCTGATAGTGGTCTCGATTTCGCTACGCGATCTACTTATTGGGACTTGGGTACGCTTGGCGTATTTCATTGTTTCTCCCGCCGACCACGACTGAGGGCTGCATTTGGATCGTCACTCCTCGGTCCAGTGCATCGAAGATGATCAGGCGACACAGCGTGGTAACCGGTACTGCCGCCTGCTTGGCCACTTCGATCAATTCTGCGTATCTCTGGGGGGTGATGCGGAGCATGATTTCTTTCTTGTTTTTCTCCTCGTCCATGTTCCGCCCGACGTAGCCTTTCATCGGTATCTCCCCCGATTACGCTGATCGACGTTGGCGAGTTTGAACTTGGGCTGGTCCTTGTAGTTGCCCTTGCGGGGCCGGTTCTTGCGCAGGGTCTTCATCAGGGCGGCGAGGTCAGTCTTTTTGCTTTCGCGCATGGGGAGCGCTCCTGTCCGCAACTATTGCGAAGACCAGAACGGCTGCAAGGACCAGTAGCCCGATCATGCTTTCCCCTCAAAGAGCGTTGGCTGCTCGCGCTGGGGCTCGGCCAGCGCCATCGTCTCCTCGACCATCACGCGCACCTGTGGCTTGTCCGAATACATCTTGGCTGCGTGCAGTTCGACCACTTGCGAATCGTCCAGCCAGACGATGCCGGTCAACGAGTCGAAAATCACCTTGATAAAGTTGTCAATGTCAGGCCGGGTAACCGGGCGCAGAGCCCCTACCAGAGCCATCTGGCGCTTTTTCTTGCTCAGGGACATCGGCACCGCTAGGAAGACGTGAACCACGACCGTCAGGCCCCCGCTGTAGGGCGGTCTGCCCTTCATCTGGGCGGAAGCTTCCTGCTTGGCGAAGTTCTGCCACTTGCGGACATCCTGTGGCTTGTAGACGGCGGCATGGTAGCGCTGGCGCATCCCGACCGGGAGCGGCGGGACAATGTGCGCCTGCACCGCTTTGAGTGGCTGGGCGTAGCCGTCGATGGTGATCTCAATCATGGGATTAAAAGGGGGAACGGAGCCCGGGTCACAGTAGGAGCAAGCAAGCACCTGTTATGGCACGCGGAACCCCGCCCCCCGTTCGATGGATACTACCCTATCGGCGCCTCAGGAAGGCTTTCTGTCTCGGGGCGCAGCTTGGATCCCGGTTTCTTTTTGGGCTTTGCTTTCTTGACCACCTTTTTTGTGGGCTTTTTCTTCACGGTCTACGCTCTCCTGCAACTCCTGTTTGAGGTTTTCTCCAAGGTCCACCACCGACACGAGCCCTTTGCCCATGCAGTCGTCCCAGTAACCACAGAATTTGGGCTGGCAGTGCCAGCCATTGTTATTGCGCGGGAACACCTCCGCTAGGATTCCCCTAGCGACCATCCCGATGGTGTTGCGGTGCATGGCCAGCATGGTCGGGGAGCGCTTGGTCCGGTAGACCACTGCCTGTGGCCGGGCGGTCTTGATGGCAACGTCCAACGCCAGTTCCGGCTCAACCCTCCCGGTTACCATGCGCCGCACCAGCGAGTAGGTGGACAACTGCATGTCCTTGTCCACGTCCATCTGGTTCATGGCCTTGCCGCTAGTCTTGTTGTCGCGGATGCGCCCGGCCTCATCCACCACGTCAATGACGCCCAGCACCTTGACCGACTGGTCGCCGATCGGCTCACCCTTGTCGTTCTTGGGGATGAACTCGTACTCCAGCTTTTGCTCGACCGCGATCGGCTGAACCGTGGGCATGATGACTTGCCGGTGAACCTTGATGAGTCCCACGCCCTGATCGAGCAAGGCGCCCTTGCTCTCGCCCTCGTCCAGCTTGACCTCTTCGCGGGACCATTCGGTTTCAAAGGTCTCGGCGAAGTAGTCGGTCACCTGATCGACCGGCAGATCGGAGCGCGAATTGACCTTCTGGTTGTAGTTGAACTCCGCAGCCTTGTGGAACGTGCCTCCCTGCTTGAGGGCGCCACTAGGCGGGGTCTTCCAGCCCTTGACGTACCGATACCAATATTGGCGCGGGCAGCGCAGGAACATCGCTACCTGCGTGTGGGATAAATAGGCCATCAACTGCGCCATGGTTCATCATCTCCTACGGTTCCGGCCATCCGCTTGATCTCAAGCTGGATTGTTTCCAATAGCTGGGTGGCCGCTGTCAGCATGGTTTCCTGCTTTTGAAAGTGTTGGCGGGAAATTTCGAGCGCCTCTTCCAGTCGCTTCACCCGCCAGTCAAGTTCCCGCCATGCTTTCGCTGCTTGGTGCAGGTGCTGCTGCAATACTTCCGCCACTTGCTCTACTCGATCGGCCATCAGCTTGCCTTCTCCTTGACCGGGACTTCCTGTTCATCCATCTCAGTAGCCAAGTCGCGCAATTTCTGAATCCCATGCTCCAGACAATAGTTGCCGCCAAACGACTGGTCGTTCAGCCGGATGGTCATCATGCAAATTTCGCCGCAGGCGCGGTGGATGATCCCCCAGCTAGTGACTTGCCTGACCACGAGGTGCCGGGTGCAGCCGTAGATCTGAGTAGAAAGCCACTCGACGTGAAACGATTTAAGTACCCGGCTCATGTCAGTTGTTGCTTGCGCACGGCGACCATTGCGACTGCTAGTGTGATTTCCGTCAGCCAGTCGCCGGTGTCGTCCAACAGTTCTTCGTCCGTCATCAGCTTGCTCCTTGTGATCTCTGGGGGACTTAGCAGTCCTTACCCCCCAGCCGTCCCGCCACTCAGGCCACACCTACTCTGCATCGAAGTGCAGTCTCGTGTGGCACCTGACGGGCTTTTGTAGCTTCGTACCGCGCCCTGCCGAGAGCGCGGAGTGCTGCGCTTAACTTGTTCCACTAGGCGCTCTTCAGGATGCGGTCGGCTTCCCGTTTCAGCTTGGCCCGCTCCTGCTCCTCTTTCTTGGTCACCAACCGCAGCTTGCGCGGACGCTTGCGCCAGAAGCTGCCGACAACGTAGGCGCGAACTTTAATGTCGTCTCGGCGCTTTCTGGGGTTGGTCGCGTCCATCATCCCTTCCAACAGGTCGATGGTCTGGTGCAGCGTCCCCTGTGCGATCAGGTCTTTTACGAGCATAGGTTCACCACCGTTGGGGCTATTTCTTTTTGGCTTTCTTTTTCGCTTCGCCTGCCTTGTCGATCTTCTCGCCTACGGTCTCAAACTGACTGACCTTGATCTGGTCTATCGGGCACCCGGCGTACTCCTCGATGACTTTCGCGATTTCGTTGGCCCGCCAGCCCTTGCTGGTAACCAGCGCTTCCAGCATTTGCTGTTGGTCGAGGTCGATGAACTCGTCTTTGGGCTCCGGTTCCGGTTCGGGGGCTGGGGCTGGGTCCGGCTTAATTTCGATGTGCGGTTCGCCGGGGATGTCGCCCGCGCTGTCTAGTGGCGTGCTACCAGCGTTCTCGTTGGCCTGCTGCCGCTCCCTGATCTGGTCGAAGTAGCGTTCGGCCTCGTCTTCATCCATGATGCCTGCCAAATTGAACGCCAGCCGGATGCACTGGCAGGTCGCCCGGAGTTGCAGCATGTGCATCGGCTGCTTGTTCCAATTGTCGGTGCCACGCTTCCATTCCTTCATGTAGGCCGTGTATTCGATCGTACCGACCGTGCCGTCTTGGAACTGCTTTTTGACCGTGGCAGTGTCGGAGACCATCTCCCTGCCCTGCACGTCCCACTCAGGCTTGTGTGAAAGACCGCGAAAGGCTGGATGGCGGTTCGCAATTGTGATCCAGCCGTCATAGCCCATGATGAACTGGAGCCCACCACCCGGGCGCGGGAAGGCGTAGAGTTGCCGGACCAAGGGATCGAGGTCGTACTTGTTCGCCGTGATCAGGAAGAGGTGAAATTCTTCCTCAGTCGCTTGCGCCAGTCCGCAAGTCTTCTTCACCATCGTCACGAACTTTTCCGGTGACAGCATGTATTTTGATGCCATTACCGCGACGATGTTGGGTTTTAGGTCTTTCACTTCTGCGGGCATCTTTGGATTTCCTCCCGTGGAATTTGAAAATCGACGTGGGCTTGTAGGCGTGTTTCCATAGCATCCGGTCTTCCATGAGCCTTTGCTGGACCCAACGGCTTGAGGTGATGCCGCACTGGGCGGATGCGTACTTGAGAGCGCTGACCAGATTGACCGGCAAATAGAGAGTCAGCCTAGTGACACCCTTTTCGTTGATCTTTGCCATCCTCACGCACATTAGCGCACGGCGATAACATTTGTCAACAAGGGGCTGTTGACATCCGATCACCGAAGGACTACATCTGATCCGCTCGGTGGTGTCGGGAGGGGTGTTCCCATGCCTTTTGACCAGTCCAAGTCCGATGAAATCCTCGCCAAAATAAGGGCAAGTGTAAGAAAAGACCAACCCTCAACTAATAGTGAACAACATCCGCCGGACCCCCCACCGGTAGCGTCCCCCACCAAGCCCAAAGCGCCGTCAGCGATGCTAAACGCGTTGGCCTATGCCCGTCACGGCTATCGGGTGTTTCCCTGTGCTCCGGGCGACAAGGTTCCGCGTGTTCCAAGCTGGCCCCGGGATGCGACCACGGATGAGGCGCACATCCGGTCGTGGTGGGCGCAGAATGTTCTGCTCAACATCGGCGTGCCGTGCGGGAGGGACTCGTTTACCGCGCTGGACGTGGACGGTGAGGAGGGCAAGGAAACCCTACGCCAGTTTGAACTTGAGAACAGCGAGATTCCCGAAACCCCGATGGCGATCACCGGCAAGGGCGGCAGGCATGTCCTGTTTGAGTACGAGCCGGGGATAGGCAACGCGGTACGCTTCGCGCCGGGGTTGGATATCCGCAATGACGGCGGCTACGTCGTGGGCGTCGGCTCTAAGACGGTAGGACCGTATGCGTGGGAGGTTGGCTATGAGTTGGGGGCGCTGCCGCTAGCCAAGATGCCGGGATGGCTGGTGGAGCGCATCAAGGGGGCCAACGGTGACGGGAAAAGAGAACGGGTTACGAAGCTGGCCTATCCTCCGGTTCCGGTCGCACAAGCCGCTCAAATGCTGCAACGCATCGACGCCGATAACTACAACACTTGGTTGCAAGTCGGCATGGCTCTGAAAGCCGAGTACGGGGTGCATGGTCGGCCTCTGTGGGACAGCTACTCAAAGCGCAGCGCCAAATATGACCCGGAGGGGCAGGACAAGAAGTGGGCCTCTATCGACGTAGAAGGCGGCATCGGGATCGGGACCGTCGTCAAGCTGGCGAAGGAAGCGGGATGGGTTCCCGCCGTGGCCGATGGCAACCTA
>Ga0126376_10001755_pt1 | contig 11899 bp, 12 predicted proteins | sample PanSoiMetPlot_15_FD_92760 | JGI IMG/M metagenome (GOLD analysis project Ga0126376, IMG submission 92760) | Tropical forest soil microbial communities from Panama - MetaG Plot_15 | ecosystem: Environmental > Terrestrial > Soil > Tropical forest > Bulk soil | place: Panama | collected 2016-02-17
AGACCGCCCGGCATCGGCTTGAGCAGGGCATCGTGGATCGCGTACAGCACCATGAACGGGATGATCGTGCCTTCCGTCTCCCCGGGGTCGAGCCACCGTGCAGCCAGGGACGCGTGGACGCCCCAGGCGATGACGCCGTCGGGCGCCGCATCGAGCGGGCGCACTGGCGCCAGCAGGAGACACGCCAGCGCGAGGACCGCGACCGGTTTACGCGAGGGCAAAGCCGTAGAGACGAGCAACGTTCTCCCGCACGATCTGCCGCCGCTCTTTCTCGGGGACTCCCTTGAAGTCTCGCTCGACGACCTCCCGAGAATGCGGCCAGGTCGACACGGTGTGCGGGTAGTCCGAGGACCACATGATGTTCTCAACCCCGATGAACTCACGGCTCGCCACACCCACCCGATCGTCGATGAACGTCGCGTAGATCTGGCGTCTGAAGTATTCGCTGGGTGTGAGCTTCAGCGGGGCTGGATAGAGGTAGCGATACTCGTCTTGCGCTTGATCGAGCTTCTGCAGGAAGAACGGAATCCACCCGACTTCGTTCTCCGCGGAGACGAGCTTGAGATTCGAGAACCGCTCGAGCACGCCGGAGAAGATCAGCACGACCAGCGTCCGCTGGACTTCGTGGCAGAGCACCGTCGAGCGCAGGTAGCGATCAAGCGGCTGCTTGATCGCCAGACGGCTCTCAGCGCCCATGCCGGTGATGCTGTGCAGGCTCAGCGGCATCGCCAGCTCCTGGGCCGCCGCCCAGAACGGATCGTAGTCCGTCGAGCTGTACGGCTTATCAGCGGGCGGCGAGGCCCAGATGGTGGCGCCCCTGAGTCCGCGGGCGGCGCACCGGCGAAGCTCCTTGACGCCGTCGTCGATGTCGTAGAGGGAGATCAGCGCGAGTCCAGCGAGCCGTTTCGGCGCATAGGCGCAGTACTCGGCCAGCCAGTCGTTGTAGACGCGAAAGCAGGCGCGCTGCAGCGCCGCGTCGGTGAGCCAGAACTGGCGAAACCCGAGCGTGGTGTAGATCACGTCCGCCTCGACGCCGTCGAGATCCATATCCTTCACGCGCTCGGCGGGGTCCCAGCCGCCCGGACGTGCGTCCTTGTAGGTCGATCCTTGAAAGAAGCTCGGGAGCTCCTCCGGCTTCTTTCCGGCTCCCATGCCCTGGGCGAGATGGGTGGGCGGAATTCCCTCGATCACCAGGTAGGCCCCCGGCTTCTGCCCGGGCAGGTTCTCCACCACGCGTGGCGCTCGGTCACGGAACTGCTTTTCGATGCGCTCCGTCCAGAGGTCGCCCGGCTCGTTCACGTGCGAATCGGCGGAAATCAGCCTCAGCTCGCTCATGATCGACCTCCTCATCAGGCATGGCGCTTCCCTCGATCAGTGACGCTGCGACGGGGAGACGCTTGAGGGCGGGGCACGTCACGCGAACGGCCTCCAATCAACCGGGCCGGTTCACCGCCCTGAAAGTGTGGCCGAGCTTACGCGCATCCCAGGCGAGCGGCAAGATCCTCGAGATCGTCGGCGATGACGTCCCAGTCCGACTCCGCCTTGAGGTCGGTGGCTTGGCCCGGGCCGTATTCGAGCGGGCGCGGGATGAACGCCGTCGCCATGCCCTGGGCGCGCGCTGCCGCGAGGTCGTAGTTGTGAGCGGCGACCATCATGACTGCTCGGGGCTCGAGACCCAGAAGGGCAATCGCCGTGCGGTACACCTCGGGCCGGGGCTTGTAGCAGCAGGCGTTCTCCGCCGTGATGATGCAGTCCCACGGAAGGCCGGCGAACCGGGCGAGCTCGACCATCCCGATGAAGCTCGCGTTGGAGAGCGGCGTCACGATGTAGCGGCGCTTCAGACGCTTGAGGCCCGCGACCGAGTCGGGCCACGGCCGCAGTCGCCACCACACGCGCGAGAGCGCGTCGATCTCGTCGCGGGCCAGACCCGTGATCCCATGCGCAACGATGAGCTCCTCGAGGCGCGTCCGGTAGATCGCGTCGACCGTCGTCCACGGGATCTCGCCGCGGTTGACCTTGTCCATAGCCGGTCGGTAGGCGGCCTTCCAATCGTCGAGAAACCGAGCGCCGTCGAGCCTGAGCGCCTTGCGGTCGGCCAGCGACTGCAGCTCGGCCAGGACGCTCGTCCGCCAGTCGACGACCGTGCCGTACGTATCGAAGGTGAGAGCGCGAACCGGGGCGAGCGTCCGTGAGACGGCAGCTAGCGCGGCCGTCTCCGGGTACTACTGGGGAGTCGCTCCGGCATCAATCCGTCCTCGCCGGGGAAGCACCGGGGATCGCCGACGCCGACGTAGAGCCGGAAGGGATCCTGGCGCGGGTCGGCGCGAGGTGGGGCCGGGCGGTTCTGAATGTCGTCCCGCATGCTCGACTCGACGGCCATCGGCTGCTGGGGCCGGCTCATCTGCAGGAGGATGTTGGGCTCAGGCGGCGCCTGGGCGTACACCGGCACGACAGAGGCCGCGCCGACGAGCAGCATCGCGATACGGATTACCCTGTTCATGGCGTCCAGCAAATTCTCTCCTTTCCGGGGCGCGAAGTCCACTCCCCGCCGGCTCGTGCCGGTTGTGCTGTGCCCCTCTTTTTCCTATGCTGCTTGGGGCGTTACCAAACGCCGGGAGAAGCCGATACCGACGAATGAGGAGCACCCGCATGAGCACCGCTCAGAAGCAGGTCGCCGTGGTGGTCGGAGCCACCTCCAAATGGCAGTCCGACGGTCGCAATACCAAGCTGGCGCACGGCAAGGCGATCGACGACCGCGACATCCCCGTCGGCATGCGCTGGGGCGTGGGCGGGGCCATCGCCCAAAAGTTCGCCCGGGAAGGGTTCTTCGTCGTGCTGACCACGCGCAATGCCACCAATGCCGCGGCACTGGAGAAGGCCATCGTCGAGCAGGGCGGCCAGACCATGACCGTCGAGCTCGATCTGGTCTCGCGCGAATCGATCTCGCGGGCGTTCGCCACGGTTCGCCAGCGGGTCGGCGACCCGGACGTCCTGGTTTACAACGCCGGCTATCTCGAGGGGCGTGACCTGCCGCCCGACAAGGAACTTCTGGAGCACGTCCCTGTCGAGATCTTCGAGACTGCCCAGCACATCGCCAGCCGCGGGCCGTTCCTGGTGGCGCAGGAAGTCCTGCCCGCGATGCGCAAGCGCGGCGCCGGCTCGTTCCTGATCTCGAACAACCAGTTCTCGCTGCGGGGCCGCAAGCGCCTGACCGGACAGTCGCTATACTATCCGCGCGTGATGATGCGGACCCTGGCGCAGGTGCTGACGGAGGAATATTCCGAGCACGGCGTGCACGTCGCCAACGTCGTGATCGACGGCCTCATCGACTCGCCGGGCACCCGCGCGCTGCCGCGGGCTCGCCAGAATCCCGAGGTCGTCATGAATCCCGTGAAGATCGCCGAGGCCTTTTATTACTTGCACACCCAGGATAAATCCTGCTGGACGCACGAGTTGCAGCTGACGCCCTATTCGACGAAGCCGAGCTTTTGAGGGCACGTTCTCCGCTGCCGAAAGGATGACGATGGACCACATAGTGTTCGACCGCGAGCCGCCTGCAAACCTGACAACCCTGGTGATGGCGTTCGGGGGTTGGATCGATGCCGGCCAGGCGGCGACGGGCGCGTTGCGTCATCTGGTCCGCGATCTCTCCGCCACGCGGGTGGCCCAGATCGACCCTGAGCCGTTCTTCATGTTCACGCAGGAGCGGCCCGAGGTGCGCATGAAGCCCGACGAGAGCCGCGAGATCACCTGGCCGCGGAGCGAGTTCTTCGCGGCGCCGCCGAGCGACGGCCGCGACGGCCTGTTGCTCTTTTACGGCGGCGAGCCTCATCTGCGTTGGCGCGCGTACACGAAGGCGTTCCTCGACGTGGCCGGGCGCTGCGGCGTGAAGCGCATCGTCTCGGTCGGCGCGCTCCTGGCCGGCGCCCCGCACACGCGGCCCATCCGTGTCACCGCCCGCTCCACCGACCCCACCTGGCGCTCGGTGGTCGAAGCGTGGGGCATCTATCGCAAGCCGACGTACGAAGGCCCGACCGGGATCTCCACGGTGCTCCTGGACGCGGCGGAGCAGCGGGGCATCTCACATCTGGGCCTGATGGGCCAGGCGCCTCACTACTTGCAGAACACCGAGAATCCCGCGGCCATCCACTCGCTACTGACCTGCGTCGCCCGCCTGCTCCACCTGAGCCTCGACCTCTCGCGCTTCACCGAAGCGATGCAAGAATTCCGCACCCAGTGCGACCGCGAGGTCGCGCGCAATCGCTCCACGCGCGAGCACGTGCAGCAGCTCGAGCAGCAATACGACGCGACGGCCAGCGAGGAGCGCCAGACGCTGCCCGAGGGTGAGATCGACTCGGACAAGCTGATGCAGGAGCTCACGGACTTCTTGCGCAGGCAGCGCGAAGGCGGTGGGGAGAAGCCCGCCTAGCGGCGGATGGTCTATTGCCGGGATCCCTACCGACATTCCTATGCGAGGCCTCTTCACGATCGCGCTGCTCGTGATGACTCTGACGATCGCGATCGCCTCGGACGCCTTCGCGTCCGAAGGCCAGATGACCTGGGCTCTCCATTTCTCGCCGACGCCCATGTGGTTCCTGGCGCGATCGGCGCGTGCGGTTGGCCGCGGCGTACGCCATCGACCGCCAGGCGATGAACCAGGCCGAGCGGCTCGGCTTCGCCAAGATCACCTGGAGCCTGGTGCCCCGAGCTTCGAGTTCTATTGGCAGCCGCCCGGGTACGCGTACGATCCCGTCAAGGCCAAGCAGTTTCTCGGCGACGCGGGCTATCCCAACGGCTTCGACGCGGGGACTATTTCTGTGATGCCTCGCTCGCCTACATGGGGAACCGGTCGTCAACTATCTCAACGCGATTGGCATTCGCGTGAAGCTGCGCCCCATCGAGCGAGCGGCATTCCAGAAGGGATGGACCGAAAAGGCGTTCCGCGGTCTCATCCAGGGCGGCAACGGCTCCTTCGGTAACGCGGCCACCCGAATCGAGTCCCTGGTGATCGGAATCCGGTATCGGACTCGTCGCCGGCTACATCTACTCCGCCCCATATGAGGACGTCAGGATCAAGAGCAAGTAGGGCCACGGCAACTTTGACCGGGGGCGTAGACATTGCTCGATCGTTTTTACACTCCGGGGTGGGCAGTCGCCCTAAAGTCATCTCGTGCGCCGGCCGTGCGCGACGCACTTCTCCACAATTGCTAGGCTCGCGATCTGTGGCACATCCGATGCTTGATTTCATCTGCGGGAGTCGTCCGCGGGAGTAGAAAGACAATCGCGTCGTCATCGCACAGCAAGTAAAGACCCGATCGCGGATGCGGTCACTGCTCCCGCTGCGACGCACGGTCTCGAGAAACCAAGCAATGGAAGGAAGGGCATCACGATGATCCGAACGCTCGTTCGTACGATCGGCATCGTCCTCATCGCGGCTCTGACGCTGGCCACCACTGTGGCCTTCGCGCAGGAGACTCGCATCAGCGGCACCGTCTCGAACGTTGATACCACGACGCGGACGATCTACTTCGCGGACGGCAGCGTGGTTCGACTGAACCAGGCCGCCGTCATTACCTCCGACGGCCGTCAGGTGGCTCTCGAGTCGCTCAGGCCGGGCTCGAGCGCGACGGTCGTGTCGATGGCGCAGGGCACTCCGAGCGTGGCTACCGCCCCCATACCAACGGGGCCAGTAACGACTGCCGTCACCGGCACCGTGGCACGAGTCGACCCGCAGAGTCGCGTGATCACCCTGCAGGATGGCCGCGCAATTCAGCTGACGACCCAGTCATTCGTCTGGCAGGCAGCCCCAATCGGCTCCATTCAGCCTGGTGCCCAGATCTACGTTCCGGACGCGCAGCCGCTGGCGATGGCACCGCAATGGCCGGTCGCAGCGCCGGAAGCCCCGGTCACGGGAATCGTCAGGGGCGTGGATCGCAACAACTGGCTGATCGCGCTGAACGACGGCAACTACATCAAAGTCCTGCCCGAGACGAGGCTACAGAACTCGGCGGGCACGCCCATGTCGATCTATGACGTGCGATCGGGCGACCAGATCGGGGTCTGGCCCCACGGCCAGTCCAATGTCACCGAGACGGCGACCGTGTCGCGAGGCGATCTGCCCCCGGTCAGCGCCATCAAGGCTGACTACATCCGAGTCATGAGGATCGCTTCGTAGCTCGATACACACCGCGATGCGCGGCGCCCGGACGCGAGGGGCGCCGCGCGTTTCTCGTCCGCCCGAGCTCACTCACCAAGACGCTGCAGGAACCAACAACCGAAGTCAGTCCGTTGCGTCGACTCTCCCAATAGGGGGTCCCAGCCTCCCGATGGCGGATGGCACGGCGATGCTCGCCACACGACGGCCAAAAATCTCTCGCAGCGTCGGAGCGCCCAGTGTGAGAACGGTCACCGCACCGAAAACCAGACCCGGTAGCGCGAGCATCGGCCCAGCGCCTAGCGCATCGGCGAGACGGCCGGTCGCGAGGTTGCTGACGGCCATCACGCCGCCGGTCGACCCCCAGTACAGCCCCATGACGCGGCCGCGAACGTGGTCGGGGGTGGCGATCTGGAGCAAGGTCGTCGCGAGCGCGATGAACATCGACTGGGTCAGACCAACGGCCGCGGCCGCCAACAGCGCACCCGACCAGGAAACGGCGTAGCCCAATGGCACCAAGGTGAGCCCGCTGAGCATGCTCGTCGCGAAGAACAGATACCCGAAGTGGACGCGTCGCGCGAAGCCGGCGAGCAGGAAAGCGCCGACGATGGAGCCGCCGCCCATCGCCATCATCAGCAGGCTGTAGGCGGTGCCGCTCGTACCGAGCACATCGGACGCTCGGCGGGGCAGCGCGGCGTCGTAACCCATCGTGAAGGCGCAGTGAACGAAGACCAGCGTGATCACCGAGCAGACAATCGGCGCGCGAACGACGTGGCCAAGGCCCTGGGCAAACTGCGCAAGCGGGTTGTGGTCGGAGCCGCTGCGCTGGTGCGGGACCTCGCCCAAGACCCAGATCGCCCAGAACGCCAGGGCGAAGAGCCCGGATGCGACGAGGAAGGCGCCGGCGCCACCGCCGACGTGGAGGAACGGCGCGGCCAGCAGGGGCCCCAGCAGCCGGGAGCCGTTCACGTTCGCCTGCAGCAGGGAGACCGCGTTGAGTAGGTCGTGCGCCGGGACGAGACTCCCGAGCATCGCCTGCTCCATCGGCGTGCTCGACGAGCGCGACGCGCCGAGAATGAAGGAGACGGCGGCGAGCGCCCAGGCGCCTTGGTTTCCGGCCCATGCGAGCCAGGCGAGCCCGAGGGTCGATACGAGGCCGATCGCGTTCATGGTCAGCAACATCGTCCGCCGGTCGTAGCGGTCGGCGAGGACGCCGGCGAAGGGCGTGATGATGAGCGATGGCAGAAAGGAAGCGAACACCACGAGGCCGACGGTGCTCGAGTGGTGGTGCAGATCGAACGCGACCCAGCCGCACGCCGTGAGCGCAGTCATGTAGGCGACGCCCGAGAGGATCGACCCCGCCCACAGCGGCCGAAAGCGCTCGTGCTGAACGGCTGAAAAAATGCCTGCCCGATCCTCGCCTGCCACGAGCGCCACGATGGTGAGTAGGTCTCCGCGTTTCCGGCCCGAGGTCCGCCGCCAGCTTGCGAGCGCATCATCCGCTCGCGACAGCGCGGATGTCAAGCCGAGCCGTGGACGCGAGCCCACCGGACACCTCGAGACAATCCCCCGGAGGCCTTAGTGTCGAAGGAACCAGGAGCTTCTCGGGCCTCTTGACCTATCTCTTGATCTGGTCGACTACTCGAATGTCGAGATCGGTGTCCCAGGACAGCGTCAACACCTCGTCCTTCTCGGTGACGGCTGTGTTGTACGTTCCGGTGCTCTTCAGTCGCAGCCGGCTTCGATCGAAGCGGTAATCGGAAATGTATTTCGCCAATTCCTCGCGACTCGATGCCACGGTCCTTACCACCGTCGTGCCTGGGATCACAAAGGTCAGGTTGGCTTGCGTAATCTGGTCCTGTTTGTCTAGGAAGAGCACGAGGCCCGCATACCCGTTCTTGCCGATGTCGCGATCATCGCGCTTCAGCAGTTTGGCTTGGGCGTCTGCCCCAATGGGCTGCGTGAAAAACTGAATCTTCAGCGCGTTCGTCCTACCCCCAAAGAATTCATTCGTGTACGTGACGAACGCGCTCTTGGTTTCCAATCGGCTCGCGCCGAGCTTGAGAACCGGCGACTTCTGAACTACCAGATCGAACGAGGCATTGGTCTGAAAGTCCTGCTGGGCAAGGGCCGACTCTGCAGAGAGGTACACCGCAGAGGCGAAGAAGAACAGTACGGCCAACGCGGAAGTCGAACTCGAGCGAGACGCTTCCTTCATCGTGCGGCCCTCCTCCGGCGCTCGATAGGCAAGAGACAGGCCAGCGCCGGCGTCGTTACGTCCCCTTCTGAAGATCGACGTGCTCCCTGGGGAGACCGAGCGCCTGCTCGAACGTCATCCCACGTTCCGACCGCGCGCCTCGGCAACCCGGGCCATCCCCTCCAGGCCCTTGGCCATCCCGGTAGTGAGGGTAGCCCCGGGAACAATGAGGGTCCAAGAACCAGATCGGCGACGTCGCGACGCGCGAGGACCCCCCGGAGGAGGGGAGCCTCATCGGTGTCCCCTCCGACCGGGAGTCCCCGCGGCATCGTTGGCAAGACCTCGGTTACGCGGTCTCAGCGGTCGACGAAATCCAGAGCTCTTTGGCCCGTCTACGGCGTTCCCGACGCGAACCGAGCTTGGGCAACATCGCGTACTTCAGTGCGTGACCCTGAGCAGTGACCTGGGTCCATCCTTTGCCAGGAACGTAGATGGATTGGTAGCCTCCCGGCAGGATTTGGAGCGGCTTTTGGACATGGCCGCACCAGTCGAACGGCCCAGTCTTTCGGAAGCTCTCAAAATACGAGGGATAGACGAAGTCCGAGAGCAACACACCGTCAATCTGTTGGCCCAGATTGTCCGCCTCGACCGGATCGGCCGTTTCATACGCGTACATCCCCGCATGTGCTCCGGTCTCGACAAACGCAATGAGGTTGATGTCGGGGTCACCGAGCATTTCGCACAGCTCGTGCGAGAGGGTGACAGAGAGGCTCGAGCCTGCCTGAAGATCTGTTTTGGCGAAAACCTTGCCAACCGGCAGGCCAGCCTTTGTGACGTCGTGGTAACCGAGAGCGTCGGCGACATCGGAATCGTCGAGCACCGCGATCCACCATGAGTGCGCAGAAGGCTTCTTGCCCCTCGGGACAAATCGCAGCGTGGCATCAACGCCCCAGGCTGCGGCGAACGGGCCACTGACTTGTTTCTGCAACGCGGCGATCATCGCGTCGAGGTCCTGATCCTTCACCACGGTCGATACGTTTACGATGTCAACGTCGGGCATGTCTGCTCTCCTTCATGGCATGCTGTTGTCGTGGAAATGGTCTAGCACAAGGCGGCTAATCCTCCTCTCCTGCACTGCCGAGACCGAAGACTCGTCAGGCATGATTCATTCGCCTGCGGCATTGCGTTGTGACAGCGAAGGCCATGATGGTCGAACCCGCTGTGGGAGTAGTTGAGCAGAGCGGCGACCCAACTGTGATTGCGCACAGTGAAACACGCTGCGCAAACGTTATGCCAGACGAGAACGCAGAAGAGTCGCTGAGTTAGTTGAAGGGATGATGGTCCATCGACCGGACCCGCTCGTCCGTTGATCAGCTATTTGACCAGCTGGCCGGGCCAATGGCCCCGTTCCGCGGTTTGCATCTCTCGCACACATTGGATCCGCTGCTGACCGTAGCTCGCTTGGATGTTGTTATTGCTGATTGCGCAGCGCGCCTTGCAGATAATCAATCTCCTTGTTGGCCTTCTCAATCTGACGGCCCACTTCGTTGCAGTAGCGGCGCTCGACGTCCGTCATCCGCCCATTGTTGCGTGACGCCTGCGCTTCGATGTCCCAATACTTGGCTTGGAGGAGATCCCGCTTTGTCACGGCCTGCCCTAGCAGCGCGCAGTAGTGATGCGTGGATCGCGAGCGACCCGACTAACGGCGACGTCTACGTCGCCTATGTGCGACGCGATACGAGCGGCTTCGGCCAGATCTACCTGGCCCGCTCGTCGGACGAGGGGAGGACATGGACGTCGACACGCGTCACCGATGGCAATCACCACTCCGCGTACCGGAGATGGCGGTCACGAAGCGCGGCATCGTCGGCGTACGCTACGTGGACTACGACGACACCGGCCTGGTCACGATCTTCCGCCACCGATTCGCTCGGAGCTTCAACCGCGGCCAGACGTGGTCAGATCGGGTACTCCAGAGCACGGATCCCGGCCCGCTCGCCAACGCTGCCAGCGGGTTTCTCTGGGGCGACTACGAAGGCCTGACTGCCGCCCGTAACACGTTCTACGGGGTTTTCACAGGCGCGTCAGACGGGCGCTCAACCCTACAGCTCGATCCTATCTTCTTCCGACAGAAGAGCTGTCATTGGTGGTCGCTCAGCTGCTGGTTCGAGTCAGAGTAGAGCTCAGGGAGGTTGCGATGGTCCATCGGCTCGCGCAGGCTCTCGCGTGGATGTTGACGGGCCTTCTATTGAGCGGTTGTGCCCACCGTCTCTGGGTCTTTGAAGGTCCCGCGACCCTGGGTCCGTTCCCGGTCGGACAGGTTGAACTCAATGACCCCGACGGAATATCGGGCATCACCGATCCGACTGGCCTGATTGGGCCGACCCAGAACGTCACGCTGGCGTGGGCGCGAATCATGTACCCCGCGACCACCGCGGGGACAGGCTCAATCGTGAGCACGGTGCGAGCGCACCATCCCGTCGCGTTGTTTCTGCATGGACGCCACTTCAAGCGGTCGCTGGAAGCCGGCCGCGATGCCCAATCAATTCGTATTCTGGACCTATCAGGACAGCCGCCGGAAGGCAGTAGACAACTTCGAACGGATTCAACCGAACGCAACTCAAAACACGCTGCTCGGAGCGGTCGCGACACCTGGCTTCGCGACGTTTGAAGAGCGGCTCTTGAACTTCGATAGCTCGCGCTATCCGCCCGGACTCCCGACGGACTTCGCCTTCTTTCACGATACGCTTGGCTTGAAACTGGCCTGGACGGCTCCGCAGACCTACACCACGAACATTCCAGCGCCCCACCGGAACGTCAGCAAATACAAGTACCTCACCATTCGCGCGGCGAAGAAGGTCTCTGGCCCGCCGACTGCCGGTCCCGGCGTCGCACTCTTCATTAACATCGAGGACGGTGCTGGACGCACCGGTCTTGTGGCGGGCGCGAAGTGATAAGTCATCGAGGTGCTGCCGCCCGTCATCTGCACGCCACCGGCCAGCCGGTTACCATACCGCTTGGTAACGAACAGCGCTTAGAACCACCAATCGGACCCACGCCGTGAGGCGTCTGACCTGCCAATTCATTCGCAGATGGCTCCACAACTTATCTCGGTCACGCTCGGTGATCGCCGACATCAGCTTGGGTGCCAGTCGCTTTGGCAAAGCCCGTCACCATACTCAAGCGCCTGCGCGACGCGCACACATCGCTCGGCGGCGTTGCAATCGCCGAGCATGGCAAAGGCCTCGGCCGTACGCCGCACGCCGGTGAGTGACCGCTGTTGGCGTGCTCGAAAGAACGCGATCCAGTAGGCTTCCCGGGCCAGCGTTGCGGCGCTTCGCGCGAGGCTCGGCAACGTACCGACCCGGAGCGAGGCGCTGGCGACGGTTAAGAGCCCGACCCAGCTAGGATGGCTGAGTGCGGCCGAATAAGCCCGCCGCCACGCTCGGATGGACTCGCCCGCATCGTTCGCCGCAAGCGCCTTGTCCATTGTCTCGATGTGAGTTGTCCAGGGACCGAGCGCCTCGATGTCCTCGACTTCCATCGTC
>Ga0126376_10001756_pt1 | contig 11897 bp, 13 predicted proteins | sample PanSoiMetPlot_15_FD_92760 | JGI IMG/M metagenome (GOLD analysis project Ga0126376, IMG submission 92760) | Tropical forest soil microbial communities from Panama - MetaG Plot_15 | ecosystem: Environmental > Terrestrial > Soil > Tropical forest > Bulk soil | place: Panama | collected 2016-02-17
ACGGGCCATAAGACGCGCTCAGTGTTCGACCGCTACCACATTGTCAGCCCTGCTGATCTCCAGGAGGCGATGAGGAAGCTTTCGGGCATAACTGCGGGCATAACGGGCAAGGGTGAAAGAAAAGCGAGGCAGTAAATAGTTGAAATATTGGCGCGCCCGGAGGGAATCGAACCCCCGACCCTCGGCTTAGAAGGCCGATGCTCTATCCAACTGAGCTACGGGCGCGTGCTCACATTCTGCGGGGTTACGAGGCGGGAATCAAGCTTCGGCGTGGCAATTGTGCCCGAAATTGTGCCCGACAGACGCTGCGCAACCTCCTGGAGATCGCCAGGGCTGACAATGTGATATCGGTCGAACACCGACCGCGTCCGATGACCGGTGACTTTCATCGCGACTCGTTCTGGGACACCCGCGTTGACCATGTTCCGCACTGCGGTACGTCGGCAATCATGGCGGAGCATCCCAGGTACCCCGGCCCGCTTGCAGGCCGTCGCCCACGCTTTCCGATAGTCGGTTCGGCGTCGACCGCGGTGACGACCATAGAGATGCGGGAATACGTGGGGGATGATCGAACCGGTCTGTTTGGTGAGTTCATCAACGCGCTCGAGCTGCGCGGTCAAGAGCGCCCTGAGCTCGGGCGTGAGATAGACGACCCGCCCGTCGTCATTCTTCGTAGCACCGGGCTCAAGTCGGAGCGTGCCGCCTTTGAGATCGACCTGCCGACGCTCGAGGGTAAGAACCTCGCTTTGCGTCCGCCACCCGAATGTATAGGCAATTGTTGCGGCGACCTGGAGATCCGCCGAGAGATGTTTCCGGACGGCCAGGAATTCGTCACGCTCGAAAAAGCCTTGCCGTGGAGCCGCCTCCTTGAGTTTCCGGATCACGGGCATCCGCATTAGCTTCCCGTTCTCGAACGCAATTTTGAGCATTCGGTGCAGGACGGCGAGCTCACGGTTGATTGTGCCATTCGAGGCCTGTTGGCGCTGCCGCATGGCAACGTAGGCGGTCGCCTCGGCAGCACCGATCCCCGCAAGGCGATGGCCCGTGAAGAATGCGGCGAGATGCTTGAATCGACCGTCCGCTTCCGTCAGGTTGCGGTCTCCAGAGGTCTCGTAGTGCTGGCGGAGATCCGCGGCTGCCTCCTCGTAGCAGATCTTGTCAGCTCTCGGGAGCGCCGGCAGGCCGGCCGCAGTCCGACCTTCCTTTACCTTGAGCAGCTGCTCAGCCTCCTTCTCCTTCTGCTTGCCGGTGCTTTCGCGCACCGCTCGCCCGTTCACGTAGTATTTGCACCACCAGACGTTGCCACGTTTGTACAGCGACCCCATGTCAGCCTCCTCGGGCGAGAAACGCCCGCTCTGTTACCCCGAGGGCCTTGGCGAGGCGCCCCAGGGTGCCCAAGGTCGGGTCGTACTTCCCCGCCTCGAGCTTGTTCACGTACTCGCGCGTCAGTCCGGCCCGCTCGGCGAGCACCGCTTGAGTCACACCACGGGCTTCGCGCAATGCTTTGAGCCGTCGGACGAACTGTACAGGCGTTATACGTGAACTATACTTCACTGATCCTGGTGAGACAAGGAGGTGGCTCAGACGGGTGTTCCTTCGAGTGGTCTACTAGGCGGTCGAGATCCTCCCTGTCGAAGAGCACCTTCCGCAGCTCGCGCCCCTCCGGGAGAGGCAAGCGGACGCGAGCCAGCCTCCCGGCGGCCTCGAGGTCTCGGAGGGTCCAGGAAGACACCCCGAGGTAGCTGGCAGCGGTAGCGAGGTCCAGCAGTCGGGGGACCAGCGGGCACAGGCTGGGCACAGTCGCTGCAGAAGTAGCTGATTTCTGGACACCCAACTTGAGCGCCGAGGCCGGAGAAGCCTGCGCGCTCTCGAGGCTCTGCGGCTTCCTGGGGCGGCCCGGAGGTCGCCGGAGGCGCTCCGCAGCCGGCGCCAGTGGCAGCACTTCCCGTCCCGGGATTCCCTCGTTCACTTGCCCGGCTCCTCAGGGACCGTCTCCTGCCCCACCTGGTGTTTCGGGCACAGCGCGCGGCGTTCAGGCGGAAAGAGGTGCGCAAAGCCAGGCTTGGCGCAGCCATCGTGGTAGATCGTGCCTCGCGGCGGCATCCACCCCCGCGGCGTGGCATTCGGGTCGTCGCCGTTGACGGTGCTGATGCTACCCAACGGTGAAGGGGGGACTATAGGGGGGATTAGTGGAGTGGAGTGGGCTTCGTTTTGCTTCAAGCACACCTGAAGCATGTGCTTCGTGGTTTGCTTCGGGTTTGCTTGCCCGTTTGGTTCGTCTTGCCTCGGCGGAGCGGCGGCCTCCTATGCGCCCGGCCCGGCTACGTGCCTCCGCGGTGGCGGCTCGTTTTCCGCGGATTTGCTCGGCGGAGTCGTTCCATTCGAGATAGTCGTGCACCTGGAAGCCGTCTATGCCGTCCTCCCAGAGCCCTGCTCGCACTAACGCATTCGCCAACTTCAGCGCCTTCGACTGGGACGCGGCGATGAGGCGAGACAGCTGCGCTCGAGGAATACATCCGTCGGTCAGATGGTGGTTGCAGTAGCTCAGCGCCATAGCCCACAGGCCCACCGCAGCGGGGTCCAGGCCGAGGAACTTCGGATGGGTATAGGCACTGTCATCTACGCGCCCCCAGGGCATTAGCCGGTCCGCTCCGTGAAGGTCAGGGTCGAGCCCCAGAAGGTCAGCGGAACCACTCCCGTGGCCGTCTCCCGCCCTTTCTCGATCAGCAGATCCATATCGCGGCCGGTCCCAGGCTCAGGCGACCCCGCGTCGAGCCGATGCAGGAACATGGCGATGTCGGCGTCGTGCTCGAGGGCGCCAGACTCGCGCAGGTCGTGGAGGCCCGGGCGCCCTTCGGTCCCCTTCATCGGCCGATTGAGAGAAGACAGCGCGAGGACGACGCACCTGAGCTCGATCGCCAGGGCCTTCAGGCCCTGGCTCACGTACTCGACGGACAGCCGCTTGTCGGCCATGCGCCGCTCCGTCGCGACCAGCTGCAGGTAATCCACCGCGAGGAGGCGGAGGCCGTAGCTGGCTTCGTCCCGGCGCGCTAAATCCTGGATTTGCTCAATCGTGAGGGCTTGGTCGCTCATCCGGATCGGGAGTGCCGCCAGCATCGTCTGCACGGTATCGACCCGGCTCCAGTCGGCACGGTCGAGGGTGGCAGCCCGTAGTTTGCCGGCGTGGATTCCCCCCTCCTGCGCCAAGAGTCGTCGGCCGAGCGCGCGTTCGCTCATCTCCCGCGAAATAACGGTCACCGGATGGCCCTCGCTGGCGGCATGGACCGCCAGCCGCATCTCGAAGGCACTCTTTCCGCGTCCCGGCCGCGCGCCAAGCAGGACGAGTTCGCCGGGATGGAACCCGCCATGCAGGAGGTAATTCAAGGCGCCGAACGGCGTGGAGACCACCCGTTGCGGGCCGGCCTCGAGGTCCGTGCGCACATCACCGAGAATGTCCTTCAAGGTGCGCGAGACCACCGAGGCCACGAGTCGCGGAGTGTGGCCGCGCAGGAGTGCGTACACCTCACGGATGCTTCGACCTCCGCAGTGGTTGTGCTGGCACTTGAACCCCCACGCGGCCTTTGGCCCGCGCGGCTCGAAGAGCGCGGCCTCAGTCAAGCCGGACTCGATGGAATGCTGGTCCGCCCACGGGCACGTCACCGCGTGCTTGCCACCGCTCAGCGCTTGGCGATACCAGCCGCGCCGGCGGAATTCCTCGGCCACGTCCAGTTCCTCGTCCAGCCCGGCGCTCAGACCAAGGCCAGACTCTCGGGGTGCCGGGGCCTCCGCCGCGAGGACCTCGAGTTGTGAACGGCGCACCAGGATCAAGGGATGCGGCGCCTTCTCGATCCGTGCCCGGCGATGCGGGCGATCGGGCATCGGATCGCCTTTGACGGCCACCGTGCCCGGTAGCTTGACGATGCGAGCGGCGTTGAACACGCTCGTGTCCACGGTCACGGCCAGGTCGTTGAACCGTGCGGCCAGTGCCTTGAGCGCCCGCTCGAGCAGGCGCGTGGTCGACGCGTCGTGGGGCTCATCGATCGGATACAGCGCGTGCCCGCCGTTACCCGACATCGTGAGGACAGGATCTGGCCAGCCCTGCCCGCGGAGAAAGGCCACGACATCATCGCGGCGGGCCAGCGCCGCCGCCAATTCTTCGTCCGTCGCCGCAATCCCCTTCGGGCGCCCAGCATCCACATCCACGAGAAACCACACACGCCGCACGATGTCGGCGTCTGTGGTCGTCGTCTTCGCATACACAGTGAGTCGGTTGTGGCTACGGCCCAGCAATCGTGAATCGGGCTCGTTCATAACGACGTATACAGAGGCCAGCCCGTCCCACGGGTTGATCGCGCGAGCCAGGGTGTCGATGCTGTCGAAATACCCGGAGAGGGTGCCCTTCGGGGTGTTGAGGATGCGGACTTCGATGGGCCCGCCATGGCGCGCCAGCAGCCCAACTGCCTCGCATATTTCCGGGATTTCGTAGGGAGCCATCGCCACAGTAGCCGCTTCTCTTCCCGGGCGGAACCCGACGATCGGCATACCGGCCTGCACGGAGTGGAAAGCCTCGCTCACCTCTGGCCTTCCTCGATCTGGATTAGGCGATCCAAGCACCGGCTGATCGCCGGCTCTTCGCTCCACCCGAGCAGATCGAGCACCAGCTCAAGGGCCCCGCGCGCGATCCGCGCCTGCACCGCGACCTGGCGGGGTCCCGGATGGCCACAGTTCGGGCGGCGACCTCGTGTCGGCTTCACGCCGCATCGCCTCCGTGGAGCGAGGAAGGCAGCGCCCGCAAGAACGACTCCAGCTCATCGGCGAGGATCACAATGCGTCGGCCCCAGCGCCGGGCTGGAAGTTGACCGCGCTCGATCGCGCGACGGGTCGCAAGTTCGGTCTTGCCGATGATCCGCGCGGCCTGTGCGACGCTGAAGCTGCGCTGCTCGGAGTCGAACTCCATACCGTCCTCCTGTGGCGACGTAGCGCCACGAGGGCAGCATGGAGCTGATTGGAGTGTTTTGGGCCGGGGTTATTGGAAGATGCGCAGAGCCGATTAACCCTTGGGTGGCGGGCCTGGCACCATGATGCCGCACGCTCGCAACATCGGCACAGCTAACCGTCTCGGAATCTTGATCTGCCATAAGTCGCTGACCGCGACACGGTAATGGGGCATCGGCTTTCGGCCTGGCCGACTCGCCGGCTTCAGCCCCTCCCCGACTGTCTGCAGGTACCAATGGGTCCGCACCATCAAAGGGGGCACATCAAACGGGTGGTAGGCAGCCATAACGCGATCAAGGGCGGCGGCGGCCTGGCGATGCAGGCGTAAGAAGCCGGGGGGTGCTAATCCCTTTTTCTGCTCCCGTTGCTTTCGGATTGCCCGTTCAAGAATTTGGCGGACACGGAGATCAAACTCCGCATCGTAATGTTTCCGTCCCCTCAGATGCTTCACTGCTTCGAGGGCCTCTTCGCGAAAGCGCGGTTTGCCGTTGAACAGTTTCTCAAAGGGCCGTGCTGGCAGGTAGGCTTGGCTCTCACCCATCGCTCCTCCCTTCGAAGCGCCCCGGCGAGAAGATTGCGGGCCAGGCGCCCAGGGAAGGCGCTGTTCGCTGATCAGGCTAGGCCCGCGAAGTCAGATTACCCCGAACTCTTCGCCCCTGCTTCCAGCGTGCGTCGCACGAAGCCTTCGCTATGCGCCCGCCGGTCCAGAAATAGTCGACGGTGGGATCAGGAGTGCCGTAGATGAGGCAGATGGTCTTGCGCGAGCTTTTCCACCCCTGCGGGCTCGGGCACTCTGGAGCTCGCGCGAGGCCCTCGCGAACACTAAGGCTACGGCGATGGTCCCCGAGACTGCCTCTCTCCACGGCGGAACACTAGCGCACCGGGCGGGAGTGCGCCAGGAAGAGGCTAACCGACGGCAACGCCCAGCCGGGCCCGGGGCGATCGACTAAGCGAGGCTGGGGCCCTTGGGCGGCGACCTTGCTAGACTCGGGACCGATGGACGTGAACCCCGGATCATCCTCACAGAACTCCACCGCAAGGCGCTTGGGGCGCAATGTAAGCCGCCGATATCGCGCACTCGCTGAACGGTTCCCCAAGAGTGCCGCCGTCGCTTCGTGGCTTTTGAGCTTTGCCGTAACGGGTGCGGTCATCGTCCTTGGGTTCTGGGCTCTCGACGGATTCATCAAGATCGCCAAGAGAGAGCAGTGGGGCTGGTTCATACTTGGTGCTCTGCTGGCCGTGTGGGAGATCCTCACATCTCTGGGATGGTGGGTGTGGTTCGGTATCGCCGTGATCGTTTTACTTCTCCGAATCTCGGCGAAGGCAAGCCAGATCATCGAGGGCCAACAGGCAATCCACAGTGCGATTGAACGTCTTGGATCTGACAAAACAGGCTACGTCGAGGATGAGGATGACGAATTCGACGACGACATCTGAGCGCACCACTAGTCAGAGAGCCGCGAAACTTTCGCGGTCCGAACTCGGCTGCCAAGCATCTTCGCCAATCGGGAGTCGGTAGAACTCGAGCCTTTGATATCCTACGGCGCAAGCAAATCGTGACAAGGCGTGCTGCCAACTTGGGTCCATGGCCCCGGCACAGTAGCGTAGGTCACGCCTATCCGTCAGTGCCCAGGTGCTTCTGGTATGATCCCGTCCCCCTGTCACCGATGTGGTTCAATGACGACGGCCAGCCGGCTCACACTCGCCTATCCCCGCGCTCGGGCTGTGGTCGAGAGGTATACGCTTCGCCGGTACCGCTACGAGACACTTGTACCGCCCACGATTTCGTGGACACCGGGTGTGGCAGCGTCCGTTCACGGCTGCAGTTCGAAGTCGCCCGGCCGCCAGCTCTGGTTGAACCACGGTTCCAGCGGCCCATAGAGCCGCAGAAGGACGCTGTAACCCTTGCCGGGCATGGTTTGCACCCAGTTCTTTTCGTGGCCAGCCGGTGCGCTGGGCGCGAACCAGACCGTCACTCCACCGTCCTGGTTCGTCTGGACGCCCGCGATCGTCCCGTCGATTCCCGCCAGCTTCTGGTCGGTCGGAAGGAGCGAACGGTCTGGTTGTCATACGCTGTGAAGGCCCAGAAGTTTTTCGCTGGGATTGGTCCTGGCAGGGTCACCTTGTAGGTGCGACCGCCATCCAGGTAACTCCCGGCTTATCCGTGTCGTTGGAGTCGGCGGACATTCTGGTTTTGTCCCATCATCTTCGTGCCTTCGGACAAGAAGGATAGGCCAGGCTCTAGCAGAATATCCTGCGCCACCCTGCGGCGTATCCCGATGTCTTTGTCAACGGGTTGGGGGTCAGGCTCATGAGCCGACCATCCTGTCGGCTGGGCTGAGCACCGGGGCGCGGCCACGATTCAGCACGTGGGTGGGGATCTGCGTCGTGCGCTTCGCGCACCTGCCCTGCAGACCCCGAGGCAGTCGATTGAGCCGGAACTCGTGTGGCCCCGGCTCAAGGGCCGACGAGTTCGCCTGCTCGGCCTACGTAGAGAAAAGCCGCGGAACAGCGGGATGGGAGAGCGAGCCCGGGGAAGGCGATAAAAGAGGCGTGATGGCGACGCTGCGCCACCGCCGGGGAGGTCGCCTGGACTGGCGCCCTTCAGGATCTTGATCACGTAGCTGGGGCCACGTCGATACAGCGCGCGAATGTTCGACCGTCAACGCGGAGTGGTGAGGCGCCCAGGAGTAGTCATCAGACCGAAATCCCTCACGGCTTCAGTGAGACCGCTATTTGGGCGGCGCGACCTGTTGCCTCAGCTTGTCGGCCTGCTCGCGAGCGTCCTTCGTGAGCTTGTAGGAGGCGTAGTATTTGAAGATGTTTCGCACGTAGGTCGTGGTCTCTCCGCCGATCTTCTCTCCGGTGACGAGCTCGACATTGTTGAACCACTGATCGGGATCGAGGCCACGCGTCTGCGCTTCCTTCCGCATCCTCGAGATGTTGCCGGGCCCCGCGTTGTAGCTCGCGAACGCGAAGAGCGTCCGGTTCTGCTCGCTGAACTTCGCGTCCTGGAAGTACCGGGTCATCAGCTCGTCCATGTACTTCGTGCCGCCATGGATGTTCGACTCGGTCACCGTGACGTCGCCGACCTTCAGGGCCTGGCCGGTGGCGGGCAGGATCTGCATCACGCCGATCGCCCCCCGCGGACTCTTCTTGCTCTGGTCGAGGGTCGATTCCTGGTACCCCTGCGCGGCCAGCATCAGCGGGTCGAAGTTGTACTTCTGCCCGTACTTCTCGAACAACGCGATCGTCTCCTGGAACCGCTTGTAGTCCGCACTGGCGGTGGGATTGTTCAGCGTCTTGATGCTCTTCATGTACTGCTGCTGGCGATACGGGATGACCCCGGCCTTCTTCACGGTGCTCACGTAGATCTCGTTGAGCGTGGCGGCGAGCTTGGGGCTGTCCTTGCGGATGGCCCACCCCCTCTTGGTGGCCGGGCGCAGCACGATGCTCTCGTTGACCTTGATCTTCGGCAGCACCTGCGCCCACATCTTCGCCTTCCAGTCGTCGACGACCATCGCCCGGAGCAGGCCCGCGTTCAGCATCTCCAGCATGTCCTCGTCCTCGAGGGCGGGGGGGACCGGGACGAGGTTGACCGGGACCTTGCCCGCCTTCCTGAACCGCTCGTTCAGGGCCACCAGGCTCTCGTGGTAGCTCGATGCCTCCCGCACGTGGACCGTCTTGCCCGACAGGTCGTCCAGCGACGCGATCGCCGGCGACGCCGGGCCGGTGACGAGAATCTCAGTGTTGACGAACTTCTCATCGGGCGCCACGAAGTCGACCAGCTTCAGGCGTTCCTCGGTGACGGTCAGGTTGGCGACCGCGATGTCGGCCAGGCCGTCGCGCACGTCGGTGAGCAGCCTGTCACGCGTTGCCGCGGTGATGTAGACCGACAGGGGGCGCTGGCCGAGCTCCTTCGCGTACTTCTGGTTCAGCCATCGCTCGACGTCCCGGACGAGCTCGGCCATGAGGCCGCGCTCCCGGCCCTTGTCGATGAAGTATAGGGATCGGCTGTAGGGAACGTCGACCCGGATGACCCGGCGCTCGAGCATCTTGTCGAAATCACCGGTCCAGGGCTTCTTCGTCAGATTGAGCTGCCGCGACGGTTCGGCCATGGTGGCCGTGGTCGGCCTACCCGGCGCGGTGGCGGCCATCGGGCGGGCCGCCGTTTGCGCCTGGGCATCCGTCACGAGGAGACCGAAGAGCGCGGCCTGGATCAGGGGCACGATCGTTCGCGGCATCGCCATGTTTTCCGTCCTCCCCGACCTTCTCGTTCGCTTCTCGGGGAGCCGGCGGCCGCTCCTCGCGCACGGCTCACCGGCACCCACCCGCGATCATTGGCTAGTTCAAGTCGTCGTTCTTGTAGTATTTCGTTCCCTTGGCCGTGAGCTCCAGCGCCAGGCCGGTTTCAGTCAGCTGATAGAGCCAGACCCCGGGCGCGACGACCATGGCGCCCTGGAAGGCGACGCCCTTGTCGCCGGCCTTGGCGGCCAGACTGGTCTGGCCGCCTAGCTCCCAGCCGGAATCGACGAACGTCCGGAGGGCCTCCGGGGTCTCGAAGACCCAGACCAGGCTGAATTTCTTGACCCCCATGCCGAGGCCGGCCTGGAGCGTAGGCAACTCTAGCACCCTCCGGCGGCGGGCGCCCCATCCGCGCGTCTCCTTAGGAGCGTAGGCAACTCTAGCACCCTCCGGCGGCGGGCGCCCCATCCGCGCGTCTCCTTAGCGGCGGGCGCCCCATCCGCGCGTCTCCTTAGCGTGACGTAATCTGCCAGACTCGGACGCGGAACGCCCGAGGAGCAATGCCACAGGAGCGGGCTAGCTGGTCCCCCCGCCGACCTGGAACATGCGCGCGGCTTGCGCTTCGTTCGCCGGCGCGCGATCTTGACATCTCCGGTACGCTTCCACACATCGCCCCCAAAGCGGGCGCTCCTCCGTCCTCGGGCTCTGACCAAGGAGAAATGGCATGGCTCTTCAGGATGCTGGAAAGACGGCCCGCTTCTGGGTGCAGTACGAGGACACGGCGGACCCGCCGTCACACCAGCTCGCCAACGCGGTTCTCGCGACGTGCGAGAAGGATCTGCTGCTGCTGAACAGCTATCTGCCGACCGATCGCGGGGCGCACGATCTCTTCAAGACTCACCCCGTGGTCATCCAGATCACGCCGACGGCCCCGCAGCCCGGGGGCGCCTCGAACACGGGCTTCAAGGTCGGCATTCAAAGCTACATAAAGATCCATCCCTTTTCGCCATCCGGCCCTGCCATCACCGAGCAGTTCGCCCGCTTTCTCTTCGTCGCCGAGATGTCGGAGATCCTCATGAGTGCCTATGGCTGGACCCCTAACGGCAGCCAGGGGGAGGCTCTCTCGCGCGTGCTCGCGGAGCTGCTCTACCCGGACCAGGCTTACGACACCGCCAGCAGCGTCAGTCCCGGGCCGTGGATCAACAACTGGCTCAACGCGAGCCCTCGGCCCGATTGGGTGAAGTCCGAGGAAGCCACCGATCTCGATCAGATCTCCTATGGGTGCGGCATCCTCTTCATCAACTATCTCCGCAGCCAGCTCAATTTTTCGCTGCGGGACATCTGCGGGGCGGGTGGCGCCAATCTGAAAGACCGGTACAAGAACCTGACGGGCCAGACCGATGAGCCCAAGGATCGAATGGAGAGCCTGCTCAACAAGCACTTCCTTGCGGCCGGCGTGATCGCCTATCCGAGCAACAATCCTTTTCCGCTCTATGAAGGCGCCGACCGGATAGTGACGTTTGGCTTCGAGGAGACCAAGGGCGTCTTGCACCCGTCACTGGGCGGCGGCAAGGCGCATCTCGCGCCGTTCTTTACCTGCCCGGCCAAGGACTATCGCTATTGGGAATTCACGCGCAGTGATGCATGGAAAATCATCGCCAGCGCCACGGGCTTCGGCCAGCCGAAGTTCCAATGGAAGGTGAACGGCGTCCCGCTACTCTCCACGAGCGGCGATCTGCAGCTCAATACCGCCTACGCCGTGCCGGACCCGAATCACCCGAGTCAGCCCCAGCCTGCCGCCGGCCTCTTCCACTTCGCCTTCGCCTCGGCGGACAGCCTCACCCGAGATGCGTTGAGCAGCGCGCTGACCCTGACCAGCCTGAGCGTCGGCGGTAGCTACGACCTGCAGGTGACCGCCGAGGTCAGCGAAACCGTCGCGGGTGAGGGCCCCGCGTCCGCGACCCAATCGGTTGGCTTCGAGACGCGCGTGGTCATCTACGAGCCGCAGTACTACGCTGATCAGGAGAACTGCGAGAAGGAGTTCGTCAGCAAGCTCAACCATCTCCCGCGGCTTCAGCAGCACATCGAGATTCTCAAGACCTTGCCCGACCCGCCGCCGCCCGGCGTGATGCGTAGCATTCTGGAACAGGTGGCGGCGGTCCGGGAAGAAGTGAACCGCCTCGCGGACACCGATCCGCGCCTGGCACACGCAGCAGCCCGCTACGTTGCCCTGGTTCTGAACGTCCCGCCGCTCACCATCTTCGGGAACCAGCTGCCCCGCGCGGAAGGCTGAGACAGGAGCGCGACCAGCCGAAGAGGCCCCGGCTCCCTGAAAGCCGCTTGACGGGGCCGCTCGTTCGCCGGACCCTCTCGCGCCTTGAGGGGCTCGCCTGGCATCTCAGATGATCCAACGGGTCGCTCAACTCCCTGCCAGCTGGGACCGATCGCGCAGCTCTGGGCAGCGCCACCGCGTATCTCGAACAGCATGTCCCCGGGGTGCGTGATCGGCTCAAGCGGGCGGGGATCCGCCTGGGGCACCTGTTGAATGAGGCGCTGGGACCGTAGGAATTCCCCTGCGCCACTCGACGAAGGGACCCCTCCCGGCCATGAGTCGAAGCTGTAGGGGCCGTTCCTGCACATCCTGCTTGTGCTTCCGC
>Ga0126376_10001758_pt1 | contig 11897 bp, 12 predicted proteins | sample PanSoiMetPlot_15_FD_92760 | JGI IMG/M metagenome (GOLD analysis project Ga0126376, IMG submission 92760) | Tropical forest soil microbial communities from Panama - MetaG Plot_15 | ecosystem: Environmental > Terrestrial > Soil > Tropical forest > Bulk soil | place: Panama | collected 2016-02-17
ACCTCGGCGCGATGAATCACGATGCGGGCGGCGGCGAGCGCCGCGAAGGCGGCGATCCCCATGACGAACGCGCCGGCGATGCGGCGTCCCAGTCGCTTCATGGATCAGTCGCGGTCAGGACGGCGTCGATCCGGCGCGCCATGTCGCGCGCCGCCACCGCGGGATCGACGTGCTGCAACACGATGCGGTCGATCATGGCGGGGAGGGCCGCTTCGACGACACGCCAGTGCGCGACGCGCGCGCCCCAGGGTGCCCGCGCGTGATGCATGGCGCGCAGGAAGACCGGCTCCCATCCCGTCGTGTCGAGGATAGCGACGGTCTGTGCCGAGGCGATGAGACTGGGGAGCTCGATCCCGGCGCTCAGGCGGATGGCCTCGGCGAGCGAGTCGGCGAGGTAGGTGGCCAGCTCCACTGAGAGCTTGCGATGGGCTGCGTCGGCGGGCACGGCCAGCCCCGAGGCGTAGACGACGGTCTGCGGTTGGACGCCGGCGCGGTGCGGGAGCTCGACGAAACCGATCCGCAAGCGGCCGTCATCGACGTACGGCCGCAGGTTGGGAATCCAGAAGTGACCCGTCGTCAGCATCGCGACCCTGCCCGAATAGAAGAGGCGCAGGTTGTCTTCGGCGCGCGGCGCGATGCTGTCGTCGGTCACCCAGCCCGTGAGCCAGCGGATCGCCGCCACGCTTTGCGGGCTGTCGAGACACCCGCTGGAGCGGGAACCGTCGGCACAGAGCACGTCGCCCCCGCCCGACCAGAGCCACGGGATCCACAGTGAAGCTCGGCTGTCGAACGCCGTCCCCCATTGGTCCACGCGGCCGTCCCCGTCGGTATCGCGCGTCAGCACGCGCGCGACACGGCGAAATTCGTCCCACGTCCAGTCGCCCGTCGGGTACGGCAGGGCCGCACGGTCGAACAGGTCCTTGTTATAGACGATGACGATCGGCGTGTACCCCTTGGGGATGGCGTACACGGCAGCGCCGCGGCGAAATATGCCGAGCACGGTGGAATCGTAGCGCACCGGGTCGACGCCGAGCCGCGCCAGATAGGGGGCGAGATCGATGACCGCACCGTGGTCGGCGAACGCGGGCACATCGCTGTGGTCCAGGAGAAAGACGTCCGGGGGATGACCGGCGGCGATCGCCGTGAGCACCCGCTCGCGGTATTCCATCAACCCGGTGCCGGAGCTCTGCTGCTCGACGACGACGCCGGGATGCGCCGCCGCGAACGGCGCGAGGGCGCGGTCCTCGACTTCCGACTCGCGATAGTCCGCCCAGTTCGCGAGCGCCAGAACCGTGCGATCGGTCCGGCAGGCCGGCGCGAGCAGCAGGGCGACGGCGGCGACGGCGCGACGGATCATCCCAGCCGGGCGCCGGATGCGTCGAAGAGATGCAGCTGCATCGGGTCGATGCGCACGCCGACCTTGTCTCCCGCGCGCATCAGCGGAATGCCCTGCACTTTCGCCACCAGCGCCACGCCGCCGGCGTCCAGGTGCACCAGGGTGTCGCTGCCGAGCGGCTCGACGACGCGCACTTCGGCGTCGCCGACGCCGACGCCCGGCAGCTCGATCTCGACGTGCTCGGGGCGGACGCCGAGCAGCACGCTCCCGGAGATGTTCATGGGGACTTTCAGCCGCAACGAGCCGCACGCGAGCACGCGCTTGCGGTCCGCTTCCGGGGCCGCGGACAGAACGTTCATGCCGGGGCTGCCGACGAATCCCGCCACGAAGGCATCCGCGGGGCTGGCGTACACCTCACCGGGCGTTCCCACCTGGCGCAGCCGCCCGCCGTGCAGGACGGCGATGCGCTCCCCCATCGTCAGGGCCTCGATCTGGTCGTGCGTGACGTACAACATCGTGGTGCCGAGATCGCGGTGCAGCTGCAGCAGCTCGGCGCGGAGGCCGAGCCGCAGCTGGGCATCGAGATTGGAGAGCGGCTCGTCGAACAGGAACACCTTCGGCTCACGCACGATGGCCCGACCCAGCGCCACCCGCTGGCGCTCGCCGCCCGACAACTCTCCCGGCCGGCGGTCGAGCAAGTCCGTCAGGCCGAGCCGCTCGGCGGCGGCCTCGACGCGGCGCGCACGGTCGCCGCGCGGCACGCGTCGCAGCGCGAGGGGGAAACCGATGTTGTCGCGGACCGTGAGATGCGGATAGAGAGAGTAGTTCTGAAACACCATCGCGACGTCACGGTCGCCGGGAGAGAGCTGCGTGACGTCGCGATCGCCGATCAGGATCTGCCCGTCGGTCGGCTCCTCGAGACCGGCGATGCAGCGCAGCGTCGTGGTCTTGCCGCAGCCGGTGGGACCGAGCAGCACCAGAAACTCTCCGTCCCGCGCTTCGAGCGACAGCTCGCGCAGGGCGGGATTGCCGCTGTTGAACTGCTTCGTGAGGTTCTTGAGAGTGACGGAGGCCATGCCGCCGATAACCTACGACGCAATGATTGGCGAAGCGACCCTTTGTGCAGGGTCAGGTTATTAGCTTCCTCGTGGAACTCACGATGCGCCACCTCACCATCGTCGCGGTCGCCGCCCTCGCGGCGTGTGAGGGACCGTTCGTCCCGCCTGCGCCCTATCCGTCGCCGCCGTCCGGCCCGGCGACCGTCCGGGTGACCCCGGATTCCGCGACCGTGATCACCGACGACACGCTGCGGCTGCAGGCGCAGGTGAAGGACACTGCGGGCAATGTGCTCACGGGAGTCGCCCTGAGCTGGGTCTCCTCCGACACCACTGTCCTCGCGGTCGTGAATGCGCTGGGAACGGTGCGCGGGCTCCGGCCCGGATCGACGACTGTCCGGGTTTACGCCGGTGTGGTCACCGGAGCCGTCACCGTCTTCGTCACCCCCGTCGTCTACAATTCTTTCGCGACCGGCGCCAATCATGCGTGCGCGGTCGCCAACAATCACCACGCGTATTGCTGGGGAAGGAACGACGACGCCCAGATCGGGACCGGGTCCGCATCGCTCGTCGAGCCGGTCCCGCAACGCGTGGCGATCCCGGCCACGCTCGACGCCATTTCGGCGGGAAGCGCTCACAGCTGCGCCGTCGACGTCACGCGAGCGGCCTGGTGCTGGGGGCGGGAGGCGAATGGCCGGCTCGGTCGCGACGGCACGCCCGGCAACCCCGCGATTCCGCAGATCGTCTCCGCCAGCGCGCAATTTGCTCAGCTCGCCGCCGGCGGAGCGCACACCTGCTCGCTCGACCTCTCCGGCACCGGCATCTGCTGGGGCGCGGACGGCGCCGGACAGCTGGGTGACGGACTCGGCGCGGATCGCAACGTGCCGCAGGCCGTCGCCGCCGACACGCACTGGGTCGCCATCGCGAGCGGCGCCGTCCACACCTGCGCCGTGGCGGCCGACCAATCGGCGTGGTGTTGGGGAGGCAATGCGTCGGCGCAGATCGGAGATTCCTCGACGAGCGACCGCAGCTTCCCCACGGCGATCGCTCCCGGCCAGACGTTCAGCACCATCTCCGCTGGAGGCGGGCACAGCTGTGCTGTCACCACCGCTGGAATGGCACGGTGTTGGGGCGCGAACACCCGCTCACAGACCGGGACTGGACTCCCCGACTCGCTCGTGCCGGTGCCGACCACCGTGGCGGGCGGACTCACCTTTCGCACCATCTCCGCCGGCGGGCAACACTCGTGCGGCATCACCACCGACAGTCTCGCCTATTGTTGGGGGGCCAACACGAGCGGCCAGCTCGGCGACAGCTCTCAGATCGATCGGCCCACTCCCGTCCTCGTCCGCGGCGGGCTGCGCTTTGCGGACGTGCACGCCGGAGCGGCTTTCACCTGCGGGCTGACCGGCGGGCTGGTGCTGTACTGCTGGGGAGACGGAACGCAGGGGCAGCTGGGGCGGACCTTCCTCGGCTCGAGCAGCGTCCCGGTCAGGGTCGCAGGCCAGTGACGAACTCCACCTCGTGCTCGTCGGCCAGCTCGAAGCTGACATGCGCGTGCCGGCACCCGTGATCGATCTCGAGCCGCGGTTGCAGCAGCTCGTCATCCACCCGTACCTCGACCGACCCGTGCGGTGAAATCGCCGGCGCGACGGTGACGTCGAGCCGGCCGCCGGCCGTGCGCCGCAACCGGACGACCACTCGCTCGACGCCGGTCGTGACGCGGACGTCCAGAGTCGTGTGCCCCACGTGGAGCCCGCGCCACTCGCACTCGCTCCACTGCGCGGGGAGGTGCGGCGCGAGCGTCAAGCGATTGGCGAGGGCATCCGGTTTGGCCCCGAGCAGCCCCTCGATCAGCGGCGTGACGAGCTGCGCGGCCGACCACGCCTGCTCCGGGCAGACGCCGGCGATCGTCCCGACATCACCATCGAGCGCCTCCGCGAAGGAGCCCTGTCCCCGCGCGAACGGCAGACGCGCATTCGCCATCAGGTGTGCGAACGCCTGCTCGCCGCGGTGGCAGGCGTACTCGGCAAGACTCACCCACCCGGTATAAAGCGGCCAGACCGTGCCGGTCTGATGACCGGCCGGGCTGTAGACCGGATCGTCGCGCGAGATCAGCCGCACACCCCACGGCGTCGTGAACTCAGGCGAGGTAATACTGTCGAGCCAGCCCGACGCCCGTTCGGCATCAATCGCCCCGAGCAACAGCGGCACGGCGGTGAGCGCCGTCCGCTGGCGCTGAACCGTCCCGTCGGCGAGCAAGCCGAGGGCGAAGTCCCCATCCACGGCGAAGCGGGTCGCGATCTGCTCGCGTGCGCGCGCCGCGCGCTCGACCAGCTCGTCGGCGAAGGTGGCGTGGCCCAGTCCGCGCGCGACCGGAGCGAGACCGGCGAGCGCCGCCGCCCAGATCCCGGCGAGATACAGCGACACGTGCGAGCCGGAGAGCGGCCCCATCTCGATCCACCCGTGCCCCACACCGGAGTTCTCGATCAAGCCATCCCCATCGGCGTCCGTCTCCAGACAATACCGGTACGCCCGCTCCAGCTCGGGCCAGCGCTCTCCAAGAAAGGCGAGGTCGCCCGTCCAGGCGGCGTAGCGCCCGGCGAGCAGCAAGTAGAGCGGCGTCGCATCCGCGGCGTCGTAGTGCGCCAGGCCGCTCGTCGTGTACTCGTGGATCACTTTGCCGCTGACGTCCTGCGAGAGCCCGAGGAAGCGCAGGATCAGGCGGCAGCTGGCGTAGTCGCCGGCGGCGAGCAGCGCGAACGCCGTCCAACAGGCGTCGCGCGCGAAATACCAGGCATACCCGGGGCGGCCGTCACCCCATCCCGGTCGCGCCGCGGCGTAACCGGCGACGAGGGAGCGGCCCACGCCCGGAGTCTCCACAAAGAAGCTGTCGAGCCGCAGCTTGGCCCACTCGAAGGCTCGATTCACCGGCTCGTCGGGCGAGCGCAGGCGCACGAGCTGCTCCTGGACCTGCGCTTCGTGCCGGCTGCGTTGCGTCGACAATCCCACCACGCCGCGCCGCCCCAGCGCGGCGATCGCCGCGTCGAGCTCCGCGCGCGAGGATCCACCCACCAGGACGAGCCGGAATGGGGCTTCGAGCGCGACGCGCAGCTCGACGTCGATCGCGGGATGGTCCGGCAGCGGCCGGATCTGCCACTCCACGTCGCCGCTCGGAAGAAACGCGGCGCGCGGCAAGCCCGACGCGTCGGTCACGAGCAGGGCGCGCCCGTCAGCGGCGAGCCGGTAACGCAGGTCGCCGCCTGCCCCCGCCGCGTAGGGCCAGGTGCGTCGCAGGTCGACGCGCCATCTGAGCAGCAGATCGGTCGGGAGACGCAGTCCTCGCGCCCGGCCCACCTTTTCGGGCCGGTAGTCGATGAACACGATGGTGTGGTCGAGCGCCGTGGCCACCGCCTCCTCGACGATGCGCGAACGGCTCACCAGATGGCGCTGCATCACCACCGGAGTGATCTGCGCGTCGCGGATCAGCGGCGTCTCACCGCCGATCGTCACGGTGAGGTCCTGCAGCACGCGGTAGGGGTGCATCCAGATTTCGGAGATGCCGCGCTGCTCACCGCCCACCACCAGGACGCGGCGTCCGGCGATCGTCACCGCATCATCGGACAACGCCCGGCTCGCGACGTGCAGCGGCGATTCGAGACCAGGGAGCGGCCCGTCGAGGCTGACGCGGTCGGGCAGCACCAGATTGGGGTCCTCCCGGGCACAGCGTCCCGGTACCGGCCAGCTGGCCGCCGGCAGCGAGCGCCGTTCGTGGGGTATCCCTTCCCCGCAGAGCGCGTTGCGGAGCAGCGCGGCAAGCTGACGCCGCAAGCGCCGATCGGGCGCTGCCGGGACGACGTGCGCCCCGATGCACAGCACCCCACCCGCTCCGACGGCGTACTCCCAGGCGACGATGTGGTCGGCGTTGACATGGAGATACGAGCGTTCGCACGCCACGACGGCGCCCCAACGGGGACGACGGCCCCGGGCGTAGATCGCGTGGATGTCCCGCTCCCCTTCGCTGGGCGCCCAGAGATAGGTCCCCTGCCCCAGCCCGGCGAACAACGGGTGCGGACCAAACGCGGCGAGCCCCCGCACGTGCGGGACGGTGCGCAACACGTTGAGCTCGTGGGTGCGCAGCTCGTCGTCGCGGTGGCGCCAGGTGCGGCTGCCGGTGTCGTTCGGGCCGTCGGTCTCGAGACCAAGCGATGTCACGAGCGTCGCGGCACGCTGCGTCAGGAGCAGGCGCCCGCCGCGCTCAATCCACGGCAGCAAGACCTCGCGCGACAAGGGCGGCGGCTCGTCCTCGGCGTGGATCCAGCAGACGTCACAGCCCTGAAGGACGCGCGCCAGCGCGTCCAGGGAGACGCCGACCGTCGTAACGGGCCCGCCGCCCGCAACGATCTCGAGCGACGCCACGAGGTCCCGGGCGGCGTCCGCTCCCGGGCCGACGGCGAAGAGCGCGATGCGCGGCACGAGACCTTATCCCTTGAGGCCCGAGCTGAGGCGGGTCACAAACTGCGGATGGTCCGCAGCAACTCGGCGTCCTCGCGCCGGTCGCCCAACTTCGCTTCGGTGTGCATCCAGCGCAGCACGCCCTGCTTGTCGATCAGGAAGTAGGAGCGGTTGGAGAAGAATTTGTCGTCCAGCAGTGTCCCGTAGCTCCGCGACACGTCGCGCTTGAAGTCGCTCAGCAAGTCCTGCTTCATCTGGTACTTGGCCTTGTATTCCTTGAGAGTCGCGACCGAGTCCACGCTGATCGGCAGCACGACCGTTCCGGCTGCAGCGAACAGATCGAAATCCTCGCTGAACTCGCAATTCTCCGCCGTGCAAGTACTGGTGAACGCCAGCGGAAAAAAGGCGAGCAGCACGTTCGAGCGCCCCCGGAAGTCGGCGAGCGTGACGTCGCCGCCGGCGGTGGACGGCAGCGTAAAGGCAGGTGCCGGCTCTCCAATGCGCACCAATGGGACCCCTGCAACTCGAGGTTCGAAGGGAGGTTCGGCGACTAATGTCGCCGCGGGAACTTCAGGTCGCAACGCCGGTTTGCAATCGAGGAGAGTGGATATATGATCCCAGACCCTCGAAGGAGCGATCATGCCTCATACGTTGCCGGCGCTGCCGTACGACTTCGGGGCCCTCGAGCCCCACATCGATGCACAGACGATGCAGATCCATCACGACAAGCATCATCAGGCGTACGTCACCAACCTCAACGCCGCGCTCGACAAGCACGCCGAGCTTCACAATAAGAGCCTCGAAGAGCTGTTGCGCGGCATCAATACGGTTCCCGAAGACATTCGGGCCGCGGTGCGCAACAACGCCGGCGGCCATCACAACCATTCGCTTTTCTGGACGATTATGGCGCCGCAGGCCGGCGGGGAGCCGAGCGGCAAGCTGGCGGACGCCATCGGCAAGGCGTTCGGCGGCTTCGCGAAGTTCAAGGAGGCGGTGTCCACCGCCGCCACAACGCGGTTCGGCAGCGGCTGGTCGTGGCTCGCCGCCTCGGGCGGCAAGCTGGAAGTGTTTTCGACTGCCAACCAGGACAGCCCCTTGATGGACGGGAAGACTCCCCTGCTCGGGCTCGATGTCTGGGAGCACGCCTACTATCTCAAGTACCAGAATCGCCGCCCCGACTACGTCGCGGCGTGGTGGAACGTGGTGAACTGGCCGGAAGTGAGCCGCCGCTTCGACGCGGCGAAGTAGTTACGCGAGCGGTTCAGCAGTGACCCCGGCCCTGCCGTCGTGGCGGTAGCGCACCGTCAGACGCCAGGGCCGGCAGCATACCTGACAATCCTCGACGTACTCCTGTACCGTCCCGCTGCCCGGGTCGAGACCGATCACGTTGACCTCGCCGCAATGCGGACAGGTCACCGCGGCGTCGCCGTCGGCGGTGCCGTCTCCCAGCGGGAACTGCTCGTCGAGCGGATCGGGGAAATCGACCATCGTGCTCGCGCTCTAGCGATGCGCGTACACGCTCGTGTGTCCGTCCACCGTCCAGGCGACGATGTCATAGGACTGCGGCGCGCCGCCTTCCATCCCGGGCGATCCCGTCACCATCCCCGGTACGGCGAGCCCGGCGATCGCGGGATGCTCCTTCAGCGCCTTGGCGATGAGGTCGGCCGGGACGTGCCCCTCGACGACGTACGGTCCGACCTTCGCCGTATGACAAGAGGCCAACTGACGTGGCACGTTAAAATCCGTCATCACCGCGTCCAGGTCATCGGTGTCGTGCACCACGACCGTGTACCCCGCCGCGCGCAGGTGGTCGACCCACTTGGCGCAGCAGCCGCAGCTCGGGCTCTTGTAGACGGTGACTACAGTGGCGGCAGGGAGGGCGGTGGCCGCGGGAGGGGATCCCGAGCGCAGCGCGCGCACCCCGATTCCGGTGGCGGCAACGACGACGAGCACTACGACGAGTCGACGCATCATGCGACGTATTCTCCTTCCCAGCGGGCCATGACGACCGAAGCGAGACAGTTGCCGACGACGTTCACCGAGGTGCGCGCCATGTCCATGACGGCATCGACGCCGAGGATCACAGCGACCGCCTCGAGTGGAATGTGAAATGTCGCCAGAGTGCCCGATAGAATCACGAGGGCCGCCCGCGGCACCCCGGCGACCCCTTTGCTCGTCAGCATCAGTGTCAGCATCATCACGAGCTGTTGTCCCAGGGTCAGCGCCAAGCCGGCCGCCTGAGCGGCAAATATCGCGGCCACAGCAAGATAGAGGGTGCTGCCGTCGAGGTTGAAGGAGTACCCCGTCGGGATGACGAACGCCACGATGCGGCGTGGCACCCCGATCGCCTCCATCTGGACCATCGCCTTCGGCAGCGCCGCTTCGGAGGATGCGGTAGAGAAAGCGATCAGGGCCGGCTCCTTCACCGCCCCGAAAAACCGCCGCACCGGTACACCGGTGAGCCAGGCGACCGGCAGCAGCACGAACCCGATGAACATCACGAGCGCGAGGTACAGCGTCACAATCAGTTTGCCGAGGCTCGTCAGCACCGACAACCCCGAGTGCCCGACGGTGTACGCGAGCGCCGCGCCGATGCCGATCGGCGCGAAGCGCATCACGATCGCGGTGAATTTGAACATGATTTCGACCAGGGCTTCGCACAACCGCACCACGATGTCGCGCGGCCCTTCGCGAATCTGCGTCAGCGCCACCGCGAACAGCACCGACCAGAACACGATCGACAGCACGTCGTTGTTCGCCGCCGCCTCGAAGAAACTCTGCGGCACGAGGTGCTGGAGCAGGCCGGAGAGCGTCACGCCACCGGAGACCGCGGGCGCCGCCCCCGCAGCCGGCGCAGGCAGCTGCACGCCAGCCCCCGGCCGCAGCAGGTTCACGGCGAGCAGGCCGACCACCAGCGCCAGCGTCGTCACCGCTTCGAAGTAGAGGATCGACTTGAGGGCGAGACGCCCGACGCGCTTCAGGTCATCGCCGTGGCCCGCCACCCCGATCACCAGCGTGCTGAAGATGAGCGGCACCACGATCGACTTGATCATGCGCAGGAAAACGTCGGAGAGCGGCTTCACCGCCATCCCGGCGTCGGGAGCGAGCGCGCCGAGCAGAATGCCCGCCACCGCACCCACGATGATCCACTGCGTCAGCGTCCTGGCGCGAAGAAATGCCCACATGGATCTGGTCAGTGCGATGCGGCGCGCAGGCCGATCGCCTCAAAATGGAAAGTCACCCGGTCGGCGACACGGACCACACCGCCGGGACCGCCGTGGTAGGGTTTGATCCCGAACGCCGTCTGCTTCACCTCGAACCCTCCCGCTGCGTGCACGGTGTCCGCCCCGAGGCTCGCTTGCACGTCGACCACTACCTCCTGCGACTTGCCGACCATCGTCAACGTCCCGGTGACGCGAAACCCATTGCCGGTGCGGGCCACCGCCGTCGATGCGTACCGGATCTCCGGATAGCGGGCGACGTCGAGCACATCGCTGCGCATCGCAGCCGTGACCTTGCGGATTTCCTCGGTATCCGGCGGCGTCAACACCTCGAGGCTGTCGGTCGGGACCACGATTTCCAGGTGCGACCGCTCCGGGGCGGAGGGGACGAAGACGATCCTCCCGGAAAACGCCCGTGCCCGCACCAGGTGCTCATGGCCCACGAACGAAAACAGGCCGCTCTTGTGGGCGGTCACCTCGAACTTGCTGTCATGGCTGAACACGTACACGACGGAGTCCTGCTGCGGCGCCGTCACGAGCAGCGCCGCGATGAACGCGCCGGCAATCACGCCTGCGTCCGATCGTAGGGGATGATGTGCTCCCACTCACCCGCGTCCGAGCGCGCCACCACGGCGACGACCGGCTCGGTCTGGCTGCAGTTGAAAACCTCGTGCGGCACGCCGGGCTCGATGAAGATGAAGTCCCCCGCCTCGTTCTCCACGACCCGTTGGAGCCCCGGACCGTACTCATGCCGCACGCGTCCCTGCAGGATGTAGAGCATCACTTCGAAATCGACGTGGATGTGGGCGCCGGCGACGCCGCCGGGCGGGATCGTGGCGACGTTCATGGACAGTTTCCGAGCCGGAACGTTCTTGGCCGAGAGACCGACCTTGTATTGAATGCCGTTCCAGTCGCGACAGGTGGCGCTTTTGCGGATGACGGCGATGCCGTCGTTGCCTTCCACAAACCGCTTCAGATCATCGACCATGGTCGGTCCTCCGCCGCCAAGATACTGCTACTCGAGCTTGAGCCGATACCCGACGCCCGGCTCCGTCTGCAGGTGGCGCGGGCGCGTCGGGTCGCGCTCCAGCTTGTGCCGCAGCTGCGTCATGTACACTCGCAGATAGTGCGTGTGCTCGACGGCATTCGGCCCCCACACCGCGCGCAACAGCTGGCGGTGCGTGAGCACCTTCCCGGCGTCGTGCACCAGCGCCGTCAGCAGCTTGTACTCGGTGGGGGTGAGGTGCACTTCGTCGTTGCCGACGAAGACGCGACGGGCCGGGAGATCGACGCGCAGGTCGCCCGCGACGAACACCGGGTCGTCCCCCGCTGCGGCGCGGGCGGCGTGGCGCAGCGCCACCCGCAGCCGTGCCAGCAGCTCTTCAGTGCCGAACGGCTTGGTGAGATAGTCATCGGCACCGGTGTCCAGCGCAGCAACCTTGTCCTGTTCCTTGCCGCGCGCCGAGATGACGACGATCGGCGTCGTCGTCCACTCGCGGATGCGGCGGGCGAGGTCGAGCCCGTCGCCGTCGGGGAGCCCGAGATCGAGCAGGATGACATCGGGCGTGCGGCTCGTCGCCTGGGCCAGGCCCTCGCGCGCCGTCGTGGCCTCGACGAAGCGGTAGCCGTGACTTTCGAGCGCCGCCCGAAGGAAGCGGCGCATCTGGGGCTCGTCTTCGATCAGCAAAACCAACGGGCCGGCGTCCGACATGGCGCCGAAAGTACCCCGGCTAGGCTTGCCGCGCTTCCTCGGCGACCATCGCGCGGGCGTGCTGCAGCGCGACCGCCGCCTGCCCGGCGAATGTCTCGAGCACCTCCTGCACCATCGCC
>Ga0126376_10001759_pt1 | contig 11894 bp, 10 predicted proteins | sample PanSoiMetPlot_15_FD_92760 | JGI IMG/M metagenome (GOLD analysis project Ga0126376, IMG submission 92760) | Tropical forest soil microbial communities from Panama - MetaG Plot_15 | ecosystem: Environmental > Terrestrial > Soil > Tropical forest > Bulk soil | place: Panama | collected 2016-02-17
CGGCGACGCGGCCAAGACAGCCGCTCGCACGCTCGCACATGCGAGAGTGGCGCGTGCGATTCCTGTCGGGAGTGATCGGTTACCTGGAAGGCACTTCGGTGTCCTCGTCGAGTACCATCACGGTAATAACTCCTCCTCGAGGCCCTCATGTCACCCGCGTTCCACGCAGTTCGCGGCGGCTTTGCCATCGCGATCCTTGGCATCACGTCTGCCTGTAGTTCCGCCCTCCAGCGTCCGACGGTCGCGGCCCCCGCCACGGTTCAGACTTCCAGTACGGACCGGCTGACGGTGCGTACGGGAGACCAGCAGGTGGCGGTGGACTCGCCGGCGTTGGCCGGCCGCGCCGTGGAACGCTTGATCCAACAGTCCGGTGGCTACCTCGAGCGCACCAGTGGCTCCACCGACGGCAAGGTCCTCATCGAAGGCCGCGTGCCCGCGGTTCAGCTCGATGCCATCATGGACAGCGTCGCCACTCTGGGGAAGGAACGGCACCGCCGCACCACCGGCATCGACGTCACCGACCAGTACAGCGATCTGCAAGCGCGGCTCAACAGCGACCTCGCGCTGCGCGATCGGTTGCGCCAGCTCGTCGATCGTGCCACCACGCTGGACGAAATCGTTAACCTGGAAGAGCAAATCGCTCGCCTGCAGGCTGACATCGATGGGCTCCAATCGCGCATCGATCGGCTCAAGACACAAACCGAGCTGGCCGCGCTGTCCGTCAGCCTCGACCGCAAGCACGTGCTCGGTCCACTGGCGGTCGCCGGCCGCGGCGTCGCCGGCCTCTTCGCGAAGCTCTTCGTGGTCAAGTAGCCGACGAATTGCACCGAGAGATGCACAGCAGTAGCTGGTCCTTCGTCACCCGCGCTGGTCGGGCCGCTCGTTGGCATGGGCGGCCCTGCTGCATCGTCCGCCCGATCTGCTCCATCGCCGCGGTTGAATATGTTATGCGGCCGTCTGCGCCTCTTGCCTCGCCGGTGTCGGCTCTTGCCGTAACCAGAAGCCGACGGTCCCTCCACCGATGTCGATCAGGGCATGGACGATCATGCTTGGTATGAGCGAGCCAGTCGAGAGCACCACCGCCGCCATCACCGCACCGGCCAGTGTCGCTCGGATCGCGCCCTTACGTCCCTGATAGGCATGGCTGAGGCCGAATGCCACGAGGATCGCCGCCATCGCGCCCACTTGTCCCAGCCACGGGGCGATGATCCAGACGAGATACCCGCGATAGAGCAGCTCCTCGCAGAAACCGGCCGTGATCGAGAGCGTTACGAACCACCCCTCCTCGGCCGCGGTGCAGGGGAGCATGAACGCGACGTTGCCCAGCTTTGGACGAGCCGCGATGCGGCGCTCGGGTGAGAGGCGCCGCACCGACCAGAGCTGCAGCACGACCAATCCCACCGCCAGTGCGACGTACACGGCGCCGAACGCCAGCCGCCAGCCCTGGGGGAAGACGAGGCGCAGGGCGGCCCAGGGGCGGTCGTACAACCTCCAGATCGCCAACGCGGCGATCCCGAACAGCCACTGGCCGATTACGCCGCGCCGATATCCCCACAGGCGGGCATCCGGCCGGCCGGCTGCCGCGAGGGCCCGAAACCGTGGCCAGAAGTACACATGCTCGTAGATCGTAGCGACCACGAGCAACAGGAACACGAAGACGAGATCCGCAGCCGTCGGCATGGCAGGCTCCAGTTTGTTCAAATAATATTGAACAATTGAAGACCGCTGGCAAGGGGTCCGCTCGAGGGCTAGACTTGGTCCATGGGCCGTGCTCGCTCGCGCCGCTCCGCCGGCGCCCCGATGCTGCGGCGCGCCGTCGCCGACCTCCGCGCCCTCGCGCACCCCCTGCGGCTGCGCATGATAGAGCTGTTCGCCGAATCACCCAAGACCACGAAGCAGGTCGCCGAGATCCTCGGCCAGCCGCCGACGCGCCTCTACCATCACGTCGCCGCGCTGGAGCGATCGGGCCTCCTGGTACTGAAAGAGCGACGCAAGAATCGCGGCACGGTCGAGAAGTGGTACGCCGGTGTCGCGCAGCAAATCCGCGCCGAGGGATCGCCGCGGGATGCCGCTGCCGGGCGGCGGGTGCGGCGCGCCGTGGCTGCGACAGTGCTCGAACAGACGAAGCAGGAGCTTGTCACGATGCCGCCGCACGCGCGTGAGGCCGCCTTGCTGGGGCGGCTGGTCCTCGGGCTGCCGTCGTCGCAGGTCCCTGTGATCCGCAAACTCCTCTACGACACGGTCCGAAAGCTGGGAGCGAAGTTTCGTTCGGAGGGTGAGAAGGACTGCGAGCGGTGGGCAGTGACCGTGGCGTTCGCGCCGGTCACTCCCCGGCCCGAGTCGACCCGGCGAGCTCGTCGCCCGAGGCCAGGTCGATGATTGAACTCGAAAGGGAGGTTCTATGACGGGCTCCAGAGTCCAAGCCCTGACCGTGTCCGCGCTGCTCGTGGCGCCCGCGCCAGAGGTACTCACAGCCCAACTCGGCGTCGGGACCTGGGTCCGCACCGACCTCGCCGGCGTGCAGATGACGATGACGGTCGAACCGTGTTGTAGTAGCGGGTTTCGGCTGACCTACCACGTGGCCAACGTGGTGATGACGGTCGCGTCGCCGATGGACGGCCGAGCGGTCCCGGTGTTGATCGATGGCAAACCGAGTGGCGAAACGATGGCCATCAAGCGGCTCGACGCGCACCATGCCGTGACCACGATGACGATGAACGGCCAGATCTTCGGCACATCGCGCAGCACGCTCTCGGCCGACGGCAAGACGCTCACTGTGGAAGACGACTTCACGACGGCAGCCGGCGGCCATGCCGTCGGCAAGCAGACCGAGATTTGGGTTCGGCGCTGAGCCGCGCCGAGATCGTTGCCCTTGGTCTTAGGGGCCCTCGATCCGGTAGGTGATGGCCGTCATCCCCTCGGCGCGAAACTCGAACCGTAGCTCCACCAGCGCGCGCACCGGCACCCCGTTCGCCAGCGCCGGCCGGAAGTGCGCCGCCCGCACAGCCTCGAGCACCTGCGTATTTACGCTCGGCATCGTGCTGGAAGAAACCCGGATCGTTTCGGGCTCGGGGATTCCGTCCTCGCTCACCACGAGCAGGACGGAGAGGACCGCGTGCGTGTTTATGAAATCCGGCCCGGAATCGAGCGTCAGCCGAGGAATGTCGCGCAGGCGCGGCGGCGTTTCGCCGCCGAGGCAGCGGCGGATACAGGAGTGCGGGCGCAGCACCGCCTCCCGGACGGCGGACACGACGCGTTTGCGCTCGTCCTCGAACAGCTGCGGCAACACGCTGTCGATCTGCCCGAGGCCGCCGACCTGGAGCGTCGTGTCCAGCGTCAGCGCGGAGCGGAACGCCGCCGCGGTGAGCGAATCCTGCCCCTGGTAGAACCGGACCACGCCGAGCAGCACCAGCGCCTGCGCACGATCGTCATCGGTGCCGCCGCTCGCGCGGTCGGCGGCTCGAGTCAGGAGCACCACGGCACTGTCGAGCTGCTGGGTTGCGGCGAGGTGACGGGCGGCGGCGAGGAGGTCCGGTGCGCTCTGCTGCGCGCTGCCTCCCCGAACGAGGGCCCAGCCCAGCACCAGAGCCAACCCAACTGTGCGCATGCCTGATCTTGGAAGCAAACGCTGTACCGCGCCAGTGGTACTTGCTCGAGCAGTGAAAGCCGCGTGTCGGGGCCAGTCCTACATGCGTGTCCGGACCTCGTGAGAACGAACAAACTCGGCGCTCCGGCATGTGCGTGGTTGTCTATTTCGGAATAGCGATGGACATCCTCTCGGCTGTGGGGAACACCTCGATCGTGCGTCTGCGCCGCATCGTGCCGCCCGGCTGCGCCGACGTGCTGGTGAAGCTCGAGTGGGAGAATCCTACCGGCAGCATGAAGGACCGCATGGCGCTCGCGGTGATCGCGCGACCCGAAGCGGACGGTCGTTTGAAACCGGGAGACGCAGTCGTCGAATACACCGGCGGCAGCACGGGCGCATCGCTGGCCCTGGTGTGTGCGGCCAAGGGCTACCGCATCCGCATCGTCACCTCCGACGGCTTCAGCAAGGAAAAGCTCGACCAGATGGCAGCGCTCGGCGCTGAGCTGACGCTGGTGCCGAGCGAGGGCGGCCGCACGACGAAGAAACTGATCCTCGACATGATCGAGACCGCCCGGCGCATGAGCCAGGAGCCGCACACCTACTGGACCGACCAGCTCACGAACCAGGACAGCATCGCCGGCTACCTCCCGCTCGGTGAAGAGATCTGGAGTCAAACAGGAGGGAAGGTCGATGCCTTCGTGCACAGCGTGGGGACGGCCGCCTCGTCGCGCGGCGTCGCCACGGCCTTGAAGGCCCACAATCCCCAGGTGCGACTCGTCTGTGTCGAGCCGGCGGAATCGGCGGTGCTGTCGGGTGGGCAGCCGGGACCACACAAGATCGAGGGCGTCGGGATCGGTTACATCCCACCCCTCTGGGAGCCGTCGCTCGTGGATGCGATCGAGCCCGTCGCCACCGCCGACGCGAAGGCGATGGCGCGCCGGCTGGCCCACGAGGAAGCGCTCTTTGCAGGTACTTCCTCTGGCGCCAACGTGATCGCGGCGCTGCGCGTTGCGGAACGGCTCGGTCCCGGCAAGACGGTCGTGACCTTGTTGCCTGACTCGGGGCTCAAGTACCTGAGCACGGACGTGTTTGCAAGACCTTGACCTTTGTCCTGGTTGCCGCCTTCCACAATAGACATAGTGTGAAGCTCCATGTCCTCGTTCACGCTGTCCGTCAATGGCAGCACGCGGACGGTCGACGTCGCTCCCGATACGCCGCTGCTCTGGGTGCTGCGCGACAGGCTGGACATGCGCGGCACGAAATTCGGCTGCGGCCGCGGATTCTGCGGGGCGTGCACCGTCCACTTCGACGGCGTCGCCACCCGCTCCTGCCAGACGCCGGTCGCGGGAGCCGTGGGACATGCCATCACCACGATCGAAGGACTCGGGGCCGGCGCGCTGCATCCCCTGCAACAAGCCTGGATTGACGAAGACGTCCCGCAGTGCGGCTACTGCCAGGCGGGACAGTTGATGACGGCGGCCGCACTACTGGCGAAGACCCCGCATCCGACCGATGGCGAGATCGTCGCCGCCCTGGCGGGGAATCTCTGCCGCTGCGCGACCTACGTGCGCATCCGCCGCGCCGTGCGCCGCGCGTCGAACGCCATGGCCGGACGGACCCCGTGACCGCCGCCCGGACGATCAGTCGGCGCAGATTTTTCGCCATCTCGGGGACCGTCGCCGGCGGGCTCGTCGTCGCCTGGTCGATCCCCGGCTGTGCGGCCACCCGCTCGCGCCGCGCCTTCACGCCGAGCGGCTTCGTCCAGATCGATCCCGACGGTCAGATCACGATCACGGCGAAAAACCCGGACATGGGGCAGGGGGTGAAGACCTCGCTCCCGATGTACGTTGCCGAAGAGCTCGACGCTGATTGGGCGAGCGTCCGCGTCGTGCAGGCCGATCTCAACCGCGATCGCTACGGCGGACAGGGCTCGGGGGGCAGTGACAACACCCCGTCCGAGTGGCAGCGCCTGCACGAGGCGGGAGCGATCGCCCGCGCGCTGCTCGTCACCGCCGCCGCCGGTCGTTGGGGTGTCGACGCCGCCGCGTGCGAAACGGAGCCCGGGTTCGTCGTGCATCGCGCTTCAGAGAAACGGGCGAGTTTTGGATCGCTCGCAACAGACGCGGCACAGCTGCCCGTGCCCGCGAAGGCGCCACCGCTCAAAGACCCGTCGACCTACCGCCTGATCGGAACCGGCGTGCGCGGTGTCGATGTGCCGGCGATCGTGCGCGGGACGCCGCTCTATGGCATCGATGTTCGCATCCCCGGGATGCTGCATGCGGTGATCGAGCGCTGCCCCGTGCACGGCGGCCGGCCGGCGCAGGTCGACAGCGCGCGGGCGCTCGCCGTTCCGGGTGTGCGCCAGGTCGTGACGCTCACGGGACTCGACAACCCGACGCACCTCCGGCCCGGCGTCGCGGTCGTAGCCGATTCGACGTGGGCGGCGGAGCAGGGCCGTAAGGCGCTCGCGGTGACGTGGGACGAAGGGGCGGGTGCGGCGGAGAGCAGCGGGCACCTGCTGGAGCAGTTCCGCGCGCTCGAGGCGGGCGGCGGTCTCAAGACGATCCGCACCGCCGGCCACGTCGACAGCGCCTGGCGCGCCGCCGCCACGAAGGTCGAGCTGACATTCCAGCAGCCATTCCTGGCGCACGCGACGCTCGAGCCGCAGAACTGCACGGCGCACGTGCGCGATGGGCATTGCGAGATCTGGGGTCCGCTGCAGATGCCGACGAGCGGGGCGCCGGTGATCGCGAACGCGGTGGGCATGCCGGTCGAAGCGGTGTCGATCCACATCACCCGGCTGGGCGGTGGCTTCGGGCGCCGGCTCCTGTCGGACTACGCCGCCGAAGCCGCGGTCGTCTCGAAGCTCGTCGCGGCGCCGGTGCAGGTGATCTGGTCGCGCGAGGACGACATCCGTCACGACTACTACCGTCCCGCGGGCTTTCATCATGTGCGAGCCGGTCTCGACGGCCGCGGCAGCTTGAGCGTCTGGCACCACCGGCTCCTCACGCTGTCGCGCAACCGCTACCGCCAGTCGACGAACGGTCCCGAGATGACCGAGATCTACGGACTGCTCGTGCCGCAGAGCGCCGATCCCGCGGACACCTACGATCCTGACCTCGTCCCCACGCGTATTCGCAATTGCCGGCTCGAGTACGGGGACTTCCCGACCACCGTGCCGACCGGCGCGTGGCGGGCGCCGGCGCACAACTTCAACGCCTTCGTGATCGAGAGCGTACTCGACGAGCTGGTGCACCGCGGCAAGGTCGACCCCCTGATGCTGCGCTCCGGGTTTCTGGGCGATCGACCCGTCATCCCGAAAACCGACGACGCATCTGTTCAGTACGACCCCCGGCGAGAACAGAACGTCCTGCGGCTGGCACTCGAAAAGGCGGGCCGGCAGCCCCTCGCGATGCATTGGGGTCGCGGCTGGGCGGCGCATTACACGTTCGGCTCCTACGCGGCTGTCGTCGCGGAAGTCTCGGTCGACGGCAATCGTCTCGCCGTGGAGCGGCTCGTCGCGGCACTCGACGTGGGGCTGCCCGTGAATCCCCTCACCCTCGAGGCGCAGACGCAGGGCGGCGCGCTCGACGGGCTCTCGGCGGCGTTGTTCGGCGAGATCACGATCGATCGCGGACGGACGGTGCAGTCGAGTTTCGACGGCTATCGCCTGCTGCGCAACTCGGAAGCACCTGATGTCGAGGTGCACATCACGCCGAGCCGTGAGAAGCCGATGGGATACGGGGAGATCGCCCTGCCACCCGTCGCTCCGGCCGTCGCCAATGCGATCTTCCGTGCCACCGGGCGGCGCATCACGCGTCTCCCCTTCGCAGCGGCGGGGTTCGAGATCGGCGCTCCCCGGAGTTACGGCTTGTAACCTGCTGTGAGGCCCCACTTTGGAGTGGGCCTGCAAGTACACCTGGTCGCGCCCGGCGTTCCGTAACGAAGCATGCTAACTCCCGGTCCCCCGGAGAGTTACCTGCCGTCGCTCCGGCCGTCTTTATGCAATGGCCGTCCGCGCCCTGCAGCCGAAGATCGAACGGCCGTTGCATCGCCCGCTCAGCGGTTGCGATGTAACGGTCATCGTTCCCGCCTACAACGAAGCAGAGAGCATCGCCAGCACCATCGAGAGTCTCCAGTCCCAGACCAGTCCGCCGCGCGAAATCATCGTCGTCGACGACTGCTCGAGCGATGGCACCGGCAATGTGGCACGCGCCCTGGGCGTCACCGTGATTCGTCCGCCGACGAATACCGGATCCAAGGCCGGTGCGCAGACGTTCGCGCTGCGCCACGTCCATACCGCGCTCACCGTCGCCGTCGATGCGGATACCGTGCTGCAGACCGATGCGCTCGAGCGACTGCTGCCCGCGTTCGAGAAGCCGGGCGTCGCCGCGGCATGCGGCTTCGTACTGCCGCAGCGCGTGCAGACCCTCTGGGAGCGGGGTCGCTATGTCGAGTACCTGTTCGCCTTCACCTACTACAAACAGGTGCAGGAGTGCTACGGGCGGCCGCTGATCTCATCCGGCTGCTTCTCGATGTACCGGACGGCGCAGCTGCGCGTGCACGGCGGCTGGTCGAACCGCACCATGGCCGAGGACATGGACCTCACCTGGAGCCTCTACCAGGGCGGCAACGAGGTGCGCTTCGTCCCCGAAGCGGTGTGTTATCCGATCGAGCCGCGCACCTTCAAGCTCATGGGCCAGCAGCTGCGGCGCTGGTCGCATGGGTTCATACAGAATGTCCGTCTGCATTGGCGCGGCCTCCTCTCGGTTCCGTACCTGCGCTCCGCCGTCGCCGTGGCGTTCTGGGACGCGACGATTGCAGCGGCGCTCTACCTCGTGCTGTTGCCGATCCTCGCGATCGTGCTCCGCACGCCCTGGGTACTGCTCGGGTACGTGATCGACGCTCCCGCCGTGCTGGTGCCCGTGATCGTGGGAGCAGTGAAGAGGGGCGAGATCGGCCGCGCGCTGGCCAGCATTCCGGCGTTTTTCGTGCTGCGCACGGTGAACGCGATCTACTTCCTGAGGGCGGCCGCTGCCGAATTCGTGTTGGGCCGCACGTTGCGTGTGTATGAGAAGGGACACTGACGTATGACGCCCGGCATTCCGGGGACGGGGATCGGCGGCCTCTTCTATATGTTGAGCGCAGCGGCCTTGCCGCTGCGTGAGGGGTACCGCCGCCTGTGGAGCGGTGTTGCCGCGGCGCGGTGGCGGGTGATCGCGATGCAGCAGCTGCTCGCCGCCGGCATCCTCGGCGGGATGTGGACTACCGGGTGGCTGCTCGGCGTGTTGCTCAGCAGCGCGCGGACGCACCTCGTCGCCGGCCCTGTGCCGGCTTCGCACAATGTCTGGCGCACGGCGACCTTCGCGCTCTCCTTCGCCACGCTCATCATGGTCGTGTGCACCGTCGAGCTGATGGGGTTCTTGGCCCGGCTGCGCGCCCGCAGGCGGGAACGGCTCGCGAGCACCCAGCCGACACCGATCGCGCGGGCTCCACGTCGTATTGCCGCGGGCGGCAGCCGCGGGCGCTGGCTTTTCCTGTTGCTCGTCGCGGAGCTGGTCTCCGCCGCCGATCCTCCGCGGACCGTCTCACAGGCGCAGAGCGCAACAGGGCGCGCCCTCGCCCGGGCCGAATCGATCTACAACACGGGCGACCCCGAGGCGGCAATCGACGCGTATGCGGCGGTGTTGGCGATCGATCCGAAAAACTCGCGCGCCACCTACCGTCTGGCGGACCTGCAGCGCCACAAGCCCGCGCGCGCGCTGCCGCTGTTCCGCCGTTACGTGGCGCTCGAGCCGAAGGATCTCTGGGGGTACCTCGCCGTCGCCGACATGCTGTCGCGACTGGGGCGATCCGACGAGGCGCTGCGTTGGTCGGACTCCGCGCTGCGGCTCGACCCCACCGAGCGCGACGCGGTGCTCGGGAAGGCGCGCGTCCTGGCGCGGGCACGTCGCACCGACGCCGCCCTCGTCGCCTATCGCGCGTGGCTCGCGACCCACCCTGGGGACGCGGAAGTGTGGCAGGAGCTGTCGCGAGAGCTGGTGCGCGCCGGTCGTCCGGGTGAATCAGTAGCAGCGCTCGAGCGCTCGCAGGCGTTGGCCCCCGATCCGAAAGTTGGCCGGCGTCTCGCCGTCGTTCGCGGCCTCGCCGCGCCCGCGTTTACGCCGCTCGTCGCCGGGAGTCACGACTCCGACGGCAATACGATCTGGCGCTTCGGCGGCGCACTCGAGCTCGGCGCCGCGGGGCCGGCGCGCTTCGGGATCGAGGGCAGTCGCTCCCACGTCGGGGATGGCGTCAGCGGCGCCGATCTCGATGCCCTCGCCCTGCGCACGACCTGGCAGCCCCTCGCGGCGCTCAGGGTCGACGCGACTGGTGGCGGCACCCGCATCGAGCCGCTCCGAGCGGTTGCGGGGTCGAGCGCAGCGCTCGAGGCGACGGGACTGATCCGCGCGCGCTGGCGCGCGCCGGCGTCGCGGCTCGGGCTCGACCTGCGGGCCGACCGCGGCGTCGTCGACGCGAGCCCGCTGCTCGTCGCCAACCACGTGATGCGGACCCAGTACAGCGCATTGCTCTCCGCTCGGCTCGCGGGACCGTTCACGCTGCGCGGCATCGGGAAGCGGGCGACGCTGAGCGATTCCTTCGAAGTGAACCACAAGACGATGCTCAGCGGCGTCCTGGCCGTCGCCGTCAAACCTTCCCTCGAGCTGTCGGCGCAGCTCCATCAGATCCATTACGACAGGGCGAGCGCGTCGGGATACTTCGCGCCGTGGGGTGTGCAGGTTGTGGAGGCAGGGACGTATTTCGAGATCGAGACGCCGGGATCGGTGGTGCTGGCGGTAGACGCCGGGGCTGGAGTGCAACGAGTTGCTCAACAGCTGGCAAGCCAATCTCCAGGCGGTCAACCGCCGGGCGGAGGCGGGGGTGGCCCACCGCCGTTCGGTCAACCACCGACTGGTATGCAGGCTCACACCTACGGACCGTGGACGGCGGCCTTCCGCCTGTATGCGCTGCTCGACGTACCGCTGGCCCCCGGTCGTGCCTTTCGATTGGAGCTCGACAGCGAGGATTCGCAGGTCGCGACGACCGCGGCGACGAGCGGTCAGTGGCGCTATGGATCGGTGATCGCGTCGCTACGCTGGGCGTTCCCCTAGACGCGGCACTCGTCGGGCCCCCGTTGTTGTAAGTTCAAAAATGCTTTCCGTCGTCCTGCTCCTTGCTGCCGCGCAGCCCGATTCGGTTGCCGCGCTGCGGTCCGCGCAGCGCGCACAGCAGGCGTTCGAATCACGCCGCGGATTTCTGGCCCCCCGCACCCTGGGGGGAGCCCGCGTCGACGGCGAATGCGACGAGAAGATCGGCCGATTCTGCTACTGGTACGACGATGACCGCCTGCCGCTGCCACGCGAACCGGAAGAGATAAGGGCCGCTCGCACGCACCTGCTCGACCTGCTGGACTCTGCGGCAGCGCAGCTGCCAGGAGACTGGTGGATCGCCGGCCAGCGCGTGCGCTACCTGGTCGAGAGTGACCGGGCGGTTGAAGCCGCCGCAGTCGCACACGCTTGCCGTGCCGAGCGCTGGTGGTGTGAAGCCCTCGAAGGGTTCGCGCGGCACGCGGCAGGCGACGACGTCGCGGCCGACACGATTTATGCAGCGGCCCTGGAGGACATGCCTGCCGGGCAGCGCTGCCGCTGGACCGATCTGACCCCACTGCTCGACGGATCGTTGAGGCAGCGCTTCCGCCGATTCGACTGTGCGTCGCGCTCCGCCTTCTCGGCGCACCTGTGGTGGCTGGCTCAGCCGCTTCTCTCGCGGCCGGGCAACGACCGTCGCGTCGAGCACTATGCCCGGCTCACGATGGTGCGGATGCTCGAGCGCGCCAGTTCAGCCTGGACCTACCCGATGGACGATGACCTGCGAGAGCTGACGCTCCGCTACGGGTGGCCGATCGCCTGGTCGGCTGCTCTGGGTGACGAATTGAACGATCCGCGTGACATCACCGGGCATGAGCGCATCCCGGCGTTCCATTTCTTCCCCAACGCCGCCGCAGACCTCGCACCGGAGTCATCCTCGTGGGACCTCAAGCCGGTTCGCCCGCACGAACGATACGCGCCGATGTACGCGAGGACTTTCGCAACGCTGACCCCGGCGATCACCGTATTCCGTCGGGGAGAATCGACGCTGGTGGTTGTCGCATACGACTTGACCCGCGATACCTCCTGGGTGCCAGAACCCACCCTTTCTAGGGCGGTGGTAGTGGCACGAGACGAATACCACCCTCCTCTCGTCATCAGGTCCGACGATTCGAGTCGCA
>Ga0126376_10001760_pt1 | contig 11893 bp, 8 predicted proteins | sample PanSoiMetPlot_15_FD_92760 | JGI IMG/M metagenome (GOLD analysis project Ga0126376, IMG submission 92760) | Tropical forest soil microbial communities from Panama - MetaG Plot_15 | ecosystem: Environmental > Terrestrial > Soil > Tropical forest > Bulk soil | place: Panama | collected 2016-02-17
GGAGCGCAATGTGTTTTAGTGTCTTTAGTTACATGCCGCTCCTAGCGGAGCGGAATCACTAACTGACGGAGAGCTATAAACATGTTGCTCCTCCGGAGCAAAGAACCTCGAGTGCCTGAACGGACTTTTTGTGCAAAGCCCAGTTACATGCCGCTCCTAGCGGAGCGGATCAGTAACTAACGGAGAGCTATAAACATGTTGCTCCTCTGGAGCAAAGAACCTCGAGGCCTGGAAACGGACTTTTCATGCAAAGCCGATCTAACTTATCCGATTCTGGTGCGCAATCCCTTACTGAGGCACCTTACTATTTTGGTCCGGTACCAAGTACTGGATCGTGAAGGTTATCAAGGTCGTAAGAGCGGTCGCTTGGGTAGCTTCCAAATCAGAGTGGGTCAGTTTCTTCCATAAAGGCAAAAGCAAAGTAGTTATTGACGCTGCGAGGATTCCAACGCTGACTTTGGCCGTCGGTGTCCAGTTCTTTGTCGTGGTCGTGCTTTGTTCAGGCACTATAGTTTGTGCAGGTGCTGCCATTTCCATCCTCCCTGTGAGATAGTCGGAAGGACGACATTTGCCGACCCTCTAATACCATATGTATTAGGAGCGTTTTTCATTTCATTCGTCGGATATTTTTTAATCAGCATTTAACTGGGGTTGAGTTGATGCAGTAGTTCATTACGTGTGATGTTTTGCCTCAATCATACACATATATACGGACGATGTTTGCCGAGTTTTTGAGCTGTACAGGTCCAAACGATCCTTGAAAATTTGCAAGTAAGAAATGGCGGGCATCGATCACAGCTGATCGCGATTGAGCAAACGAGTAGCAGGTCAGGTTTCACGTGATCGGCTTCGGACACGTAATGAATCACTTCGTGCATGCTTGCTTAACGCCAGGCAGATAAGCATCGAACTAAAGCAGATATGATCGGCGACAGATCACGTACGTCTCAGACAAAAGCAGACATGATCGGCAGTAGATCAAGTATGCACCAGACAAAGCAGACGTGATCGGCGGTAGATCATATCTGCATCAGACCAGGCAGACGTGATCTTCCTAAGTTCAAACGTGCGCAGACGAAATGCACGTTTGCTCCGCGTTCAGGCTTATCTGCTTCGAAGCAAACAAGTTATACATCGCTGAGATCAAGTAAGCCGGAGTACAAAGCAAACGTGCGCGAACAAAAACATATAAGCACGAGCTGTAGCATTTATTGATTATGTACGTTCATAGCAAACACCCGCGAATACTTGTTTGACACGCCCAGACCTCCTTCCTATGATCTGTTTACATGCCTGCCAGGGAATCTGTAGCAAACAATGAGCGACCTGAACGTGTCTTTCTAATCGACTCGATGTCGCACATCTTCCGGGCGTTTTTTGCGCCGATGCAGAATCGCGCCGCGCCGCTCGCGACCTCTCAGGGATTCGTAACTCAAGCCGCCTACATCTTCACCAATATGCTGCTGAAGCTGCTGCGTGAAGAGAAGCCCGACTACATCGCCGCCATCTTTGAATCACGTGAAAAGACGTTTCGACACGAGACGTTTGCCGACTACAAGGCCAACCGGCTCGCGATGCCTGAAGATCTCTCGAAGCAGATGCCTTACATCTTCCGGCTCTGCGAGGTGTTGAATATCCCTGTAATCAACTATCCCGGCTACGAAGCTGACGACGTGATCGGCACGCTCGCGAAACAAGTTGCTGAAAAACAGATGCAGGCCGTCATCGTTTCAAACGACAAAGACATGTGCCAACTCGTACACGATCCTTACGTCGTCTGCATGCGACAGAACTCGCAAGTCGTGAAACGCAAAGATCCCGTGCCGCCTATCGAGTGGTGCGACGAAGCATGGGTGCAGAACAAGTTTGGCGTTGCGGCTGATAAGCTGGTCGATCTGCTGGGACTGATGGGCGATTCGATCGACAACATACCTGGCGCGCCAGGCATCGGTTCAAAGGGAGCGGTGCAGATCATTCAGCAGTTCGGATCGATTGAGGCTGCACTGACCGGCTGGGAATCAGTCAAACACAAAACTTACCGCGAGTCTCTGCGCGATAACGCGGACCTGATTCGACAGTCGCGCGAGCTGGCGCGTATTCGTTGCGATCTCGACATGCACCTGGATCTTGACCACATCAAAACCCGTCCGCCGGATCGTGCTGCTGCTTACGAGCTCTTTTATGAGTTGGAATTTGTCCTGCTTACAAAGGAGTACGCGGATGCTGCCGTCGTGCGTCCGGCCTCAGCCGAAGCCGCACGCAATTACAAGATCATCCAGAAGAACAGCGATCTCGACGATCTCGTGCGCACGCTTTTTGACGCTGAAAACGTTGGCGTTGCTATCGCCGATTCAACTCCCGCCGGAACAGGTGAGCAGGAATGTTTCACCGAGCTGCAAGCAACCCGTGGGATTGCATTCTCCACGAAGGCAGGTGTCGCGGCTTATGTGGATCTCGAAAAGTTTTCCGGTGGAGTTGATACGGCAATCGCCGGCCTGCGCGATGTGTTGTCGAATGGCTTGATCGAGAAGTCGATACATGATGTGAAACGCGCGGTGGGACTGCTCGACCGGTTCAACATCACTCTCGAAGGCGTTAAAGACGATACTTACCTCGCCGCATATCTGCTCGATCCCACGCGTAGTAAATATGATCTAAATGATCTCGCGCGTGAAGCACTCGGAATCGAAAACAGCAACGCGCCGGCCGCGAATTGGCCCGAAACTGCGTGGCAAACTGCGGTCGCGGCAGACCTGACAGCGCAAACTGCTCACGTGCTCCGCACACGAATACTGGAAAAAAACCTCGAGACGATCTACTCGGAAGTTGAGCTGCCGCTAGCGCCCTTGCTCTATCGCATGGAGCGCGCTGGACTGAAAGTCGATCCCAAGGTGCTCGCGGATCTGTCGAGCTACATCGGCCAGGAGCTGCACAAACTCACGATGCAGATCTATCAACTTGCCGGACGCGAGTTCAATATCGGCTCGCCGAAGCAGGTCGGCGAAGTGCTTTCCGATTTGCATATCGATATCGGCAGGAAAACTTCGACCGGACGCATTTCGACCAGCAAGGCAGTGCTGGAAGAGCTGGCCCAGCAGTTTGAGTTGCCGCGGTTGATTATCGAGTATCGCGAGCTCGATAAGCTGAAGAGTGTTTACACTGACGCGCTGCCCCAGCAGATCGCGACCGATGGTCGTATTCATTGCCAACTCAATCAAACAGTCGCCGCAACCGGCCGTTTGTCTTCGAGCGATCCGAACCTTCAGAACATTCCGATTCGCAGTGAGATGGGCCGGCGTATTCGCCGCGCGTTCGTGGCGGAGAAGGGAAACAAGATCATCTCGGCCGATTACTCGCAGCTCGAATTACGGCTGCTGGCCCACATCACTCAGGATCCCGTGATGTTGGAGGCGTTTCAGAAAGGCGAAGATATTCACGCGCGCACGGCGCGGCTTGTCTTCGGTGCCAAGACTAGCGAACAGCTCAAGGAAGCGCGTCGTTTCGCGAAAATTGTCAACTTTGCCATCGCCTATGCGATTGAGCCGTGGGGTTTGTCGCAGCGGGTCGGCATCTCGCGACAGGAAGCAAAGAAAGTCATCGAGGATTATTACAATACTTACAAAGGCGTGCGGCGTTATATGGAAGAGGTTCCGATTCGGGCACGCGAGCATGGCTACGTGCGTTCGATCTATGGACGCATTCGCCCGCTCGCGGGCATCACGGATCGCAACGCCAACATTCGTAAAGCTGCTGAGCGCGAGGCGATAAACATGCCGATTCAGGGCACGGCAAGTGACATCGTTAAGATTGCGATGTTGAAAGTGGAGGAAGAGTTTAAGCGAGCAGGGCTTGAATCACGATTGCTGATGCAGGTGCATGACGAGTTGCTGGTGGAAGTCCCGGAAAAAGAGGTGGCGAAAGTCAGTGAGATACTGAAGCACGAGATGGAGAACGCTGTCCCGCTCGATGTGCCGCTTGTCGCTGACGTGGGCGTAGGGGACAATTGGATGGACGCGAAGCCTTAGAGATTGCGTATGCAACCCGCGCCAGAAAAACATCCAGAAGTAGTTTACCGGCGTCCGCCGGATCCTGGTTCGGCGCCAGATGTCGCTGATCGACGTCGTGGCTATGCACCGGCACTCACGCCCCTGATTGTCGGATTTTTGCTGTTACTAGCCGTCATTTTAGTATTGGGTTTGCAAAGCGCGAGCAAGATGGATGATGTTGCATCCAATGCTCGCATGGTCACACAGGGATATTCAACTCGCCTGAGTCGGTTGCTGGAACTCCGGCTCCAGGTTACCAAACTCGAAAGTGAGGCTCGCGTACGAGGTGTCTCGGAAACGAGTCGCCAACTGACGCCACCGTTACAATTAAGGTTAAACGAAGCGCGAGACCAGACAGCAAAAGCATTGGCGGAACTGGGACCTCCTCCACCGCCTCCACCCTCGCTTAATGACCAGGAGCGGAAGGATTGGTCTTCACGCTGGACCCGATTCCAGCAAGATGTTCAATCATATATCGATCTCACTAAGGACGCTCGGAAGTATAGCCTCGATGGTTTCCCTAAATTTCGTAACCTTCAAAGTGAAAACAATGTCTTTATTGACGCAGCGCAAACTGCATACGACGATGTCGATGCAGAAATGGTGTCATACCACCGCGCCGCCAACAGATCGATACTTATTTTGATTAGCCTTGCACTTAGTGTCGGCGCTCTGGTAGCAGTTGGAACAATCTGGCAGGTGCAGCGACATTTCAGCGCCATGCGTAGCAGTGTTTTGGAAACCCGCCGCGAACGAACCTTCACGACTCAACTCCTGCAAGGAATGGTGAGTGCGGTCGCCGCCATCGACGAAGAAGACCGCATTCGCAGCGCCAATGCAGCTTTCTTCAGAATCTTTCCGCAAGCCAGCATCGGCGCTTCTGTGCTCGAGAAACTCGGGCCGGACGACGCAATGAAGATGCTGGAAACAGTGACGGCAATCCGGGTCATGAAAGCGACCTATCACGGACGTTTGATTGCTCAGGTCGAACAGGAAGACAAAGCGTTTGACGTTTACTCATCTCCGCTCGCCATCAACGGAAACCACGGCCAGATCGTAACCCTCGTCGATGCCACTGAAGCCGCCGCCGCGGAGCGTACTCTGCGTCGCAGCGAATCACTCGCCGCCGTCGGACAGGCAACAACCCAGGTCGCACACGAGATACGCAATCCACTCGGCAGCATTCGCCTCGGCGTTTCGATGCTGCGCGACAGTGTGTCGGATCCCGAAGCGCTGAATACCATTGAGCTTGTCGAGCGTGGTATCAAACATTTGAATAAACTCGTAGTCGACGTCACCCAGTACTCTCGTCAGAAGGAGCTGGAACGCTCCCGTGTCGATCTACACGAGTCACTCGAGCGAAGTATTGATCTCGTTACTGACAAGATCCGCGAGAAGAATACGACGCTTGAAAAACATTACGCGGGCAATGCGATCGTGGGTCAATGGGATCCGTACCAGTTGCGGCAGGTGTTTGTGAACGTGATCGCGAACGCCGTTGACGCAAGCGGTGAAAACTCCGCGGTGTTGATATCTACAGAACTGTTAACGTCCGTGACTAATGGCGATGGGCAGCCACCGAAAAATTACGCGCGTATCACGATTGCAGACCAGGGCAAAGGAATGGACAAGACGACGCGCGATCGCATCTTTGAGCCCTTCTTCTCCACGAAGAAACGTGGCACGGGCTTGGGATTGGCCATCGTGAAGCAGATTGTCGAGCAGCACGGTGGAAGAATCAGTGTTGCCAGCGAACCCGGGAAGGGCTCGCAGTTCCGCATCGACCTGCCTGTGTAGTTTACTTGCATCAACTGTAGGGGCGGCCCTCCGTGGCCGCCCGTCTTATTGCCGAATGATTTTGTCGGGTGAGACGGGCGGCCACGGAGGTCCGCCCCTACAGTTGACTGCGAATTGCTTGAAAGGCCCTCCTCGCGCTCGCCAAGGTTTGTTCAATAACGTCATCTGTATGTGCCAGACTGACAAACGCTGCCTCGAATTGTGAAGGCGCCAAATAAACACCCTCATCCAGCATGGCGTGGAAAAATTTCCCATACATCTGCCGATCGGATTTATTTGCACTATCCCAATCAACCACCGGCTCAGCCGTGAAGAAGCTGGTCCACATCGAGCCGACCCGGTTCGTTACTGTTGCTACACCCGCTTCCTGCGCTGCCATTGCAAGCCCGTAGCATAGTTTTTTAGTCGCCCTTTCGAGCCGGTCATAGACAGATTTGTCTCGCAGCCGTCGCAGGGTGACCAATCCCGCGGTCATTGAAAGCGGATTCCCCGACAGCGTGCCGGCCTGATATATAGACCCGGCCGGTGCGATGTTGTTCATGATCTCACGGCTGCCACCGTAAGCACCGACGGGCAAGCCTCCGCCGATTATCTTGCCCAGCGTCGTAATGTCGGGCGTGACGTTGTAACGCTCCTGTGCCCCGCCTCGCGCCAACCGAAAACCAGTCATCACTTCGTCAAAGATGAGTAATGCGCTGTTGTCGCGCGTCAGCTTGCGCACGGCTTCAAGATACCCGGGAAGCGGAGGCACGCAGCCCATGTTTCCGACAACCGGCTCGATAATCACCGCCGCGATGTCAGCGTGTTCTGTGAAAACCTGTTCGAGTGCGGGAATGTTGTTGAAGGAAAGCGTGATCGTGTTTTCCGCTAGGACTGCGGGAACGCCGGGGCTGTCGGGTAGACCTAATGTAGCGACGCCGGATCCAGCTTTGACGAGCAGACTGTCAGCATGGCCGTGATAGCAACCTTCAAACTTCACGAGCTTCGTGCGCCCAGTCACGCCTCGCGCCAGGCGAATGGCCGACATGGTTGCTTCAGTGCCGCTGCTGACCATCCGCACCATCTCGATCGATGGAATCGCGTCGATCACTTCCTGTGCGAGCTCGACTTCGAGCTCAGTGGGTGCGCCGAAGCTCGTGCCTCTCGTGGCCACTTCCTGCACAGCGGCGACGACTTCTTCGTCTGCGTGACCAAGAATCATTGGTCCCCAGGAGCCGACGTAATCGATGTAGGTTTTGCCGTCGATATCGGTGATGGTTGCGCCGCGTGCGGAGCGTATGAACCGCGGTGTGCCGCCGACGCCGCGAAAAGCACGTACGGGAGAATTAACTCCGCCGGGTATCAGGTTTTGCGCGATAGTGAATAATTGGTCTGACTTTGTTTGCTGCATATTAATAGACAGGATTTACAAGATTTTTCAGGATGAACATGTAAATCCTGTCAAATCTTGCTAATCCTGTCTAATGTCATAGTCTTGGTACAGACTCTTTCGGCTCGACGGTGATTGAACGGAAGCGCGACAGGCGTACCAATCCGGGTGCGGCTCCTTTGGGCTTCGACAAAAACTTTCGTTCCGTGTAGTGAATGACGACTTTCGCATCGTCACTCGCCTGGCTAAAACGGCCCGCGAGCTGTGCTGCCTCAATAATCGTGCGCTGCGGAATCTCTTTTCGCGTCGGATTGCGCACAACCACATGCGAACCCGGATAATCGCCGGCGTGCATCCAGAGATCGTTCGGTTGGGCCACGCGAAAGGTCAGATTGTCGTTATCACGCGCGGCACGCCCGACGAGAATCTCATAGCCATCGGTCGAAAGATAGCGACGCACACCGCTGATCTTTTCTAGTTTGGTGGATTTTTTCTGCGTCGCTCGCGGCGCCGGCGCCGGTTTCTCGAAACTCTCCAAAGCAGTTTCATCTCTCGACTGAATGATCGCGTCGAGCTGTCGCAAACGGCCCTCGAGATTGACTGTTTCTTGTTCGATTTTGTTCAGGCGCTCAGCTATCTCTTCGGCTGCTCGTTTTGCTTTCGTGTATTGTCGGAAACGGAACCCGGCTTCGTCCTGAAGCGAGTTATTCTCGTCAATTTCAATCTTGAGCGCTGGTGCGCCTTCAGTGTAGTAATCCGTAACTGTGACTTTGTTGCCGTCGCGCACGGCAGTGGCGATATTGGCCAATAGCAGGTCGCCGATTTTCTTGTGCTCTTCCGGGTCGCCGTGACCGGCGAGGTCATTCTGAAGATTCTTACTCAGCGTGCGTTGCTGGCGAATTGCTTTCGTCAGCTTTGACCGCAGCGCTTTTGCTTTCGAATCGAATGCTTTTGCCGCGTCGAGCGCTGCAAAGTGCTGGTCGAGTTGAGCGGAAGGTGGCCCGGGTGCGATCTGTAAAGTGGCAGGCGACTCTTTCAGCGGTCGAGGAGGTGGCTGGTAAAACTCGTGAATTCTTGTCTGTGCCTGCTCGCGCAGAATGGCGATGTTACGATTCAGCTCGTCGAGCAGAAAAACATCGGCGGTCCTGCCGGTGAGTTGAATGACCAGTTTCCAGAAATGATCGTCGAGGCGGAAAGTCAGACGAACGATTCGGTCCTGCGGGTCTTTGGCGATACTAACCAGATACGCGCCGCCGAGTTTGGACCGCAGCATCTGTCCAAACACATTCAGCGTGATCGATTGCTTTTCCAGGTCCTTCGTGCGACGACGAATTAAGTAGAGACGCGGACTCGCGGGATCGACGCTGACGTACAGAAACTCCCCACGCAACCCAAAATCGATCGCAAACGAAACCGGCGTGAGTTGATAGACCTTGCCCACATACCTTCCGAGCAGTGCGATGCGCAATTCTTCAACTACACGCTGAATAATCGCCTGATTCATGCCGCAAAAATGCACAAAAAGCACAAAAGAGTCCACTACCCGAATTCATTTTGGGCCTTTTGTGCCTTTTTGCGGCTAGCTTAAGTAGTGACGACAGCAGTGCGGGTGACGCGATCGTGGACCGTATGCCCTTCGCGGCTCAGCAGCGCGAAGAAGACTCCAACCACCGTTGCCAGTGACATCAGGTAGAAGATCGATCGGCCGATTGACTGTCCCCCGGTAGGAATCAATCCAGTCTTGGTATCGATCACACGCAGCGAGAGCAGACGCATGGCCCAGGTGCGGCCGGTCAACGCCGTCATCAGCGTCAGATACATAAACGTGACGACAATCGCGCTTCCTGCCAGCACAGCGATCGCGCGCAGGTCCTGCAAATTGCCGGTGAGATAGATCGCGCCGGCAATCGGCGAGCTCAACAATGCGCAGAAGATCAAATCCAACACTGCACAGACCAAGCGACGAAAAGCCGAGGCGCTTCGCTTGTTCAGGTCCTCAACACAAAGCGTCTTTGAGATTGAGTCAAGATAGTTGAGTGCCGGATCGTCATCGACAATCAAACGCTTCGCAGGTACCTTTGGCAGCTCGACTTTCGGCGCGACAGGCTCAGCCACCGTCACCACTGCGAGGTGCGGTTTTTCAACTGTCACGGCCGGTTCGGGATCAGAAATTTCCGGCTCCAATGCGAGTTGCTCGTGGGGGAGAACGATTTCGCTCATGTCGTTTTCTTCTCGCTCCGGTGCATACGCAATCGCAGTCGCCAACGTGGTCCCTGGTTGGCAACTTTCAGACGGCGCTGTTTGGTGTGCTCTTTCGATTCTCTTAAGAGCGGCAGCGACCAGCGGATTCATGGTCGGCATTTGAGCGGGAGGTAGCAATTCGAGCTGCGGCGGATTGATTGCGGCTTCGAGCCGTTGGCGTTCGGCTTCGGCTGCGTCACGTGCAGCTTCGCGGGCGCGTTTTTCCTGGACTTCGCGGACTTTTTCGCTCAACTCTTTGCGCCACTCCGGCATTGAGTTGCGTGAAATGCCGGGAAACTCGATGAGTGTGGATTTCTTTACAGTGTGCCGAGTTGAGTCATTGGGGGATGAGTCCATTACGAGGCGGCATACTATCAGGAATAACTTTAAGTGGTCAATGAGAAAATAAAGCAGGAGTAAGGTTTAGCCTGCTGCTAATCTAAAGAGGAGTCCTTCCTGCGAAGCCCGCGTCAACGTCGTGCCACCATTCGAGTTCGTCGCCTTCGCCTAACTGCCAACAAAGCAAAACGACTCGCCCCTCGCGTAGTGAAGGAAAATCGATCAGGCCGCGCTCGAAGTCTTTGAGCTGGACACCGAGCGACTCCAACTCTCCGAGTTGCAGCGTCAGCTCGGTTAACACGGCCGCGTAAGCGATACCGGCAGTGATTCCGCCGCCGCCCTGCTCGGCGGCTTCCGCTGCTTTTTTCGCTTCATCGCGGTAACTTGAAACCTGTCGATGCGCATGCTGAATCTTCCCAACGATAATCCTTACGCTGGGAAGCAGGGCATTTGCTTCCTGAACGGTGAAGATTTTCATTTGTTCGCGGTCAATGCTCGTCGGTAATTCTAATGAACTCCGTGGCAGCTTCAAACTCCGCCACCTCTTCCTCGATCTCCGCTTCAATCATCACGCGCATGGCAGCCTGATAACCATCGGGCGGCTGTGATTTCTGTAGTTCCAGTTCATCCTGGAGATACGACGTCGGTGGCAAGTGCAAATCACGCTCATCATAACGCGTTCCGTGCGTGATTTCCTTACGCACTTTGTCTGCGATCTCTCCGAGGTCGATGAAGTAGTCAGAAACGTCGATCAGTTTTGGCGCGGTGTTGGACCTGAAGCCGGCAATCTCGACGCGACATCCCTTGTACGCAACGGCATTGACTGCGTAGACAAAATCCTCGTCGCCGGAAACCAGCACGGCAGTGTCGTAACGACCGGCAAGCGACAGCATGTCGACGGCGATTTCAACGTCAAGATTTGCTTTCCTGGTCCCGTCGTAAAAGGTTTTGAGCTCCTTTTGAATTACACGGAACCCATTCCGGCGCATCCAGAGGAGAAAGCCCTGTTGCCGCTCCGCCCCGATGTCGACGCCCGTATAGAAGAACGCTCGCAGCAGTCTGCCGTCGCCTAACAGTACCCGCAACAACTTGTTGTAATCGATATCAATGTTGTGAAAGCGGGCTGCATGGAAAAGATTATTACCGTCGATAAAAACTGCCACCCTTCCGCGATGTCCAAGTTGCCATGCAATATTGTTTGTAGGATCGAAATTGTGCATAAACTGACTCCGAATATGCCCCTTGATTTATTGAATCTAGAATGCTGATTTGCTGCTCCATGGTCAAGTACCGAGGAGTCCCTGGCTGCGATCAAGATCTGGTGTTATGTGCTTTGTCCTTTGTCCTTGGTGCTTTGTACTTCCCGAAACTCAGAAACAAAGAACAAAGAACAAAGAACAAAGAACAAAGATCAGGATGTTGCAATTATTTCACCAGAAACCGCATCCAGATAGACCTTGCTTATGGGTCCATTAGTGACATCTATTTCCCATGCCAGTCTGATTTCCAGGCCGCTGGGAGGCTCTTTTGGAGGCTGTGCGTAAACTACCAACTGCCGCGCCGTGACTACGGCGTTCGCAGGCAGCGTAACGGACTGCGATTGTCCTGTGGCACTCGTAACCGTAACAGGCTGCGACTTAATATGACTGACTGCCTGTTCAGCCGTTACCTTCGGCGTAAGCGCGTTGAGTGATGCCTGAAGACGATCGGCGTTGGGAATGCAGTTGCTCGATAAACCTATTAACTGCCAGTCAGCACGAAAGCGAATAACAAGATTGCCGAACCCTCCACGCAAGGGATAACGAAACGGTCTCTGTTCGTAACGAGCAACTTTGACACCCGAAGCTTCGTCCTTTCTTTCAACCAGCGAGAGTTGATTCGGGTCTGCGCCGATCAGTGGTCGCCACTCGATGATGAATCTGCGCAGCGACTCGCGAAAGTCTTCTTCAGTGGGATTCGTTTGGTTGCCTACCTTAGGAAGATAAATCGGTGCCGGTAAGTTTGCAGGCAAGCTCTCGAGGGTTGCCGTGTAGGGATGTAAGTTGGCTTCAGTCTTTCTTGGGAGCCCGTAACGTTGTGACAACTGGTACCACGCGACCGA
>Ga0126376_10001762_pt1 | contig 11888 bp, 10 predicted proteins | sample PanSoiMetPlot_15_FD_92760 | JGI IMG/M metagenome (GOLD analysis project Ga0126376, IMG submission 92760) | Tropical forest soil microbial communities from Panama - MetaG Plot_15 | ecosystem: Environmental > Terrestrial > Soil > Tropical forest > Bulk soil | place: Panama | collected 2016-02-17
GAAATCATGGAAATTGGCATGCACCTGGCCTTCTACGTGGGTGTGCTGCCGGCGAGAGCCTTCATGCACATCGCCAATACGGTCTTCAGGTCGCCTGAATTCGCTCAGGCAGAACCGCGCAGGCCGTAAGGGCCGTTTGCCTACAGCGACCGGAGGAAGTTGAGAACGTCCTGCTTCTGGTTCTCGCGCAGGTGACTGAAGTTCTTGATGACTTCGTTTGCCTCGGACGCGTCGAAGAAGCTCCCGCTCTGGTGCGCCCGGATCGCCTCCAAGAGGTCCGACGTGCGCCCATCGTGCAGGAAGAACAAGCGCTGCCCCAGTCCCCACAGCGGCGCGGTCCGGAACTCCCGCGGACCCGCCTGCCCCTGGGTCACTCCGTCGGCAAGCCCGGCGCCCATATCGTGAACGAGCAGGTCGGAGTAGAGATTCACGGCCTGGTCGCGCAGGGCGGCCACCGCTGAGTCGCCGGTTCGGAGCGTAGGCGTGTGGCAGAGCGCGCACCCGATGGCGCTGAAGAGCTCCCGGCCGCGCTTGATGGAATCCGCCCCGCCTGGTGAATCAGGCGACGGCACCGGCGGGGCGAGGAAGCGCATGAAGAACGCGAATTTCTGGATCGCGCTGATCGCGTCGAGCGGCGTCGTGGCGGAGGTATTGGTGACGTCGTTCGGGCGCTTCGCGAACTGGCACGACGGGGTCTCGTCGCGCTCGGTCTGAAAGAGCTCGTTGGTGATGCCCATCTCGACGTTGTACGCCTCGCCGGCGAACACCAGCAGCGACTTGTTCTGGGCCTTCCAGCCGAAGCGGGCGACCGTGCCATCGTTGCCGTTGAGGTTCGCCTGCCCGGAGATCGTTCGTCCGGCGAGGGTGATGTTCGGCCGGCCTTTGATCCGCATCGATTCCTTCCTCGGCATCTCCGCGGCCTGGTTGGCGAGGATCGCCCGGTCCGGGATCTGCTCGATCAGCCCGGCGCCGAAGACCGGGGTCGGGATCCGGAAGATCACGTTGCGGCGCGCGAGCTCGCCCTCGAAGTCCGGCTGTCGCAGCCCGCAGCCCGGCGCGTCCGACCGGCCGGCAATGGTGAACAGGTCGTGCACGCCGCCGTCAGGCGCGCCGTCGGCATTGCGCACGAACCGCGCCTCGCGTACCGGCCCGTTGCGCGTGACGAACGACGGAATGACGTTGGTCGCGCCGGCCTTGTTCGCGAACGCGATCTGAGGATTCACCGGCGGGCTCGTGCCGCCGACCGCCGGGTGCAGATGGCAGCCCCCGCAGCTGTCGAGGTTCATCGTCGGTCCGAGGCCCTCGCGCACCGTTTCTTCCTCGACGAAATCGTTCTTGCCGGCGTCGAAGAACGAGAGCTCGTTCTTCGTCAGCCCGGCGATCGCCCCACCGGCGGCCGCGGCGCCGCCCCGCACGCCGGGGTCCTTGGCCGGTGGCGATGGATCGACGGGAACCGAGCAGGCCACGACGAGACCGGCGACCGCCAGCGCCGTCACAAACAGCGCGCCCAACGTCTTCATAGCGACTCCTCCTTCGATGACGGACCCCCGCTCGGTTGTGAACACGCCTGGGACGAGTCACGCTGATGAACTTTCAGGAGCACGCGCGCGAGCCGCGCGTCGCGCGCAGGAGTCTGACACCCTTTAGCCGTTCCATCGTGACCACCACGCTCACCACGATTCCCTCCGAATTCCGCTCGAATTGGAACACGTGTCGGTGCGCCACGCCCGGTGCCGTCGGGCGGACGAGAAAGATATCGGGCGCGATCGGCGTCATGACGAACCTCAACGCGTTGGCATGGCCGGGTGCGTACTCAATGCTCAGTTGTCCGTCCTGAACGCGGATCATATGCTGGCTCGCCATCTCCTGATTCTGGTAGCGGCCGGTGAAGGCGCTCAGTTCACGTCTGGTATAGCTGGGCGCGGAGCACTTGCGCAGGGCCATCCGCTGGCCGCCGAGATTCAGCTGACAGGTGATGTCGTCGGGGCTCGAGCCGAATGCGAAGCGGAGTTTGGCGGGAACGGTCGCGCGGTAGTCGTCGCCGTCCCGGAAGAAGCCGCCACCCTCACGGTAGAGAAACATCGGGTCGCCCAGGGTCTCCGCGCACAATATGTCGTCCTTGATGGTCAGCGTCATCCATTCCCCTGTTCCGGGTTCGATGTAGCTGCCCTCCACCGCCGAAATCTGTTGGGGAGCAAACGCCGGCGCCTTGGACCCCCGACCGGGGTCGCCGGCCGGATCTGGCTCGGGAAACTCGTTACCAGCTATGGCCGACATCAACGTTGCGGCCAGTGCCGCCGGATGGGTATCCTCTCGATTCGAGAGGATCACCACGCCGACGTCCCGCGCGGGGATGTACGCGATATGAGCTTTCCAGCCTGGCTGGCTGCCGGTGTGGCAGAGCACGGTGAGGCCGCGATAGCGACGTACGGCAAGGCCGAGTCCATAGTAGATCCGCGTGCCGTCGCGCAGCCGTGTCCGTTCGGCCATTGCGGTGGTCACGCGGACGCCGGCGATCGCGCCCGCGCGTAGGGCCAGCAGCCAGCGCGTCAGATCGCCGAGGTTGGTCGTGAGCGGATCGGCCGCTATGCCGAGTAGATGGGTTGCGCGTGACCAGCCACTCCGCGTATTCCGCACATAGGGCTCAGCCAGATCGGACACGACGACCCCTTCGTGCGGGCGCGCCATCGTCGCCGTCAAGCCCAACGGCTCGTAGAGTGTGACTCGGCGAAATGCGTCGGCTGACATTCCGCTGACTCGCGCAATCAACTCGTCCAGCAGCAGTACATTGACATTCGCGTACATGTACTGGGCGCCCGGCGGCGCACTCATCATCGTCTGACGACACGCCAAATCGAGCAATTCCCGCCTTCTTGACGCCGAGGAGGTCCACACACCGCGCAATCGTTCAATCTCGAGTACGTCCCTGAGACCGCTCGTCATGGATAGGAGATGTCTGACCGTCACGGGCATCGGCGCGGACACTTCGGGAAGATATCGGCGGATCTCGTCGTCAAGTTTCAACGCTCCCCGAGCGGCGAGAATGAGCACGGTTGCCGCAACAAACGTGTTCAACACCGAGACGATGTGGAACCGGGTCTCAGGACCGATGGGATCCTGGCTTTCCAAGTTGGCTAGCCCGACGTACCGCAGCGCAGCGACGTCGCCCCCTCTGATCACGGACACCGCGACGCCCGGATCATCGACCCTTTGCCGAGTCAGGCGTGTGATGAGGTCGTGGAGGCGATCATCATGCCTCTGGCGCATGAGTCGATTTTAGCGTTCTATCGACACGGCGGGTCCTCGTACTCGACCAAACCGAGTCCAGATCGCCCCGGCACCCTGCCCGCGGATGCCGTGCCCGAGGGCAAGCTCAGCCTCGATGGCACCCTGGCCCAGCGGCGGCCCGTGAGTTTGCCGTCCGCGGACGATCACTCAGACGCGAAGATGATCGCGGAGTATCAGCGGTTCATCGTCCGAGCGGTCGAGGCGTGACGATGTTGAACCAGAAAGCGAAGTCGTCCATGAGGGCCAGGAATTCGCCGACAGCTCCGGAGCGACCCTCCACCTTGACGTCGCCCGCGGCAAGCTTTTCGTCGAAGGTCGCCACGCCCGCGATGATCTGATTCAGCACCGGACGCGTCAACCTGACGGTGGCATCGGCCTGCGGCGAAGAGTTCCCTATCCAGTGATTGAGAACACCATTCTCGACGACGACGAGAATAGTTTCATTGGTGTCCGACAAAACATAGTTCAACCGGATGACCTTGCCGTGTGCCTTGGGACCGTTGAGCCGCACCGCCAGCGCGTCGAAGATCATCTCCGTGGTCATGCCCGCGACGACCTCGGGTGACGGCAGGCGCGGGGCCGGAAACTTTGGAACCCCCCGCCGTAGCTCCTGGGCTCCGGTGAGATAGAAGTTTCGCCACACAGTGCTTTCCGCCTGGTACCCGAGCTGTTCGAGCGCGTCGGCCTCCAGGCGCCGGGCCTCCTGGTTGCTCGGGTCGACGAAAACGACATGGTTGACCACCTCCGCCACCCATCGATAGTCGCCTGCCTTGAAAGCCTCCCGCGCCTTGGCGAGCACGGCGTTGGCGCCCCCCATGAACTCGACGTACCGTTCGCTCGCTTTGACCGGAGGCAGCGGGTCGAGGTGAGCGGGGTTGGCGTCGAACCAGCCGAGGTAACGTTGGTAAATGGCCTTGACGTTGTGGCTGACCGTGCCGTAGTTGCCACGGTTGTACCAGCGCTTTGCCAAGCCATCCGGTAGGGAGAGCATCTCCGCGATCTCGGCACCTGTATAGCCGTGATTCGCGAGCCGGAGCGTCTGGTCGTGGAGGTATTTGTAGAGATCGCGCTGCCCCTTCAAGAACTCGATTGCCTTGTCCTGCCCCCAGATCGGCCATTGATGCGAGATGAACATCACGTCGGTCTTGTCGCCGAAGAGCCTGATCGCCTCGTCGAGATGGCGTGCCCAGGCCTTGGCGTCGCGAACCTGCGCGCCACGCGGCGTGTACAGGTTGTGCATGGTGTGCGTCACGTTTTCCGCCATGCATAGCGCCCGCGACCGTGGCAGATGGAAGTTCATCTCCGCGGGGGCCTCGGTGTCCGGCGTGAATTGAAAGACGAACTCGACACCGTCGACGGTGAGCGTCTGTCCGGTCCGGCTGATGCTCTCGGTCGGAGAAAGCAAGCCGGAGATGCCGAGGGACACCGCCTTGCCATTGCCAGCGTCGACCTGCCCCGTTGGTGTCCTGGGAAGGAGCGGACCGAACATGTAAACCGAGCGACGAGCCATCGCCGTGCCCGCGAAGACATTCTCTTGAACCGCATGCTCCATGAAGCCTTGCGGCGCGACGACTCTGACCCTGCCGGCCCTGACATCGGTATCCGAGACGATGCCCTTCGCGCCGCCGTAGTGATCCCCGTGCGTATGCGTATAGATCAGCGCGACCACGGGCTTGTTCCCCAGATGCTGGTAGACGAGATCGAGCGCGGCCCTCGCCGTCTCGATCGAGCCCAGCGGGTCTACGACGATCCACCCGGTGTCCCCCTCGATAAAGGTGACGTTCGAAATGTCGAGTCCGCGGACCTGGTACACGCGGTCGGTGACTTTGAAGAGCCCGCTATGCATGTGGAGCTGAGCGAGCCGCCAGAGACTCGGGTTCACCGTATCCGGCGCCGGAGCGTCGGGGCCGATAAACGCGTAGGCGGCAAGATTCCAGGCGAGTGGCCCCCCTGGACGGCGACCGGCGACCGTGGCCGGTGCAGGTGCGATGAAGCCACGCTGCGCGAGCTCGAAATCCTCTCGGTCGGTGAACGGCAGGTCTCGCAGGACCGCGGCGTGGACCCTTCTGGTCGCCTCGGTCGCATCGTGCGGGCCCGCCGCCTCCTCGGCGCCAGCGTCGGCAGCGAACGCCCAGCGGAGTGCCGACATCGCGATCAAGGCCGCCCGAACCGTCTTCGTCATGGCGCACCTCCTCGGCGAGTCAAGGATCGGCCGCCGCGGTACCATGCTCACGCCGGCACCCGGGACCACCGGGACGGGAAACGGAGCCCACAGGCGGCCTGGAGCGCACAGCGGGCCGATCAGATCAGCCCAAACGCATGATGACTTGCGTTAATAACCCTCGGCCGCCGATGATACGCCGCACGGATTGTAACGCAAGTCTTTTTGCGTTAGAGCGATGGCGATGACCCAGCGGCGTCGGCGATCTGCTGATCGCGGCAGAGCTGGTGCAGACGGGAAGACGCCCGCGAAAGTGCGCCGCCGCCTGGGCGGTCGCAGCGCCCGCGTTCGTGCGTCGGTACTTCAGTCGGCCTTTCGTCTCTTGATGGAGAAAGGGATCGACGCTCTGGCGATCGCCGACGTTGCGGCTCGGGCCGGCGTTCACGAAACGTCGATTTATAGGCGGTGGCGAACGAAACACGCGCTCGCCCGAGATGCATGCCTTCAGCACGCCGAGGTCGCGCTCGCGATACCAGACACCGGTTCGTTGCGGTCAGACCTGGTGGTACTACTCGAACGACTCGTCGCGATCTTGCTCTCCCCGGAGGGGCGAGCCGTGCTTGCCCTCAGCTTGTCGCAACATCCGCATGTGGTCGCCGCCCGGCAAACGTTCTGGCGGCGGCGCTTTAGCTTGATACGGACCATCTTTGACAGGGCGATGTCTCGCGGGGAGTTTCCCCCCACCGCGGATCCGATGGAGGCTATCGAGAGCTTGATTGCACCGCTGTACTTCCGCGCGCTCATTACTGGCGGACGCCTGGAAGACTGGCCGAGAAACGAGATGATCGACCGTATGCTGGCGGTCTATGGACCGCTCACGAACAGACGGAAAGGCGCTCCCAAAGGACGCGTGGCCAAGCCCAGCCCGAATACGGACTAACACCGGAAGACGCGGTGTAGCGACCGGGATCTTCATGAGGCTGAACAATCTTGTTCAGGCTGTATCGTTGGCCGGTTCGTTGGCCGTGTGCACGGCCTCGTGCACGCCGGCCGTCGGTACGGGAGCCCAAGGACAGGCGATCTCGCCGGTGTTTGCGCACGGCGCCGATTACGCGTTTGAACGCATGCGTGCGGTGAGAACCGTTCGCGATGCTTTTGATCAAGGCCCCATCACCTTGGTGGCCTACGTCTATCGTCCTCTGAAGCTCGACCGACACGAGGTCGTGTTGTACAGCCATGGCTCGACGGCGGGCTACGCAGTCTCACCGATGGAACCGAGAGCGCCAGAACGTTCGGTCATTCAATTCTTCACATCTCGTGGTTACACGGTCGTGGCTCCGATGCGCCGTGGGGTGAGTGAATCCTCGGGCACCTATCGCGAAGAATGTCCTGTTCAGTCTGGTGGATGCACGCTGGCCGAGAATACCGCGCTGTTCGACCCCGGCTTGCAGGAAGCCGTGCTCGATTCGTCGGCGGTGATCGACCAAATCATCGTTGGCAACCTCGTCCCGCCAGAGGCGAAAATCGTCCTATCGGGTGTCTCGCGTGGGGGATTTCTTTCACTGGTTCTGGCCGGGGAACGGCCGGATGCTGTGAAAGGCGTCGTGAACTTCGTCGGTGGGTGGTTCTCGAGCAGCGAGCAATCGCGCACCGAGCTCAAGGTCAAACGGCTCGAGCTGCAGCAGCGCCGGCTCGCCGTGGCGGCGGCCAAGGCGCGCGCGGACACGTTGTGGATTTATGCCGATCGAGACCCGTTCTACAACGAGACGACGAACCGCGAGCTCTTTCGTGCGTTCAAAGATGCCGGTGGCAAGGGGGAGTACTTTTTCGTGAGATCACACTTCCTCGCCAGCGGTCATGATGTGGCTGGCGATCGGGCTCTGTGGGAGAGCGAGGTCGATGGATTCCTCAAGCGACTGCCATAGGCTTGAACCACCATCCACGCGCCGGGAGTCAGTTGCCCGTCGATGAACGGCCGAAGACGGAAGCGCTGGGCGAAGACTCCCGCGGCGAACTTGAATGCGCGCGCCGGGCGAGGACCGCGAGGCGCACTCCCATGATTCCTGCAGCTGCCGCGGCCGAGCTGAAGCTGACCGGCACGAAGAAAGCCGCCCGCGCGATCCCCGTCGTATCACTGGTGACGGAAAAGCCCGCCGCGTTGGCGACGAGCCCCGCGAGTGCGGCGCCGAGCGCAAGGCCGGTCTGTTGAACCGTCGCAACGGATGAAGCGGCGATCTCCTCATCCCCAGATCGAGCGCTTCTCATGATGCGCTGAGCGGTGAACGCCCAGCAGACGCCGATGCCCCCGCCGATCAAGATGATCATTGGGACGATCGCCAGCACTGGGCCCCTTGGCATCGCGATCGCCAGGCCGAGAAGCCCCGTCCCCATCACCACCGGACCAGCGATGATCATCCGGTCGGGCCAGCGATTCGACAGCCCGGCGACCGCGATGGCCGCCGCCGTCCACGCCATCGATGCGGCAGCAACGGTATACCCCGCGGTCAGCGGATCGAACCCGTGCAGCCGCTGCAGGAACACGGGTACGAAGATCTGCAGCGGGACAAATGCAATCGACATGAGCAACGCCACCCACAGGCCGACTCCCGTCGGCGAGTACACCGAAAAGGCGTCACCCGGCATCACCCTCGTGGTGGCCCTGCGGTCGAGCCGAAGCGTTGAGACGAGCGCGCTCACCGCCGCCAGGATCAGGCATATTTTGATGGCGGCCACGGATGCGACGGCGGCCAGTGACATCGCGGCGATGGCGACGACGATCAGCGCGCCCCTCCCGCTTGGCACGCGTGGTCGCGCGCGTCGGCCGGCGGGGCGGTGCCTGGGTAACACCCACAACGCAATCAGCGCCAACGCCCCGGCGAGCGCAGCGATCGCAAAGAATGCACCGCGCCACTTGCCAGAGCTCGCGAAGGCGCCACCCACCAGCGGACCGAAGAGAACCGAGATGCTCCAGACGCTGGCGAGCGAGGCGAACACGCGCGGCCACACACGCTCCGGAAATGTCCCACGGACGACCACATAGGCGACCGCGGACAGGAGTCCCCCGCCCCCGCCCTGCAAGAAGCGGCCAGCGATAATCTGGCCCATTGCCGGCGCAAAGGCGCAGAGCAGTGTGCCGAGGCAGAAGACGACCGCGCCGACAGCGAACGCACGTCCCGGACCAATCGCTGCGGTCACGAGGCCGGCACAGGTGGCGGCGACAATCGAACATGCCAGGTACGCGGTGCTAGGCCAGCTCATCAGCGCGGCACCGCCAACCTCCGCGACGATGCTTGGCAGCACGGTCGCCACCAAGAGCACGTTCATCGAATGCATCAATACGCCGCCCAGTAGGACGGCGAGCGAAGGCATCCATTCCGGGGTCAACAGCCCCAGCCAGCCCAGGTCTCGCTCGTCGGTCGACTGTTCGGCGTTTATCAAGGTTAATCTTGCGAAAGTGAGTCTAGGATGAAGCGTTTGACTTTGTAAAGGGCTTTTTTTATCTTTGCGTCCCAAGGCCAATGAAGCGTCGCGAAAAGCTCGGGAATGTCCGTACCAACCGAGCGATCGTGCACCTCTTGAAACAAGAGGGCGCGATGGACGCGATGCAGCTCGCCTCGCGATTACACCTCTCGGCGATGGCCGTTCGGCTGCATCTCTATGCGTTGCAGTCGCAACAGCTCGTGAGCTACGAGGAGCAGCCACGCCCCGTAGGCCGTCCGGCCAAACTGTGGCAGCTCACGCCTGCCGCCAACCATCTCTTCCCGGAGGGCTACGCCGAGCTCACGTTGAGCCTGCTCGGATCGATCGGTAAGGCCTTCGGCAAAGCCGGACTCGAGCGGCTGCTTACGCTCCGCACACGCGATCAGGTCGCCGCGTACCGCGAGCGCATGACGGAGGCTCGGTCTCTGCGACAACGCCTCAAAGCGCTCGCCGCGATTCGGACGGACGAGGGGTACATGGCTGACGTCAAACCGCAGCCCGGTGGAGCTTTTCTCCTTGTCGAGAATCATTGTCCGATCTGTGCGGCCGCGACGGCCTGTACTGGACTCTGCGCGAAAGAACTCGAGGTCTTTCAATCGGTCTTGGGTGACGACATCGCGATCACCCGTACTGAGCACATCGTCGCGGGGGCTCGTCGGTGCGCCTATCGCGTGTGCCCGCTTGCCGCCGACGCACGATCCGGGAGGTAACTCCTTTCTGTGTCGCGCTCGAGCCAACTAACCCACGGACCCCTCGTGACAAGCACCGGCACCGTCGACACCGCAGACGTGAAAGATTTCAGCGCTTCTCTGCCCTGAGGCCTCGGACTCATAATCCTGTAGTTGGTGAGACCGCGAAAACGACGAGGACTCGCAATCCCGGACCTGATCGGCATTCACAACAACGCGCGTAAGCCGGCAACCCGGTGAACATCTGAAAACCGGCCAGTTGTCGATCGGTCAAACCCGGTCGGTGGGACAGCGAGCGTCGAGCCAGGACGAATTGTGAATGCCGAACTTCATGGCCACGGGCTCCTTCTACCGAGAGTGAGATGTGGCTCCCAAGCAGCCCGCGCCCACGCCTCTCAGATCATGAAGAGACTGTCTGCAACCGCGGGCGCGCCAAGCGACTAACCGGCGAGCGTTTCTCGCACACGCGGAGGTGGCTCGAACATGACGAGCGCGAGGCCGCCGATCATGATTGCCGCACCAATCCAGAGGCGCAATGATGGAAATTCTCCGAATAGAGCAAACCCAATTAATGCTCCCCACAGCAGCAGCGCGAAGCTAGCTATCTCCACAGCGCTCGCATCACCAGCGCGATACGCCCAGACATAACAGAACCTGACCGCCAACGCGGAGCACGCTCCAAGAACTACCCAGCACCACATTGCGACGGGCAGCGTTGGCACATGGAAGCGCGTCGGTATGCCAAAGATCAGCGCGCTGGCAACAAAACTCCAAAAATTGATTGCGACAGCGCTATCCCCACCGCTGACCCGTTTCAACACGACGCTCAGTAGGGCCGTAGCGACCGCGCCCAACACGGCAACAGCCGCCGCGAATTGCACTCCCGAGAATCCGGGGCGCAACATCACGAGGACGCCGATGAACCCGATTGAGCCGCCGACCCAGCGCAGCCAATGTGCTCGTTCCTCCAGGAACATTGCGCCCAATGGCAGCAGGAAGAGCGGGGTGCTGAGCGCATAGGCGTTCGCCTCCGCCAACGGCAGGCGAGTCACTGCGTATGTCGAGCAGAAGACATTGATCGCGAGCAAGAGGCCACGGATCACGTGTAGCTTGACGTTGCGGGTCTTGATCGCACCTCCCCGGCTGGCGAGAACGACAGGAAGCAGCAGTATCAGTGCCACAAGGGCCCGCATGAAGACGAGGGTCTGTACGGTCGGGACCTGGACAACCACGACCTTGTGACTAGCCCCTCCGATACTCTGGCTCAATGTCGCGGCCAGCACCCAGACGAGGCCCCGCGTGGTTCCAGAGAGCCGTTGCCACAAGTTCACTGCCACGAGCTGCGGTCCGTAACGATGGTGCCAGCGGCCATCAGTCAACCGCCATTTGTTGGAGTGCCTGTTGAGTGGAAGCTTCAGCGATCAGTTCCCCGTCCTCTCGCTTGAGCGTGACGCGCACGGTGAGCATCTGCCGAGTTTGGGCCACGACGATTGCCTCGATGGCCAGTGGATGAGCGCGACCCACGCTGATGAAATTCACATTAAGATTGATCGTGCGAAAGACGCAGTCCGCCGGGATGACTGTCATCGCAGCAAACGCCAGTGCCTGATCGGCGAGCGCCGCGATGTAACCACCGAAAAGCGACCCATCGACGTTGAGCAGGTCCGGGTGCGGTTGCCAGCGTTTCCGTATCCAGCCGACACCCCATTCGTCCAGAGCGCCAAGGCGCAGCGTCTGAATAACTGGTGGGAGAGTAGTGCCCCGCCCATTAACCAGATCGTCGAGCCTTTGCGTAGCCCAGGTCTCGGGGCCGCCCGTCATCTTTTCTCCTTCACTAGTAGATGTGCTGAACGCCGAGCTCGACTGCACTGGATCGGACGCCGAGAAACGGCTTTGACCCGATGCGGCGTCGGGCCAAGGAAGCCGTTATCGCAAGGCGTAGACGTCGCGCGTTACTGGTGCCGCGACCGAACGTGCCGATCCCAACAGCCTGCACGTCGTTGAGCCAGGCATAGTGCCCCCTCGTCGGTCAGAAGCATGAGCCGGACGTCGAGCTTGATACTGCCGTCCGCCCGGGCATAGACCCAGTCACCGAAGGTCCAGGATCGAAGATCGTGCGGGGGCCGCTATCTCGCTATCTCCCATTTCGAGTGGCTGCGCTCGCCATCGAGTGTGTCGCGGCCTCGGTTATCCAGCAGCGTTGGGCTTGACCCCCAATTCCAGAGGCCACCCCTACTCGCTCTGAGCCACGAAAGACCACCAGGTCTAGC
>Ga0126376_10001763_pt1 | contig 11884 bp, 12 predicted proteins | sample PanSoiMetPlot_15_FD_92760 | JGI IMG/M metagenome (GOLD analysis project Ga0126376, IMG submission 92760) | Tropical forest soil microbial communities from Panama - MetaG Plot_15 | ecosystem: Environmental > Terrestrial > Soil > Tropical forest > Bulk soil | place: Panama | collected 2016-02-17
TCCACGAGACAACGAGATGACCTGGTTTCTGCTCGGCGCTATTTACGAGCGACAGAAGTTTTACGATCGTGCTGAAGTGGAATTCAAGAAAGTGCTGGCCGTGGAACCGCAGAATGCCGCCGCACTGAATTATTACGGCTACATGCTGGGCGATTTGGGAATCCGCCTGGAAGAAGCCGAAGCGATGGTGAAAAAGGCGCTAGCCGAAGAAGCATTCAACGGCGCGTACCTGGACAGCCTCGGCTGGATTTACTACAAACAGGGAAAATACGCCGAAGCCGAAGACACGTTGCGCAAAGCTGTCGCGCGCGAAACGCACGATCCCACGATTCATTCCCACTTAGGCGACGTCTACGCCAAGCGCGGACGAGTGGACCTTGCCGCTGCGCAGTGGGAAAAGTCCCTGGAAGAATGGCGCCGCGTGCTGCCCGCAGACGTAGAGAATGACAAGATTGCGGAAGTAGAAAAGAAGGTCAATCAATCGAAGCATCGTGTCGCGCAGAAGACAGCACCGAACGCCGTGCAGCCGAAGTAGCGCAATGCCTGAAGTAAGTATTCCCGCCTTTGCAAAAATCAATCTGCGGTTGGAAATTTTGGGGAAGCGTCCGGACGGCTATCACGAGCTGCGGACGATCTTTCAAACCGTTTCCCTCCATGACGATTTGAAGCTGCGGCGTTCGAAGAACGTGGGAATAGCTTTGCGTGTGGATGGAAACGCCGCGCTTTCAAACGAGTCTGTCGAAAAGAATTTGGTTTATCGCGCCGTGCAGGCGCTCCGAACCGAACTAAAGGATGACGGTGGAGTTGAGATTGAGCTGAAGAAAAAAATCCCCGCTGGCCGCGGCTTGGGAGGCGGCTCCAGCGACGCAGCCGCGGCGATGATCGGATATTTACGTCTGACCGGAAAAAACCTGGAAACAGAACGGCTAATGGCCATTGGCGCAACGCTGGGGTCGGACGTGCCGTTCTTCTTACAAGGTGGTCGCGCTCTCGGCATTGGCCGCGGGGGCGAGATTTATCCCCTTCCGGATATCAAAATAAAGAGCGTTTTGGTCATTTCTCCCGCAAACATTCATGTGCCAACGCCCGATGCCTATCGCTGGCTCAACGCGCCGGAATTGACAAAATCGGCAGAAACCCCTAAACTTTGGAGGTTCTGTGCTCTAGCTTGGAGCGTGCAGGGAACCGGCCTTTTGAATGATTTCGAACGTGCCGTCTTCCAGCACTATCCCCGGTTGAGTGAAATCAAGCGGGATTTGCTGCAAAAAGGGGCAACAGAAGCCTTGCTGGCGGGTAGCGGTTCGGCGGTGATTGGAATTTTCCCGAGCCCAGCGAAGGCGCGCCGAGCCGCTGTCGGGTTTCCTCAAGACGAGACATTCGTTTGCGAGACTCTCTCTCGTGCGAAGTATGTTCGTCTGATGTATGCGCGCACCGGAAAACGTGCGCGCAGGGCGTAAACCGCAGCGACTCCGATCGACAATGCAAGTAACACCGGACTTGTCATTCCGAGGGCGATGTTTGCCCGAGGAATCCGCTTTTTCTTTAGGCCATTGGGGAAGTAGAGCGGGTTGTTCCTGGCAGGGGATGGCGCGCTGAAGCTGAAAGAAATTTTTCGCAAATCGCGACGAGAGCACAATCGTGAACGACGAGCGATTCAAAATTTTTTCAGGGACCGCGAATCCGGCGCTGGCCGAATCGATCTGCAAGCATTTGGACGTACCGTTGGGCAAGTGCGTCCTCGGACGATTCAGCGACGGAGAGATTTATTTTCAGATTTCGGAGAATGTGCGCGGCGCGGACGTTTTTGTCGTGCAGCCGTGCCACCATCCGGTGGACAACCACCTGCTGGAGCTGTTGCTGATGATCGACGCGTTCAAGCGCGCGTCGGCCTGGCGAATCACTGCTGTGCTGCCATACTACTGCTACGCGAGGCAGGACCGCAAGGACAAGCCGCGCGTCCCGATATCGGCGAAGCTTGTAGCGGACTTGCTGGAAACGGCGGGAGCGAGCCGGGCGCTGACGTTGGATTTGCATGCGCCGCAGATTCAGGGCTATTTCGACGTGCCGGTGGATCACTTGTTCGCGTCGCCGGTGCTTGTGGAGTATTTCAAGCAGAAGAAGTTGCCGAACGTCACGGTGGTTTCGCCGGACGCAGGCGGCGTGGAGCGCGCGCGGTTTTTTGCGAAGAAGCTGGACGCGCCGCTGGCCATCGTGGACAAGCGCCGCGTGGATGTGGACGTCAGCGAAGTGATGCATTTGATCGGCGAGGTAAAAGGCCGCACGGCGCTGATTCTGGACGACATTATTGATACGGCAGGAACGCTGGTAAAGACCGCGGACGCGCTGTTGAAGGAAGGCGCTTCGCAAGTGTACGCAGCGTGCACCCATCCGGTGCTTTCGGGGCCGGCGGTTGAGCGTATTGCGAAGTCGAGAATCACGGAAGTTGTCGCTACGGATTCCGTCCCCTTAACCGAAGAGGGGAAGAAGATGGGGAAGATCAAAGTTTTGAGCGTGGCGAGTTTACTGGCGCGCGCCATTCAGTCGATTCACGAAGAGAGTTCGATCAGCGAGTTGTTCATCTGAAGCAGCAAAAAGTTTGAATTGGAATTCAGGGAAGGATGAAGGCAATGGCAGAGAAGATTGTAGTGACAGCAGCTCCGCGCGATTCGCGCGGGAAGAATGAAGCACGGCGCCTGCGCGTGAGCGGGCAGATTCCCGCCGTGCTCTACGGTTCCAAAGGCGACGCGTTGACGCTCACCGTAAGCGCGAAGCAGGTAGGGCAGATTCTGCGGTCGGCAACCGGCCACAACACGTTGTTCCAGGTTGCGCTTTCGGGCAAAGAGCAGCCGGCGATCGTGAAGGACTGGCAAGTGGACCCGGTGACAGGCAACTTGCTGCACGTCGATCTGTTGCGCGTAGCGATGGACGTCCGGATGCGCGTGAAGGTTCCGGTACACACCTTCGGCGAAGCACAGGGCGTGAAGGTGCAGGGCGGTGTATTCGAGACGGTGACGCGCGAAGTCGAAATCGAATGTTTGCCCGCCGAAATTCCGACCGAGTTCCGCCTCGATGTGACGAACCTGATGATCGGCATGGCTTTGCGCGCGAGCGACATCTCTATGGACAGCGCGAAGATGAAGCTCGTGACTGAGCCCGAGCGCGTCGTCGCGCACGTGGTTGCCCTGCGCGTCGAAGAAGAGAAGCCTGCGGAAGCAGTGGCGGCGGAAGGCGCGGCGCCTGCGGAGCCCGAAGTCATCAAGAAGGGCAAGAAAGAAGTGGAAGGCGAAGAAGGAGCCGAGGGCGGCGAGAAGCAGGAGAAGAAGAAGTAGTTCTCAGGAGCGAAGCCGGGTTTCAGGGTTTGTACTTACAAGCACTGAGGTGAACGGGTTTCAGGGTTTGTACTTACAAAGCCTGAGCCAAAAAAGCTATGTGGCTCATTGTTGGGCTCGGCAATCCAGACCCGGAATATCAGTGGACGCCGCATAACTTGGGATTCCTTGCGGTGGATGAGCTGGCGAACCGCGGCGGGATTCGCGTCGAGCGGCCGGAAGGCAAGGCGCTGGTCGGTCGAGGCAAGCTGGCAGGGCAGGAAGTTCTGCTGGCGAAGCCGCAGACGTACATGAACTTGAGCGGCATCTCCGTAAAAGAGCTGCTCGAAAAGTACGAACTGACGACAGACGATTTGCTAGTGATGTGGGATGAAGTGCAACTGCCTTGGGGCATCATCCGGCTGGCCCCGGATGGGAGCGCGGGTAGCCACAACGGGGCAAAGTCGGTGATTGGGGCAATCGAGACACTGAAGTTCGCAAGATTGCGGCTCGGTTGCGCGCCGGATCATCCACTCGGCACCAAAAAAGAGTATGTGCTGCGGCCTATGAAGAAGGCGCACCTGGAAGTTGCAGCAGAAGAGATTGCGCAAGCGGGCGATGCCGTTGAATTGCTCCTGACAAACGGAATCGACGCAGCGATGAACAAATTTAACCGGCGCGCAGAACCTCCGAAGGAAGAAGACGCCGAGAAATAAAAGATTCGCGGCTGCCGCGAGAGCGGAGCCGGATTAGGAAGAGAAACGAGGCAAACATGGAAGAGCGTCTGTACGATCTGATTTTCATCGCGCGTCCCGCGACGCCGGAAGACGAGATTAAGAAGATCATTCACGCGATCGAGCACGCCTGCTCGGAAAAGGGCGGCAAGATCGAGAAGAGCGAGCATTGGGGAACTCGCAAGCTTGCCTACCGCGTGGCCAAGCACCGCGAGGGCATGTATTACTACCACCAGATTCGCACCACGCACGGCGAGCTGATCCACGAATTGGAGCGCCGTCTGCACGTGCAAGACGCCGTCATCAAGTACATGACGATCCGCCTCGACGAAGATTTGAAGCGCCAGAAGAAGCTTGGCGATAAGCGCGAAAAGCGCGCGGCGCGACGCCCGCGCCGTCCGGCGGCAACACCTGCAGCACCAGCTCCGGAACAGCAAGCGGCAGCAAGCTAAGATTTTTCGCGCATTAAGAACAAGATCCGAAAGAAATTGTTGAAAGGATGAACGAGATGGCAGAGGAACAGAAGCAAGAACAGGCAGCAGCCCCAGCCGGGGCGCCACGCGCGGAAGGCGGAGGGCAGCGCGAAGGCGGACACGGTGGGCAAGGTGGTCATGGCGGCCCGAGGCGAGAAGGTGGCCGCGAGGGCGGTCCGCGCCGCGAAGGTGGGCCGGGCGGCGGCCCCGGAGGACCACGGCGCGGCAAGCGCCAGTACTTCCGCAAAAAGAAAGTTTGCAAGTTTTGCGTGGAAAAGATGGATCTGATCGACTACAAGCGCGCGGACATTTTGTCGCAGTTCGTGCAGGAGCGCGGAAAGATTCTGCCGCGCCGCATGACGGGTGTTTGTGCGCGGCACCAGCGCTGGCTGGGCGTGGCGATCAAGCGGGCTCGCAACATCGCTTTGCTGCCGTTTGCCGGCAGCGCCGCGGGAACGACGGCTCCCAAGGCAGTGGAAGCTCACAAGAGCTAAAAGAGATTAAAGCGAAGGGACACGACGATGCAGATCATTCTTCAGGAAGATATCGATAAGTTGGGCCATCGCGGCGACGTGGTGACTGTCAAGCCGGGATACGCGCGGAACTATTTGTTGCCGCGTGACCTTGCGATTGAAGCCACGCCGGGCAATATGAAGGCGCTCGAACGCATTCGCACCGCGCTCGCCAAGAAAACCGCGACCGAACTCGAAGCGGCCACGAGAAAAGCCGAATTGCTCACCGGCGTTACGTTGAACTTCAAGCGCAAGACCGGCGAGAACGACCAGATGTTCGGCTCCGTCACGACGGCTGACATTGCCGAAGCGCTCGCGGCACAGGGCTACAAAATTGACAAGCGCCAGGTACAGCTTGCCGAGCCCATCAAGATCATTGGCGAACAAGACGTCACGATCAAGGTGTTCCGCGACGTCGTTGCTCACATCAAAGCCGTCGTCGAAAAAGAGGCATAAAGCGTCGAACCCAGCAGATCATTCAGACGGCACCCGACGGGGGTGCCGTCTTTTGTTTGCACCAACCAGAATTTGTCATCCGTGATTACGTCTATTCTACCGATGAGCAAAAGATCGACTGAACGCCACGATTCGACTAAGTCATATCCACGTTTAAGATCCCGGGCTATGTCTGTTTGCAATTCTTGTCTGGTCACGTTCTGAAGCAGGAACTCGCCCTTACAGAATCTTTCGGCACCGCGATCTTCACTCGTACAAAGCCAGATGCCATATGTCTCTTCGTCTCCGACTTCGAGGTAAATCTGGATCAATTTATGGAGATTTTCTCTCGACCACAAAAGGGATCGATCGGGCTGCTTGTGGCGGTTCCCTAAAATGTTCATCTCGTGAGTCTTAGCAAATGCTTCCAAAAAGGAATCGATTTGCCTAAAGGAAGCTTCCCCTCTCTCCCACTGCTCCAGAGTTAACATTTATTTCTCAAACGCCTCGGCGATGGATTGGACTTCTTCGCCCTTCCAGCTCTCACCGTCATAATTGCAGACAAAAGCCACGACCAAATGTGTGTCGGGGTAGAGAATGAGTTCGGATGTACCCCCCACAGATCCGCCACTGTGCTCAAAGATACGTTTCCCGGACTTCGATTTGCCGATGAACCATCCCATCCCGTACTTCGTTTCTGTACCGTCCTTTGTTTTTTGAGGCGTGAACAGCAGTTTAAGCGACTCAGCTTTGAGGTAGCCGGGTTGCAGCAAGGCAGAACCGAAGCGCACCAGGTCTTCGGACGTAGAAATAAATCCGCCGCCCGCCCATTTGTAGCTGTTGTCAACAAACATTGCGTTCTGCGCCGAATGCGCCTTCGTAACGGAATAAAACCTCGCCCTTTGCGGAATTATGTCAGCTGGTTGATCGGCAACCGTGTTGAGCAAGCCGAGCGGCGTGAAAACCTGCTCCTGCTCGTACTCGAGAAATGGCTTTTCCGCAGCCCCTTGCATCACCGCGCTCAGCAAGTTGAATCCGTAGCTTGAATAACTGAACTTCGTTCCTGGCGGCGCAATTAGAGGATCGTCTTTGAATCGCTCCAGGCCGTCGACAACATTCTCGTAATGCTTTTGATTGTCTACCTCACCGTCTTTGTAGTGACGGATTCCGCCGAGGTGTCCGGCCAGCATGCGCGCCGTGATGACCGCACCCTTGTCAGGAAATGTGGGGGCATATTTTTGAATCGGCGCATCGAGATCGATCTTGCCTTGTTCGACGAGTTTCATCAGCGCCGCGGATGTCAGCGGCTTCGAGACGCTGCCGATTCGAAACTTGGTGATCTGCGTGGCGGGAACGCGCTCCTCGAGATCTGCGTAGCCGAAACCCTCGGAGTAAACAATCTTGCCGTCGATGGCCACCGCAACATTGAATCCAGGAATCCCTCGTGCCAGCCATTCCTTTGCGATTGCGCGCGCATGTTCGCTGGCCGAAGAAGCAGAAACCGTTGCAGGTGCCGCCGCTGCCTGCGCAAACGTGAAGTGCGGAGCGCCTACACTCGCGAAAAATACCAGCGTGACACAAAGAACGAATCGATTTGCGCAAAGATATTTTGCAGAAGGAAGCCGTCGGTTCATGGGACATTGCTCCAGAAACAAAAAATTGCAGCGCCCATGTTGCCATAAGAGAGCGCAAAAAAGTTTTGCAACGATTTCCGAAGCCATCCACAGCGAGTCTGATTGACGCCGAGCAAGACTACGCGCACACTGCATTAAATCTTTTCCACGAGAAAAGTTTGCCCGTTGGAACTGCGCAAAGGTATTGCGCTCGGCGGAGCCGCGTGCTATAAAAGCGAAGAAAAGGCGAATACAAACTTCGACGATGCCCACGGACACCACATTAGAAAGACCGCTGCCGAGCAATCTGGATGCGGAACGCTCGATTTTGGGCGCGATTCTGCTCGATAACCACGCGCTCAACACCGCAATTGAAAACGTTCGTCCCGAGGATTTCTTTCTCGATCAACACCGCCGCGTCTACCTGCAAATGATTGCCCTGGGCGAGAGCCAGCAAGCCATCGACTTGGTCACTTTGACCGAAGAGCTGCACCGCCACGGCGAAATCGAAGCTGCCGGCGGAACGCCGTATTTGTCGTCGCTGGCGGATGGAATGCCACGCGTTTCGAACGTCGAGCACTACGCGCGCATCGTCAAAGAAAAAGCACTGCTGCGGAACCTGATCCACGCGACACACAACATTCAGCAAAAGGCGCTCGAAGGCGAAGATGGCGCAGACATGATTCTGGACAGCGCCGAATCATCGATTTTTGCGCTGGCCGAAGACCGTGTGAAAGCCGGACTCCTTCCTATAAAAGACATCGTCCGCGACAATTTCGAGCGCCTTGAAAGAATCTTCCGCGAAGGCAAGAGCATCACTGGTGTTTCAACCGGCTACACCGAACTCGACAAGCTCCTCAGCGGCCTTCAGAATTCCGAACTCCTCATTTTAGCCGCGCGCCCGTCGCAAGGGAAAACCGCTCTTGCGTTGAACCTGGCGGAAAATATCGCCATCCGTGGCGGCAGGCCCGTAGCAGTATTCAGCCTCGAAATGTCCAAGGAATCCCTTCTTCAGCGCCTCGTCGCGTCTGTCGCGCAAGTAGATGCGCACAAATTCCGCACAGGTCATCTAAATCGTGAAGACTGGCGGCGCATGACCGAGGCCCTCGGACAAATCTCCTCTGCGCCGCTGTGGATTGACGACGCAGGCTCGACCAGCGTACTCGAAATTGGCGCAAAGGCGCGCCGCCTAAAGCGCGACAAAGGGCTTTCGCTTCTAGTCGTGGACTACTTGCAGTTGATCACCGCGCGCGGGCGCTTCAACAGCCGCCAGGAAGAAGTAGCGAGCATTTCGCGCGGCTTAAAAGGCCTCGCGAAGGAATTGCAAGTTCCGGTGCTCGTCCTCAGCCAGTTGACCCGCGCTCCAGAACGCGAAGAACGCGGCCCGCAACTCTCGGACCTGCGCGAATCTGGCGCGATCGAGCAGGATGCCGACGTCGTCATGTTCATCTACCGTCCAAACTGGGGAAAGATGGACCTTTCTCCCGAAGAACGCGACCAGGCCGAAATCGTCATCGCAAAGCAGCGCAACGGACCAACCGACAAAGTGAAGTTCGTTTTCCGCAGCCGCCTCACGCGCTTCGAAGAAGCGGCCCCGGACGCCTTCTCGCAATTTGCTCCGGACGACATGTAAAACAAGCCACGCTGAGGAAGTCTGACCACAACACTACCGCGTCGATCCGTGCTTCGTTTCTGCCCAATATGGCCGTAACTGCTTGAGGCAAAAGCTGTTATCCTGAATCTATTCCGGGACTGTCAAACCCTTCCTTGCGGTCCCTAGCATGCAACTACAACTGTTGTCATTCACGCGCCAGATCTCCGGCGTGCGCGTGCGGTGTGTGCGAAAAGCGTAAAATTAAAAGTTCGTGGACCTTGAATGACCAAGAACTCGAAAATTGATTTTGAACGCAGGCCGGTTTGGGCCGAGATTTCGCTCGGCGCACTGAAGCATAATCTTGACGCCATCCGCGCTTTCGTAAATCCAAAAAGCGAAAAACGCAAAACGCCGCGAAGAGTTTTGTGCATTGTAAAGGGCAACGGCTACGGACACGGCGGCCCGCAAGTCGCGAAAGCGCTCGAGAAATTCGGCGCGGACTGGTTTGGCGTAACCTGCACGGAAGAGGGAATCGCCGTTCGAAAAGCCGGCGTGAAGGGCCCCGTCCTCATTCTTACCAGTTTCGTCCCCGGCGAAGAGCCGCATCTGCTCAAGCACAATTTGACTCCCGTGATTCACCGCTGCGAGCAGCTTGCCGTTCTGAATCGCGCGGCAGTGCGCCACGCAAAGCGCAAGCCCGTCGTGTTTCACCTAAAAATTGATTCAGGCATGAACCGTCTAGGAATCTCTCCGGAGTCCGTGGACTGTTTCGCCTCGCAACTAGCCAAATGCAAGAACCTGAAGCTCGGCGGCGTCTTCACTCACTTCGCTTCTTCCGGTGTATTCCTTGACAGCCTGGCGGGCCGGCAGACGGGCGAACAGGAAGAAAGATTTTACGCCGTCCTTGAACGCCTGAAAAAACTCGGCATCGATTCCGGCATCGTCCATCTCGCAAACAGTGCAGCCATAGCGTCGCGGCCGGAAACTTGGGCAGACATGGTTCGGCCCGGTGCGATTTTGTACGGCTACCACCCGGGATATGATCCAACTGAGTTACGCGAAGAATCCGAACGCAAGCTGCCGCTGAAACCTGTCATGAGTCTTCGCTCGCGCATCATCAGCTTGCGCGACGTTCCGGCAGGTCAGGGCGTTGGCTACGACTCGACATTCGTCACGTCGCGCGCTTCAAAAATTGCCGTTCTCGCCGCCGGATATGGCGACGGCATTCATCGTTCGCTCGGAAACAAAGGCAAAGTCCTCGTACGCGGAACGCTCGCGCCGATTGTCGGCATCATTTCCATGGACGTAACGATGGTCGACGTCACGGATGTCCCTGAAGCTTCCATCGGCGACGTCGCCACAATTTACGGAACCGACGGAAACGATGTGGTGCTTGCCAACCGCGTCGCACGCACTATCGGGACCGTTACTTCGGATCTGCTCTGCGCAGTCAGCGCACGTGTACCACGCTTCTACATAATCTGAAAAGCCTGTCCCCTGGTTCTGGTACTTTTCCACCGGCTCGTCCAATTCGCATTTCTTGACGTAGGCCAATCCGGGGTATATACAAACAGCGTTAGTTATACGCATCGCGCCGCTGAGATGCAGCGCCAATCCCCTCGGCGGCTGGCTGTTCGATTTTGCAGTGATTTGGGAATCCTGTGAGGTCGTATGAGCCGGACGAAGAGAGACGTGGCGCATTCTTCGGCCCTCAACGCTGACGCATCGTCTGTTGAGAACAAGAAAAAATTGGATTTGGCCAGGGCTGGTGCGAACACTTCCTGGACTGTCCGTGTCGCGTTCGTAGCTGCCCTTGCGGCGCTCTCCTGGGCCTGGCAGCCTTTTGGATTGAGCGGCTGGAGCGCGGCAGGCGTGGGATTTGTCGCGGCCGCCATTTTGATGCTAGCTGAGCTGCGAATCCGCCGCATGGAAACGGCTCAGATCGTAGGTGGTGCGGCTGGGCTCCTGCTCGGCACACTTACCGCTCTTCTCGTTTGCCTCGTCATCTCCCGCACAGCAGAGCCCGAGCCTACAAAATCATTTCTTCAATTTGGCGCGCTTTTGGGACTCGCGTACTTGGGCGTTTTTCTGGGAGCCCGCAAGGGCTTCCCGCTCAGCGAACCTTTCGACTTTCGAAACACCGGCGATTCAAAGGAATGGAAAAGTTCCACCAGCAAGCTGCTGGACACAAGCGTGCTGATCGATGGGCGCATTGCCGACATTTGCGAAGCTCAATTCCTCGATGGCCCTTTGCAAGTGCCGCAGTTTGTGCTCCATGAACTGCAGCAGATTGCGGACTCGTCGGATACTTTGCGCCGCCAACGCGGGCGTCGCGGGCTGGAAGTACTCCAAAAAATCCAAAAAATGTCGCACGTGCGAGTTTCTGTTATTGACAGTGACGACTCAGAGGAAACGGAAGTAGACCTGAAGCTTGTGGAACTCGCTCAAAAGACCGGCGCGAAGATCGTCACCAACGATTTCAATCTGAACAAAGTGGCCAGCGTTCAGGGAATTTCGGTCCTCAATGTAAATCAACTGGCGAATGCGCTGCGTCCCGCCGTTTTGCCAGGCGAGGCGATGCGGGTTTTTGTTTTGCGCGAAGGGAAAGAAGCAAATCAAGGAGTTGCCTATCTGGAAGACGGGACCATGGTCGTCGTGGATGGCGCACGGCGCTTCCTGAACAAAAATGTCGAAATCACGGTGACCTCAGTTCATCAGACGCCTGCGGGCAAAATGATTTTTGGACGGTTGGTGGAAGAGCGTGCAGAAGGCGCCGCGCCCTTGGCTAGGCAGGCAGCCGCTGGCCGCGGCCACAACCCGGGAAGAATTCCAGATGCATCCCCGACAGGATCTGGCCTGAAGCGGGAATCGCCCGACCCCAAAAGAGGCTACGACTGAGCCAACATCCGGGCCCGCAGTTTGCGTGGCGAGTTTTCCGCGGCAGCCGCTTGAGGTACACTTTCTAGTTCGCAGGCGGCCGGCAGTGCAGCCTGTCGGCAGCACAATCATGAGCAAAATTACAGCAATTCTGCCCGCCGCGGGGCTCGGTACGCGCATGGGCGCGGAAACGCCGAAACAGTTCCTTGAACTCGACGGTTTGCCAATCCTTGTCCACAGCATCCGCAAAATCGCTTCATGCGAGCTAGTAACAGAAATTATCATCGCCACCCGGGCGGAAGAAGTAGCTAAGTTGGACGAGAGATTGCGCTCGGAGA
>Ga0126376_10001764_pt1 | contig 11884 bp, 6 predicted proteins | sample PanSoiMetPlot_15_FD_92760 | JGI IMG/M metagenome (GOLD analysis project Ga0126376, IMG submission 92760) | Tropical forest soil microbial communities from Panama - MetaG Plot_15 | ecosystem: Environmental > Terrestrial > Soil > Tropical forest > Bulk soil | place: Panama | collected 2016-02-17
TGCCCAACAAAGTTTCGCGTTGCCAGCTTCAGTTGGACGTGGTCGTATTCTGCAAGTCCCGACATGTCGATCAGAAACTGGGTTTTTCCCCCGACCTGTGCTTGTTGCAACACGGAAAGATCCGTCCGCTGTTCTTCCGAGCTGCCGTGCTGGACAACAAACGAATACGGAACCTCAGTATCGCCATAGGTCAGCCGAATATCGCTCAGGTCCCGGCGCGCGTGATTCCACATAGTTTCGTCTACGGCAACATAGTTTTGTCCGGCGGCTGAAACCTGCACCGTCCGCTGATATTTCGAATGAGAGGCTGACGGAACGAGTAAGAGAAGGGAACCCAGCGTAGCAAGAATCTTCATGCCAAAGGCGCCTCACTTGATTTTGCGCCCGTACCAAGCTTGAGCCAGTCGCGATGATACACATACGAGATTCCCATTAAGACACCTCCGAGCGCAATGAAGCTCAGGATGCGATATCCCTGCTGCAATTCCGAAACATCAAACAGGAAGACTTTGCCGATCGTGAACGCGATGAGAACGAGCGCCTGCCATCGCACGAAAGCCGAGCGTTTGCGGAAGCCGAACATCATCAGTCCTGCTCCGTACGCGATCCAGATAAGCGAATAGCTGAAGTTTCTGGCCAGATTCAGCTGATGGTACGTCGCCGGTGGATAAACTTGATATAGCCCGTCCATTCGCCGCAGGAAAAAATCGGACGCCTCAAGTGTGAGTCCGACTAAGGCCAACACGTTGAGGAGAATGCTGGCAAGGCGGACCGCCAGCAATTCGCGTGTACCGGCGGATCGATTGGCTGCCACAACGATTCCGCCGAGAATGGCTATTGCTACTAGATATGTTGCGAAACGCGCGTTGAACAGCAGCCGCTGAACCTGGAAATTGTCCCAAACCAGAAGACGAAGAATGCCAAGTGACAGTGTGACTGCGGCAAAGTAGCGCAGAAAATTCGTGTTCGTCCGCACCGAAATGTACAGCAACACTGCTGATTCAACGAGCCATCCCAAAGTGATCCAGTGCGAGTTGAGCTTCAGCGGAATGGCGATGGTGATGAACGCGACGGCAATCGCCACATGCAGCAGGTTGATCGTCTTCACTACGTCAGGTTCGCTGCCCACACGGCGCTTGAACTGGCTGCTTAGAACGAGGTAGGCCGCCGCCAAGGCAAGTGAAAACCAGGTGAGCGTGTCGTTCTCGTACATCGCATTCAGACAAAGGAAGACACATCCTGCATTTACCAGCGGAAGGAAAGTGAGAGTAACAGAGAAGCCGGCGTGCCAGCGCGATCGCGTGAGTGGCGTCAGCAAAGGTATGGCCGAGAAGATCGCTGCAAAGATCAACGTGAATAGCGTGGTAACAAGACGCTCATCTCTCCCGTAGTACGCGAAGAACCATCCTCCGTAAAGGATCGCTGTGCCCGTGAAGGTTCCTACCAGCAAACGCCGCCACGGCTTCATTCGCACGACTACAAGCATCGCGAGATCAAGAAGAGCGACATAGGAGAAGAGAACAATCTCGTGATTCTGTCCGGTGGAAAGCAGCACTGGAGTGCTGAATCCTCCGACCAAGGCGAATGCAGCGAGAATCTCCGCATCCTGGGTGAGAGCCAAGGTCACGGTGGCAGCCGTCACGAGGATCATTGCCACGAAGGCAGCCGCTGGAGGCACCAGGTGATAAACCTGGAATGCTCCCCAAAGTGACAGATAGAGAGTGCCGATTCCGACGGCTTTAAGTGAATAAGAAAAGGGAGCGTGACCTCGCGCACGGAAGCGTTCGCTCCAGAAGATGAGCGCGATACCTGCCAGCAGGCCCAGCGCAACTCTGCCTGCGGGACCAATCCAGCCATTGTCGAAGGCATACTTGATGAAGTACGAGACTCCGATCAGGATGGCAACAATCCCAATTCGGTTCAGCCAGAGTTTCCCAATCTTGCCTTCGAGCTCTTCCTGTTCCTTTTCCGGCGCGGCTGACGAACTTGCGAACGTCGGCGGCGGGCTGGAGGGTGGCTGGGAAGGCTTCACAGGGGGAGGCGGCGGAACCAGAGGGTAGGGCGCTTTCGGAGCAGTTTCCCGGACGAGTCGTGGCGGTTCCTGTGGCTGTTCCGACTCAAGCCCGAGTCGCTGCTCCACGCGATGAAGTCGCGCCGTAAGCGCAGCAACCTGCGTTCGCAAAGCTACGATTTCGTCTTGCAGATCGGCCATACAGGTCAACTATCGCACTCAAAGGCTCCAGCCGAACAGATTCCTTAGCTCACGGCACCAATGTAATCAAGCACCTAGGAAACTGTATGTCCGCTTGGATTGGCGAACTCGCTATTCATGGTGGAAACGGCTCAGGCTATCCCTCGCATATCCTGCATCGCTACTCATCATGGCACCTGGGACTGACCGGCAAAAACAACGCTGCTCCCGTAGGGAAGCCGCGGTTTGCACGTACGTATCCTCCTAAATCAACAAAGTGGACAGCTACTATATCCAGCCTTTAATGAAAATCAAGGCTCATGAAGCCGCTTGCTAAGAATGCTGAGAGTAGGGATTCCAAGGAACGCAGCGATTCCTTGTGATTGGCATCACAGACCCTTTCTTGTTCGGGCGAGGATGATAGGTCTGAGTTCTTCTGTGCCGAATTGAGAGCAACCGATAACTCCACCGTGCTCCAAATTTCGTACCTTGCGTACTAAAGAGCTGGGAAATAACCCGCAAGCGACTGTATTTGCGGTAACACTCGGTATCGGGCTAAGCTGTTTATGGTGAAGCGGACCAGCAAACTCGCTATCTTGACTTTGACGCTATCTGTATGGGCGTGGCCGCTGATGATTTGCGCACTTTCTGATAGCGCTCTTACTGCCGAAGAGCAGGAATGCTGCAGGGCAATGGCTGATCAATGTGGGCAAATGGAGATGCCTGCATCTCATTCCTGCTGCAAGGTAAGTGTTCATCACATGGACTCTTATCTGCTTAAGGCTCGATTCACAGCCAGTTCTTCCCAATCGATATCTGGCTATCTGCTCCCTCAAGCGGATAATCTCGCGATCCTGAGTATCGACAGATCAGGATTTCTAAAAGAAACTCATTCACCGCCTCTCTTTCACGCCGAAACCATTTCCATTCTGAGAATCTAGTCCAACTTTCGTCTTCGTGGGCAGCGCACCGCGCTGCGTCAGATGGCGCACCATTGTGCGCTGCGCACTCCCTTTTCGGAATGTTTGGGGGAAAGATGAAAGTACGCAATATCTTACAAATCCTTGCGTGCGGATTAATTCTGGTTTCAGCACTCGCACAAGCTCAGGAGCCAGGATCGGTAGATCGTTCACAGATGCAACGCGCTTCAGGGACAACCTCGCTGGCTAGTTTGATCGAAGAAGTCAGATCCAGAAACCTGCGGATCCTGGCCGCAGACCATGCTTACAAGGCAGCGACGCATGTGCCAAAACGGGTGGGCGCTCTTCCTGACACGCAAGTGATGCTCCAACATTTATCCGTCGGAAGCCCGCGTCCGTTCGCTGGATACACGAACAGCGATTTCGCCTACATCGGAATTGGCGCAGCACAAGAGTTTCCATATCCCGGCAAAAGAAAACTGAGGGCTGAAGTTGCCGCGATCGAAGCCGAGTCACTACAGGCCCAGGCGGAGTTCACGAGCCGCGAGGTCATCGAACGCCTTAAAGCCGCCTATTTTAGGCTCGGTTACCTTCAGCAAGCGATCGAAGTCCTGCAGCATCACGATCAGGTTCTCGGAGACGTGCAACAGATCATCGAGTCCCACTATCGCGTTGGACAAGGTAACCAACAGGAGGTGCTCAGGGCGCAACTGCAGCACACGAAGATCCTGCAAGAGATCACGATGACGAGCCGTGAACACGGTCAGCTCCAGGCTGAACTCAAGCAGTTGCTGAAACGGCCTCAAGATTCAGTCGACATCGTTGCTGAACCGCTGACGGAGAGAACGCTTTCCTATTCGTCGTCTCAACTCATGCAACTTGCACAGCAACAGAACCCAGAGATCCATTCGCAGCAGGCGATGCTCAAACAGACGGAATCTCAGGTGATCCTGGCAAAAAAAGAGTTCCTTCCTGATTTCAGTCTTCAGTACATGTATCAGAACACCGACCGTAAATTTCGCGATTACTACATGGTGACCTTCGGCATCAATCTTCCCAATCGTGGAAGACGGCGGGCGGAGCTAGCGGAGGCGCAGGAAAAGCGGGAACAAAGCAGTCAACAATTGGAGTCTGAAATTCAACGACAGATGGCGGAGATACAACAACAAGTGGTGGCCGCTCAAACGTCGGCGCAGCAACTGAAAATATACAAAGAAGGACTGATCCCACAGGCAGCTGCGACGTTCAGATCAGCATTAGCCGCTTACGAATCCAACCGGCAGGACTTCCAGACTTTGCTTTCTCCCTTTCTCGATGCGTTAGACCTCGATCTCCAATACCAGCGGGAACTCGCAGACCATGAGACAGCATTAGCACGGATCGAGACGTTGACAGGAGTGACACTGCCATGAACACCACAGAAAAGACTAATTATCGAAATGCGTTCAGGATAGCCCTGTTTCTGAACTTTATTCTGGTGGCATTATTGGCGACGTGGTGGTGGCGGTCGCAGAAACAGTCGGCCCATAGTGGTCCGTCAGCTTCCTCGAGCGGTGCACAGAGTACACCTCAACTCAACGCAATTACCGACGGACCTGCGTCGCAGGAAGCACCGCTCGCTCTAATCCAGCTTACTCCACAGCGAATGCAGAACATCGGTGTGAAGCTGGGCAGCGCACAGTTCAAACAGGTTCAAGCCGAGCTTCGCGTTACGGGCACGGTCGATGCTGATGAGCGCCGAATCGCTTACGTTCAAACGCGCTTTCCGGGATGGATTCGCAACGTCTACGCCGATGCCACGTACCAATACATTCGGAAAGGGCAAGCTCTATTTACGATCTACAGCCCCGATCTAGTCGCTACTGAACAGGAATATCTGCTCGCCAGAAAAAATTCCGAATCGTTAAGAGCCAGCACCGTGAGCGGTGTAGCAGTTGGCGCGCAGACGCTGCTTTCTGCCGCCAGGGATCGCCTTAGCCAGTGGGAAGTACCTCAGACTGAAATTGAAAAGCTGGAAACCACGGGCAAGGTGATTACTGATCTTACCTTCAACTCGCCCGTTTCGGGATACATCACCGAGAGAAATGCATTACCCAATATGTACGTCCAGCCGGAAACCCGTCTTTACACGGTGGTGGATCTCTCAACGGTCTGGGTCTATGCGCAGGTATTCCAGACCGACTTGGGAAAAATTAAGCCCGGCAATCCAGCCGAAGTCACTGTTGATGCATACCCGGGGAAGGTGTTGCGTGGGCGAGTTGATTACATAGTGCCGCAAATCGATGCGACTACCCGAACCGCGCGCGTGCGCCTCGTATTTCCTAATCCGGGCCTCAAGCTGAAGCCCGGAATGTACGTCAATGTATTACTGAAAGCGCCACTTGGTCGGCAACTCGTTCTACCCGCATCGGCGTTGTTCCATTCCGGGACTCGACGGCTTGTTTTCGTGAGCCACGGTGATGGTCAATTTGAACCGCGGGAGGTGGAGGCCGGGCTCCAGGTCGGAGACCAGGTCATCATTACGAAAGGGATTCGCGCCAGCGAACCCATCGTGACGTCAGCCAATTTCCTGATTGATTCGGAGAGCCAGCTGCAGGCTGCCGCGGGAGCGTTTGCCCCGCCTGGTTCTGGAGCAGTTGAACCCGCAGCATTGACCGCACCCAACATCAACGTGGAGCTTACAAGTGATCCGTCGCCACCGCGCAAAGGAAACAATCGATTTCGCATAAAGCTGACAGGTGATAACCCTGCTGCGATGATTGGGGCGCAAGTCAGCGTCGTGTTCTATATGCCGGCGATGCCCGCAATGGGAATGAGCTCCATGAAGACCACGATTCATTGTTCTGACAAAGGTGGCGGTGTGTACGAAGGAACTGGAGACTTAGGCTCAGGCGGTACCTGGCAGGTTACCGTCACCGTTCAGCAGAATGGGCGCGCGATTGCCACCAAGCAAATGACCGTGAATGCAACGGGAGGTATGTAGTCATGATCTCCCGAATCATTGAATGGTGCGCCGACAATCGCGTTCTCGTCTTTACCGGGACTCTGGTTGTAGTGCTGGCCGGAATCTGGTCGATCAGCAATATTCCACTCGACGCGCTGCCGGACATATCGGACGTGCAGGTAATCATCCACACAAATTGGGAGGGACAGCCGCCGAACATCATTGAAGATCAGGTGACCTACCCGATCGTGACTGCGCTGCTTGCAGCTCCGCGAGTAAAAGCAGTGCGCGGGCAAACGATGTTCAATGACTCATACGTCTACGTCATCTTTGAGGATGGCACGGACATGTACTGGGCACGTTCACGCGTGCTCGAATACATGCAGCAGATCGGCGGACGCCTTCCCCAAGTGGTACATCCCATGATTGGACCTGATGCTACCGGCGCAGGCTGGGTCTACGAATACCTGCTGGTCGATCACTCGCATCGTTACAGTCTTGCGGATTTGCGTAGTCTTCAGGACTGGCATCTGCGCTATGACTTGGAGACCGTCCCCGGCGTGGCTGAGGTGGCCAGTATTGGCGGGTTCGTTCGTCAGTATCAGGTGAAACTCGACCCCAACAAACTGCTTGCCTACGGCATACCGCTTTCAGTGGTCATTGAGCGGGTAAAGTCCAGCACGAATGAAGTAGGCGGCCGCGTTATGGAACTTTCTGGCACACGCTACATGATTCGCGGCCTCGGTTATCTGCGCTCGCTTTCCGATCTGGGAAATGTTCCGCTCACCACAAAGAATGGGACGCCAGTGCTGATTAAGGACGTGGGAACGGTTTCCTTTGGACCTGACATTCGCGAAGGTGTGGCTGAATGGCAGGGCGAAGGTGAAACGGTTGGGGGCATAGTGATCATGCGCCATGGCTTGAACGCTCTGAACGTTATTAATGGAGTGAAAAAGAAATTGGCAGAAATCCAGCCAACGTTGCCACCTGGAGTTGAGATCGTATCCGGCTATGATCGCTCCGGCCTGATTCGGGAATCCATACGAACCCTGCAGCGCGATCTTCTACTGGAGGCAGCGATCGTCAGCATCGTCTGCCTTGGGTTCCTATTTCATTTTCGCTCCGCGCTTATTCCCATTATTAGTCTGCCTATCGCCGTAATTGGCTCGTTTATTCCTATGTATTACCTGCATGTCAGCTCGAACATCATGTCGTTGGGCGGGCTGGCGCTGGCGATAGGCGTGCTCGTTGATGCGGCTATCGTGATGGTTGAGAACGGCTATAAGCATGTGTCGGATCGCGCCTCCGCCGGCGCCCCGCTTCTGGAGCCGGAGCGGCGCGGCATTTTGATTGGTGCAGCCAAGCAAGTTGGGCCGGCGTTATTCTTTTCGCTGATCATCATTGTCGTGTCGTTTCTCCCTGTGTTCCTGCTTGAGGCGCAGGAAGGACGCATGTTCCGGCCGCTAGCCTGGACAAAGACATTGGCTGTGGGATTCTCTTCGTTACTGGCGATCACACTCGTTCCGGTGTTGATGATTCTGTTCATCAAGGGAAAGCTACACCCAGAATCAAAAAATCCGTTTGCTTCGGCTACAAAAGCACTCTACCTCCCTGTGCTCAGAGTGTGTCTGCGCAATCCCAAAACGACACTCGTTCTGAATCTTCTGTTCCTGGCACTTACGTTTCCACTGGCGTGGAAACTGGGAAGTCAGTTCATGCCGGCCCTTTACGAGGGCTCCTCCCTGTATATGCCTACCGCACTACCGGGAATCTCAATTACCCAAGCCACACAACTGCTGCAGGAGCAGGACCGGATTATCCGCTCTTTTCCAGAAGTCGAAACAGTCTTCGGTACCGTGGGACGTTCTGACAGCCCAACTGATAACGCTCCGCTCGATATGTACGACACGACGATCATGCTCAAGCCACGAGAACAATGGCGTACCGGCATGACATACGAGAAGCTGATTCAGGAGATGGATCAAAAACTCCAGTTTCCTGGACTGTCTAACACCTGGACCATGCCGGTTCAGAATCGTCTCGATATGGCACTGACAGGGATCAAGACTCCGGTGGGAATGAAGATTCAGGGACCGACTCTCGAAGGAATTCAAGAGACCGGTGCGCGCATTCAACAGATACTTTCGAGCTTGCCCCAGGTGCGATCGCTTTTTGCCGAACGCGTTTCGCAAGGCTTTTACCTCAACGTGGAGGTAAATCGCCCAGAAGCGGCTCGTTATGGCCTTACGGTGGCCGACATTCAAGAGGCTGTTGCTTCAGGCATTGGAGGGATGAACGTCACAGAGAATGTTGAGGGCCGGGAGCGCTATCCTATGAATGTTCGTTACGACCGTGATTTCCGCGATGATGTCGAATCGCTAAAGCGCGTGCTCCTCGCCACGCCTTCCGGCTCCCAAATCCCCATCGAGCAAGTAGCGACGATCTCCTTTTCGCGCGGTCCTGCGATGATCCGTGATGAAGAAGGCCAACTTACCGGTTACGTTTATATCGATTTGAACACCAAGGACTACGGTGGGTTCGTTGACCAGGCAAACAAGCTGCTTCGAGAAAACTTGAAAGTGCGACCTGGATTCGCCTTCCATTGGTCCGGCGAGTATGAATTTGAGCTGCGCGCAAAGCAGAGGCTCAAGATCATCTTGCCCGTTGTCTTCGCCGCCATTTTCTTTTTGCTCTACCTTGTCTTTCACTCCAGCGTCGAAGCCATCGTGCTGATCTTCCCCACGTTTTATGCGATGACCGGAGGGCTATTACTGCAGTGGTTGATCGGTTACAACTTCAGTGTTGCGGTATGGGTGGGTTACATCGCCCTGTTTGGAATTGCGGTGGAAACCGGAGTTGTCATGGTGATCTATCTGCATGAAGCTTTGGACAAGCGACGTGCATTGGGCCAACCAGTTACTGCCGAAGATGTCCGGGAAGCCGCAATTGAGGGCGCAGTGCAGCGGCTTCGCCCTAAGCTCATGACAGTGACAGCCGTTCTAGCCAGCCTCGTGCCTATCCTTTGGGAAAGTGGAATCGGTTCAGACGTGATGAAACCAATTGCCGCACCGATTGTCGGCGGCATGATTACATCTACTATCCACGTCCTGATTCTCGTTCCTGTGTTTTTTGTGATGATGAAAGAAAGCGAGCTGAAACGAAATAATCATATTGACTCGTTGAAGAAAGCGGCATAATCCGGAAGTTGTTGCCGACGCGAATTCGGAATTCGCTAACCAAGCTGGACCAAAGCAACTCCTGAATTTTCTGCACAAATCTGCACCCAACCGGCTCACTCGCACATCAGAGACAGGGTGCAGTAGTATTTCCGCGACTCATCCGACCCGAATCTCTTTATTCCCAATCAGTTCCGTAAGGAGGAGTAACTCATGGCCGAAGTAGCCCAAATGCCCGCTATTCAAACTGGGAAGCCACAAACCTTCACCGCGAAGGCGTTTGCCGCGCAAAATGCCACCAGTGGTCTGGCGCCTTACACCGTTCCACGCCGTTCCCCGCGCGCTCAAGACGTTCAGATTGAAATTCTCTACTGCGGTGTCTGTCATTCCGATCTGCATCAGGTTCGCGATGAATGGCAGGTGGCGATGCCGACTGTTTATCCCTGCGTCCCTGGACACGAAATCGTCGGTCGCGTAACGGCGGTTGGCAGCGAGGTAAAGAAGTTCAAGGAAGGTGATCTCGCCGCTGTTGGCTGTATGGTCGATTCCTGTCGCACTTGCTCTGCCTGTCGCTCCGGCGAAGAGCAGTACTGCGAAGTTGGCATGACGCTGACCTACAACTCTGAAGACAAAATTCTCGGCGGCGTTACGTATGGAGGATATTCCGACAGCATCGTTGTGGATCAGGCGTATGTGTTGCGCGTGCCCAAGAGTCTGGATCCAGCACGCACCGCGCCGTTGCTTTGCGCCGGTATTACTACCTATTCACCGCTTCGCCACTGGAAGGTCGGAAAAGGACAGAAGGTAGGCATCGTAGGACTCGGCGGGCTTGGTCACATGGGATTGAAATTTGCCAAGGCCTTCGGCGCGCACGCGGTCCTGTTTACCACGTCAGCGAACAAGACAATTGATGCCGTTCGCCTCGGCGCAGATGAAGTCGTGATTTCCAAGAACGAAGCCGAGATGCAGAAGCACGCCAGCAGCTTCGACTTCATTCTCGACACGGTCTCTGGAGAACATGACCTCAATGCGCTCCTCAACTTATTGAAGCTTGACGGCACCATGACGCTGGTGGGGTTGCCGGAGAAACCTGCCCCTGTGTATAGCTTTGGCCTGCTCAGACGGCGCCGCCTCAGCGGCTCTGCGATCGGCGGCATCCGCGAGACGCAGGAGATGCTCGACTTCTGCGCGGAGAAAGGTATCACATCAGATATCGAGCTGATCAAGATCCAGCAAATCAACCAGGCTTATGAGCGTCTTCTGAAGAGCGATGTGAAATATCGCTTCGTCATCGACATGGCTTCGTTGAAGTGAATTTGTCTGGATCCTTGATTTGAATTAAGAAAAAACCGCTCAACGGACTCTGCGCGCAGAAAAATGCAGCGCAAACAACAGCCCCTCCTTTGGGCGAAGGATCTCCCGGAATGCCTCAGACGTGATTGCTGTATCGTGCTTTTCACGAGAATCATGGCCGAGAAGCCGCGAAACAGCATTTGAGTTTCGCTCATCACGGGAGATCCTTCGGCCAACATCGGGCCTCAGGATGACAGGACTCTCTGCGATGTTCTCCCGCGAGCTTCCGCAGGCTCACGAACTGCCAGTGACCCGATACAAGTGGAGGAACGCGCTCAGCCGAAACACTTCTCCTGGTGATGTCCTGTCCATCTTTCTGTTACGCTACACGGGCCTATGCGCATTCAACAGATTCTGATTCTCCTTGTTGCTTTCGCAGTTTCCACCTTCGCACAAGACAAAAAAGTTCCGCCGGTTGCCGAGCGACTTGGCGCGCAAAGCGCTCTTTTCGACGAGCAGTATGAGTCCGATCTCCGAGAATTCCCGGAACGGGCCACTTCCTTTGGTGACTACCGTTACAACGACAAGCTTGCAGATCATTCCGACGCAGCAACTCGCGAACGCGAGAAGAGGAATCAGAGCGTTCTCGCGCGGCTTCAGGCAATCTCCACTGAGGGTTTCTCCGACCAGGATCGACTTTCGCACGATTTGTTAGTCCGTGGGCTCGAGCTGCGCATCGCCGACTTCAATCTGAAAGAGTACGAGATGCCGGTCAGCCAATTTAACGGCATCCATACCTCGCTCGCAGATCTTCCACTTTCGGTGCCGCTCGACTCGGTCAAACATTACGAGGACTACATCGCGCGTCTCCACCAGGTTCCTCGAGTCTTCAGCCAGACAACTGAGGTTCTGCGCGCCGGCATGAAAGACAAGCTGATGCCGGTTCGATATCTGCTGGAGAAGGTGCCGGTTCAGTGCCAGGGCATCATCGATGCTAACCCTTTTATGCTGCCGACGAAAAAGTATCCAGCGAGCATCTCCGCTGAAGATCAGAAAAGGTTGACGCAGCAGATCACCGATGCCGTCAATACCGACGTGCTCCCCGCGTACAAAGCTTTTGCGACATTCATTCGCACCGAATACGCGCCGCAGGGTCGGACGACATTGTCTGTGACTTCTTTGCCCGACGGCCAGAAGCGTTACGAAAACGACATTTACGGCCGGACCACTACCCACATGAGTGCGGACGAGATACATCAGCTCGGTCTGCGCGAGATGGAAAGGATCCAAGCCGAGATGCTGGCGATCGCGAAGAAAGAAGGATTCAATGATGTCGCTTCGTTTCGCGCCTCGCTCAAAA
>Ga0126376_10001765_pt1 | contig 11884 bp, 8 predicted proteins | sample PanSoiMetPlot_15_FD_92760 | JGI IMG/M metagenome (GOLD analysis project Ga0126376, IMG submission 92760) | Tropical forest soil microbial communities from Panama - MetaG Plot_15 | ecosystem: Environmental > Terrestrial > Soil > Tropical forest > Bulk soil | place: Panama | collected 2016-02-17
AATCCGCCAAGCAATCGGGCGCGATCGTGTCCTACGATTTGAACTACCGTGCTTCGCTCTGGAAATCCATCGGCGGGAAGACCAAAGCGCAAGAAGTAAACCGGCGACTGGCGCCATACGTTGACGTGATGCTCGGCAATGAAGAGGACTTTACGGCGGCCTTGGGATTCTCTGTCCCCGGTCTCGATGAGCATCACTCGAATCTCGGTTCGTCTGGTTTTAAAAAGATGATCGAAACCGTCGTGCGCGAGTACCCTTCCATGGCGGTGATCGCGACGACCTTGCGCAATGCCAAGACTGCGACCCGCAACGATTGGGGAGCACTCTGTTATCATTCCGGCCAATTCCACGAAGCACCAGTGCGGGAGAATCTCGAAATATACGACCGTGTCGGTGGCGGCGACTCTTTTGCCTCAGGCCTAATCTACGGCTTTTTGACAGGCAAGGATCCGCAATGGGCCGTCGAGTGCGGAGCGACGCACGGCGCCCTGGCCATGACGACTCCCGGCGATACAACTATGGCTACTCTTTCGGAAGTCTTGCAGGCGATGAAGTCGCGCACCGCGAGAATTGAACGCTAAAGGCGAGGTCTATGGCATCGGAACTTACGATTGATGACGTAATCCGCAGAATCGGTGAAATCGGAGTCGTCCCGGTCATTCGAGCCTCTTCGGTCGACGAAGCCAACCGCGCTGTCGAGGCGATTTGCGCCGGCGGAATTCCGGTCGTTGAGATTACGATGACTGTTCCGAACGCGGTATCGGTCATCCGCGAACTGGCCCAAAAGCGTGCCGGCGAAGTCTTGATCGGCGCCGGTACCGTAACCAACGCCGACCAAGCCGAATCGTGCTTACGCGCCGGCGCTCAATTTCTGGTGAGTCCAGGACTCGCCGCCTCTGTACTCTCCGTCGCCCGGGCCAACGCCAAACTGGCAATCCCCGGAGCACTGACTCCCACCGAACTTATGAATGCGCAGGATCACGGAGCACATCTGGTCAAGATTTTCCCCTGCGGAAACGTGGGTGGCCCAAAATATCTCAAGTCCCTGAAAGCTCCGTTCCCGGGTTCTTCTCTGATTCCCACCGGCGGTGTGAATGCCGCCAACGCCGCCGAATTCATCGCCGCGGGTGCATTCGCATTAGGCGTTGGGGCGGACCTGGTCGACGCCGCGGCCTTACGTGAAGGCAACTTGGAGAAGATTACGGCCGCCGCACGCGAGTTGGTAAACGCTGTTGCAACTGCGAGGGGCTCGCTAAAGGCTAAGAAGGCGTCGTGATTGCCTATTGATTGACCGCGCTCGCCAATACCCCGCCGTCGACTGGTAAGATCGTGCCGGTCACGAAGCTCGCCGCATCCGACGCAAGAAAGATTGCCGCTCCCACCAACTCCTCGAGTTCCCCAAAACGGTTCATCGGCGTGCGCATGATGATTTCGTTGCCCCGCCCGGTGCCGACCAACAGCTTCTCGCTTAGCGGAGTTCGAAAATACCCCGGCGCGATCGCGTTTACGCAGATTCCGTGCTTCGCCCATTCAATCGCCAGCGACTGCGTCAGTGAAGCCAGGGCCGACTTGCTGGCGCTGTATGCCGCCACTTCGAATAGTGCCAGGAACGATCCCATGGATGCGATGCTGATGATACGTCCATACTTCCGCTCGATCATGTGGCGTCCGAACACCTGGCACGTCCGCAATGTTCCCGTCAGGTTTGTATCCAGGATGCGGTTCCAGTCCTCCTCCGGATAATCCAGGGTAGGCGCGCGTTTCGTGATCCCCGCCGCATTGACAAGGATGTCCACTCTCCCGAAAGTTGCCAGACATGCGTCGAGCAGTCTTTCCAGCGACGCACGATCCGCTACGTCGCACGTGACGCGCAACGTCTTTCGTCCGAGAGCCTCAATCTCATTCGCTAAGGAATTCACCAGATCCGTGCGCCGCGCACTCGACACCACATCGGCGCCACCCTCCGCCAGGCCGAGCGCGATCACTCTGCCAATCCCAGAACTGCCTCCGACCACCACCGCCACCTTGCCCGTCAGATCAAGCTTCTTATACATAGCTCCTCGAAATTTGCTAAGCACGATGAAAGGCCCTACCAGTTGAACATGGTGCCATCGAGTTTCCGGTTCACGGGTAAGTATGCCCGTTCATACGGAAACTTCGACCCAAGTTTCTCTTCATAGTCGACACCGAGCCCTGGCGAATCGCCCGGATACAAGTAGCCGTTTGCAAAAGAGTAGGCGTGCGGAAAGACCTCATCCGTTTCCTTCGTGTGCCGCATGTATTCCTGAATTCCAAAATTGTTGATGGAAATATCGAAATGCAGTGCCGCCGCCATCGCCACTGGAGAAAGGTCACTTGCACCATGGCTCCCCGTACGCACGTGATAAATCTCCGCCAGAGCCGCGATCTTCTTCAGGTGTGTAAGCCCACCACTATGGACAACAGTCATTCGCAGATAATCAATCAGCTGCTCTGTAATCAGAATATGTGCGTCCCACACCGCATTGAAGACCTCGCCCACCGCCAGCGGCGTCGTTGTGTGCTTGCGAATGAGCCGGAATCCCTCCTGTAATTCCGCTGTAACAGCGTCTTCGAGCCAGAAGAGATGATAGGGCTCCAGACTTTTCCCCAGTCGCGCCGCTTCGATCGGCGTCAGACGGTGATGCACGTCGTGAAGCAAATGAAGGTCGTCTCCGAACTTCAACCGCAGTGCTTCAAACAGCTTCGGTACATGCAGCAGGTATTTCTCGGTCGACCACGAATTCTCCGGCGGCAATCCTTTCTCTGCAGGCTCGTAAAACAGCTTGTCTCCGGCAACTCCGTAAGTCGATGGCAACCCCGGAATCCCGGTCTGAGCCCTGATGGCGAGATATCCCATCTCCTTGTACTTTGCGACTTCATCGACGGTCTGCTCGATGTCTTTTCCATTGGCATGACCGTAAACGAGAACTCCAGTCCGGCTTCTCCCCCCCAGCAGGTTATAAACGGGGGTATTGAACGCCTTCCCTTTGATATCCCACAATGCCATGTCCACTGCGGCAATTGCCGTCATCGTGACGGGTCCGCGGCGCCAATACGCACCGCGATACAAGTACTGCCACACATCCTCCGTCTGCGATGGATCACGCCCAATCAGGCAGGGAATAAGGTGGTCCGTGAGATAAGAAGCCACCGCGAGTTCCCTTCCATTCAGCGTGGCATCTCCGAGTCCGTAGATCCCCTGATCTGTCCAAATCTTGAGCGTTACGAAATTCCGCCCTGGACAACACACGAACACTTTGGCATCCGTGATCTTCACGCAGTCTCCTCAATGCGACAGACGAGTGTATCCAAAACCTCAAATGCGGCGCACCAGCCCCTGCTCGGTGGCGGCGGTATTTCGCACCAGCAACAACACCAGAATCATTCCGATGAATGGGATAATTCCTGCCGTGATCATGATCGGATCAAAGGCGTGTGTCCCGAGAGCCCGACGCGCATCCGATATGTGACCAATAAGCAGGAAGGCAATGATCGTCCCGATGCCTGTGCCCGTCCCCCCCATGCCGCTCACGGACGCTACCGATCCACTCGCGAACAAATCTGACGGCAGCGTATTCGCCATGATCGTGAATCCTGCATACGTGAACGTGACGATTGCGAACAGAAAGGCGATCAGGTAAAGGTTCGTCGTGAACACCGTGAAGATCATCAAGGTCATTCCGATGCCGCCGTAAATGATCGGCACTTTGCGCGCCCATCCTAACGACACTCCACGGCGGATCAAATACCCTGAGAACCAGCCCGCTGCATAGCTTCCCAGATCGGCAGCGACGAACGGGATCCACACCGCAATCAGCCCGTTCTTCAATTCGATGCCTTTCGCCACCAGGTAAATCGGGAACCATTCGGCGATAAAGAAGAACACAGGATCGGTGAAGGTTTTGGCGACGATCGTGCCCCAGGTCTGCGGCAGCCTCAACAAGTCGCGCCAACGTGGTCGAACCTGTGCTCCAACTGCGGCCAGCGCTTCTGCCTTATCTTGTGCAATCAGGTCACGTTCCTGCGCACTAATTCTCGCGTGTTCTTCGGGAGGATAGTAAACCCTTCGCCACGCGATCAGCCAAAAGAACCCCAATATTCCTGGCACAGCGAACGCAGGCCGCCAACCCCACCGAAAATAAATCCACAGCACAATGAACGGAGCAATCGCTCCCCCAATCGACGAACCACTGTCGAAGAACGCTGTCGCCAACGCTCGCTCCCGCGTCGGAAACCATTCCGACACCGCTTTCGTTGCGGCGGGCCAATTCGCAGACTCCCCCGCACCGAGCAGAAACCGAAACGTCGCGAAGCTGTAGAAGCCACGCGCCAAAGATGTAGCCATGGAAACGATGGAATAACCGATTACTGTCAGCGTCAGCCCACGTCGTGTGCCCACACGATCCATGAGCCGACCGAAAACGCTCTGGCCAATCGAATAAGCCACTCGAAATGCGATCGCGAGATTGGCGTAATCAGAGTTCGTCCAGTGAAATTCAACTTTCAGATAAGGCGCGAGCAGCGAAAGTGTCTGCCGGTCGATGTAGTTAATGACAGTGGAAGCGAAAAGTATCCCGCCTATCCACCATCGAAGAGACGGAATGGCTCGCAGGGACGGAATCGGCTTTTGTGTATTCGCCATCCCTGAAGTCGATGACGCCGAATCATGGAGACGCTGAATCACGGACCGACCGTCACTTTGCCGAGAGTCTGTAACTCGCGTCGCATTTCGGCAGCCAGCAGCGACGAGGAATCTTGATCAACAAAAACAGTCGTATTTGGATGCTTCCGCAAAATCGACGCCGGAGCCTCAGGCCGAACTTCTCCTTCCATGCACAGACGAACTGCCTTAGCCTTGCGTTGATCGGGAACGACGGCCACAATCTCACGCGCGTGCATGATCTGGCGAGGAGACATCGAGATCGCCCGGGTCGGCACGTCCGAAATATCGGCAAACCATCCCTCACCGACCTGCTGTCGCCGGCATGCTTCATCCAGCTCGACTATCAGGTACGGCTCTTCCGTTTCAAAGTCGGCGGGCGGGTCGTTAAACGCAACGTGCCCGTTCTCGCCAATCCCAACGAACGCTATGTCAATCGCAGCCGATGTCAGCCGTCTTCCCACTTCGCGCACTGCTGTCGTCAGATCTGCAGCGTCGCTCTCAATGAAGTAGTAATTTGTGATACCAGTTTTGTGAATGACTCGCTCCAGCAGGATCCTCCGAAAACTCGCCGGATGTGTGTTCGCCATCCCCACATATTCATCCAGGTGAAATGCCTCCACCTTCTTCCAGTCGATGCCGTCGGTTTTTGTGAGGAACTCAAGAAATTCGAACTGTGACGTGCCGGTTGCCAACACCACCCGGCATCGACCAGAATCAGCGATTGCTTTTCGAATTGAACTCGCCGCCTGTTCAGCGGCTGCTCGAGCCAGAGCAGTCGAATCCTTGAATACTCTTAAAAGCATGGGAAGAATCGGTGGTGTGATTCCCGCGAATTATACAAGTGGAGTTCGTGCCAACTTTTCGCGCAGTGAAAGTCGCGTGCTAGAGTCGCGCTCGCTCGAGCCTGGGCGCCAGAGCTTGCACGAATGCTAGCGCGATCAGATAAGCAGTGCCCGCCAGTACGAACACTGGAACATATGACCCGGTAGTCTGCAGGATATATCCGACCATCTTCGAAATGAACATTCCGCTGACTGTTCCCAGCAGAGTTCCAAATCCCACAACGGACGCCACCGCTCCGCGGGGAAACATATCCGATGCGAGGGTGTAGATGTTCGCTGACCAACCTTGATGCGCACCCGCAGCCAGTGCCACCAGTCCCACCGCAACCCAAGCATCAGTAGTTCGCCCAGCAAGCATGATTGGCGTCACCGCCAACGCGCACACCAGCATTGCTGTTTTCCTGCTCGCATTCACCGACCAGCCCATCTTGATCAGCCACGACGAAAGCCACCCGCCGGCGATGCTTCCCACGCTCGCTCCGCTGTAGATCACAAACAGCGGCAAAGCCATTCCCTTGAGATCGAGCTTCAAATTACGGCTCAAGAAATCCGGCATCCAGAACAAATATACAAACCAGATCGGATCAGTGAAAAATTTCCCCAGCCCTACGGCCCAGGCCTGACGTAGCCTCAGCATCGTTCGCCAGGGAACTGCCGTCGCGGTAATTTGCTCTGGATCACTTTGAACCAGTGCCAGCTCGCCTTCTGAGACGAGCGGACTCTCCTCGGGTCGGCGATACAACGAAAGCCAGGCAACAATCCAGAGCAGGCCAAGAGCGCCGGTTGCGATGAATGCCATCCGCCAACCAAATCGCAGGGTCAGCCACGGCACAACCAATGGCGTCACAATCGCGCCCACATTCGTCCCCGAATTGAAGATGCCGGTCGCGAGCGCTCGCTCCTTTTTGGGGAACCACTCTGCAACAGCTTTGATCGATGCAGGGAAGCTACCCGCTTCTCCAACTCCGAGGCTGAAGCGTGCGACTGCAAATTGAAGCACAGACGTTGCGGCCGCGTGCGCCATCGCCGAGATACTCCAGAACAGTACCGCCAACGAAAACCCCTTGCGCGTGCCGATGCGGTCGATCAGTTTCCCGATGAAGAGCAGACTCGATCCGTACGCGAGCTGGAATGCAACCACGATGTTGCTGTATCCCTCTTCAGTCCAGCCCAGTTGCGCCTGCAGCGTTGGCTTGAGCAGGCCGATCACCTGTCGGTCCATGTAATTTACGGACGCCGCAAAAAACAAAAGCGCGCAAATCAGCCAACGCACTTGGCCCGTGGTCGGCTGCAATTGCATTGAGGTGATTTCTTCTCGACTCGCCATGAGGATTGTTTTAGTGAACCAAATTCGCGTCACTCGTCGCAGTTCGCCAGTCCGGCGCACGTCAGAGAACTGGTATATTCATCGCGTACTTCTGCCGAGCAAGCGCATAATGAAGCCTTTTCTCGATAAAGATTTCCTACTCTCCAACGACGTCGCTCAGCGACTCTATCACGAGCATGCGGCCTTTCAGCCAATACTTGACTACCACTGCCATCTCTCTCCCAAAGACATTGCCGAGAATAGGCGCTTCAACAATCTCCACGAAGTCTGGCTGGAGGGTGACCACTATAAGTGGCGTGCGATGCGAGCCAACGGCGTGTCCGAACGATACATCACTGGCGATGCCACTCCCCGCGAAAAATTTCTGGCTTGGGCGCGAACCGTCCCCTTCACACTACGCAATCCTTTGTATCACTGGACCCACCTCGAACTTCAACGCTACTTCGGAGTAACAGACCTTCTCGACGAAGCCTCCGCTCCGTCAGTGTGGGAGAAAGCTAACGGCACCCTTACTGCCGACCTAACCACTCAAGGAATCCTGAAAAAGTTCGGCGTAGAAGTTGTCTGCACGACGGATGATCCCACTGACGACTTGCGCCACCATCGTGCGATTTCTGACTCAAAAATCCCCACGCAAGTCTTTCCCGCCTTCCGTCCAGACAAGGCTCTGGCCATCGGAACACCGGAATTCACAGCCTGGATCGGAAAGCTGTCGGCCGCCGCCAACGTCGATATTCGTGATCTCAACACCCTCCTGGACGCTCTCCGGAAGCGCCACCACGAATTCCATTCTCTCGGCTGCCGTCTCTCCGATCACGGCCTCGATTATTGCCTCGCCACTCCATGCCCAGATCAGACTGCGACATCGATTTTCGCGAAGGCTATGCACTCGAAGGCCATCTCAGACGAAGAACACTCGCAATTCGACTCGTTCATGATGCTGTTCTTCGCCCGCCTAGACGCTGAGAAGGGTTGGACCAAGCAGTTGCATCTCGGTGCTTTGCGCAACGTAAACTCTGCCGCGCGTGTAGCAGCCGGCGCTGATTCCGGTTACGACACGGTTGGGGATTTTCCTCAAATTGGACCTCTGGCTGCCTATCTCGATCTGCTGGCGCGGGAGAATGCACTGCCCCGCATGATTCTCTACAACAACAATCCACGCGATACTTTTGCGTTTGCAACCTTGATCGGTTCTTTCCAGAGCGGAGACGAGCCAGGCAAAATTCAGTACGGCAGCGCCTGGTGGTTTCTGGATCAAGAAGAAGGAATCACCGCGCAGATCAATGCTCTTTCCAATGTCGGCCTGCTCTCACGTTTCATCGGCATGGTCACCGATTCCCGGTCGTTCATGTCTTATCCGCGCCACGAGTATTTTCGCCGGATTCTTTGCAACATCATTGGCCAGGACGTCGAACGCGGTGAACTGCCAAACGACCAGGCGTTGCTCAGTCGCCTGGTCGAAGATGTCTGCTATCGAAACGCCCGCAGTTACTTGAAGTTACCCGTTTCGAAATAAGAGCGCGCGTTCCTCCCATAATCTCGATTGCGAATGAACTTTTTACGGTGAATCGTCATTACTGGCGTCCCTAACGTGGAAGAGCGGCGCTTTTAGCGCCGCGCCGGGCACGAAATAGGAAAGGGGCTTTAGCCCCTATGTGTGATCATCCCGCGCGATAACCCTCGCTCAATCATTTAGAATTGTGAAGAGCCCGACAGCTGGAGCTTTTCCAAATTCCTGCGGTCAAGAAGGGGAGTAGTGCGCCTTACTGGGTCTATCATTTCCATCTATCGCGGTTGTGTGTTCGCGACACTTCTGTCTCTACTACTCCCTACCGCTGCACATGCCGACACTGCCGCCTTCGACCTTACCGGTCCGAAAGTCGAAGTCCGAGTCCAGCGTGCGGGAACCACGCTGCCGATCGCCGAAGTCCCCAATCTGCAGGCCGGGGATCGCCTCTGGATTCATCCCGACCTTCCCGACAGCCAGTCAGTCCGCTATCTAATGATCGTCGCTTTTCTCCGCGGTGCAACGAATCCCCCGCCCTATTCCTGGTTCACTCGTGTCGAGACCTGGATTCACCCCGTGCGCAACGAAGGCATATTCGTTGTTGTTCCGGACGAAGCGGAAGAAGCCTTAGTCTTCCTCGCGCCCGAAACCGGAGGAGCTTTTAGCACTCTTCGTACTGCCGTCCGCGGTAAGCCCGGTGCCTTCGTGCGCGCGGCGCAGGACCTTCAGCAGGCTAGCCTCGACCGTCAGCGGCTGGAAAAGTACCTCGAATCGGTCCGCGAAACTTATATCGCCGACCCGGAGCAGGCGAAGACTCACACCACGCTTCTGGCGCGCAGTTTGAGCATGAAGCTGGACCAGCAATGCTTCGACAAGCCCAGTGCTCAGCAGGTCCCCTGCCTCACGCAAAACACCGACCAACTCGTCCTTGACGATGCGCACAGCCAAAATATGGTCGCGGCGTTGACTTCATCGACGTCCGCCGACCTGCTGGCGCAGATCAGCTCTACGCCGACAGCGCGTAATGGCTTCTACAGTCCTTACATCGGCGCGGTCGTCGATGTAGTCCGCATTCTCGGCACGGCTCATACAGCCCAGTACCAGTACATTCCTGCGCTAGCGCTGCCGAAGCAAGACGAACTTAATCTACGCCTTAACAATCCGCCATCGTTCCGAAATCCAAAATCCGTGATCGTCATCGGGCTGCCCCCGATCCGTACAGCGCCACCACCACCGCTCCGCGTCGTTGAGCCAAACCAGGTCCTGTGCGCTGGCAAGCCGCAACTGGTGCTTTCGGCGGAAGGTGCTCCTCTCGTCTTCGCCACCGAACTTGCGCATAATCTGGTATTGCACGTCGAGCCCAAGTCCGGTCCGGCCATCGATCTCCCGGCAAAGCCCGATGCCGAGCGCGGCGGGTTCGTGATCGAAACCCACGCTCTCGAATCTGCCGATCTTGATGGTGAAGTCACGGGAACCATCCGTGGCGTTTGGGGATTCCATTCCTTTGACGGCCCGCGTTACCGCTTACGCACTTCCCGTCCAGCGCAGTGGACTGTCGCCTCCAAAGACGCCAGCGCTCTCATCGTGGGTCGCGAGGACACTCTGCACCTTCAGTCGCAGGACGCATGCTGCGTCAGCGAAGTCGCCCTAAAAGATGAACAGGGAAAGTCGGTCACAACTGAATGGAAGAGTTCGAAGCCCGATGAACTAGAAGTGAAAGTCCCTCTCCAGAAAGCAAGCGCAGGCTGGGTCACAATCGAGATCAATAAATTCGGTCTGCATGAAGCCGATCAGATTCCTCTCCATACCTACGCCGAGGCCGCTCGCCTCGACAGCTTCAGTATCCACGCCGGCGATGCCGAAGGGATACTCAAAGGCACACGTCTCGACCAGGTGGCCAGCCTTGAGCTAAACGGATTCCAGTTCGCTCCCGGTTCCCTGACCCGTGCTAACCAGCAAGACGAACTCAAACTCGCGACAACTGATGCCGCAGTTAATACGAAGCTTCAGTCCGCCGACTCGGTCGTTGCTCACGTCACGCTCAAAGACGGCCGCGTTTTGGACCTGAAGTCGGAAATCGAAGTACAGCGACCAGCTGTTTCTCTGCTTACAAAAAGCGTTCAACTCGATCCCACAGCTCCACCGGCTGTGCAACTCGGAAGCCAGGAAGAATTGCCACAGGATGCACGCCTCAATTTCTTCCTGAAGACCCAGTTTCCGGAGAGTTTTCTTCCAAACGAGAAAATCGAAGTCGCGACAGCCGACGAGTCCTTCCGCGTGCTGCTCAGCTTCAAAGACGGCAATCTCACCATGCAAGACACAAAGACCGTTCTGGCCGTCTTGGACCCGATGAAACTGCTAGGACCGTCTGCGTTCGGGCCTCTAAAGATGCGCCCCGTATCACCCGACGGCATGAATGGCGATTGGCAGCCTCTTGTGAATCTGGTCCGCATTCCATTGCTAAAGGCCGTGCGCTGCGTACCCGCACCAGAAAAACAGTGCACTCTGAGCGGTGACAAACTTTTCCTGCTCGACTCGGTCAGCAGCGACGCCGATTTCGTGACCTCCGTCACGGTCCCCGAAGGCTTCGTCGAAGATGCCCTCGCCATCCCGCCGCCCAAGGGCAAGACTCTCTACATCAAACTCCGCGACGACCCCGCCACCATAGACACGGTCGCGTTGCCGGTTTCACAACCGCAGCAGTAACATCGCGTCAAACTCGCATACTCGTGAACATTGCGCAACCGTGGAAAGCCGGCGCTTTCAGGGCCGCGTCAGACCGGCATGGAAGATCAAGAGCTTTAGCCTCAGTTTGGGATTTGGCCCCCAAGACCTTAGATCGATTCAGGAATTGCTGGACACCATTCCGCTTTGTCATCCTGATGGCGCCGTTTCTTGGCGCCGGAGGACCTATGCAACTCTGCCTGCACTGCGCATGAGGCCGGAGACTGCACAGGTCCTCCTGGATTACATCAAAAGCTGTCTAGACCCCATGGGCATGTGGTACGAACGTAACCTAAAACCACCCCGCCATCCCGATATCATCATTCCAGCGCCGTTCCCCGCGGATCGCCGGAGGTGTTTTCCATGCGAAAAATCTTCATCGCCTTTGCCGCATTTGCATTCCTGTGCGCCTGTTCGCACGCGCAGGACGACCAGTCTCTAGGGGATCTGGCGCGCCAGGTCCGCGCCCAGAAACAACAAAAAGCCTCTCCGGCAAAGGATCTAGCAAAGGGCGCACCCTCGCAAACAGATACCAAAGACTCCTCACACTCCAAAACTCCGCACGTGCTCAATAGCGATGATAGCTCGGACAGCGCGGCTCCAAAGTCCGCCGACTCGAATCACTCGGATTCCGGAAAAACCGGCTCCGGTGATGCGAAGAGTTCTGACGCGCCCACTCCCTCTCAACGCGAAGCCGAGGCCGAAAATTGGAAATCTCAGATCCAGGAGCAGAAGAGCGCCATCGCCCAGTTACAGCAGCAGATCGAGCAACTCAGCAGTTCCATTCACTACGCGGGTGC
>Ga0126376_10001770_pt1 | contig 11875 bp, 7 predicted proteins | sample PanSoiMetPlot_15_FD_92760 | JGI IMG/M metagenome (GOLD analysis project Ga0126376, IMG submission 92760) | Tropical forest soil microbial communities from Panama - MetaG Plot_15 | ecosystem: Environmental > Terrestrial > Soil > Tropical forest > Bulk soil | place: Panama | collected 2016-02-17
AGCTTATGCACGATTCTGTGCTCGGTGATCTCTTGCCGAAGCGTGTAGGGATAATTGAAGCGGGTCGTCGCGAATTGATCGAAGGGCGGATTTGGATCCGGCATTCCCTCTTCGTAGACTGGCAATTCCAGCGTGCCTTCCCACACTCGAACCTGCGCGCTTCCAACAGGGGTAAAGAACAGGGGCAGCAAGAATAATAGCTTCCATCGCATGGCGGTCACCTAGGGAATTTGCAAGAACGGGTGCTTTCTGCTTCGATCGAACTGGTTTTGTTTCAAGAAGGCGTGTGCAGAGGGAAACTTTCGACCACGCGGTTGATCACTCCTCCCTCCGACGGCGAATCGGGACGAAGGCCCTCTTCCAGGCAACGAAAGAACGCAAGCAACTGGCAAACGACAACGTAAACCCGCGGCGCTTCATCGTCACCTAATGTAGACAGGCCGGAGCAATCAATGATCTCGTCTCCAGGCCGCACGACCGTTCTTGGAACATCCTCACCAACAATTAGCTTGGACAGCCCCAACTGCTTTCGGTCCAGTTCCGTCAGGAGATCCAGTTCATACGCGCGGGCAGTTGGATCAGACGAAAGTTGGCAAACGACCAATGTGTCGTCGTGAATGAAACTCATAGGACCGTGCCGCAAACCGAGAAATGACTCACACATTGTCGTGACGCGGCCGGAGGACATTTCCAGCATTTTCAGAGCTGCTTCGCGGGCAGCGCTGAATTGAGTGCCGCTACCCAGGAATACCACGCGCCGAAAATTGGTGGAAGCGACCCGCGCAATGGTATCAAAGTTCTCGTGAATCAGTTTCTGTGTAATCAGACTGAGGCCCGAGCAGAGACTCTTGTAGTCATCCGGACGACCAAGCAGACCCAAAAATCGCGCGGCGAGAACCAGATTCGTGAAACTGCTGGTCATCACCAGGCTTTCGTCGTTTGTTTCCGGCGGAAGCGTAATCACCCTCACGTTTCCATGTCCATTCCAGGATCGTGCCAGGCTGCCTTCCGCATTGCAGGTGAGGACCAGGTGTCTGTAAGCGGGAGTTGAATCAACCAGCAAGCGCACGGCACCCATGCTCTCAGGGCTATTTCCAGAACGCGCAAGCGAGACCAGGAGGCCGGGTTTCTGGATTGGCAAAGCTTTGTCCCCTTGCAAGAGGAGCGCCCCTCCACTCACGGAGGCAGTTGAGATACCAGTTTCGTCTTGGATTGGAATTCGCGCAATCTCGCCGGCGTATTCCGAGCTGCCCGACCCGGTGAACGCCAGACTTTTGATGTCGCTCATGATTTCAAAGAGCACATCCCGCGAAGCCAGCATCTGGTCGCAAGTGCGCAACCATGTCCATGGTTGCTGGCAGATTTCCTTGAGCGTGTGGAAGTAGCCCAACTGGCGTTGTTCCGCTTCCGGTCTGTTAAACAGCTCAGCCGCTTTCGTCTGACTCTTCGTCAGTGCGAACTGCCACTCTATTTGTGTCACTACAGGGCTACCGCTCATGCAAGCTTTCGCAACGTCTTTCCGAAAAATCAAAGCTATTGGCCAGGTCGCAATTCCGGCGTCACGATGTCCATAGGTCTGTCGTCGGTCGTAATGGTGCCATACCAGACGCCGCCACCGAACGTCGTGATGTAAACCTTTTGCGGATCGGACGGATCGGGAATGACCCGGTGCCCCCACTTGAAGTTGAATCCGGGAATTCGCGTCCAATGTTGTCCGCGGTCCGTCGAGCGCCATGCGGAAGATTCGAACCCCGCTGCGTAAAGAACCTTGGAGTCTCGAGGGTCGATCGTCACGTCATAGATGTGTCGGTCGCGATCCAAAATCTGCTTCCACGTTTTGCCGGCGTCTTCGGAGAGAAAAATACCGCCGCCGTCCCCGTGATCTCCCTTGGCACGAGCCCATGTTGCGAGATACAAGCGATTGGCATCATACGGGTCGATAGCCAGCCCGTTGGGAGCGTTGGTCCCTTCCGGCATCGCCACCGGCGTCCAATGCTCCGCTCGGTCGGTCGAACGATAAAGTGCTCCATCGCCTTCGGTTCCTATGCTTCCATCTTCGGAGCGTCGCGCAATCAAAACGTACAACACACCGTTGTTGTCTCGAGCCATTCTCCATGCAAATGGCTCCTTTTGAGCGATGCCAGAGTTCTTGAGCGACCAGCTTTTTCCGCCGTCCACGCTCTTGTAAACACCGCGTCCGAATCCTGCGACGTAAAGAACTCGCGCGTCCACGGGGCTGGCCGGATCGAGCAATATGTGCGTCGCTGCGGTCTGATCCATTCCTTCATTCGATTTGGACCATGTCCTGCCACCGTTTTCGCTTATGCAAACACCACCGCGATACTTCGCAACACTCGAATGCCTCCACATCTTGGGCCGCGGAAGGTCGTGCGTCCAACTATTGACGCTCCAAACGCGGCCTTTCACTGTCGGGTCAAAAACAATCCAATACGTCGTGTTTGTCCAGTCCCTCGGAACACCTGTAGTCGAACTCATCCACGACTTGCCACCGTCTTCACTGCGGAAGAGTCCAATGTCGGTCGTAGAGATGAATTGCCGATGGTGATCAAAGGGATCGAAATGATAGCCATATGCATTAGTTACGTCGAGACCCGTGGTTGTCCAGCCTCCATTTTCAGCCTTCTTGGAATAGGCAGCGTTCCACGTTCCGCCACCATCGGTCGTAATCATTGTGCGTCCGAGGTCCGTGCCGTAACTCAAGTTGGGATCCTGATCAGCCACGGTCAGGGTCAACGGATTCTCACCCCAATCGGATCCGAATCGCTCCGTGATCCAGGCGTCGTGGATGTTCGCGCCAGGCTTGCCGGATACATTGCTGTCTTCTTTCCACACTGGCTTCCACGTGTGCCCGGAGTCCGTCGTCTTCGCAACGCCCATGTATTTCAATCCACCTTCCGCCAGATCGCGGTAGGAAACATACGCCGTCTCGGGATGCCGCAAGCTCGTGGCAATGGCACGCGTCTTTGTGTCGCCCTTACCCAACTGCAGTCTGTGCCAGTTTGCTCCTTCATCGTCCGAAGCGAACGTGGACTCATCGCCGATGACATAGAAAACTGTCTTGCCTTGTTCTGAAAAACCTACCGAAATGTCCGTCATGCTTTTTGCTGACGGGCCGGCTATTTTCTGGATGCCCGACGAAACGCGCTTCGCAAGAAAGTGGGGTCCACTAATAACCAGCGTTCGATCCGCGTTCGGTGAATAGGGATTCACCCAAATCTTATTTGCGACGTCGGGCAGGTCGCTAAGTTTCGTCCATGTGTCGCCCGCATCGTGCGAAACAAATAGCGAGAACATTGCCTTGGCGCGATTGGTGGAAGCTACAAAAAACGTCCGAGAGTCGGTTGGATCAATCGCCATTGCGGATATGTTCCTAAGCGGGTCGGGATCGGCGACGATGTCTTCGTCAGAATGGTCCGAATTCATCCGAATGACTTTGACCGTTGAAGGCTTGGGATAGACAAGGTTCCAGGTTTCGCCAGCGTCGTTGCTTCGCCAAAGTCCCGTTGCTTGGGCGTAAATGACGTTCCTGTCTTTCGGGTCGAAGACGAAAAACTCCACAACTCCCCGCAGATTGAACATTCGCCAGGATTTGCCGCCATCGTGAGAAATGTAGGCACCTGTCATGTCGCAGCTAACCAAGACTGTATTGGGATCATGGGGGCTGATCGTCGGATGGAACATGGCACCCCCTCCCCCGGGCCCTATAATTCTGAAATTGCCGGGCCGATCGTCAGACGCCGCAGCCAAAATCAGGGCCACTAACGCCACCTGAAGGAACTGAAATACCATTTCTTGCTTTCCTTTGCTTTCGTTATCAGTTGTTCGCTTTCTTTTTGGCAGAATTTGCTTACTTTGTCAATCTCTTTACAAAAAGCTTTGAAACAGAGGCCGACCCACGGTCCTAGGGACAAACGTCTTACGTCTGCAAATTCAGGAGCCGCGCGGCGTTCTGGTAGTACACCTTTTTCAGAATTTCGTCCTGCAAACCAATTCCGTAGATCCGCCAACGTCCCTGCGGAGGAACGGGCGCCGGCGCGTAGTCAAAATACTCATCTTCCGTCTCCAGGAATCGGTACTAGATCTCATAAAGCTCATCGCCGAAAAGTTGCTGCGGCGTATCCGTTCCGTTGGGAACGGCATCCGTACCGAAGAGTATCCGGTCCTGATATTTTTCAAAGAACTTTCGTGACGTCCTTGGCTGGCGCCCCAGCTCCCCAAGTCTGGCTCCGAGCTCGACGGTGGTGTTCGGGAACCGATCCAGGCATTCGCTCACGTAGGGTAGATTCTCGGCGTTGTTTCCCACGTGCAGCACAATAAACTGCGTCTTCGGATGGCGCGCGAAGACGCGATTTCGCGCTTCCATAATTTCCGCGTTGCTCGGGAAATCCCGCCCGTGAAACGACCAATCCGGATGGTTGTTCAGTTCTTCAAAGCGTTCGTTGTAACGGTCCGTGGGCAGGAAAAACGCCTCCGGATCCGAAACGTGAATAGCAACCGGCATTCCCAGCGAACCGCAAGCGTCCCACATCGAATCAAAGCGTGAATCGTCGATTTTTACCAACCGGCCTTCGGTCACGTTCTCACGCAGGTAAAGCCCGAGTGTCTTGAGAACCTTCAATCCTTGCGCGCCAGCCTTGTGCGCCCGCTCAATCTCATCCGCTTGAAATTTGCTGAAGTTTGGCTGATTCGAATGATCCCAGGAAGGCTCCGTGAATGTCAGAAACCGATCCGGATGTGGCCGCTGAAATCTCTTTACGGCCTCTTCCAGTCCCTTTCCTGAGCCACCGGTCAGATTTACCATGACTTTGATATTCCTTCGGTCCATCGTAGGCAAAATGCTTTCCGGCGTTGCCAGAAATTCCATTTGCTCTCCGAGGCCAACTCCGTGAACCGAATTCGCCCGGATCGAAAGGTGCGTGTGAATGTCAATGACGGGATAGCGCGAACGGGAAACGTTCGTCTGCGGCACATGAAGCATGCTTTTCGGCTGAAACTCCGAAAGGTCGAGCCGCATTTTGCCCGAGCCCTTGGGCGACTTGAGTTGTCCGCCAAAACTCGCACCCGGCAAAGTGCTTCCCGCTGCAATAATTCCTACGCTCCCGAGCCAACTCCTTCGCTTCATTTCTGCCACGTTGCCCTCCAGAGACAGCCTCGAAAAAGTCCACACCGATGCGACGATGAATTTTCGTTTGACTTCGTTTTATATCGTTTACTTTCGTTTGTCAAAGTGGCATACATTTCGAGCGGCGCTGATACGCCTTTTATCAAAGAAACGAGGTCTCCACGGAAAATGTATTTGACGCGAGCCGGTATGAGCTTTCTTCTCTTAACGATCTGGTCTTCCTCTGTAGCTCGGGGGCAAACTCAAAAGCAAACGGATGCATTGTACAGCGGGAAGTTGACCCTTGAGGTAAAGCATTCCGCAAACGATTTCAGACCCGACGCGCAGCTCAACAAGAGGATTTGGAAACAAGCAAAGTGGACCGAGTTCGACCATTCGATGGACGGCAAAACCAGCTTTCCAACCGAAAAAACTCGCGTCGCCGCCATTTGGACCGAGAAGTATGTCTATTTCGCTTTGTGGTGCAAATATGAAAGCTTGAGTGTGTTCGAAGGCGAGGACCCCGCAAAAGAGCGATGGGAACTATGGAACAAAGATGTTGCGGAGGTTTTCTTGAATCCCCAAGTCGAGCGCCTTTGGCACTATTACGAATTTGAAGTCGCGCCCAATAACCAGTGGATTGATTTGGAAATTACGGGCAAAGGAATCGAGGCTCACGACGCAAAGTGGAACTCAGGCTTCGAGCACGCCACTCATGTAGATTCCCAGAATCGCGTTTGGACGGTCGAGATGCGAATTCCGCTATCCTCTATGAATGTTGCCGAGCCGAAAGTCGGGATGGAGTGGCGAGCGAATTTCTACCGCGCAACGGGATTGGGCGGCGATGAGAAACGCAAATTTCTTGCGTGGAGCGTGATTTCAGAAGGTACAACGTTCCATGCACCGAACTACTTCGCAATTTTGCGGTTGGTGAAGTAATCGCTAGATAGACTTCGCGCTCTTAGCGCTCTTAGTGGATGTAGGCTCCACCGGGAAGCAAGTATTGAATGGGCCAAAGCTCCTGCTTGGTTTCGACGAGTTCCTTCCATGTCACAAGCTTGCCATTCGGATTCGGGGCTAGCTTGATCCCTGGTAGAACTTCCGCAACAGAGCTCGCCAAGGTGTCGTTGTCGCCTTCTCCAGTAATCGCTGCCGGCGCTCGCCCCAATTTCTTCTGAGAAAATTGAACCATGACCTGCGCGTCATCGATCAACTGAAAGAAATACGGCCGGCCGCTGAGCAGTGAGTTGTAAACGTAGTTCGCCAACACTCCGGAAATCGAATTTTTGTATGCATGTTCCGCGTCCAGCTTGCCTAGAGCAGGATCGTCGGGCGAGACCGCCGTGTATTGCATCCGCGTCTCGCCCAATCCGCGAAGATCAAACGTCAGCACGTCGTAACCGGCATCCAGTTGCTTTTTGATTTCAGGCCAGTCGCGCGCCATGGCTTTTCCGCGTTCACTCAACCAAAGCAAAATGCCCCGCGATTCTTTTACGTCTTTGCGGATGAAAAGAACCGGCATTTCCAGCAGCTTTTCATAATGAAGAATATATTTGTCTAGGATAACGTCTTCGGACTTCGTACTCCCCACCATCTCCCAAAGGATTTCGCGTTCTGTTGGTGGCGCTCCTCGGAACTCGGCCACGGTCAGATCGTTGCCGCCCAGCTTTTGGTAGTTTTGATACATCTCGGTCAACGTCGCATGCCTTGCCGTTTTGTGTCCTTCGAAGTAATCACGAATCAAATCCATCAACGGCCGCGCGTCACCTTCGTCAAGCATGACCTGTCCGGTCCGTGTGCACAGGAGCTCCGCATCAGAGAACTGCTTGGGCGTTACGAGTCCATGTCGAACCGGCATGCGGTTGAAGCGATCGAGAAAATCAAGTGCCGCTTCCTGGTTTTCGTCGGAATATTGGTGTCCGTGATAGCCCTCGGCCATGGCGATGCGATCTCGGCGCCCCATCTCCTCGTAAATCCTCTGAACTTCGCGGAACGATTTGCGAGAACCCTCGATCGGGAAGAAATCGAGTACGGCAGACGCTACCATCACCGGCCTTGGATAGAGGAGTAAAAGAAGGCCGGGATAATCGATGCCCTTTGAGACGATCCCGGCGAGATCCTGTTCCGGATCACTGTCAGGGTCGGCAAAAATTCGACTTGCCATTCGCATCGGCAGCGAACTGATGTAGCACGAAGGGACCGCCACCTTAATCCGGGGATCGAGCGCAGCTATCAAAGCCGTCTGAGTCCCGCCTCCGCTGGTGCCCGTTATGCTGACGCGTTCGGAGTCCACATCCGCCCGCGTCAGGAGATAATCCACCGCTCGCATGCCGTCCCAGATTTCCCATCTAGCCAAACTCGCTCCGGCGAGATAGGCGAGATTCCCTAGTACGGCATGCTCGCCGCAAACTAGGTTGTAGCGGCTCTTCCCCGCTTTCGCATCCCAGAATTGGCTGCGCTCACCTTGCCCGACCGGATCCCATGCGATGACGACGTAGCCTCGGCTCACAAGACGCTGACTCAGTCCCTGGTAGTGAGTCTTCCCATTCGTCGCGTGGCCTGCCGGCACCAATACAGCAGGATGCTTTACAGAATGATCGTCTGGCGAATACACGAGCGCAGTCACATACACTCCGGGCAGGCTTTCATAAATCAGTTTTTCAATGGAATACCCATCCATTTGAATCTTGCCGGTGATACGCGCGTGCAAATCCGTTTTCTTCTCGGGTAATCCGCCAATCATCTGCAAAAGTTCTTGTCGCATTGTCTGTTGCAGCTTCAGCAGATCGCTCTCTGAATGGATCTGGCTCCAGGCGAGTTGGCGCGCTTCATCCTGCCGCCAGGCTACATCGAGCTGGTAGCGAAGATAGGGCGTCATGCTCGGCCCCGAAGGGGGCTGTCGCAGCACCTGGAACGCGCTCTCCGGCGGGGCTGCCTGCGCGTATGCTCCGCGCGAGACAGCAAACGAGAGCAGCACGACGCTGAGTCCCAACAATCGGTGCGTCGAGTTCACTTTGTTTTGACCGTCAAAGAACCCATAGCGTACCAGCCGTCTTCTTGTCTGCCTTCGTTGGCAAATTGTATCGCCGGTCTTCCCGTGCGTGGATCAAGCATCGCGATTCGCACTTGGTAATCGCCATCGGTCAAGGTATCTGGAATATAGAGCGTTCCATCGTAGACGGCGTCTCCGGGCAACCATTTGCGCACATCAACGGGAATCCGGCTAATCGTCGACGTCTTTGCCGATCGCAGCTCAAGCGCTAAATCATACTGTGCATAGACGGGAGCGACCCCCGCGTTCAGCCACCACATATGAAGCGGCATCATCGTGCCCGCCTCGACCACTTTTGAGTATTCGAGCCGGCGCAAAATGAACCGGTATCCCATTTTCCGCTGGAAGTCGTCGAACTTCGCTTTCCACTCTGTGGGAATCGGCGCCGATTTAATGTTGGCCGTGCTTACGTGCCAGCGAAGCCCTTGCTCGATAATGTAGTCCACGTCGTAGCCACGCGCTTTCCAGCCGGGCACGGTGTAACACGTTTCCAGCGAAACTGGGCTACGCTGCCAAACATTTTGAATTCCCGTTCGCACGATTTGTTGTGGATAGATTTCCAGCATCTCCGCTGGAAAATAGGGATCGGTTGAACTCGTCCGCATGTCTCCCCAGCAGTCCAAACGCCAACCGGCTCCTTGTTGCGTTCCATAGGCAAGGGCCTGCGGCTCGTCGAAATTCATCAGCAGCGGAGTGTGTTTGAATGCTTCCAACCAAATGTCGATCAACGGTTTCTGATACGCAAAGTCTGGCATGTAGGGGCTCCAGCCTTCTCCCCAATAGCCGACCGAAGAGATGTCCACGGTATCGAGATAGGGATTGCCGTCGTATCGTGTGCCCGCTTCGGCGACTAATTCTCCCCAATACTTCAAAAACAAAGGGTCGGAGAAATCGGGCTGCCAGATCTTTCCATCTTTGTCGGAATCTTTGTTCGCACGACGCGCGCCGGATGTCTTGTACCACTCCGGGAGAGAGTCCTGATTCGAATATGGCATCAAACGAATCGCCAACTTTTGTCCGTGTGCGCGCGCTTCTTCGATCGCGAGGTCAACGATCTCCCAGTTGTACTTTCCCCTGGTTGGTTCGAGGACATTCCAGTACCAGCGGCAGTAGGAAATCGCCGTGTCCGGAAAATCGGGCTTCGTGGCCGCCTGCGGCAGCTTCTTTTCCGGTCCAATTTCAGACCACTTCAAGGGCGGGTTTGGCTCCTGCCCATTGAATCTCTGAAAAGTTGTGATTCCCATCCCGGGATTCACCAACACTTCATTAATCCCTTTCGGTCGAACCACCACGACGTTTCTCTGTGCTGCCACTTGCTCCCAAGGCCAGCAAGCAAGGATCAGAAGCAATGTCCAAAGTCCGCGACTGCCCTCATACTGCGAATTGCGCCACCGAAATGTGCGACCGAACATCCTCACTCCTCCGTCAGAACGATTCTAAATCTTTATTTCTTAGGTAACGCATAAGCTGCGAGCGTGTCCGAGAGTTGTCCTCGAAAGTAGCCCCCGCCGCCCGCCGCAATCACTACAAACTGCTGTCCCGTTTTCTTGCCTTGGTAAGTGATCGGTGTCGCATGTGCGCTGGCCTCTAGGCCCGCAGACCACAGCTCCTCGCCAGTCATTTCGTCAAACGCTCGGAGCTTCGTATCCGTTGTCGCACCGACGAAAATCAATCCGTTCGTGACAATCGTTCCGCCCAGATTCGGCGACCCTGGTGTTCCCGGAACTCCCTCGACTGTTCCTAGCGGGACCTTCCAGACGATCTCGCCTGTTTCCATGTTGATTGCGTTGAGTGTTCCCCACGGCGGCTTCTGGCATGGCCACTCGTTTTCATCCCAAAATCGCGCGTACTCTCCATGCTTGCTGTTGCGCCGGTACTTTTCCGGCGAGCCTTCCGGTTGCGGCTCGAGCGCACCGATTGCTCCTAACTCGTTCGCATTGACGAAGAGATAGCCCTTGTTCGGATCGTAGGAGCCACCGGACCAGTTCCCGCCGCCCAGTGTGCCCGGTACAGTCAACGTGAGATCAAGGTTGTATGGCGTGTATATTCTTCCGCCCCGCATCGAACGGAAAAGTTCCTTGCAGTACTTTTGCGAGTCCGGTGTAACGTCCGTGATATCTGCTTCCGAAAACGCCTGCCTCACCAACGGCGGAGGCTTTACGGGATACGGTTGTGTAGGCCAGGCGGCTTCGCCGGGAACTTCGCTTTTCGGAACAGGCCGTTCTTCCACAGGAAACAGAGGCTTTCCCGTCTGGCGATCGAACACGAAAACAAATCCCATTTTGGTGACTTGGGCGACAGCAGGAATCTTCTTCCCGTCGCGCGTCACCGTAATCAGTACCGGCTGCGCCGGCATGTCATAATCCCAAATGTCGTGATGGACCATCTGGAAATGCCACACAAGTCTTCCGGTCGCAGCATTCACGGCAACCAGAGAATTGCTAAACAGATTCGCGCCTTTGCGGTCCGCTCCATAGAAGTCGTAAGAAGATGATCCAATCGGCAAGAAAATGAGACCGCGTTCGTTATCGACGCTCATCGTAGACCACACGTTTGCGCCGGTGCGGTCTCTCCAAGCATCCTCCTCCCAGGTTTCATGGCCGGGATCTCCGGGCCTGGGAATCGTATGAAATGTCCAAATGAGCTTTCCCGTTCGAACATCGAACGCTCGCACTTGACCGCTCGGGCCCTTCGAAGGGAATTCCGGAACCATCGCGCTGGTTATGACCAGATTTTCAAAAATCACTGGAGCGGAAGTCACCGAATACAACATTCCCGGCTGATCTCCGTCCAATCCGGCGCGCAAATTCACTGCGCCATCTTTGCCAAAATCACCGCGCGGCTTCCCTGTCCTGGCATCAAGGGCGATCAGTCTTCCGTCATACGTGCCGTACAAGACTCGTTTGTCCTGGCCGTCCTTACTTTGCCAATACGCAACGCCCCGGTGTTGGTAATACCGTCTCGGTTTTCCACTGTTCGCCTGTGGGTCGAATTTCCAAATCTCTTCGCCGGTTTCCGCGTTGAGTGCAATCACGCGATTCGAAGGCGTCGAGAAATAGAGCACCCCATCGACAACCAGCGGCGTCGATTCAAACGGCGCTACGCGATGGCGGTCCGTCGCATTTCCTTCTCGCTCCACCTCTCCCGTGTGGTATGTCCACGCTCGCTTTAGGCGGCTCACATTGTCGCGGTTTATCTGCATCACTGGCGAAAAGCGCGTTCCGCCGGCGTCCCCACCGTAGTAGTGCCATTCCTGCGCGCCGACTGTACTCGCAAAGCACAGGCCAGCAACAATCCTCAAATGCCTCATCCCTCGCCCCACATAGCAGCTTACGTTTTCTTTCTTTTACATACGATTGCTTTCGACCTCTCGCTAGATAGGTTGTTTCCTCTCGCTTGTCAAGCTCGACTTTCGGCGCCGTGGTTTCAAGAATGGTTCTCCGGCGGCCTGCCTCAAATCACTCAGTTTCGGCATGACCCGCCGAACGACTGCGCGAAATTTCAGCGATCGGCAGTACAGAGATTTGGGGCGCAAAATGGAGAGCAGCGAACGGAAGCAGATTTGCAACGAGCGGCCTAAGACATAGCTAACACATTGGATCTCGCTGGTGCGCTGTATGGATTATGATCTGGGATACTTCGATCTGGTGACGCGGTGCTCGAACCGCTGGAAAATCCGTTCGGTCCGAAAGTGTTACCCA
>Ga0126376_10001771_pt1 | contig 11874 bp, 7 predicted proteins | sample PanSoiMetPlot_15_FD_92760 | JGI IMG/M metagenome (GOLD analysis project Ga0126376, IMG submission 92760) | Tropical forest soil microbial communities from Panama - MetaG Plot_15 | ecosystem: Environmental > Terrestrial > Soil > Tropical forest > Bulk soil | place: Panama | collected 2016-02-17
GGCGTGGCGCGCCACGCGCGTTGATTTGACTCCTGCGCTCAAGGAAAGCGTCCGCCGTACGAGTGGCGGCTCGCGTCCGTCGGTCTCTACGGAGTTATGGCTTATGCCGTGAGCCAGCGGACGCATGAGGTCGGAGTCCGCATGGCGCTAGGCGCGCGTCGAGGCGATGTCTTGCGTATGGTGCTGGGGCAAGGATTGAAGCTGGTTCTGCTCGGAGTCGGTCTCGGTCTCGCCGTGTCGTTTGCGGCCACGCGCATCATCGCCAACCAGCTTTTCGACGTTGCGCCTACTGATCCGGTGACCTTTGTCGGCGTGCCGTTGCTGTTGCTGATAGTGGCGCTCGCGGCCTGCTTTGCGCCTGCGCGGCGGGCCACAAAGGTGGACCCGCTGGTCGCTCTCAGGTGCGAATAGATGGAAAGGTGTGACAGATGATGTTCTCAAGTTAGCGAAGTGAAAAGATAACAAACAGCTCTGCGAAGAGCTTTGAAGGAGATGTCTATGAACTCAGCTCAACTTCGATATCTTTCAATGTTGGTTTTGCTCCTGTTGGTTGTCTCAACAGGGATCGCTCAAACTTCAACCTCCGCCGCGAAAGCCACGGCCAGAATCTCGGGTCGAGTCACCATCGATGGGGAGCCCGCGCAAGGCGTCGAAGTAATGTTGCGCAGGGGCGACGATCGAAGGATACAGCTCGGTGTTGGGATACCGCCGATACTGACGGCGACGACCGACGCCGAGGGGCGCTACAAATTCTCGGATGTGGCTGCCGGCGGATACATCGTCACGGTCCACGCGCCGGCGTATGTGCTCCAAGTCGAGCGCCGAAGGCGAAGCGACGCCGGCAAGGGGTTGAACGTAGCGGAGAACGATAATCTGGAGAACGTCGATTTAGCGATGACGCGTGGAGGCGTCGTAACCGGCAAAGTCACCGATGAAGATGGACGACCCGTGGTCGCCGAATCGGTCACTATTTTTCATCTCGATCAGCAAGGGAAGAGGGTCGAAACCGACGCGTTCGAACCGTTTGGGCGCGAGGAGACGGATGACCAGGGGATCTATCGAATTTTCGGGATCGAAGCGGGACGTTATCTGGTTGCGGCAGGATCATCTCCTGAAGAGATCAATACGCGAATGGGCGCCTTTTACGGGCGCACCTTTCATCCTGACACCACTGACGAATCAAAGGCGAAAGTGATCGAAATCAAACCGGGCGGCGAAAACGAAAATGTGGATATCCGAGTCGCCCGTTCAAGCAAAGGTTATGCGGCCAGCGGCCGTGTGATCGACGCCGAAACCGGCAAACCGGTCCCCGGTGTGATGATCCACTATGGCATATTGAAGGAAACTGGCAGAGGGGCCAGCGCCAGCTTCAACCTGGTTAATTGGCCCACCAATTCAGCAGGCGAGTTTCGTCTCGAGGGCCTCTCGCCCAACAATTACAAGGTCGGTGTGGCCAATCTCGAGAAGAGCGATTTTTACTCCGATCAGGTCGATTTTGAGATCGTCAGCGGCGATGTGACAGGGCTTGAGATCAAACTGAGCCGAGGCGCTTCGATCAGCGGTGTGGCCGTCGTCGAAGGCTCGCGTGATCCGGCGATACTCGGAGCTTTGTCGAAGATTGAGTTGCGAGTTTTCGCAGGCGATTCCCAGATGAAGATGGGGGATGGATTGTTCGACAGAACCGGAGCCATCAATGCCGATGGAACATTCAAAATCAGCCCGGTGCGTCCCGGCAAGAAGCGCATCATCGCCGATACCTATATGGCTTCGAAGGGCCTCTCGTTCATTCGCATGGAACACAACGGCGTCGAGGCGACACAACTCGACATTGCGGCAGGCGATCAGGTCTCCGGCGTGCGTCTGGTATTCGCCTATGGCACGGCCGTGATAGCGGGCCGAGTCGAAATCAAGGGAGGTATGTTACCGCAAACTGCAATCCTGAATGTCTATGCCGACCGCGATGGCGGTCCACCGGCGGATCCTAAATTCGGAAAGGGCGCCAAGGTAGATGAACGCAAACAGTTCGTGATCGAGGGGGTGGCGCAGGGCGCTTATAAAGTTCGTCTGCGAGCATACGATACAGCCACAGGCGCGCCGATCAATATTCCGAATGCGGAGCAGACGGTCACAATCGCAGGAAACGCCAGGCATGAGATAACGCTGGTCCTGGACCTTACAAGGAAGGAGGATGACAAATGAGAATCCTGGGTTCTCTCTTAATGGCTGGGTTGTGCGCCGCCAGCGCTTTCGCCCAGCGAGCTACTGGCGCCATTACGGGACGCGTCGTGGCAGACGATGGACAGCCGGTACGGCATGCGACGGTCAGTATCTCCAGCATGGGGGGCGGAGGGCGCATCGCAGGCCGGCTGACAGTCGTCTCCGATGAAGACGGAAATTTTCAGGCCGAAGGATTGGACCCGATTCCTTACACCATTTCGGCCACCGCGCCTGGCTATGTCCTCGATCCAAAAAAACAGCGCGAAACCAACTACAGCTTCATCGGGCAGCCAGTTACGATCACGATGATGCGCGGGGGCGTGATTACGGGCAAAGTCACTAGCTCAACGGACGAACCGATCATACGGATCGCTGTCAGAGCCGTACGCGTGCGCGATGAAAACGGACGCCCGGACAACACCGGGGTCGGGAATTTTCGACCGCAGCGCATGACTGATGATCGCGGCGTCTATCGACTTTACGGTCTGGCGCCCGGTTCTTATCTGGTCTCGGCGGGCGGCGGCAATATGAACTCTTCCGATCGACCGACTCCCTACCATGGTCGAATGGGGATATACCATCCTTCCGCTACACGCGACGCCGCGACGGAAGTGAAAGTGATCGGGGGAGATGAAGTCAGAGGTATCGACATACGGTATCGCGGGGATCGCGGATTCGCGATCAGCGGCAAAGTCATTAGCGGTTCGAGTAGGCAGGAAACGAGCGCGAACATTTCACTCCGAAACCCGGCGACCGGCGCCATCATTGCGACGACGTTTCTGTCTCGGGAATCCGGTCAAAGCGGTTACGCCTTTTACGGCGTGCCGAATGGGGAATACCTGATTATGTCGACTCGCGGAGGATTCAATGATGCGAGCAGTATGTCTGCGACGCCGCGCCGCGTTACCGTCAATGGCCGCGATGTTCCCGGTGTTGATCTGACGCTGGCGCCCGACGCCGCCATTGAGGGAACCGTAGCGATTGAGAAAGTCTCTTCGGCGGAAAAATGCGTAAACCCGCGCGAGTCTTATCTGGAAGAAATCGTCGTCAGGGCGAAAAGAGACGACGCCGGCGAGAAGGCTGATCCGCCGTATTCTTTCTATGGCGCCATGAATATCGCAGGGATCAATGACAAAGGCGCATTCGCGGTTCGTAACCTGAGACCCGGCCGCCATCGCATGGACATCCAATTGCCCGGCGAAAACTGGTTTCTCAAATCGATGACTATGACCGGCGCGACCCCGGCGAACGATCCGCGCAACGGCCTCACGCTGAGATCTGGCGACCGCGTGGATGGTTTAACTATTACTCTCGCCACGGGCGCCGCAGGGTTAAAGGGCAAGATTACCCCGGCCGGAGACGCCAAACTGCCATCGCGATTGCGCGCGCATCTGGTTCCTGCCGAAACTGCCGCTAAAGATGACCTGCTTCGCTTTGCCGAGACGCCCGTTGAGAGCGACAGATCTTTCAGTTTCGTGAATCTCGCGCCAGGCAAATATCTGATTACCACGCGTGAAATTCCTGGTAGCGAGGCGCCCGACGATTCCGCTCGCCCGGTCGCCTGGGACGCAGCCGAACGCGCGAAACTTCGTAAGGAAGCGGAAGCGGCTAAAGTCGAGGTCGAGTTGAACGCGTGCCAGCGCGTGTCAAATTTCGAACTAAAGCTCGTAAGACGAGAACAAAGAGCGCCATAGATTCGGTAAGAAACGAGGCGCGATATGATTCTTTCTGGCTCTCACTAAACAACCTGAGGAGAGGAAATCATGCCGCTACTATCTCGACTATCAAGTCTCTGGCGCAACCTGTTCCGCAAGGCCCGGAAGGATCAGGAACTGACGGAAGAGATCGACGCTTATCTTGAAATGCTCATCGAGCAGAAGATCAATGAGGGACTAGATCCGGCGGAAGCGCGCCGCGCGGCCCTGATCGAGCTCGGGGGCAGGGAACAGGTCAAAGAAAAAGTCCGGGAGGCGCGTATGGGGCGCCAGTTGGAAACTGTCTGGCAGGATCTGCGCTACGCGCTGCGAATGTTGCTCAAGCATCCTGTCTTCACGTTGATTGCCGTCTTCACCCTGGCGCTCGGCATCGGCGCGAACACGGCGATTTTCAGCGTTGTGAATGCGGTGTTGCTGAATGCCGTGCCTTACTACGAGCCGCAGCGGCTGCTCTGGGTGACAGAAGCTCAGGAGGGTCGCGACTTCGTCTATGGCGCCTATGTTAGGAGTTACCTTAATTGGCAAGCGCAGTCGCAGGCTTTCGAGCATCTGGTCGCTTTCAACAGAAGCGGTCTCGATTTGACGGGCCGAGGCGAACCGGAGCAACTGGAAAGTCTTTTAGTTACGGCCAATGTGTTTCCGGCGCTCGGCCTGGCGCCTCAGTTGGGGCGGACCTTCACGCCGGAGGAGGATCGGCCCGAAGCCGCGCGTGTGGCGCTACTCGGTCACGCTTTCTGGCAGCGGCGTTTCGGTGGCGACCCAGGTATCATCGGGAACACGTTGACGCTGGGCGGCCAAAGCCGGACGGTCATCGGAATTATGCCGCCCAGATCCCGGAGCCTCATAGGCAAGAGCTTAGAAGCGGTTGACGTCTGGCTGCCGCTTGCGCTCAATGCGCAGGATAGGGACTACTGCTTCAATGTGATTGGGCGGCTCAAGCCCGGCTTCATGCCCGAGCAGGCGCACGCGGAATTGAACCTGATTCAGCGGCGCCTCGTACTGGCCACTCCAGGCATTATAAATACCGAGGTCAGAGCGACACGGCTCAGTGAAAAGCTGGCCGGCAATTTAAGACGCGGGTTGCTGGCGCTGTTCGGCGCGGTGGCGCTTGTGCTCTTGATCGCCTGCGCGAACGTGGCGAACTTGCTACTGGGACGGGCAGCGATGCGACAAAAAGAGATGGCGATTCGCGCCACAATGGGCGCTGGCCGCGTGCGCCTGGTCAGGCAGATGCTGACCGAGAGTCTCTCGCTCTCGCTGCTCGGCGGAGCGGCTGGTTTGCTGCTCGCGATGTGGGGCGTCAAGACGCTGGTCGCGGGTGCCCCTGACGACTTGCATCAAATCAGAGAGAGCAGCGTTGACGGCGCAGTGCTCGGCTTCACCTTCCTTGCGACGCTGCTGACCGGCGTCGCCGTCGGTCTCATTCCCGCGTTGCAATCCTCGCAGATTGATCTCAACGAGGCGCTGAAAGAAGGCGCTCGTCAGGCTGGGTTCAGGCGCCGCTGGCTGGGTCGCGTTTCGCCGGTCTTGATGATCGGCGAGGTGGCCTTGACGCTCGTGCTGATCTCAGGCGCGGGCCTGCTCGTCAATAGCTACCTGCGCGTGCTCGCGGTCGAGCCGGGGTATGACCCGAAGAATTTGCTGACGCTGCGGGTCCGAGCCGACCGGGCGAAATACCCGGTTAGCTCGCCGCAATTGCGGGCTTTCTACCAAGAGGTCCTCACGCGCGTCAAAGCCATCCCTGGCGTCAAGGCGGTCGCCAGCGCATCCGTGGGTATGCCGATGACTGACGCAATGTGTAAGCAGTTGTTGATCATCGAAGGCCGGGCGCCGGCGCCCGCTGAGCAAAGACCCCAGGTTGAATGTAATGAAGTCAGTCCGGACTACTTTCGTGTGCTGGGCATGCAGTTGCGCGCCGGGCGCAGCTTCACCGAACAGGACGTCGATAAAGCGCCGGGAGTCGTGATCATCAACGAAACTCTGGCTCATCGATACTTCAGCGGCGAAGACCCCATCGGCCAACGGATCGAGAGGGGCACAAGCTGGTGCAAGATTGTCGGCGTAGTAGGCGATGTGAAGCGGTTCGGCTTGGAAGCCGAACCGCTGCCGGAAACCTACTATCCGTATGCCCAGATTGAGCATACTCCGCAAGACATCTATTTGGCGGTGCGGACGGCGGGCGATCTGCTGGACTCCGTCGCCGCTGTGCGCCAACAGGTCTCTGCGCTTGAAGCCAAGTCAGAGATCTCCGACGTGATGACGATGGAGCAACGGCTGGCCCCATCAGTTGCGCCGCGGCGCTTTCAGATGCTGTTGTTTAGCGTCTTTGCGGCGGTGGCGTTCCTGCTCGCGGCAGTCGGCGTCTACGGCGTGATTTCGTATTCGGTCAGCCGGCGCACGCACGAGATCGGCATCCGTATGGCCTTTGGCGCCAAGCCTCGTGATGTCCTCAAGCTCGTCATCAGACAAAGCATGACGCTGGTGGTGATTGGAATCGTGATCGGTTTGGCGGCCAGCTTCGCGCTGACTCGCTTGATGACGAGTTTGCTATTCAGTCTCAGCCCGACCGATCCGGCCACGTTTGCGGTCATCACACTGTTGCTTGCGGGCGTGGCGCTGGCGGCTTGTTATCTGCCCGCGCGGCGGGCGGCGAAGGTGGATCCGATGGTAGCGCTCCGGTATGAGTAGGTGAAGTGACAATGTTCGGCGTACCGGCGGCCGTAAGCCGGTACGCCAACAGTATTGGAGGAGAAGAAATCATGCCACTACTGTCACGACTAAGGAGTCTCTGGCGCAACCTGTTCCAGCAGGCGCGGAGAGAACAAGAAATGAACGAAGAGCTTGACGCTTATCTGGAACTGCTCACCGAGCAGAAGCTTAACGAAGGTATCGGCCCTGAAGAAGCGCGACACGCAGCCCTGCTTGAACTCGGCGGCAAACAGCAAGTCAAAGAGCAAGTGCGCGAGGCGCGCCTCGGTCATCAACTGGAAACCGTGTGGCAAGATTTGCGCTACGCGTTGCGGATGTTGCGGCGTAATCCGGGTTTCGTCAGCGTAGCCGTGCTGACGCTGGCGCTGGGCATCGGCGCGAACACGGCGATCTTCACGCTGATCAACATCGTGATGCTCAAGTCGCTGCCGGTCACCCATCCCGAAGAGTTGGTGGGCTTGTATATGAATGCTGGTGAAACCTCGAAGAATCCGTCGAGCTTTAGCCAGACTCTCTGGGAGCGGATCCGGGACCAGCAGGATGTGTTCGCCGGAGTATTTGTCTACGGCTCGACAGGCGCTGATCTCAGCGCAGGCGGCGAAACGCGCCCGGCCGCGGTTGGCCTCGTGAGTGGCGGCTTTTTCTCTACGCTCGGGGTGCGTCCGGTGGTCGGGCGTACGCTTACGGACGCCGACGATTATCGAGGCTGTCCCGCAGTGAGCGTCATCACCCATGCGTTCTGGCAAAGCGAGTACGGCGGCAGCGCGGACGTCGTTGGCAAGTCGGTAGTGATTAACGGGCAGCCATTCCAGATCGTAGGCGTGACCGAGCCGCCGTTCTTCGGCGTGGAGTACGGGTATTACGCGCCGATCTGGGCGCCTCAGTGCGCCGGGACGATCCTTCGTCCAGGAGCCTACAGCGGGGGCGGGTGGGTCATCGGTCGACTGAAACCAGGCGTCACGCTGGAGCAGAGCCGCGCGCGTTTGGCGGCGCTCGCGCCGGGCATCCTCGAGGCAACGGTTCCGACAAATGCGAGCGCGGAGGCCACGGCGCGATACCGAAAACCCACATTCGGCGTCGCGCCGTTCGCAAAAGGGATACCGGGTCTCAGCCGGAACTATGGCGAGGCGCTGTTCCTACTGATGGCCATTGTTGGCGCCGTGTTGCTGATCGCGTGCGCCAATGTAGCGAACCTGCTGCTGGCGCGTGCGACGGCGCGACAACACGAGATTGCCGTGCGGCTGGCGCTGGGCGCGAGCCGGTCCAGACTGATCCGGCAACTGCTTACGGAAAGTGTTCTGCTCTCGCTACTGGGCGCTGCCCTGAGCGTGCTCTTTGCTAGTTGGGGCAGCCGGTTCCTGGTCGGCTTCCTGACGGGACGGAATCGAGTTGTGCCGCTCGACCTGACCCCAGACTTGAATGTGCTCGGTTTCACTCTCGCGGTCGGCGCCCTGACCGGCGTGCTATTTGGGCTGGCACCCGCGTGGCGCGCGGCGCGCGTTGATCCGCACGCCTTGATGAAACCGAGCGGCCGCGGCGTCGCCGAAGGCCATTCGCAGTTCAGCGTCGGGAAGGCGCTGGTCGTCGCGCAGATCGCGTTATCGCTGGTGATGATCGTGGGCGCGGGACTCTTGATTGGCAGTTGGCGGCGGCTGGCCACGCTCGATCCGGGTTTCCGGAGCGACGGCGTACTCCTTGCCGGCGTCCACACTCGCCCGGCGCGAATCCCGGACAAGCGATTGGGCGCGATGTACGGCCACATTCTTGAACGACTGCGCGCGCTTCCCGGCGTCGCTTCCTCCAGCGCAGCTGGCCTCACACCGTTCGGTAACACCAATTCGAGCATCGTGATTGATGTCACGGGATTCACGCCCAGGTCCGACGACGATGCGCGCGTGCGGTTTAACCAGGTGAGCGACGGCTACTTCGCGACCATCGGAACACGCATCCTTGCCGGCCGCGACTTCAACAGCGGCGACGTTTCGACATCGCCACCGGTCGCCATCGTCAGCGAGGAGTTGGCGCGCAAGTTCTTTGGAGGCGCAAGGGCGCTCGGTCAGCGCTTCCGACAGCGATGGGGCAGTGACTTCAGCCCACCCGTCGAGATCATCGGGATCGCCGCGAACATCAAGGAAACATCGGATCCTAGTGAGAGTCTGCCGACAGTCTATTACGCGCTCAGTCAAATAACGGAGCCTTGGCCGTCCATCAACTTCGCGCTGCGCGCCGAAGGATCGCCGGCGTCGCTCATCCCAGGCGTGAAGGCGACGCTCGCCGAGGCCGGCCCGCGCTTTTCCCTGGATCTCCGCACGCTTCAGCAGCAACTTGATGGGACGATAAGGCTCTCTCGAATGCTCGCCACGTTGTCCGGCTTCTTCGGCGCGTTGGCCTTGCTGCTCGCTGCGATTGGTCTCTATGGCCTCATCTCATACAGCGTGGCGCGGCGGCGCAAAGAGATCGGCGTGCGCATTGCGCTCGGCGCCACGCGGACGCGCATCATCCGCATGGCGCTCGTGGAAGTCGGACGAATGGTCGTCGCCGGCGTCGCGCTCGGCCTGGCGATTTCGCTCGCCGTGACGCGGCTCGTCTCGACACTCCTGTATGGTGTAGAGCCAAACGATCCGGCGACATTGACGCTCTCAGCGCTCACGCTGATCGCCGTTGCGCTCGGCGCGGCGCTGATGCCAGCGTGTCGCGCCGCAAGATTGGATCCGATGGTGGCGCTGCGCGATGAGTAGCTGAAATTTTCGACAACGGTTCCGGCTGTGGACTGCTACTAAGCAAGATCGCTAGAACGATGGGAGGACTAAATGTTTCAAGACTTGTCTTACGAGGCGCGTATGCGCCGCGAGCATCACGGCTTTACTTTGGCAGTGGCGCTCACACTGGCTTTGCTCGTGTTGCTCTTCCCGGCTTCCCGGCGCGTAGTGTCGCAAACTGATCAGGTAGATGAATACATTCAAGTCGAAATGAAGAAGCGAAAAATTCCCGGCCTCGCCCTCGTAGTGATCAAAAATGGCGAGGTCGTCATGATGAAGGGCTACGGCTTGGCCAACCTCGATCACGATGTCCCGGTCACCCCGGACACGGCATTTGAGCTGGCTTCCGTGACCAAGCAATTCACTGCGACTGCGATCATGCTGCTGGTGGAGGAAGGCAAGGTAAAGCTGGACGATCCGATCAGGGAGCATCTCCCCAACTCCCCCGGGCAGTGGAAAGAAATTCGAGTCCGCCACCTTTTAACTCACACGGCCGGCCTGCCCAGTAACGAGAACAGTTGGAAATCTTTGTATATAGAAGGGGGCCGGCTGAATTACACCACCGCTCAGTTGTTCGAATCGGCAACGAAAGACCCCATAAGCTTCGAGCCCGGAGAGCGCTATCAATACAGTGACGTAGGTTATTTCCTGCTCGGAATGATCATTGAAAAGGCCAGCGGTCAACGCTACCGGGACTTTTTGACGGAGCGGTTCTTCAAGCCGCTGGGGATGAAATCGTCTTCTGTCGAGGATCAATGGGCGATTCTGAAGGGCCGCGCCGCCGGATACACCTTACGGAATGGTCAACTGGTGAACAACAGGCGCGTCGTTCAAGTGGAGCTTCCGTCTCATTACGGTGTTTACTCCTCAGTCAGAGATTTGGCGAAATGGGAGATTGCGCTTGCCTCGGGAAAAGTGGTGAAAGAATCGAGCCTCACCGCCATGTGGACACCCGCGAAGCTTAATAGCGGTAGTTCTACACAATATGGCTTCGGTTGGGGGTTAATTTCAAGAGGAGGCAATCGGATGATTCAACATATTGGAATCACAGGAACGGAGTATACCCGTTACCCGGACCACAAATTGACGGTGATTGTGCTGACCAATCTAGGCGGCTCAAAAGCGCAAGGAGTGAATTCGTGGGGCTTAGTGGAGGGGGGCATTGCAAGGAGTTTTATACCCGAATTGCTACCCAAGTAACGCCTCACGGCGGTGGCTGAAATTTGTTTCGACACAAAGCACATCATACAAGGCCGGGTTCTTGCAGAGGAGAGCGGCTACAAACCAGAGCAACGCCCTGACCTCTACCGCCCTGCTTGCGCTGCTGCCGGCCTCGGTCGGGTTGTACGGTGTGATATCCTACGACGTTGCGCGCAGCACACACGAGATCGGCATTCGGATGGCGCTTGGCGCGCAAAGAAGAGATGTCGTAGGTCTGGTTCTGCGCGAAACCATGCTGATGGTGTTTATCGGTGTCATCATCGGGCTCAGCGTGGCGCTGGGCGCCACACGCTTGATCCTTTGATCCTTTGATCCTTTGTGTTGAGATACGGCTCGTATTTTCACACATTGGTTCGAAAACCGATCTAAGGAGGCACGACAATGAAACTCAGACTCGTTTGGTTGCTCCCACTGGTCGCGCTGAGCCTCAACGCTTGTCGCGCATCGTCGAATGCGGCGCCCATTGCGGCGCAAAGCCAATCTAGCGTCGCCGAGAGGATTCAGCGCGTTGAGAACGGGCTGCTGCCAGCCGTCATGATCAAAGGCCAGACCACGGCGATGAAACTCGCCGAGCGCATGGCCCATTACAAAGTTCCCGGCCTAAGCGTGGCCGTCATCAACGAAGGCAAGATCGAATGGGCGCGCGGTTACGGGGTCGTCGAAAAAGACGGAGGTAAGTCAGTCACCGCCGACACGCTATTCCTGGCCGGCTCGATCAGCAAGCCCGTGGCCGCGCTGGCGGCGCTGCGACTGGTCGAGCAGGGTAAGCTTGACCTCGATGAGGACGTGAACCTGAAGTTGAAGACCTGGAAAGTGCCGGAGAACGAATTCACCAAGGAGAAGAAGGTCACGCTGCGCGGGCTGCTCAGCCATAGCGCTGGGCTGACGGTGCATGGGTTCCCTGGATACGCGGTGGACGCGCCGATGCCGACGCTGGTTCAGATTTTGAATGGCGAGAAGCCGGCTAACACCTCGGCGATAAGAGTTGACATCGCGCCGGGCAGCCGGTGGCGGTACTCGGGAGGCGGATACACTGTGATGCAACTGTTGTTGATGGACGTGACGGGAAAGTCGTTCCCCGAACTGACGCGCGAGCTGGTCCTGGCGCCCGTTGGGATGCGGCAGAGCACTTATGAAAACCCATTGCCGAAGTCGCACGAAGCTTCGGCAGCCACCGCACATAGTTGGAACGGGAACAAGGTCAAAGGCCGCTGGCACATCTATCCAGAAATGGCTGCCGCGGGGCTGTGGAC
>Ga0126376_10001772_pt1 | contig 11871 bp, 13 predicted proteins | sample PanSoiMetPlot_15_FD_92760 | JGI IMG/M metagenome (GOLD analysis project Ga0126376, IMG submission 92760) | Tropical forest soil microbial communities from Panama - MetaG Plot_15 | ecosystem: Environmental > Terrestrial > Soil > Tropical forest > Bulk soil | place: Panama | collected 2016-02-17
GAGCCCGCGCCTCAACGCCGACAACGCCGCCATGATCGCCCGGGCGGGGTGGTGGCGCCTCGCCCGCGGCGAGCGCAGCGACTGGATGCTCGACGCCCGGGCGAACCTCCCGCTGCCCGGTCTCGAGCCGTTCACCCCCCTGCACCCCGCACCGCGCACTCCATGACCGTATACCCGCTGGTCCTGCACATCGGCAGTCTCTCGGTCACCGGTTTCGGCCTGATGATGATGCTGGCCTTCATCATGTCGGGATGGGCCATTCAACTCGAGCTGCGGCGGCGCGGGCTCGACGAGGAATACGCCGCCGACATCGTCATCGCGGCGGTGCTGGGCGGACTCCTGGGTGCGAAGCTCTGGTATTGGATCCTGACCGGCGGGTCGCTGTTCAGCCGCGGCGGGTTCGTGTGGTACGGCGGGTTTCTCGGCGGCGTGGCGGGCGTCATCTTCAACAGCTGGCGCCGCAAAGTGCCGATCGCGTTCACCGCCGATCTCGTCGCCCCCGCGCTCACGCTCGGCTACGCCATCGGCCGCGTCGGCTGCTTCGTGGTCGGAGACGACTACGGCCGGCCCAGCTCGTTACCATGGGCGGTGAAATTCCCCGAGGGTCTGCCGGCGACCACCGTCAACAATCTGCAGGCGTTCCACGTCGCCTTCCCCGCCGGCACAAACCCGGCTGATCTCGTCGCCGTGCATCCGACGCAGATCTACGAGACGGCGCTGATGCTGCTCGCGACCGCCTGGTTGTGGAAGCGCCGCGATCACAGCCACGCCACAGGGTGGCTGTTCGCCTGCTATCTCGTTATCGCTGGCGTGGAACGGTTCGCGATTGAATTCCTGCGCGCCAAAGACGATCGCTTCTTGAACGGCTTCACGATCGCGCAGGCGACGAGTGTTGGATTGGTGCTGGTGGGGGTGTATCTGCTTGCGAAGCTGAAGACGCCGTCAGCTGTCAGCTCTCAGCCGTCAGCGTTGGTCAAGAAGGCGCTGCCTCAAGCTGAAGGCTGATGGCTGACAGCTGATGGCTTGAAGCGCATGACCAGCGCAGCCGCAATCGCCAGCGCCACCAGCAACCCCTGCAGCGCCAGCGACTGCAGCGTCGGGTAGACACCGAGGAACGGCACGCGCAGCCATTCGAGCGCCGGCACCACCGTCGTCCCGATGACTCTCCCTTCCTGCAACTCGGCGATTCCCTTCCCCGCGAACACGAAAGCCATGTAGTAGAGCAGCGCCCCCGTAACGGCGAAGAACAGCTTCATCGGGATGCGCATCCCGAGTCGCATGATCCCGACGTACAGCGCCACCAGCGCCACGGCGCCAAGAACCACGCCGAGCACCACGGGGCCGGCGTCCCCGCTTCCTCCCGAGACGAGCAGTGCTTTGTAGAAGAGGATGGTCTCCACTCCTTCGCGATACACCGCCAGAAATGCGACCGATGCGAGCGCCAACGCGCTTCCGGAGGAGAGCGCCGCGTGGACGCGCTGCTTCAGGAACGCCGTCCACCTGTCGGCTTCCACTTTGGAGAGCAGCCAGTAGCTGACGAAAAACAGTACCACCACCGCCACGAGCATCGTGATGCCTTCGAGGGCGTCGCGCTGTCCTGGAGTGGTCTCGATCAGCAGCTCGAACAGAATCGCCGTGACGACGCTCGCTGCCACGCCGGCCCAGGCGCCCCAGGCGACCTCGCCACGCCGCTCCGCGGCGCCCGCCTTTGTGAGGAAAGTCATCAGAGCGGCAATGATGAGGATCGCCTCGAACCCTTCGCGCACGAGCAGAAGAAACGACTGTACGAAGAGGTTGGCCGTCGAGCTCTTGTCCGTCACCGCCCGCTCGGCGTTCTCGAGATCGCCAAGCAGCTGGCGGTGCACGGCGGTGACGTCCCCCGAGGCGGCGCGCTCGCGCAGCTCGCGGAATTCGTTTTCGATCCGGCTCGCAAGCGCCGGTTGTCTCGCCTGCACCGCGCTCTCCACGCCCTCGAACGTCATGTAGGCGTCGAACGCCACGTCCCCCGATCGCGTCGTGACGGCTGAATCGAGCTGCCGGCGCACCGCCGCGAAAACCGCCGCTTCGCGCGACCCGCCGTACTGCAGCGTCTGCACGTACGCGGCCACCGCCCAGCGATCACTGTCGGCCAGTGTCCGCTCGAACGCCGGCATCGCCGTCCTGGCCACGCCGAGCAGCAGCTGGCGATAGAGATCGACGCGCGACTTGGCGCCCATCACGGCGGCGTCGGTCAGATTGGCCGGCGGCGGCACGATTCCCCTGGCGGCCGGTCCGTCGCCGCGTCCCGACGCCCCGTGGCAGCTGGCGCAGGCGCTCTGGAACACCGCCGCACCTCGTGCCAACGCCGCGCCTTCGCCCTGCGGCGCTACCGGCTCGATCTCGGCCCCCAGGTCCTGTGCGAGGCGTTGCGCCAGGGCCTGCGCGACCGGAGTGATCTGCGCTGGTGCGGCGGTACGATCGAACAGCGCCCGGATTACCTGTAGGGCGCTGTCGCTATGACCGCGGGCGGCGGCGGGGAGACCGGGAAGCGCGGCACGCGCCTGGTCGATGAACAGCCGGCCTTCCTTCACCTCTTCGCTGTCGGTGACGACTCCCCCGGCCGGCGGGACGCCGAGGGCGTACTCCTTGACGGCGAGTGCGGCGGCAGCGGCCACACGCCGGGCCACGGCGACCGAATCACCTGTCTGCGCGTGGAGCGGAGCGATGAAGCCGATGACGAAAATGAAGCTGCGGAAGACGTTACGGTAGATGAGAATCGTTCTCAAAAAGGGTGCCCCGAAGTATAACCTCCTTAGCCCTCGAGCAAGGCGATGGCAATCGCCGCTTCGTGGGTGTGCGACAACGAGACCATCACCTGGCGCACGCCGAGCTGCTCCGCCACCTGGTGAGCGAGCCCCGTCAGCACCACTTCCGGTCGGCCGTTCTCGTCGCGCACCACCTCGATCTCACGCCATCCCACCCCGCGCGCTGCCGGTGAGCTTTGTAGCGCCTTGTAGACCGCTTCCTTCGTGGCCAACCGGACGGCGACGCTTTCGGAAGGATCGAGCTTGGAAAGACAGTAGCGCGCTTCGCCGGGTGTGAGCAGCCGCTCGAACACATGCGTCCCCTTCTCGGCGAGCATGTGACGCACGCGCGGCACTTCCACGAGGTCGATCCCGACGCCGATCGTGCTCATCGAGTCACGAAGAGCCGCCGCCGCATCACCCGGCCGTCGAGCTGCAGCACCACGACGTAGGCGCCGTTGGGGACGCGGTGCGAGCCGGCGGTCAGGTCCCACGCGTACTCGGTCGACCCCGGGGTCAGGGCGGCCGAGACGAGCCGGTCCCCGCCGAAAGTATAGACCCCGATCAGCGGCGCGCCCGTTCCCGCGGGCCATGAGAAGACGACCTGAGATCCGTGCACCGGGTTCTCCGAAACCTCGAGCGCCGCCACCGGCGGGAGCGCCGCAAACGCGGCGGTCGAATCGCTCGCGAAGCCGACTGCGTCCAGCCACCACGTGAACGCGGCGGAGACGAACCGGACCCGGGCGCCGCGCGACCCGCCGAACGCCGGGAGATCCACGCGCACGGGATACCAGGCTGGTCCGTCGCCCAGCACGAGAGCGACGGTCGACCACGTGGTACCGCTGTCGCCCGAAACCTGCACCAGCCCGTGCTGCTCGGGAGTAAACGTCGATCCGCGGTGTTTGGTCCAGAACTGCAGCCATATGCGCGTGCGGCCGGAGAGATTCACGACCGGCGAGGTGAGCGTGTCGTCCGTCGCGGTCGCCCAGGCGTAGGTGCCGGTGAGCGCTTCGCCGCTGCGCGTCCACCCCGTCCAGCCGAGGTCCGCATCTTCGGCGCCGGCGATCGAAATTAACTCTCCTTCGAGACCCGCTCCCTCCACGCGAATGGCGCGCGCCTGATCGATGGTCACATCCGAGCGCCACCACGTCCGTACGGTGCCGCGGGCCAGCGAATCGGTCTGCAACGAGCGCTGCAGAATCCCGCCGCTCGGGCCGCGCACGCTGAGCGAAAAGGGGAGCGGTCCCGCCGAAGGCAGATTCACCCACACTTCGGGCCAGATCGATTCGACGCGCGGCGTGGTCGGCAGCGCTCCCGTGGGCCCCTGCGCCAAGCCGGGACCGCCGGCGGCATCGATCGCGGCGAGCGCGAAAGGGAGATTGTCGTAAAACACGCGATCGATGAGCGCGGAGTCGTCGGGAAAGACGAAGCCGTAATAGAAATTCGAGTCCGGAGTACAGCAGCCGCTCGTCAGCTCGGTCGTGAAGGCGATCGTCTGGTGCGCCCGGTAGGCCCAGTCGGTGTACTCGCCGTTCGTGGGATACAGATTCCACCCCGGTCCGGGATGGTAGTACGAATGGAAGGTGTCCGGGACGCTGTCGCGCACCGCCGGCAGCAGATCGGACCCGCCGAGCGCCCGGTAGATCGGCAGATCGGGAGCCAGCGCGCCGTCTCGAAAACCGTAGGGGAAGAGCACCAACCCGCTGTACGTGTGATACGACACCGCCACGACGGGCGGGTGCGCCGCGTGAAACGCGATGATCGCCTGGGTCTCCGGCTCCGAGGCAGGCGCGGAGCCGCGAAACACTTCGCTCCCGGTGGCGCCACTCGAGCCGGCGTTGTCGTAGCCCCAGAACTCGGGGTAATTGCGGTTCAGGTCGACACCGAACGAACCGTCGCCGTTGTCGCGGCGGTTCTTCCTCCAGAAACGGTCGGTGGTGAAGGTGTACTGGTAGCCGTCGGGATTCTCGACCGGGATCACCCACACATCGCGGGTGGCGAGCATCGCGGGCGGCGCCGAATCCGCGAGCCAGCGGATCAGCCGCATGGCCATTTCCGTCGACACCCACTCACGCGCGTGATGCGTTCCCATGAACAGGACGTTGGACCGGTTCGGCGCGTCCGCGGCGGCGCCGATCTTCACCGCCAGAATGGGCCGCCCCTCGACCGACGCGCCGACCGAATCCACGTGGATCATGGTGTCCGCCGCCGCCCAGGTGGCGAGGGTGGCCCGAATCCCGGTGATCGGCTTGTCGAAGGAGCGATAGACGGAGAAACTGTCGCCGGCGGCCCCCAGCGGCGCTCCCGGGACCGGGGCCACGACGAGACCCGCACCGGCAAGGAGGCGCTCGGTTGCGGGAGAGGCGACGACGATCGCCTCGAGTCCCGCGGGGGTGCGGCGCGCTCCGGCGACCTCGAAGCCGAGCCGGGCGAGCGAGTCGAGACCCCGGGGTCCGGACACACGCACCACGACAGGGCGCAGCTGCGCCGACAGCGGCAGCCCCGCGAGCAAGAGACCGGCTAGAAGTCCAGCAGCTCTGCGAGCCATTGCGGTGCGGGGAGGTATCCGCCGAGCACGAGACCGAGCCAGATGGCGATGGCGGCGAGCGGCGTCCAGATGACGAATACCGGCACCAGCGACGGTCGCCACGACTTCACGGCGTCCACCTCTCCCGTCCAGCGCGCTCGCTCCTGCTCGACCTGGCCTTCGAGGATCAGCCACGCCGCCTCGAGGCGGCGGGCCGCGGCCTCCTGCGCCGTGCGCCACACGCCCTGGGTGGTGGTATCCCCGGGCCAGCTCCGCGCCAGTGTTTCGGTCGCGCTCGACACCTGGTTCAGCGCCTCATCGAGCGTGTCGCCACCCGATGCCAGCCGGGCCGCGATCGCGCGCCGCTCGACGGGAGAGACGGCCAGCCGGCGTTGCCGGCGCCGCGGCATCCGCACCCGCTTCGCCTCGGTCTCCAGCATCCGGTCGAGTACCGCCGCGATCCGGTCGGCAGCTTTGCGCACCGCGTCTTCCCAGGCCTGCGTCCACGCATCGCGATCCAGAGCCGTGAGCGCGCGTGCCCCACCCTTCGCTCCGTTGGATGCCTCGCGACGCGCCTTTCCGGCGCCCTCCATCACGCTGGTGGCCAGCGACTCGCGCACGTCATCCAGGGGCACCCACAGCTCGGTGACGCGCCGCGGCACGATGAGTCGCCCGAGGCAGGGCCCGAGCTCCGGAACTACGAGCGTCACTGCGCGAGCCGCGCCGGCCTGCCGGTGCGGCGGCGGTACGCGCGCATGAAATAGGGAAGCGATTCCGAGCGGAACTGCCCGCGCTCGATGCCCGTAGCCGCGATGGCGCGCTCGATCGCCCGAGGCGGGCCCTCGACTTCCAGCAGGGTGTCCATTCGTGGATACCGTTCCAGGCGCAGGATGGCGTGTCCCAAACGATACACCTCGACGCGCCGGTCGATCGCCATCGTGACACGGTAGCCGAGCCGCGAGAGCACGCTGTGGAGCGTCCCGGGATCCGGGATCTCGAGTTCCAGCTCGAGGCGGTGGCGGTAGCGGCCCCGCGCGCGGGCGCTCGCCGCTCCCTTCCATGTCAGGACGGCGTGCGGGCGCCCACGCCCGGCCGGGCGGTAGGTCCGCAAGCGCAGGACCTCATCCACGCGCGTGAGCACGCGATCGCGGTCGTAACGGCGATCGGCCATGGCGCCGCGGAATTCGACCCTCGCCCCGGCGCGCCGTAACCGGCGGCGCAGCTCGGCGACGTTGATGATACGCGCTTTGACTTCCAGCTCACGCGTGGGGCGCGTCACGACAAGAGCGCCTCGAGCACGCGGACGGTGTCGGACAGATCGGAGAACACGTGCGTTGCCCCAGCAGCGGTGAGCGCCGCAACGTCGAAGCCTCCCGTCGCCACCGCCACGGTGCGCGCTCCAATCGGGCGACCGCAGACCACGTCATCGGGGGTGTCGCCGATGATCACGACGTCCGGCCCGGCGATCGCAACCCCGAGCCGCTCGGCCGCCCGGCGCTGGGCGATGGCGGGTAGCTCGGGACGGTGCGCCGCATCCGAGCCATAGGCCCCCACGCGAAACCGCGACGGGTCAATCCCCCCCGAGCGCAGCTTCAGCGCGGCACCGCGCTCCACGTTCCCGGTGAGCAGGCCGACCAGGGCGCGGCCGTCCGCTTCTACCGGCTCCAGGGCGTCGAGCAGGGCGCGCACCCCGACCATCAGCCGCGTGGCCTGGGTCGGCTTCGCCAGCTCATCGGCGAGATGACCGACGTAGTGATCGCACACCGTCCGGACCCGCTCGTCGTTGGTCGCCTCCGGATGACCGGCGAGCGACAACAGCTCGCGCACGATCTGCGGGTCGGTCTTGCCGTCGAAGCGGTGGTCGGTGATCGGTCCCGCGGTGCCCGCGATGTCGACCAGGGCGCGCTCGATCGCGCGCCGCCCGGCGCCGTCGGTGAGGAGGATCGTGCCGTCGATATCGAACAGAATCAGACGCATCAGCGCTCCACCCGCCGCACCACGACGAGCTGCTCGCGCAGCGTCTTGAGCCGGGCCTGGTCCGCAAACAGGTCCTCGCTCACCACGCCGCCGCGCGACAGGGTCGAGTGCACGATGCGGCCGGATCCGGCCCACAAGGCGACGTGTGAGATCCGCTCGCGTTCCGCGAAGAACAGCAGGTCCCCGACGGCGTACCCCGCTCCCGATCCGGACAGCGCGACCGGTTCCCCGGACGCGGCCTGCTGATCGCTGTCGCGCGGCAGCGCGAGCCCTCGCGCCGCGTACACCGCTTGCACCAGCCCCGAGCAATCCACACCCCACTCGGTGCGGCCACCCCACAGATAGGGCGCGCCTCCGAACCAGCGCAGCGCGAGCTGCGGGATCGCCATGAGCCGAGCCTCCGCGTGCAGCTCCGATTCGGAGCGCACGACCCCTGCCACGACGCGCGCCAGACGGCCGTCGGCGGTCTCGACGCCGCTCCCTTCGCGCAACGGGGCGAGCCGCGCGCCGATCGGCAGCCGCACGCGCTCCCCCTGATACTCGAGCTCGCAGCCGAGCGAGCGGATCGTCGCCTGGCGCAGCCAGCCTTCGAACCAGTCGGTCAGGCCGACGCGCACGTATCCAGAGTGGATCCACGCCACGTAGCCGTCGCCGCCACGGACGCGCAGCCAGTCGTCCTTGCGCTCCAGCAACGTCAACGGCTCGCCCTGCACCGCCTCGTTGACGCGCGGAGCGCGCACCGCCGGCCGCTCGAGCAGCGGCGCGAGCGCCGCGGTCACCACGGCGACGTCGCCGCTGTCGACAGTGGCGTTGGGGAGCAGGGTGACCGCGACTTCCAGCCCGGCGGCACTCCCGATGCGGCGGACCTCGGCCTGGGCCTCGCGGCTGGTGGTCGATCCTTCGATGCGCCCTTCCTGGAGCGCGACGTCGAACACGCCGATACGGCGATCGGGCACCCATTTGCGCTGCAGCTCGCCGAGGGCGCGGATCAGCTGTTCGGTCATGGGCTGCTCCCGAGGCCTGGTGTGACGGCGTTGCCGGCGGCGAGCCGGACGGCGCGCTCGAGCGCCTCGGGCACTGCAGCGGCGGCCAGGGCCTCGGCCTGCAACGGCGACGACGGCGCCAGCGCGGCGGTGCTCGCGGCGAATATCACGTCGCCGTCGAACAGCGTCCCGAACGGCGTGATGCGGCGCGCCAGGGCGTCGCTCGCGGCGCGCGCCAGCGATTGCAACGCCACCTTGTCGAGCGTGAGATTCGTGACCACGACGGCGAGCGTCGTGTTGTTGGGGGACGCCGGGCCCGCGCCGAACGGCGCCCCGCCCCGGCCGAGATAGTCCAGGCAGTCGAGGAACTCCGCACCATCGCCGCGCGCGCCGGCGAGAATGCGCCCGCTCGCGTCGCGCACGTCGCCGACGGCGTTGACCACCACCAGTGCACCCACGACCGCGTCGCCGGCACTGGCGGCCCAGCTGCCGACGCCGCCCTTCATCGCGCGCGCGATCCCCGCCGCTTTGCCTACCGTCGCCCCTGCTCCGGCGCCGATCGATCCTTCGGGGATCGCCGTGCCGGCCGCGTCGCAGGCGTGCGCCGCGTCGGCGGGGCCGGGCCACCGCGGAACGTCGCCGGTATTGCCGAGATCGAAGATGACGGCGGCGGGGACGATGGGCACCACGAAATCGGCGCGCACCGGGAAGCCGCGTTTGCGCGCCAGCAACCACTGCATCACGCCGTCGGCCGCGCCGAGACCGAACGCCGAGCCGCCGGTGAGGAGGATGGCGTCCACGTGGCCGACGATGTGGCGGGGATCGGTGGCGTCGATCTCGCGTGTGCCGGTGGCACGGCCGCGCAGCGCCGCCGCCGCCCGCATCCCACCGGGGGGCGCGAGCACGACGGTGCACCCGGTGGCACCGCTGTGGTGAGTCCAGTGTCCGACGCGAATTCCGGGAACGGCCGCGAGGTTTGGAGTGGCTGCACCGGAGGTCACGCGGCGAAGATAGTCGCGCTTGCTGGGGTTGTGCAGGTCAAATAGCTTCGGTGCACATGCCGACCAGCACGCCCGCCGCGCCGACGTCCATCCTCGTCGTCGATGATGAGCTGGGAATCCGCCAGGCGCTCGATCGTTATCTCAAGCGGCTGGGATATCGCGTTTCGCAGGCGGAAAATGGGGCGGCGGCGCTGCAACAGATCCAGCAGGACCCACCGCAGGCGATGTTGTGCGACATCCGCATGCCGCTGATGACCGGCGTCGAGCTGGTGCCCAAGGCGCTCGCCGCCGAAGCCGACCTCGCGATCATCATGCTGACGGCGATCGACGATCCCAAGACCGCCATCGAGTGCCTGCGTCTCGGCGCGTACGACTATCTGATCAAGCCGCTCGATCTGGAAGAGCTGGACGTGTCGCTGCGCAGCGCGCTGCGGCGACGGCAGCTGGAAATCGACCGGCGCGAGCTGGAAGGGTGGCTGGCGCGGGAAGTGGCGGAGCGGACACAGGCACTGGAAGAACGGACCAACGCGATCGCGGAGATCGCTCTGCAAGCCCTGGCCGCCGCTCCGGATTGGCCCGGCGCCGCCTCGGCCACCGAGCGGCTCGCCAAGGAGCTCGGCACGCCGCTCGAAGAGCTGACCCGGGACATCGACCAGCGCCGCAGCTAGGCGCGCGACGCCGCCTTGGCCTTTTCCTCACACGCCTTGCAGCGTGTCACTCCCCGGAAGGTGCAGATCAGACAGATGAACGTCCCGCAGTCGGAGCAGGGATAGCCTTCCGACGCCCGCTCCTCGTTGCCGCAGGAGCGGCACGTCATTCCGTCGTGCTCTTTCAGATCCGGTTTGTCCATACCGCCTCACAGGTCCAGAGCGTACGCCCTAATCTTATTGATCAGCGTCGCCCGCGATATCCCGAGATCCCGGGCGGCGCGGGTCCGATTGCCGCCGTGATGCCGTAACGTCCGCTCGATCTGGTCGCGTTCCACGTCGTCCAGGGTGCGCGGCCGGTACGGCAGCTCCTGAGAGGTGACACGCCGCCAACGATGCGCCTCGGCTGCGCGCGCCACCGCCAGCGCCAGGTGCTCCGGATCGAGCGGACGCACCACGAACTGCTCGGCACCCTCCCGCAGCGCGCGCACTCCAGCCGCCATCCCGCCGCGGCCCACGACCACCACCACTCCCGCACCCGATGCCACGAGTCGCGCCACGACAGTAACGGGACCCGACACCTCCTCGTCCCAGATCACCACGTCGGGCTGCGTCCCTTCGCACGTCGCGAGCCCTCCCGCGCCGTCCCGCTCGCGTACCAGCTCCGTACATTCGGCCATGCCCGCCACCGTGCGGGCCAGCGACTCGTCGCCGGTGACGACCAGGACGCGCTCGGTCATGAAACCGGCCGTGTGAGATTGCGCGGCAGATCGTGCGGATCGACGAGCACGCGCAGGGCGCCGGGGAGGGCCCGGGCTTCGAGCGGGGTGGTCCCGATCAGCTCGCCGTCGAGCTGCGCCGGCATGGCGCCCGAGTCCATCGTGACCCCGATCGTGCGCCCTCGGCCGCGCCACACTTGGCGCCGGGATCCGCCGAACAGCAGCTCGAGCACGGCGGTGATGCTCTGCCACGCGCCCGTTGCCCGCAGGACGGCGACATCGAGCACGCCGTCGTCAGGGCGGATGTCGGCATGGACGCGCAACATCGGCGGCATGAGGTCGGCGCAGTTGCACACGAGCACCATGGCGGCGTCGAGCACCGTTTCCGTGCCGTCGACCGTCACGCGAACCGGCGCGCTCGCGACATCGGGCAGCGACGTCAGCGCCGCCCGCACGTACGCGGCGCGCCGCCAGCGGTGCTTGCTCGCTGTGTCGGTGCGCTGCATCAGCGTTGCGTCGAAACCCGCACCGCAGCACACCGCGAAGTAGTGCACGCCGTCGGCGCGCTGCACCGTCCCCAGGTCGATCGCGATCGGCCGGTGTTTGAGAATCGCCTGCGCCGCGGCCACGGGCTGGCGCGGCAGCCGCAGGTTCCCCGCCAGCACGTTCCCCGTACCGCCGGGGAGCAGCCCGAGCGGGATGCCGGTCCCCGCGATCGCTCCCGCGATCTGCATCGCCGTCCCGTCGCCGCCGTATGAGAGGACGGCGTCGAACCCTTCATCGCGGCCGCGCTCGGCGAGGCGACGCGCGTCACCCGCGCCGGTCGTGACGGCGAGCTCTACCGACCAGCCACCGCCGTGCAGCACGTCGCGCACGGCGCTGATCGCGCGCACATCGGTGCGCGCCGCCACCGGGTTGGTGATCAACAGGGCGCGGGTCATGTCAGTAGCGCCGCTCCCAGAACAGATCGGCGCCCACCTGCCGCTGCAGGGTGTTGACCGACTGGGTGCACTGCCCGACCGTCTCGACGCTCGCCTCGGTACGCCATTCGGGACTGAAGCGGAATTGCAGGCTGGCGCCGACGGCCGTCCCCACCGTGTTGGGGCACACTCGCGCGCGCACGATGAAGAACGTGCGGGCGCCGATCTGCTTGCCGACGGCGAACGTCGCCCCCTGGAACGGGTTGTCGGGATCGCCCGGACGAATCATCACGTAGTCGAGCGGGATCCCCAGA
>Ga0126376_10001773_pt1 | contig 11871 bp, 10 predicted proteins | sample PanSoiMetPlot_15_FD_92760 | JGI IMG/M metagenome (GOLD analysis project Ga0126376, IMG submission 92760) | Tropical forest soil microbial communities from Panama - MetaG Plot_15 | ecosystem: Environmental > Terrestrial > Soil > Tropical forest > Bulk soil | place: Panama | collected 2016-02-17
ACTCCTATGCTGATTTGGTGGGCCGTTCTGTACTACGCGGACTAGTTTGCTTCAGTTGTCTTTTTGCGGAAACGTCAAATAGAGCGAGGGGAGGATCGCTCGATAGAGTTAGTCCGAAGTCATCCACGTGCTGGAGAGGAGAGCCACATCAAAACCATTCGGCCGCGAATCAACGCGAATCCAAAAAATACGGACGAAAAGCAATGGAAATTGAGTGCTGAGGTGAAGGCAGAGTCACTCAAGGCCGGCGTGAATCTTTGGGAGCAGAAAGAACCATAACGCGGCGTCCAAATAATCGCGCGTCCAACGAATAAGCTCCCGGCCCGAGAAGCCCCAGGGCCGTCGCATTGGTGGCGATGAAGAGGAGAATGAGGTTATCCCATTGAAACTGAATCAGGAGAATGGTTGTTGCCGCTGAGCCTATAAGAAATGACACAATAGGAGTCAAAAATCCAATGACCGTCAATGCCGATAGAGCCAGGAGCGGAAGAAGTACAACATAGGGTGAAGCCAAGCCAGCCCCCTGGATCAGGCTGATGGAGAACGTGGCTGCCACGGAGAAACGTAAAAGCAATAAAGCAATTCCTGGGGCGCCCTGCGGGAACATCGAAAACAAACGCTGCATGGATTCAGCGTAGTTGCTTTCGGTAATGCCGGATACCCGACTTGGAGCTATGCTTCTATAGCTCTTTTGGGTGACGGCAAAACCTTACCACAGAGGTCACTGAGGAAACTGAGAGAACACAGAGAAGAACGTCAAAGATAAAGCAAAAAATCTTCTTGGCCGCGAATCAACGCGAACATGCGCGAATTTTTAGAGAAGGAAAGACAGGCAAATTGGACAAATCAATGAGTGCACATAGGGCTCAATGGAAATTGACGACATGGTGGCGCTCGCGAGCTTGTTTTATCAGCGTCCTGTGCTTATTCATGGGCGTGACTGGATCCGCGCTGGATACCAATTCAGAGCGAATCATCGAGCGCGCGCCGAGCCGGGAACGTAGTCTCGCAGAATTGCAACACAAAAGCTGGATCGCTGAAGACGGTGTGCCGGGAAGTGTTTTTGCGCTTGCCCAGACCACGGATGGTTATCTTTGGCTTGGCACCTCCAACGGTTTGTACCGATACGACGGCGAGCGCTTCGAACGATATGAGCCTCCAGCGGGGCAAAGGCTTCCTTCGCATATCGTGGAGTCTCTGCTGGCGCTGCCGGATGGCGGGCTGTGGATCGGTTTTCGCGACGGCGGCGCGGCCTTGCTTAAGGATGGAAAACTCACAGTCTATAGCGAGGCGGAGGGCTTGCCGTTTACAGTACTGCGCTCGTTTGCGCGGACTCGGGACGGAAAAATCTGGGCAGCAACCGGCCGCGGACTATTTCGACTCGAAGGTAACCACTGGAACCGCGTTGGAAAGGATATTTTTCCCTGGACGCGTGCTCAGACGCTATTTGTCGATCGGCAGGGTACGCTTTGGGCGGCCACAGAAGACCGGATTGTCTTCTTGCCTGAAGGGGGAAATCAATTCCAAACAACAGGAGAGCACGTTGTCAGCAAAATTTTCGAGGTCAACCGTATCGTTCAGGCCCCTGATGGAACAATCTGGATTGGAGAAACGTCCTATTCAGTCCGTCCAATCAAAATGCAAGAGGAAAATTCCAAGGCTGATGTGGACGAAATCATCGTAGGTTCGTATGGCTTGCTGTTCGATAGCGTGGGAAGCTTGTGGATAGCCAGCATCGGAGGCGGGGTTGGCCGCATCCGTTTTCCGGAAAAATTGCGCGGGCGCGGAGCACAGAAGTTTCGCGATGTGGCGGAAATTGCCTCGCAGAAGGAAGGGCTTTCGTCAGAATATGCAATTTCAGTGCTGGAAGACCGCGAAGGGAACATATGGGTTGGAACGCAAACTGGATTGGATCGCTTCCAGGAAACTGACGTGGTACCGGTGCCTATTCCTGCCGGATCAAATGACATGGTCCTGATTCCCGGTGACCATGGAGACCTGTGGACCGCTTCGCTGAACCGGGGATTGATGAATATAGAGGGCCGATCAGTGACGGTCCATCCCCAAAAAGAAACTGACTGGGCCACAACCTGCGGCTACCGCGATGCGGACGGCAGCCTTTGGCTTGGTGGTCCCACGGGCATCCGGCATTATGTGGAAGGACGTTACATAAAGGTGGCGCTTCCCCAGGATGCTCAGGGAACCTGGGCCTTCGCCATCGCCCCGGGCGGGCCGGGAGTTTTTTGGACCACGATATCGGGTGGCGGATTGCTTCGCTATGCGAAAGGAATCTGGACGAAGTTCGGCGCCGACCAGGGCCTGCCGAAAGATTTGCCCACCAACAACTATACCGATGCTGCAGGCCAGGTGTGGTTTGGGTACGCGCGCAACCGGCTTGCTCTTTTTGATGGAAATAAGTTTCGCATGTTCTCAGCCAATGATGGCATCGCCACTGGCGACGTGATGACAATTTATGGACACGGACCGCACCTTTGGATTGGAGGGGAGTTCGGGCTTGAGTTGTACAGAGATGGACGATTTGTGACCATCAACAGCGCCGATCCGACGCATTTCAGGGGCATCACAGGAATTGTCGAGACCGAGAACGGAGACTTGTGGCTCAATGCGGTGAACGGAATTGTGTACGTGGCAGCAAGTGAAGTCCGGCACGCGCTGGAAAGTCCTGATTATCGTATGGTTTTTCGGGAGTTCAATTACCTTGATGGCCTTCCTGGGAACAGCGCAGCTTTGCGAGCACGACCGACAGCAGTGCAGGCGTCAGACGGAAAACTGTGGTTCTCGCTGGCGAACGGCATAGTGTGGATTGACCCGAGTCACCTGCGAAAGAATCTATTAATCGCGCCAGTGCAGGTTTCATCTGTGAGCGCGAATGGCAAACAATACGGAAACCCAACAAACGTGGAGTTGCCAATCCGCACGACCAGCCTGGAAATCAGCTATGCCGCTTTGAGCTTTACAGTTCCAGAACGCATCCGTTTCCGTTACAGGCTTGATGGAGTGGATGATGGCTGGCAAGATGCCGGCAGTCGCCGCGAGGCTTTTTATACAAGACTGAGCCCAGGGCACCATCGGTTTCACGTGATCGCTTGCAACAACGACGGCGTTTGGAACGAGGCTGGCGCCACGCTGAATTTCAATATTGCTCCCGCTTTCTACCAGACCGGCTGGTTTAAGGGGCTCAACATTGTTGCCGGTTTGTGTGTCTTGTACCTGCTTTATCTGCTGCGGCTGAGGCAGGTAACACGCCAGGTGCGGGTGCGCATGGGGGAGCGCTTTGATGAAAGGGAACGGATTGCCCGGGATCTGCATGACACTCTTTTGCAAAGCGTGCAGGGCCTGATCCTGAAATTTCATGCCCTGGCAAGACAAGTTCCCGCAGACGAGGTCCGTCAAGCCATGGGCCAGGCACTGGATCATGCCGATCAGGTTCTGGCCGAGGGAAGAGACCGGGTTCGAAGCCTGCGCGGGACAGACGATGCGCTCAGCGACCTTCCGGCTGCATTTCAGCGGGTTGCGAAAGAGTCCTCACCAGAGCGAGCGGCAGACGTCAAAGTAGTTATTGAAGGCAATGTGCGGCAATTAGATCCCATGGTTCTCGAGGAGTCATTTTCCATCGCACGGGAGGCGCTCCTCAATGCTCTTCACCATTCCGGAGGCCTTCACGTAGAAGTGGAAATCGCATATGATCCCAAACAGTTTCGTCTACGAGTCCGGGACGATGGACGCGGGATTGATCCCAGCGTCCTCAAGCAGGGTGGACGCCCAGACCACTGGGGCCTGCCGGGAATGCGAGAGCGCGCCCAGAAGATTGGCGCGCAGTTAGAACTTTGGAGCCGTCCTGACGCTGGAACGGAAGTCGAGTTGACGGTCCCCGGAGCCACGGCGTACCGTCCTCTCCGGCCCAGGCAGCGGAAATTTTGGTTTGGCAGGCCTTCCCGCATCGGTGACTGAGGAGAAGGTTAATGTGTGCCATACGCCAGATTCGAATTCTCACGGTGGACGATCATCCTGTTTTGCGCGAAGGTATCGCTGCGATTGTAGCCGGCGAACCGGACATGGTGGTGGTTGGAGAAGCCAGCAACGGGCGTGAAGCGCTGGAACAATTTCGCGCTCACCGGCCGGATATTACGCTCATGGACCTGCAAATGCCCGTCATGAACGGCACAGAGACGATCGCCGCCATTCGGGCGGACTTTCCTGATGCGCGCATCATTGTGTTGACCACCTACAGCGGTGATGTCCAGGCCGTTCGCGCGCTGGAGGCTGGCGCTTCCGGTTATATCCTGAAAAACATGGTGCGGAAGGAGCTGGCGGAGACGATTCGAAGCGTGCATGCCGGCAGGAAGAAAATCCCTCCGGAAATCGCCATCGGAATGGCGGAGCATCACAGCGATGATGCTTTGACCGAACGCGAAATTGAGATTCTGCGGGAAGTCGCCGCAGGCAATGCCAACAAGATCATCGCAGATAACCTTTCCATCTCCGAGCAAACCGTGAAAGCCCACATGCGGAGCATTCTTTCCAAGCTTGGCGCCAATGATCGCACCCACGCCGTGACCATCGGGCTAAAGCGCGGGATCATCGAGATCTAGTCCGATATGGTCGCATCGCGGGAACCGCAAAGAAAAATCTACGCGGAGACACGGAGAAAAGCAAAAGGGAAATGAAAGTCAAAACCTTTACCACTGAGGTCACAGAGAAACCATGAGGACACAGAGAAGAACGGAAAATTGTGGTAAGTGAAAGATGAAGAGAATTTTTTCGGGCAGCGAAGAATTTTCATGGATAGCAGTGCTTGTCGTCGCTCGATCAGCGCTTTTTTTACAAAGAATTGTCATTGCGGCGATTGCACCAGCTTAGAAGCGCGATATATACTGCCCGTCTCCTTTGGGCCTGCTCTTAGCCAGCGCAAAATTTTTGTCCAGGTAATGATTTGTGGCACGTGAGAAAACAGCTTCCGACCGGCTGGGACTCGTGGTTGTCTTCTTTTTTCTCTTTAGCGCCGAATTATGCGCCTATGCCCAAACCGATTCCGCCCGCATTAGCGGTTCCGTCACCGACTCCAGCGGCGCGCTGATTCCCGAAGCTAAGGTTCGCCTGGTTGATGTTGATCGCGGTTCCGCCAGCGAGGTGCCAACCGGACGGGACGGTTCTTACAATCTGCCTAATGTCCGGCCCGGACGATATCGCCTGGAGGTGGAAAAAACCGGATTCAAGCCGCTTCATCTGACGGGAATCACGGTCAATGTTCAGGATAACCTGGAGCGGAATTGCAAGCTGGACGTTGGACCCGCGTCGGAAGCTATCACCGTGGAAGCAGACGCGCTGAATGTAAACACCACAGACGCCACGGTGAGCACCGTGGTGGACCGCGGCTTTGCCGAGAACCTGCCGCTGAATGGCAGAAGTTTTCAGACCTTGATCCTGCTCACGCCGGGCGTAGTTCCCACGGCCACGTCTATAACCGATCAGGGACAGTTCAGCGTGAACGGGCAGCGCGCGGACGGCAACTATTTCACTGTTGACGGAGTGAGCGCCAACTTTGGCGTCACCGGTTTTCTTGCCATGGTGCAGTCAGCTTCCGGGGAGCTACCGGCCCTCACTGCCACAGGAGGCACCAACAGCCTGGTCTCCGAGGATGCTTTGCAGGAGTTTCGCGTGCAAACTTCTTCCTTTGCGCCGGAGTTCGGGCGCACTCCTGGCGGCCAGGTCTCAATCGTCACCCGCTCCGGAGCCAATACTTTTCACGGCACCTTATTTGAATACTTCAGGAATGGCGTGCTGGACGCCAATGATTGGTTCGCGAACTTCAACCATCTGGCCAAACCGGACGAGAAGCAGAATGACTTTGGCGGCGTTTTTAGCGGCCGAATCCTGAAAGACAAGACGTTTTTCTTCTTCTCTTATGAAGGCTTGCGCTTGCGCCAGCCGTTCACGCAGCAAGTCGCCGTCCCGGACTCGCTATCGCGACAGCAGGCTCCGGCCGCCATGCAGCCATTCCTGAATGCCTATCCGGTTGCGAATGGACCTGAACTGGGGAACGGACTCGCGCAATTCAACGCTTCTTATTCCAATCCTTCCTCGCTGGACGCAACCAGCATTCGCGTGGATCACGTGATCAGCCCGAACCTGAATCTGTTTCTGCGCTACAACTATTCTCCATCGAGCCTGGAGCAAAGAGCTGCGCCTTTCACCACGCCAACGCTCAGCACCAAAGATTCGATTTCATCCACAGTACACACTCTCACGCTCGGCCTCACAGAACTGATCCGGCAAAACATCAGCAACGAGGTGCGGGCGAACTACTCGAATCAGAGAGTTGCGACGCAATTCATCGTGGACAATTTCGGCGGGGCCGCCCCCTTGCCTGACTCCCTCCTGTTTCCCCCGGGCTTCTCATCTACAGACAGCGCTTTCTTATTCCTCATCAATGGAGCGGGTGAGTACGGTGAAGGCAAAGGAGGCACGGACGAGCAGCGCCAGGTAAACCTCATTGACAATCTCTCGCTGACTGAAGGCGCTCATCAATTGAAGTTTGGGGGTGATTATCGCTGGCTCGCCCCTTTCAGCAGTCCATTCACTTACCGGGGATTTGTGCAATTTTCGGGAGTCACGTCCGCTCCCGGAGGTGCTTTGTCCGGGAAGGCATTGTTCGCCCAGCCCGCCATCTTTCAGAATGTCGCGCTGCTCTCACAAAACTTCTCGTTCTACGGCCAGGACACGTGGAAAATCACGCCGCGATTCACGGTTACCTACGGTGTGAGATGGGACATCAATCCGGCGCTCAAAGGCAAGAACTCAGCCAACGATCCTTTTACCGTGATCGGCCTGAATAATCCGGCCACGCTGACCCTGGCGCCTCGTGGCACTCCGCTGTATGAGACGACCTATGGAAATGTGGCGCCGAGACTGGGCTTGGCGTATCAACTGAATGCGAATCCGGATTGGCTTTCAGTTTTCCGCGCAGGCGCCGGAATATTTTACGATCTGGGGCAAGGGTCCCTAGGAGGAGTATCTTCTTCCTTTCCTTTCAGCGCCAACAAAAGTCTGGTGCTGCCCGCATTTCCGCTCAGTCCCCAGAATGCTGCTCCGCCTGCCCTGACCACGAATCTCCCCGCCACCACCATGCTTGTGGCCGATCCCAATCTGAAACTCCCGCGCACCTATCAGTGGAATGCGGCCTTCGAGCAGTCTCTGGGGAAGAGCCAAAGTTTGTCGCTCACTTATGTGGGCGCGCTGGGGCGTGACCTGCTGCGGATAACAAATTTATTTAATGTGAACCCCAGTTTTCTGGTTGTCCAACTCACCACGAATTCAGCGACATCGGATTACCACGCTCTGCAAGCCAAGTTCGAGCGGCGCTTGCGGCGAGGATTGCAGGCGCTAGCCTCTTATACATGGTCTCACTCGATTGATATTGGCTCCACCGATGCGGCGATTACGCTCAACACGCCGGCATCGGTTGCCAGTCCAAATGTGGACCGCGGGAATTCAGACTTTGATATCCGCCACTCCTTCACCGCCGGTGTGACCTATGATCTGCCTTCTGCGGGATCGCAGGCGGTTGTCCATGCGATATCCAGCGGATGGTCAGTGGAGGCTTTTGTTCTGGCGCGATCGGCGCCACCCGTGAACATTGTGGGCGCAACGTTCTTTACCGGCGGGATTCTCCTGACTCCGCGTCCCAATGTGGTACCGGGAGCGCCGCTGGAACTCTTTGGCTCGCAATTTCCTGGCGGCAAAGCCTTCAATAAGGCGGCGTTCACCGCGCCAGCCGTTGGACAACAAGGTGATTTCGGGCGCAATGTGCTCAGGGGCTTCGGAGCGGCCCAGGCTGATGTTGCGCTGCAGCGGCAATTTCATATCACCGAGAAGCTGGGACTGCGTTTCCGATCTGAGTTCTTCAACATCTTCAATCACCCGAACTTTGGAAATCCTAACAATCTCCTGGCCAGCCCTCTGTTTGGGCAGTCCACGCAAACGCTGGCCAAGAGCCTTGGTCTTGGCGGCGCCAATGGCGGCTTCAGTCCTCTCTACCAGATTGGTGGACCGCGATCGATTCAACTGGCGGCAAAGCTGCAGTTCTGACTTAGTATCCCATTAGAAGGAATACACCGGTACAGACGATGCTCTGCACAGTCTCTGGGCGCGAAGCGCCACGGGATACACCAACTCTAGAACTGTTTAGTCGTGCCGGCCCTGAGTTCACTCACGAATGATACGAAGGTATCGGCAATACCATCGTCCAATTGTTTTGCCTGAGCGCCTCTGCTCTTATTGCCCTTAGCGTCAGCCGTTCCTTCGGTGTTTGCGAAAGTTTTATGAATGGGGGCTGTATGAGACGGATCTCGATCTTGATAATGGCAGCCATCGCAGTTTGCGCCATCGCTTTAATCACATTCGCAAGCAGCGGTGCCGACGATGAGGCCGCTCCCATCTTTGGAATCAAAATCCCGCCCGGATACCGCGACTGGAAGTTGATCTCTGTGGCCCACGAAGAAGGCAACCTCAACGATTTGCGCGCCGTTCTGGGCAACGATGCGGCGATCAAGGCCTATCGCGAAGGGAAGCTTCCGCTTCCTGACGGCGCAATCATTGCCCGGTTGGCCTGGACTTACGTCCCGTCAGACGAAAACAACAAAGTCTTTGGCCGTCAGCAATCTTTCGTTGCCGGGTCTCCCACGAATGTTCAATTCATGGTCAAGGACTCAAAAAAATACGCCTCGACCGGTGGCTGGGGGTTCGCACAATTCAAAGACGGCAAACCTGACGAGAAGGCGGATCTCAAAACCTGCTTCCCTTGTCACGAGCCGGTCAAAGCTCGCGACTTTGTCTTCACCCATTACGCACCTACACCCTAGGGGTGCCCAATCCTTGCTGTGAGCGGTTTTGATTCTCGCGCTGCAAAGGGTTGGGCCTCTAGTACAAATCGCGCGGAGTTCTGCTTTTCAACAAATTCAATTCAGGAGAAAAACAAGTGAGCACGATCACAACGAAAGATGGTACGACGATTTACTACAAAGACTGGGGAACGGGCCCAGCCGTAACGTTCTCGCATGGATGGCCGCTGAACTCCGATGCGTGGGACGGCCAGATGCTTTTTCTCGTTCAACACGGTTATCGCTGTGTTGCCGTTGACCGGCGCGGTCATGGGAGATCCGGTCAGGCAGCCACAGGGAACGATATGGACGGATACGCAGATGACCTCGCGGCGGTAATCGAGGCGCTGGATCTCAAGAATGCAACCCTCATCGGACATTCGACCGGAGGTGGCGAAGTGGCGCGCTACATTGGCCGTCATGGTAGCAAGCGGGTCGCAGCGGCAGTTCTGGTCGCTGCTGTTCCTCCAATCATGCTGAAGACTGCGGCCAACCCTGAAGGTCTGCCCATCGAAGTCTTCGACGCGATTCGCGCCGGCGTGGCCGGTGATCGGTCGCAGTACTACAAAGACCTTGCGGTGCTGTTTTATGGGGCCAACAGGCCGGGAGCGAAAGTCTCACAGGGCATCCTGGATCAGTTCTGGCTCTGGAGCATGCAGGCTGGCGCCTTGGGTGCATACGAGTCCGTCAAAGCATTTTCCGAAACAGACTTCACTGAAGACCTGAAGAAGTTTGATATCCCCACGCTGGTTTTGCACGGGGAGGACGATCAGATCGTTCCCGTGAAGGATTCGGCGAAGAAATCCGCCAGGCTGATTAAGGGTGCGAAGGAGATCTATTATCCGGGCGCGCCGCATGGGCTTACCGCAACCCATCAGGACCAGGTGAATGCTGACTTGTTGAGCTTCCTCGAATCCGTCAAAACTGAGAAAAGCGCTGCAGCCTAGCAGCAGCGGCAGCGCGAAAAGGCCGAATAGCTCTTCTGCACGTGACGAGGTTGCGGAAGAAACGATCCGTACGCAATGGTTTTGAATTTTCCGCAACCGCAGGATCGGTATCGTACGAAAAACTTTGGAGGCTGCTAATGACAACGAATCAAGCCCCCGACATTTCTCGGCGCAGCTTTCTCGTGTCCGCTGCTCTCACCGCTGCAGCCGCTTTGCGAGAGATCGTGTAGGCAAAAACTAGTCATGACTCCCACTAGAGATAACGGAATCATCAATAAGCTCAGCAATCACTCAGTGGCTGAAACCGTCGAAAGGCTCAAAGGAATTTTGCAGGCAAAGGGAGTTACACTGTTTGCGCTGGTGGATCACAGCGGGGAAGCGGAGAAGGTGGGAATAGAGATGCCTCCTACCAAGCTGCTCATCTTTGGCAATCCAAAAGCTGGCACGCCACTCATGTTAGCGGTGCCCGGCATCGCCATCGACCTTCCCCTGAAGATGTTGGTCCGGGAAGACGTTGCCGGAAAAGTCTGGGTCAGCTACAACAGCGCAACTTATCTGCAGCAGCGGCACGGCCTGCCACCTGAGCTGTTGCAAAACATCGCGATAGTCGAAACCCTGGCGACGAAGGCAGGAGAATAGTGGCGAATTTCTCACCATGACTGTTGCCCACGTTGCTTTAACCGGCTGATACCAAGGTATCGGCAATACTTTCGTCCAATTGATCGCCTTCTACGCCTTCTGTTGTGATGGCGTCGTGGCGCGAGGTGCAGCGATGAATGCCTACACGGAACATTGCTGCCCCATTTACAAAACACAACCAACAAAACGACCAACATTTAATACTGTGGGTTTCTACCCCGAGGAGAATAAACCTATGAAACGAATAGTTGTTTTGATCGCTCTTGTTTTAGGACTGACTGCGCTTGTTTCTGCCGGGGACAAGGGCAAAGCATCCCAAATGACTGGGACCATCTGCGACCAGAAATGCGTGACGCAGGATGCGGGCAAGGCCAGTTGCGATACGAGCTGCAAAGAACAAAGCGGAGAAGCGACATTCATCGATGATCAAGGCAAGGCCTGGAAAGTCGACAACCCCGACGTCTGCAAAGGACATATGGGGAAAAAAGTTAAAGTGAAGTGCAAGAAGAATGAAGACCAGAACTCGCTGCAAATACTGAGCATTTACGGCTAGGAATGCTGAGGATGATGCGCCGAGAGCCTCGCCCGCCGAGGCTCTCGGCTTCGTTGTTTGATTGATCACACAGATTTCAGGGAGGAACTAATGGTTACATCCGCATCCACTGCAAACGAAAATGAAATTTCCCGTGATCGTCTGGCAGAGTTGTTGAACGAAGATCTCTCCCGCGAATACCAGGCCATCATTGCCTATGTAGTTTATTCGCAGGTGCTCAGCGGGGCCCAATACATGGACATCGCCGCGCAACTGGAAATCCACGCCAAACAGGAGCTGGATCATGCCCTGATCATCTCGCGGCAGATCGACTATCTGGGCAAAATGCCGACTGTTACTCCCAAAACGGTGCGCACATCGAAAAATGCGGAAGACATGCTCCGGTACGATCTCGAGAACGAAAATGAAACCATTCGCAATTACCGCGATCGCATCCGGCAATGTGAAGCGCTGGGAGAATACGCGATGGCGGAGCAAATTCGCCAGATTCTCATGCAGGAGCAGGACCACCAGATCGATTTAGCCACTGCCCTGGGTATAGAGGTTCCAGACGTTAGCAATGGCCCCCAGGGGCGGAGCCTGCGCAAGCGTCGCTGATGCTGCAGTGCATCGCCCAGGATAGTTAAGAGAAAACTAGTTAAGCCCAAACGTTCCAGGGTGCGACTGTCAGAATTCGGTTCTCGGTTTGATTCTCACTATGTTTCGTTTCTGAAACAGGAAAGGTCAAGTTTATGCAAAGCATTAGACAAGCGGCAGTGATACTGGCGTTATGCGTCCTCATGGCTGCGGCCTGGTCACAAGCGGCCAAGTCCAGGAAAGCAGACGCACCGCA
>Ga0126376_10001774_pt1 | contig 11867 bp, 15 predicted proteins | sample PanSoiMetPlot_15_FD_92760 | JGI IMG/M metagenome (GOLD analysis project Ga0126376, IMG submission 92760) | Tropical forest soil microbial communities from Panama - MetaG Plot_15 | ecosystem: Environmental > Terrestrial > Soil > Tropical forest > Bulk soil | place: Panama | collected 2016-02-17
ATCCTGTTTCCACAAGAGTCTTCCATCAAGGTCAAAGCAGTAGAGACCTTCTGAGCCAAAGGAAATTACCAGATGCTTGCCATCCGTCGCCGGAGTCGGATTCGCATAGCTGGCTTTGACGTGGCGTTTGACCTTAGGCACGCCTTCGTAGATCGTCTTCTCCCAGACGATGCTTCCAGTGTTCTTGTTCTGACAGTAAACGCGCCAAGTGTGCTTCGAATTATCGTCGGCAGTGGCGCCGGTATCCGTTAGCCCATGCACGAACTGTGAATTCGCGTCGCTGCTGATTGCAGTCGTAACAAAGATGCGCTCTCCCCAGATGATTGGGCTTGAATGGCCCAGGCCTGGGATCGGAGTTTTCCACGAGATGTTAATTGATTTCTCTGCATCCCAGACGGTCGGCGGATTGTTGCCATCGGCGACGCCCGCACCGTTTTGTCCGCGAAAGGATGGCCAGTTCTGCGCATGGGCCATTGATGCCAACGCGAGGTAAAGTGCCGGCACAAGCAAAGACTTCATAACTTCTTCTTTCGTTTCTCGATGTAGTCTCTGGCAAACTCAGTGAGTGGAGATTGACTGCGGAGTCCGATCCGATTGGCTTCTTCCAACGCCTTGTCGAAGTCCCAGCCATCACGCAGCACGCGGCGAATCATCCAGAAGGCGCCGACACGAGCGCCAACTGCGCAGTGGATAAACACTGGTCCATTCTTGAGTTGTTCGTCAGTGAGCTTCAGGAAATCATCTGCGTCCAATTCGTCCGGCTCGTTGAATGAAACGGGAATGTTGAAGTAGCTCATTCCCAGCTCCTTCACTTTGGCCGCCTCGCGCTCACCTTGCCATTCGGCGTTTGGGCGCAGATTGATGATGACCTTGATGCCCGCTTCTTTGAGTTTGGGCAGATGCTCGAGCCATGGCTGGCCGCCGGTCCAGACTTGATCGTTTAGCTTCAGGAAGTGGGGAATGCCGGTCAGCTCACTCATGGCCGCTGTCTTTTCGATCATCGTCATGTTGCAAGCAGGGCAATTGCCCGGTTCGTTATGTGCCTCACCATCATTGCTGCATCCGCATGGCGGGCAGACATACTGTTTCTTTTCCTGTGCCGAGGTGCTGAGGGCGAGCGTGGCCAGGGTGAACGAACCTGCCACAACAAACTCTCTTCGGTTCATGGGATTGTCCTTTCGATCCTGAGAGTGGTTTCGTAATGAAGAGTCTACGGGTATTGATTTGCGGTAATGGAGAATTTGTCCCGAAACGCGTGTAGATGGTGTGAAAGGAGGGAAAACTGTGACGAAATGGGCCACGGATTTACACGGATGAACGCGGATCTGCGTTCAAGTGCTTGACATTCCTGGGTTGTGATTCGATGCTTGCACCGATGCGCAGATCGATTCAACTTCTTTCAGTCTTTTTGTTGCTGATCTTAGCTTCGGCGGTCAGGGCTCAAACGCCGCTGACTTGTGGAATCGTTGGCATCGATGGGCCATCTGAAGTCGATGCCAGCATGCCGATCCAGTTCAAGGTAAAAATCACCGGCATGAATCACATCGCAAAGCCGGAATTCAAATGGTTCGTGTCACTGGGCACAATTACGATGGGCCAGGGCACAGACGAAATAACAATCGATACTACCGGGCTTGCTGGAATGGTACTGACCGCCACAGTGGCATTATCCGGAGTGCCGCTTGGCTGCACAGGCGAAGCATCCATCACAACACAAGTTAAATTACCACCCATCGGTTGTAATCGGCCATTCGATGAATACGGAGACATCAAGTTTGATGACGAAAAGGCCCGGTTGGACAACTTTGCCGTTTCACTCTCCAACTACTCGTCGTCGATCGGATACATCCTCATGTCGGCTGGTCAGGTAACGTTCGAAAAAGAGGCCGACGAACGCCTGGCTCGCGCCAAGTCATACCTTGTTGACGTTCGAGAGATCGATAGAAATCAAATTGTTACAGTTGACTGCGGCTTTTCTCAGGACCTGAACATAAGGCTCTACATTGCCCCGCCTGGAGCCGCCCCTCCTCCGTGCAGTAATTCCGAAGGACCTCTCTCAGACGTGAAATTTACAAAGCCACGCCCTAAGTCTGCGAAGAAGCGTTCGTGACTTGGACAATCACAATGATTACGGATCAGACGTGCTTGTAGTGCTGGTCCGACTGTGCTTGCAGCTCAGCGGCTTTCTCTTCCGGCGCGGTGTCGGAAAGAAAATTGCCGCCGCCGATTTCCGGTCCTGCCAGGTACTTCAGAAGATTCGGGCGACGCAACGGCGGATGAAATTCGATGTGAAAATGAAAACTCGTGTAGTCACCGCCGTCGGTCGGCGCCTGGTGCAGCGGCATCACGTACGGGAAAGGCATCTGCCACAGGTTGTCAAACTTGACGAGCACTTGTTTCAGCAGCGCGGCGAAATCGCGCAGCTCGTTTTGTGCGAGCGCGGCGATACTCGCGTGAGTCGCCTTTGGCGCAACGAAAACTTCATACGCATAGCGCGCGAAGTATGGAATGAAAGCGATTGCCGTCTCGTTCTCGCAGATGATGCGGCGGCCGTCTTCTTTCTCCGCGAGAATCACATCCTGAAAAAGAACACGCCCGGTTTCGGCGAAGTGGCGTTGACTAGCGCGCGCTTCGGTCTCAATCGTCTTGAAGACGAAGTTAGTCGCATAGATCTGGTTGTGCGGATGCGGATTCGAAACGCCCACTGCTTCACCCTTGTTCTCGAAGATCAGCACGTGCTTGATCTCTTCCAGTGTGCTGAGCTCTCGATACTGTTGCTGCCACACTCCGAGCAGGTTTTCGATCGCAGTCGGCTCGAGCTCAGCGAGCGCAAGACTGTGATTCGGGCTGTAGCAGACTACGCGTGCGATTCCCGTTGCCGGCTGACTGCGATAAATGCCGGGCGGCTGTTGCAGTGTTTGCGGTGCGTCAAAGCCAACACAGGGATGATCGTTATCAAAGACAAACGTGCCGGTGTAGTTGTCGTTTCGCGCACCGCTGACGCGCAGGTTTCCCGGACAGAGGTAGCAATCAGGCACATATTCGGGTAACAGATCTTCGTTGTGTTCAATCGTCTCGCCACTCCACGGACGGTTTTGCCTGTGAGCGGCAATGATCACCCACTCCTCGCGTAATGGATGCCAACGCTCTTCCCAGTACATAGTTTCAGTCGAGTGAGATTTGCAAACGCGTTACAGAGGCCGGCGCTAATCGCCGCTGCCCCACGTAGAAATTCTCGTCTCTTCAAATCAGTTCGCGCAGGCAACTTTGTTGATTCGCCAACCAGGAGCTGTTTTGATCAGCGTCACATTGATCTGGACCTTATCCGTCTCACCGGACGGTAGGGTCACGGTTGTAGTGGCGCTGCCGTTTTTGACCTCCGGCGTGCTCACGCTAAAATTCTTTTCCCAGCCCTTGTCCCAGTCCTGGGCGCAGATAAATATGTCAGCGTCCATGCGGCGAATCAGTCGCGGCGCGTTTGCATAGAGCTGCGGCGTCACATACTTCAACATCGTCGTTCTCTGCTTAAGCGGATTTGCGTTCTCGCGGCTGAGTTGATGCAGGTACCAGGAGTAAAAACCGCGCGCCACATCTTCCGGCTTTGCAGGCTGCTGCGCCGGCGCCGGCATTAGAAGAAAGATTATTACGAGTAGGATCGCGCTTGTTCGTAGAAATGGATTGAGCAATGGTTCTCCTCTTAATCAGGCAGGATGAAAGTCTCGCAGATAATATCGGAAACTCACTGCGCGTAATAGCCGGGACGCGTGCGTGCTACGAGGTCGGTCCGGTTGGTGATCGAAACCTGGACCGGACGCCAGGAACCGTCGCGCGTCGCGTTCGTCGGTTTATATCCCAGGCTGTAGACTTTGCCGAGATCATTGATTACTTGCTCGTACACTCCATTGAGGTCCGAGAGAGTTTGACAGTGTGATCTTCATAAAACTTGTGTAGCTTTTCCTGGTCTGACTGCTTTGCTTGATCCTTTTCGACCACTTCCTGCAGCAGCTCGCGTTGCTTGGTTGCCATTTTGAGCAGTTGTTCCTGGAGTTTTTTGTTGGGGGTTGGCGGTGGCGGGGAATCGACACGTGCGAGCAACTGTCTCACGTCGTCCTGTGTGAGGCACGACTGCGCTTTGATGGCGACGGAGCTACAGGCAAGCAAGACGATCGCAAGTACAACAAACTTCATTCTTTATTTTTATCGCGGGAGGGAGTTTCACGCAAAGGCACAAAGAATGCGATCCTAATTTGCGCCTTTGCGTGAAACTCAGGGAGGGATGAGGCTGCGACACGAAACGGTAGCACTTCGCGAAAAACTGCGGCACGTCTACTGGATCGGCGGCGGGAGCGGGGCGGGGAAATCGACCATCGCTCGTCGCTTAGCGGTTCAGCACGGTTTGTCTGTTTATACGACTGACGACGTGATGGCGGATCACGCACGCAGAAGTACACAGGAAGACTCCCCGTTGCTGCACAGGTTCATGGCCATGGACATGGATGAGCGATGGGTGAGCCGCTCCCCGCAAACTCTGCTCGAGACATTCCACTGGTTTCAAGGCGAGTGCTTCAACATGATCGTCGAAGACCTCCTCTGCCTGCCACGTGAGCCTGGCGTTATCGCAGAGGGGTTCCGACTGTTGCCGCGTCTCGTCAAGCCTCTACTCTCTGTTTCTACTCATGCAGTCTGGCTCCTTCCGACACCCGCTTTCCGTCAGGCAGTTGTCGAGAGACGCGGAGGATCTGCATGGGGATTTCTCGCCAAGTGCAGCGATCCGGAAAGAGCCTTGGCCAACCTGCTTGAGCGTGATCGAATGTTCACCGACCTCCTCCACGAGGAAACGATGCGTCTCGAAGTGCCTGCCATTGACGTTGACGTCCCGATGACTGAGGACGAACTCGCCAGGCGAGTGATGGAAGTGTTTGGATTCTGAATCTTGAACGACGGGCGGCCACGGAGGGCCGCCCCTACAGTTACCCGTCACGATTCAAATTATTCAGTAGAATTAGGCACGTACCGCAAGCCTTTAAGGGCGGCCCTCCGTGGCCGCCCGTCTATCGAATCAGGTTAATAAATAATCTGTCCGGTTGCGACTACGTCGTACCATCCGTCGGCAACATCGACGGACCAGAAGGTGGTGCCGGTTGCGTGTTCAAAGCGGCCCGTTCCGCCTGTCCATTCATAGACCAAATCGGCGTGGCCCACGGCGGCATTAAAGGTGCCGGTAATAGTTGTGGTGAGCGTCTCACCCGAGGCGGATGTCAGCGTAGCTTCTCCGTTGAAATCAAAGATCCCCGGCGTAGATGTGGCAGTAAGTGTGGCCGTACGCTGCACTGTAATCGCACCGAGATGTGTCGCCGTCCCCTCCCCGTTAGCAACGACGTCCAACACGGTGCCGCTTGCATCGCGCGGAGTGACTTGCAAACGACCGTGTTCCACGAGATGAAAAGGTCGCGGGCCCGCAAAAACTGTCAGGGACATGACTCCAATTAATGAAAGGGCCTTCAGGTTGTTGCCGAACTTAGATAGAAAACGCTTCATCGAAATTATCCTTTCTGTTGTTAATCGAAAACGGCGGCAACAATAGTTGAGCTTGTCGTTTGCAGTCATAATGTTGCTGTAAAGTCGAGGTAATGTTTCCGTAAAGGCAGAAGGAACAAAACAGGCGGGCGTTTTTGCGTTACTGATTCTTGAACTGTGGAGGCAGAGACGATTACTTAGCAACAGGTTGGACTTCTCTACGGTCGTCTCTGGAGAAATCGTAAAAAACGCGAAATAGATTGCCATCGAGATCGGAAGCTGTGAACTCATGCAGCTTCCACGGCTTCGACTCCGGAGGTGAGATAATTCTTGCTTCGACGGCCTTCCAGAGCTCGTACAGGTTATCGACTTCTTCGTTGCTGTTGAGGTTAAGCCAGATCATCACTGGCGGAGCGTTGCCATGATGCTTGCGGAAGTCACGATCCGTAAGAAACATTCTGCATCGACCCTTTGAGATTCCGGCGATTCCTCCGTCCGCGCCGCCCCAGTCTACGCCGAAGCCGAGCTTGTGCTCGTAATAATCCAGCGCCGCGTTCATGTCGCTTACAGGTATCTCAGGCACTGCAGCAGGAAATTCATACTTCATTGGCTTTGCCTCAAAGTCAGTAGTCGGGCTGTGTGCTTTTTGTAACACACATGCTGTCCGCCGCGAAGTCTTTGAAATAATCTCGAAAGAGTTTTTTCATCGCACTCACATAAACTCCCGTCCGTCGCAGCCATACACACATGAAGCCCGGAATCCGTTTAGCACTCATCTTTTCGTTGGCGATTACTTTCGCTCTAGTTGCGTCTCCAGCCGCTTCCGCGCAGGAACGGTTGTGCGATCCGTCGTTTGAAAACTGCCTCTGGCCGATACTCGATCTCATTCGCGCCGAAACCACCGGAATCGACGTCGAGCTTTATATGATCGAGCTGCCGCAGCTTGCCGATGAGATCATCGCTCGGTACAACGCAGGCGTGCCCATTCGCCTCGTTGTTGAGCCGCGCGCAGACCTGAAGTTTCCGATGAACCAGCCGCTGCTGGATAAGTTCCAAGCCGCGGGCATTCCGATGCGTTACAAACTCGGCGACGGCATCATTCACGCGAAGGCGATCGTTTTTGCCGGCCAGAAGAAGGTTGTCTTTACCGGCTCAAATTTCGGCGATGCCGATTTTGCGCCATACGATCCTTACGTTAACTACGTGGATGGAGCGTGGTATTTCACGGACGATCCCGCCGTTGTGAACAGTTTCAAAACCAGGTTCGACGACCTTTGGACTGACACGACGTTGTACGGCAACTACGCGAACATCACCGGCGCGTTAACTCGCCGCTACCCGACAATTCCCATTGATCCATCGGTGAACTTTCTGCCGAACAAGAATCCCGCAGAGGACTACAGCACGCGCACGATTGCGCAGATCGATCAGGAAACCCAGAAGATCGATCTCACGATGTATCGCGTGACGGATGTTGGCATTTGTGACGCGCTGCTTCGTGCTCTGGCTCGTGGCGTGCCCGTGCGCCTGCTTGCTGAACCTGCGGAATATCGTTTTGATGCGACCCGGCTTGGCGCGGAGTTCACCGGACCTTACAACATCGATCGCATGTATGCAGCAGGCGTGCAGATCAAAATGCGCCTGCATCGCGGACTGAATCACCAGAAATCGGTGTCGCTCTACGGACGCGGTCCGACGATCTTTGGATCGTCGAATTGGAGTTGGGAGTCGTTCAATTACCAGGAGGAGCACAACTACTTCACGAACAAGGCGTGGTTTTTCAGTGGTTTGTTGATCAGTTTAATCGCAAGTGGAATTCGACGACTGAGTACGAACCGTTTGTGCCGTTGCCGCCGAGCGTGCCGGTGAACCCTGTGCCCGCCGACGGAAGTACAGCAGGAGTTTCGGTGATGCTAATCTCTCTTCAGTGGCTTCACTGACTCTGCGTTGGCATCAACAGAGACAGCGCAACATTTCCAAACTGGTCCACTACTGACACGGCAATCGGGATCGCATTACAACGGCATCCGCTCGGCGCGTGGTTACGACTTCACAGGCGCTTACAGTTACGTTGAACTGGTCCAGGCTCCGTCTGTATCAACCAAAGCCGATGCGATGTTCACGATCGGAATAGATGCGAACAACTATTACCGCATCTACGTTGAAGAGGGCATTCTCATCTGCCAGTCGAAAACGGCGGGCGTTAAGCGAAACCTGTTCACCACCGCTTACAACTCGGTCGCGCACAGGTTCTGGCGCATCCGTCACGAGCCGTCAACGGGTAACGTTGTGTTTGAGACAGCGAGCGACAATCCGGGTGTGGCTGGTAGTTGGGTAGTGCGCTACAGCGAACGCTGGGACACTGCCTCGGTGCCGCTGAGTTCGATCATATTCGAGCTGAAGGCTGGCACGTGGGTAGCAGAAACAGCCGCGCCGGGAACAGTAATCTTCGACACATTCAAAGCCGCGAAACCGTAACTGATATGTTCGAAGATATCCTCCTCCGGAGCATACCAGGGATAATCTAGTGTCAACAGCAACTCCAGATCTTCGTCGCGCATTTGAACCTCCCGCGAACCCGCTTCATTTCCTGACGCTGCGTCTCAGCTCGCTGTTTGCCCTTATTATCGGAACGGTGCGTTCATCAGGAAGTCCACGGTAGACTGGGGCTTGTAGCCCGGCACGAAACGCTCGCCAAAATCACGGGCGAAGTTGTCGTACGTCGTCGCAGGGCGTGTCTCGACAATTCGGCAAACTGCTTGTGTGAATCGTTCCTTCATTCCCAGCCGGGGAAACTCCTGGACGATCGCAGCTATCTCAGTCTCTGTTAGGGCATCGTAACCCCAACCACCCCAATCGAGCCCGATGCCCATCGTGGCCAAGGCGATCTCGGCCTCTTTGTAAAGCGCGATGGAAGGCGTGGAGTTGAGTGCAACGCCGTCCCAAACCAACTGTGCTCGACGATCATCGATACCCTCGTCGCGGGCGAAAGCGCGTGCGGCATTCGCTCCCTCGACTTCAAATCGCAGCGGTCCGTTGAAGGTCTCCGTCAGACCCAGGTCGTGCAGAATCGTAGTCACGGCAAGAACCTCGCCGTCATGCACAATCTGTTTGCGTTCCGCGAGGATCGCCGCAAAAAGCCACGATCGCATGACATGATTGAACAGGTAAGGCTCAGACCGCTCGCGTGCGAACTGTATGGCGCGAGAAATCAATGCCGTGTCAGGCACGGAGACACCAGCCAGTAATCGGGTCGCGACCTCGCGTCGTGCTCTCAGGTCCATTGCACTTGCACTCATTTCACACCCTCCTCTGTTGTTGTAACTTACTTTCAACAACGGGCCCGTGGCCCAAACGCATCACGGGCCCCTCATCTCCCCTGCCGATTAATGTCATCCGTCACGCCGCCGCTGATCGTTGACCTGCTATGAAGGCAAGCAGATCTGCGTTGATCTGATCCTGATGTGTGGCGGTGATGCCGTGCGGCGCTCCCGGATAGTAGATTTCCTTCGCGCCCTTGATGAGTTGTGCCGACTTGAGAGCAGAATTCTTCACCGGAACGACCTGGTCGTCTTCGCCGTGAAGCACCAAAGTGGGCACATCAAACTTCTCGAGGTCTTCGGTGAAGTCCGTCTCGGAAAAAGCTTTGATACTTTCGTAGGCGTTCTTGAGGCCGGACAGCATGCTCCAAGCCCAAAACTGATCGAGCACGCCCTGCGAGACCTTGGCGCCCGGCCGGTTGGCGCCATAGAACGGAACGGCGAAGTCCCGGTAGGCTTGCGAGCGGTCCTTGGCGAGGCTCGCACGCATACTATCGAACAACTCGATAGGTAGCCCCTCGGGATTGGCGGGGGTCTTCAACATCAGCGGCGGCACTGCGGCGATCAAAACTGCCTTGGCGACTCGGCTCGTTCCGTGACGGCCGATGTAGCGCGCGACCTCTCCACCTCCGGTGGAGTGGCCAACCAGCGTGACCTGGTTGAGATCCAGAGCTTCGATCACCGCCGCGAGGTCGTCAGCATATCCGTTCATGTCATTGCCGGATGAGGCCTGGCTCGATCGGCCGTGACCACGCCGGTCGTGCGCAACCACGCGGAAGCCGTTCTGTGCGAGGAAGAGCATTTGCCCGTCCCACATGTCAGCGTTCAAGGGCCAGCCATGCGAGAACGTAATGGCCGGACCGGTACCCCAATCCTTGTAGTAGATCTGCGTCCCATCTTTGGTAGTGATAGTACTCATCTGACACTCTCTTTCTGGTGTTTCAACACCTGGAAAATTACGTTGCAAGTTCCTTCCTGCGAGCTTCAGCTTAGGAGGAGGCAGCACTCCGAGTCCTGGATCGCTCAAGCCAATCATTAAAGTAAGTCACTCCGAGCTGTGCTTCACCAGCAGGAACGAGTGTGCGTTCTTTCAATTCCGCGCCGAAGTAACGAGCGTGCGGGTCAACCACAACTTCACGCGGATCGTTGCGTGCGCTCAAGCCGCGCCGGATAAATTCATCGAAACGAAACTGTTCGGGTCCAGCAATTTCAATGGTTCCATTTAACGGCGCTCCCACAGCAACTCTGGCGACTGCGCTGGCCACGTCGTCGGCCGCGATGGGCTGGATGAGCGCGTGCGAGATGTGAACAGTATTGCCAACGGTGGCATCGTCAGCGATGCCTTTGACGAACTCGAAGAACTGCGTTGCATGGACGATCGAATAAGGAATCGGAGATTCCTTGATCAGGTTCTCCTGAGCCAACTTGGCGCGAAAGTAGCCGATTTCCGGAGTGCGTTCGGTGCCCACGATTGACAGCGCCACATGGTGTTTCACGCCTGTGGCAACTTCGGCGGCGAGCAGATTGCGAGTTGACGTCTCGAAGAACTTCAAGACTGCTGCGTCTTCAAATGACGGCGAGTTCGATACGTCGACGACGACGGAAGCGCCGTCGAGAACTTCCGCCAATCCCTCGCCGGTGATTGTGTTGACGCCTGAATTTGGGGACGCTGCAACCGCCTCGTGCCCTTGCGCAGTAAGTTTTGTAACCACCTTCGATCCGATCAGACCAGTTCCACCAATAACTACGATCTTCATTCAGATAACCTCTCCCTTCACTTTTTTGGAGCTACCGCTCCTGTACGTTGAAAAAAGATCATCCCCTTTGTGGCACTCTCTGTGCTTGCCACAGCTAACGTGATTGCATTGACCTTGTATCTACTATGACAAGATGAGCGTCCGATCTGTGACAGAGTGAGTAAACAGCGTATGAGTATTCAATATGAATGTCGTATTATCCGTTCATGGCAACCAATGCGTCTGATGATGGACTTTCCGACTTTATCAGTGTGCGTCCTCGTTTATTCGGCATCGCGTATCGGATGCTTGGAAGCGCTGTCGAGGCAGAGGACGTCGTGCAAGATGCGTGGATGAGGTGGCAGACCACCGATCGAAGCGCGGTGTTGAATTCTGCTGCATTTCTTGTGACGACTACGACCCGACTGTCGATTAACGTCGCCGAATCGGCGCGTTCGCGTCACGAAACGTATGTTGGACCATGGCTTCCGGAACCAGTGGACACGAGCGAAGATCCCCGATTGGGAGCAGAACGCGAGGAGGCATTGGAGTTGGCCGTGCTCCTGCTACTGGAGAAACTCACACCTACCGAACGAGCCGCATATACTCTTCGCGAAGCATTTGATTATCCATACCGTGAAATCGCGGATATTCTTCAGCTTACTGAGGCGAACACTCGTCAACTCGTTACGCGTGCCCGGAAACATATCGCTGACGGGCGTCAGGTTTCGGTGAGCACTGACGAACAAAGCCGTCTTCTCAATGCATTTATCGCCGCGGCCCGCAATGGCGATCTCGCAGGACTTGAGGCTCTCTTTGCGTCGGATGTTGTCTCGATGTCGATGGCGGCGGGTTTGTGCGCGCCGCGCGGAATCCGGTTGTCGGTCGCGACCGTGTTGCCAAGTTCATTTCCGCAGTTACGTGGTTCTGGAAGGGCGTGAAGCTTGACGAAGTTGAGGCAAACGGACAACGCTGCATGCTCATTTCGCGCGATGGCACCGCCGTAGTGCTCGTAGTCGTACACGCGTCGGAACAAGGCATCAATCAGATCTGGTGGCTGATGCGACCCAGTAAACTCACTGCGATTGCTCCCTCGTTATCGAGACTGCGCACGCAGACCTCGAAAACAGCTACCTCTTAGTTCCGTAATTCTCGCTCACAGCCTAGCTTTGAAGAAATTCCAAGAGATGCCACGGGCTTGTCCCGTGGAGTGTCACGGTGGTCGCTACACCGCTTCTGCCAACCAACGAAACTGGATGCCACGGCCTTGAGCCGTGGAGGCTCACGTTCCCAG
>Ga0126376_10001775_pt1 | contig 11862 bp, 7 predicted proteins | sample PanSoiMetPlot_15_FD_92760 | JGI IMG/M metagenome (GOLD analysis project Ga0126376, IMG submission 92760) | Tropical forest soil microbial communities from Panama - MetaG Plot_15 | ecosystem: Environmental > Terrestrial > Soil > Tropical forest > Bulk soil | place: Panama | collected 2016-02-17
ATCTCCGCAAACCCGGTCGTCTACCCAAGAAACGCCACCTTGATAGACGAGGCTGCCATTGTCTTGCGTGCCGCCGAAAGCGGCGTTTGGATTGGAGACCGGCAGAGAAACGATGGGATAGAACTGCGTGATGGAGAGTGAAGGATTGTTCAGATTGATCCACTGGAGCGGAGTAGCCTCTGCGTCGTCGGTGCGCCAAATGCCGCCGTCGTTGCCAAGATAGAGCCGAATCTTTCCCGTCGAGAGCTTGAACATCGCAATGGCGTGATTGTCCACATGCGGGAGCGCGGCGCTGCCCGGGGGGAGGTTTGGAATCACGGACGACCAGCTCGTACCATTGTTGGTGGTGCGGATAACCCAAGAAGGACTGCCGCTGCTCGTAACGGCACTTCCGGCAAAGAAAGCGGTGCCAGGCTGGGTTGGATCGACCTTGACCACGTTGTCGTACCAGCATTGGTGCTGGCAAACGTCCGGCGCCGTGGTTCGCGTCCAGCTTGTGCCTCCGTTTGTCGTGAGGTAGACACCGAGATTGGTGGCGGAATTGTTTAAAGCGCTGGCAATAGAGGCGTAAACGGTGTTTCCGCTGGTGTCGCTAGGGGCAATGCCCAAGTCGATGCGGCCCATCGTTGACTGAGCCGGAAGCGTGCCGGACGTCAGGCGGACGAAGTGTATGGTTGAGCAGGTCGATCCGATGGAGGTCGCTTTGTAGATGCCGTTGCCGTTCGGCGCGCCGGCCCCGCTACCAAATAGGTTCCCAAAGGCTGCATAGGCGACCGAAGAAGAAGCAAATCCCACAAACGTGGCTTCTTCGTCCGCGAGGACGTTGGTCCACGTCGAACCGCCGTTGTCCGTACAGTAGACGCCTTCCTTCGGGCCTTCGACGATGAGTTGCACGCCAGCCAAAACCATATTTGGATTATTTGGATTGACCGAGAGATAGCTGATGTGCGCACCGCCGAAGTTGAGCAACCCGAACCCTGGATTGAGTGCGTCGATATATGGCCCAATGAAAGGACAAGTGGAACTTGGGACGGCGCAGGTTTGTGTCCAAGTCTTACCATGATCCGTTGATCTCAACACGCCTGCGCCATAGTAAGTGTCAAATCCGAGGGACTGCTCGCCTGTACCAGCGTAAACCGTGGCGGCACTGGAAGGTGCGAACGCGATTGAACCCATGGCTAGAGACGCGTTTTGATCTCCAACTGCGGTCCAAGTGGTGCCAGCGTCCGTGCTGCGCCAAATGCCTCCCATTGCGCCACCGAGGAGCACCGTATTGCCCGTCGTGTCACTCGGATCAACCGCAATCGTCATTACACGGCCCGAAACAGGTGAGAACTCGCCACCGGTGGCAGGCGCTGGGCCAAGCGAAGTCCAGGCGGAGGTAATCGTCGCAGCAGACAAAAGAGGCGACGGTGGAGCAACTTCCTCGAGGGAACCGTCGGGGTGCACCAGGAGCTTGCCTTCCGCCTTGAGCATTCTTAGCAAGTGCTGAAATGCGCGTTGATATGCGCCGCCGGGTATGCGGCCATTCACCGAAGCGCGCGGGCTGTGAAACCAGTTGTAGCGCTTGATGAGCAAGTCCGGAGTTTTCTTTTCATCATTGTCTTCAGATCCTGTCGCGTCCGTTTTGCGGAGGGGCGCTCTAGGGGACTGACCGGAGGACGAAGAAGCGACAGCCGTTTCCGCGTTGCCAGAACTCGAGGGCTTCTGCGGAGTCTGTTGCGCCCGGACGGAGACCGAGAAAAACGAGAGGAGAATGATGAGGCCGAAAACCACACGAAGAGAAAATGAAATGGGCTGGAGGCGCATTTTGACCTAGGTCGGCGAAACTATGTGTAAGTGCACGAGTTTCAATTGCTGGGCTAGCCCGCCACGGGAACGTATTGGCGCAACCCTCCAAGCTCGTAAAGGATGCGGAGTTTATCACAAACAGTGTTAACGCAAAAGATAGTTAACAGACGCGGGCAGATTCCCCTAGGAGCGCGAGAGGGAGGTATCGCGTGAAATCAATGAGTGTTCCAAGACCTCACGGACTTTGGCGGCGAGTTGAGATGGTGTGAACGGTTTCTGGAGAAAGAAGGTGTTTGCGTCGAGTTCTCCGTGATGAAGGATAGCCTGGGGCGTGTAGCCGGACATAAAAAGAACGCGCAAATCGGGCCGAATCGAACTGGCTTGCTTTGCGAGTTCGCGGCCGCCAAGGCCCGGCATAACCACATCGGTGAGGAGTAAGTCGATCGAAGCTTTATGCTGACGGCAAATCTCGACGGCAGCTTCCGGTGTCTCAGCAACAAGAACCGAATAACCAGAAGAGGCTAGAGCCTCACTGGCAAGTTCGCGAACTTGAGCATCGTCCTCCGCGAGGAGGATTGTCTCGTTGCCTCGAATGCTGGTGGCGTGCGGGTGTTCCGGAACTAGGGCATCCACCGGCGCATTGATTCGCGGCAGATAAATTTTGAGCGACGTGCCTTGGCCAGGTTCGCTGTAGACCCAGATGTGGCCACCACTCTGTTTGATGATGCCGTAAACCATGGACAAACCAAGGCCGGTGCCTTTGCCGAGTTCCTTAGTGGTGAAAAAAGGTTCGAAGATGCGGGGAAGATTCTCTTTTAGGATCCCCGTACCGGTATCCGAAATCGTTAACGAGATGTAATGGCCAGCCCGCATGGTCTCGTGTTGCGAGGCCGAAATTTCATCAAGGTAAACGTTGGCCGTCTCCAGCATGAGTTTTCCGCCATGCTGCATGGCGTCCCTTGCATTCACGACAAGATTGAGGATGACCTGCTCGATTTGTGTACGATCGGCGCGAACGGAGCCCAAGTCCGGGGCAAGGATGGTACGCATTTCAATGTCTTCACTGATGACGCGGCGCAGCATCTTTTCAAGATCGTGAATCAGGGCGTTGAGATTGAAGACTTTGGGTTGCAAAACCTGGCGGCGGCTGAAGGCCAGAAGCTGGCTCGTCAAGGAAGCGGCGCGGTCGGCAGCGTCATCAATGCGTTCCAAGCCACCGCGAAATTCTTGGGCGGGACCACGATCCAGCAGCAGACGGCTGTAGCCACGGATGATCGTCAGCAGATTGTTGAAGTCGTGTGCGATGCCGCCGGCCAGCCGGCCGATGGCTTCCATCTTCTGCGCCTGCCGCAATTGATGGCGCGACTCTTCCAGCTTGAGCGTTCTTTCCGCGACTTGCTCTTCCAAGTGCTCCTCATTTTGACGAAGGAGTTGCTCGACGCGTTCGCGGCGAAAAATCTCCGCTTGCAGATCCAGTTGAACGCGGTCTTGTCTTTGCTGAGCAATCAGCAAGCGAAGACTGGAGCAGAGGAAGGAGATGCCGACGATGAGCAAGGCAGAAAGAGTGCGTTCCCGAGCGATGTAAAGAGAGAGAACAAGAACGATAAAGGCAAAAAGAATGGGAAACAGGCGATTGCCGATAAGTTCGCTAAATAAGGGACGGACGGGCGATTTTTCGATCTTTGACTGATCCCACGTAGCGGCGATGACGATTGGACAGACGTTCAGGAAAGTCCATATGACTTCGTACCAGGAACCAGTTTGCAGCGTGGCGCCGAGGTAGTTGTAAAAGAAGTCTCCGACACAGACCAACACTAAAAAGGCGCCGATCCTGCTGAAAAGGGTACGGACTACGCGTGAATTGGTGAAAGCGGCACGCAACAGGAAAATGCAAGCCATGGTGCCGTCGTAGATGAGGGAGCCGACCCAAGTCGCATGTACCCAGGTCCGTTCAAAAGGCGATCCGGAGGCCTCGTGCGTGGGCATGTACAGAAAAAAGAAGTAGATGACCACCCAGAGGAGAACCACCTGAATAAAATCGAGAACGTGAATCGGATCGAAGTGGTTGAGTTCGAAGTCCGGTTCCAGGAAAAGCGTCAGGCTAACGGGACAAAACCAGAATACAGAGACGATGTCGGCTATGTCGGCGACCGCCTGCGAGGGGTGAACGGCTTGCACGTAAATGTTGCAGAGTGCCGCCAGGCAAAAAAACGCAACCGAAACAGCCGTGACGTGCCAGAAATATCGTGGAAGGTTGCTGGATCTGCGCGCGGCAAGCAGCACGAGCAGCAGACAGAAAAGGTTGAAGACTAGATCGCCGAGACTCACCAGCGCAGGACCCGGCTTGTTCGTTCCTAGCGTCACGATGACGGTCATCTGGATAACGACAAACAAGCCCGTCAGTAGGGCCCACAAATACCTGCTTGGACCAAAGAGCGTCTGCTGAGATCCGCTGGTCGTAGTTGTGGAAGCAAGCGTCATCAATTCAATTCGTTTGTTCTTTGCTCATGCCAATGGCCGTGGGACGAAACGGGGAATTTCGACCTGCGTCCCAGTGCAAGGGCACCGTAAGCGGAGTATAGCTGGAGCGTATTGGATAAGTCCGTAGTACGGATGGAGCAAATTTCGTAGTAGCAACGGGGGCGAAAGTACAGGTCACGCGGCCGTGACGTTAGCCATGGTCAACTTAACGGAATGAACTGGCAGCGCTTAGGAAGCGTGATCGATGAGCCGGTGGTGAATGGCGTAAAGAGCAAGTTCCAGCCGGTCGGAGACGCCCAGCTTGTCGAAGATGTTGTGCAAATGATTCTTTACGGTCTGCTCGGAGATGAACAGCTTTTCGCCGATTTCTTTGTTGCGAAAGCCTTGCGCGACAAGCTGAACAATCTCTTTTTCACGGTCGCTGAGAAGCGGCTTTTCGCGGCGTGGGCCGGATTCGGAAGACTTCGCGAAAGCCTTCATCACTTCAGCGGTCATCCGATTGTCGAGCCAGATTTCCCCGGCGTGAACGCGATGAATGCTCTTTACGAGTAAATCGGTGGCGGACTGCTTCAGCACAACGCCGCGGGCGCCGAGGCGCATTGCGCGAACCACGTCGCGATCGTCCTCCGCTGCAGTCAACACAATTACCCGAGTCGGAATTTGATCAAAATTGACTTCTTCGAGGACGGCCAGTCCGTCTTTTTCCGGCATGCGGAGGTCTAGCAAGAGAATATCGGGCTTCAGTTTCGCAAGGAGCTTGATGCATTCGGCGCCGTTTTGCGCTTCACCGACGATAGTGATGTCCTCGTCGCCGTCAATGAGCTTGCGCAGGCCGTCGCGAAAAATCGCGTGGTCGTCGGCCATGAGAATTCGGATTTGTTGTTTGGTCTTCGCCATAATTTAACTCAGGGACTGCAAGTACAAGCCCTAAAACCTGATTTTACTCGGGCCCGGTAAACCTGCTCGCGGCAGGCAACTACAAAGCCCAAAACCCTCAGCCAAGTGGAATCTCGATCACCAGACGCGCCCCATGCCCCGGGTTCGACTCCACGGTCAGAACCCCATTCACCGTTCTAGTGCGCTCCTTAATGGAAATGGGACCCAGCCGTAGACGGTCCAACTCGTCCCCGGTGAAGCGGCCGGCAAAACTGAAACCCTCACCGTTATCGTCCACGACTAAAAGTAGACAGCTGTCGTCCTGCGAAAGTTTTACCACGACATGGGTGGCCTTAGCATGTTTTTTTATGTTGTTGAGTGCTTCTCGGTAAATCTGGAAAAGCTCGCGGCAGACACGGTCCGGGGCCCGCAAATCGGCCGAATCTATCAGGATATCGAGCGCCAGGCCAGATTCATTGCGAAAACGCTCCCCGAATCCGCGCATCAGGTCGACCAAGTCGGCGGATTGCACACGGACCGGACGAAGGTCGGTGACAAAGCTGCGAAGCTCGCCGGACTCGTTCTTGACGGTTTGTTGGAGAGAAGTGAGGCCACTGGAGATGGCTTCGTTGCCGGTACCGGCGGCTAGGCGACGGCGCAAAACGTCCAACTGAATCTCGATACTCAGCAGAGTTTGCAAAATTCCGTCATGGAGGTCGCGAGAGATGCGCGAACGTTCCGCTTCGATAGCTCGAGCGCGAAGGTGGCGCAACAAAAAGAGATTCTCAAGTGACGGACCGATGTGGCGGGCCACGCGCTCGAGCCAGGAAAGATCGTCCTTGGTATAGGCCTTTTCGTTGACTTTTCCGTTCACGAGGAAAATGCGCCCAACGGGCCGCTCTCCTTGGTCGAACGCCACGGAAATGAAGGAACGAATCGCAAACTGCTGCTGTGTCGGGCCAGGCAGCCGGGGAAGTATGTTCAACATGTGGCCATCGCGGCGATCCCAGCCGAAGCCAGCGCCCGCGCCTTCGAGCGAGTTCCAGCAAAGAGTTGCGTCCATGTCGTCCAGCAGAAAACCATCCGCACGAGCAAGAGGAAGACTTTCCGGTGCTAGCCGCTCGCTTTCGCCGTATTTCAAGCGCCAGACGAAGATGCGCTCCAAATCGGCATCGCGATAAACCAACATCGCTTCCGGCGATTGAAACGAAATGGCAAGTTCGCTCAGCATCATGCGAAGGGACTCAGCCAGCCCTTGATCGACCTGCATCGTTGCGGTGATATGGGAGAGAAACTCGTTTTGCGAAGCAAAAACGCGACTGCGTTCTCCCAAGAAAGCGATCCCTGCACCCGCAGAGAAAGTCGCGGCCGTCGCGGCGAGCCAGGAGATGACCCGCGGCCAGTGCACGTCAGTTCGCCCAGCGGCAACCATGACGATGCTCAGTGAGATTAGCCCGGCGACCGGAACGGCAAACTGGAGTCCCCAGCGGGAACCCGCTGCATAACAAATGAACAAGTAAGGAAACCAGACAGGCACATTGGCCGGACAGACGTAAATGAAGAAACCCAACGCAAGTAGATCGCAAGCTAATGGGAGATGCCAATCGCGCTCCTGAAGAAAATCCTCCACGAGGATGACGAGGATCGAGAAAATCAGGTAGATAACAAGGAACGTGACGGAGCGGGCTGATTCGCGCGATGGAGCTAGCTCAAAAACAGCAAGGAGCGCCAGAATGATAATAATCGGGCGCGCAAAGACGATTTGCCGCTCGAAGTGGCGGTGGTCGGTCTCGTGGGGGCTCATGCGCGGGGACGCAAACTTCCTCAATGAGTGTAGCAAGGGCGTTCGACGCACGAGGCGCCCTTCTGATTGCGGGTTTCCACTCTGTTACCGCCTTTTTGGTGCAAATGGACAGTTTTCCCGCGCGGCGACGGGCGTGATAAACTAAGAGGGCGGCGGTGGTGGGAGTAGCTCAGCCGGTAGAGCGTCGGTCTGTGGAACCGAATGTCGCGGGTTCAAATCCCGTCTCCCACCCCAACCTCCGTGAAAGGCAAACTCGCGCTAACAATTCTGTTGCTGACATCATCGCGTTCTGCGAAAGCCGATAGGTTCGGATAACTTGCTGCGGCTTCAGTTGACCCTTTGTCGGTGGAGACTTAGTCGCCGGTAGTGCTAACAATCGGGAGCGGAAAAACTGAGGGCTCGGCTCTTTACACGTAGTTTTCTGCCGCTTGGCTCCATGCACGGCATTAGACGAGGCCAAATCTCCTGAACTGATGACTTCCGCCTACGCGTTGGGCCCGAAAAAAGGTTGACAAGCTGAATCACCGCCCATGAAACCACACTATTGCGAGTGCTATCACGCCGACGATAGCCTGCCCGATGACTAACTTGGACAGCGTCTTTGCACCGAACAAACCAGCGACGATACCGCCTGCCAAGAGTGTGACTTGAACGTGAAACGCTGGCGAGCCGACGTAAGCAGCCGAAAACAATCCGGCGGCCACGATTCCGTTGTAAATGCCTGCGTTGTGAACGGCCATCGAAACAAAATCAGTGTCGTTGGGCGATAGGTGCAGTTTCTTCGGCCATTTCTGACGGACAAGGTTCATGATCCAGGGGGATTCCCACGGATACAGTTCGCCGATCATGAAGCACAAGTGAAGTGCGCCGATTACACAGATCGCTATCGTGGGAATCGAGGACATGCTACCTCCTTTGATGCTGCTAGGAACATGTGAGCTGGACCGTATCGCTCCAGGGAGGCTACAGGCGAAACACTAACTTAATTATGACACTTCGTGTCAAGAGTTAAGGTTTAGGATCGGCTGTGTCCAACTCATGTCTGGCTTAGAATGTAGGCAGACACGCTCGAACAGCGGGAATGGGTCGAGAAATACTCAGCCTCTTCCGGACGCTCCTCGGCTTGAACTCCGTGAGTGCCTGACCAGAAACTGTTTGAACGCTGCCGCCACGCTCAAGGAATGTTTCAAAATCTGTCAAAGTGGACACCCCAATTTCCTCCCGTAGCGCCAACAAAACTCCTGCGAGCCAGCCGGCTTGTCTCCAAATGTGACGACTATTCCTCGCGTGCATCCAACAGGCACGCAGGGTAAAGTCGTTCTTGCCAGTTCTTAAGGGTAGACCGAGTATGGCCAAGCCAGTGCTGATGGCAGTGGATGACGACGGCGAAGTGCTCCGCGCCGTTGAACGCGATCTGCGCAGCCGCTATGCCGAGCATTACCGGATTGTGCGCGCGAGTTCGGGTACGTCGGCGATACAAGCGGTGCAGTCCTTGAAAAAGCGAAACGAGCCGGTCGCGTTGTTTCTCGTGGATCAGCGCATGCCGGAGATGAGTGGCGTGGAATTCATCGCCAAGGGCATCGATGTCTTTCCGGATGCCCGGCGCGTTCTCTTAACGGCGTACGCCGACACGGATGCGGCAATTCAGGCCATCAACCGAGCCAAGATTCATCACTACCTTTTGAAGCCGTGGGACCCGCCGGAGCAGAATTTTTATCCCGTGCTAGATGACTTGCTCAGTGACTGGCAGGCGTCGCACAAGCCGGGGTTTGAAGGCGTTCGTGTTCTAGGCCACCGCTGGTCGCCGAGTTCCTACAACGTGCGTGATTTTCTTGCGCGCAACCAGGTGCCGTATCGGTTTTTCGACGTCGAAACGGCAGACCGAAATCCGGAAATTCAAACTTTGATTAATGAAAACGGTGGCGATACCGCGAAATATCCGGTTGCGATCTTTGCGGACGGCACTTCTCTCTCCGAACCAACCATTACGGACATCGCGGCGCGTCTCGGCTTGCGTACTCGCGCGGAAACGTCTTTCTACGATTTGCTGATTGTCGGCGGAGGTCCGGCAGGACTTGGAGCTGCCGTGTATGGAGCGTCGGAGGGCCTTCGTACGGTGATGATTGAAAGCGAAGCGCCCGGCGGCCAAGCCGGTATGAGTTCTCGTATCGAGAACTATCTCGGTTTCCCAGCGGGCTTAAGCGGCGCCGACCTGGCGAGGCGGGCTGTCGCGCAAGCGCGCAAGTTCGGCGTGGAAATTCTCGCCCCGCAGGAAGTAACGAAGCTGCGCGTGGATGGTGCAGCAAAATACGTGACTCTTGCCGACGGGACGGAAATTGGCGCTAAAGCCATGGTCATCGCGACGGGCGTTTCCTATCGGAAGCTGGACGTACCCGGGATGGAGCGTGTACAAGGCGCCGGTGTCTATTACGGCGCAGCGATGACGGAAGCCGCGACCTGCAAGGGCGAGGACGTGTACATCGTTGGCGGAGCAAACTCCGCTGGACAGGCTGCCATGTTCTTCTCCCAACATGCGCGGCGCGTGATTATGCTCGTGCGCGGAAAATCGCTGGAAGCCGGAATGTCTCAATATTTGATCGATCAGATCCACGAAACTCCAAACATCCATGTCGAATTGAACAGCCAGGTTGTGGAAGTCTTTGGCGAAGAGCGCCTCGAGGGCGTCGCAATTCACTGCGCGACGAGCGGCGAAACTCAAAAGGTTTCGACGAATCATCTTTTTGTTTTTATCGGTGCTGCGCCGCGCACGGATTGGCTTGCCGATGTTTTGCTGCGCGACGAAAAAGGCTTTTTGCTAACCGGCCCCGATTTGATGCCGGACGGCAAACGTCCGAGCGGCTGGCCGGTTGACCGGGACCCCTGGCTTTTGGAGGGATGCGTTCCCGGTGTGTTTGTCGCGGGCGATGTTCGCTATCGCTCGGTAAAGCGCGTAGCATCCGGCGTGGGAGAAGGCGCCAACGCGGTGGCGTTCGTTCATCAATACCTGAACACGGTGTGAAATGGCCGAAGCCCTCAATGAAGTACAAGTTCAGCGCGTCATCGACGAAGTGAAAAAATTCGGCGTGTTCGCCGATCTGCCCGAAAAAGACTTGCGCTGGCTCGCGGAACGTATGGACGAAATCACTTTGGAAGCGGGCGATATTTACGCACGGCAGGGCGACTCTGTCGATTATCTAACGCTGATGGTCGAGGGCGAATTGCAGGTCTCCCAGCTCAACACGCCGGGCTCACCGATCTTTGTGGCGGTAGCCGGTGAAATTACGGGCAGGCTGCCATTTTCTCGCCTCAAGCAGTTCCGTGGGCTTAGTCGTGCGGTCATGCATACGCGCCTGATTCGGCTGCACAAAGATTATTTTCCGGAATTGATCCAACAGATTCCAACCCTGGCGGAGCGGTTGGTCTGGTTGATGTCGGACCGTATCCGCGAGGTGACGCGAACGGAGACACAGCAAGAGAAGTTGATGGCGCTGGGCAAGCTTTCTGCGGGACTCGCACATGAGCTGAACAACCCGGCTGCCGCCGCCACTCGAGCGGCGCAAAGCATGATGAGTTCATTTCAAAATATTCGCGACGTCAGCCTGCGCCTGCTGAAACACGCTTCTACCGAAGAGCAACGCAATGCTCTGTTCGAATTCGAAATGGAAGCAGGCAAAAGCCTTGCCGCACAAATGGGACCAACAGCTAATCCATTGGAGTTGAGCGACCGCGAAGAGCGCGTTACCTCCTGGCTGGAAAAGCACAACGTGGCCGATGGATGGAAAATCGCCGCTACGCTTGCCGAAGGCTGCGTTGATGAACATCAGCTAGATGAATTTGTGGCCAAGATTGGCCCAGAGCTTCTGCCGGATGCGATTCAGCGCGTGGCGGCGATTATGACCATGTTTGGCCTGATCCGCGAAATCAATAACAGCGCACAGCGAATCAGCGAACTGGTCGGAGCGGTAAAACGCTATTCCTACATGGATCAGGCCGCTTTACAAGAGGTAGATCTTCGCGATGACCTGGACAATACGCTGAAAATTTTTGGGCATCGCTTGAAGAAGGGCGTTACCGTAATCCGCGATTACGATAAAACGCTCCCGCGTGTTTGTGCATACGGTGGCGAGCTGAATCAGGTTTGGACCAATCTCATCGACAATGCCATCGATTCCATGCAAGGCAAGGGCGAGTTGAAGATCAAGGCCTGCAAGGAACTAGACTATGCTGTCGTCGAAATTCAAGACAATGGCCCCGGTATTCCGCTGGCAGTCCAATCTAGGATTTTTGAACCTTTCTTCACGACGAAGAAGGTGGGTGAAGGTACGGGTCTAGGTCTGGATACCGTGGCTCGCATTGTGCGCCGGCATCATGGATTCGTCGAAGTCGAATCGAAGCCCGGTGAAACCTGTTTCATTATCCGCCTGCCTTTTAAACAACCGAAGGGGACCGTCTCGGAAGGCGAGGAAACTCCGGCATGAGCGAGACCTGCGACCATATTAAGCACGCCAAAAAGATGAAGCCTCGTTCGAAGGGCTGCGAGGAATGCCTCAAGATGGGCGACACCTGGGTGCATTTGCGGCTTTGCCTTGAATGCGGTCACGTAGGCTGTTGCGATTCATCGAAAAACAAGCACGCTACAAAACACTTTCATGCGTCGAAGCATCCCGTTGTGCAATCTCTGGAACTCGGCGAGAGCTGGAAGTGGTGCTACGTCGATGAAGTATTCATTGACGAATAGCGAAGGCTAGCTTGCACCGGATTACTGGGCAACATTGTGGCCAAGACCAAACTCCCTGTGCAGCACGCGCAACGCCTGCTGCATCGATTTCTCATCGACGACAAATGAAATGTTCGTTTCTGAAGATCCCTGGGCTATCGCGATTAGATTGACCTTTTCCTGACCGAGAGCA
>Ga0126376_10001776_pt1 | contig 11861 bp, 7 predicted proteins | sample PanSoiMetPlot_15_FD_92760 | JGI IMG/M metagenome (GOLD analysis project Ga0126376, IMG submission 92760) | Tropical forest soil microbial communities from Panama - MetaG Plot_15 | ecosystem: Environmental > Terrestrial > Soil > Tropical forest > Bulk soil | place: Panama | collected 2016-02-17
CAGAGATGACCGGGCCAAAGAAGAACCACCACAAATCGAGCGCCGGCTGGAGTTTTTCGAGTTTCACCGGCTCGACGCGGAAGTGAAGATCACACAAAAGCTGGGCGGCGCTACGCAGGGTCGCAAGAGTTTCGGGAGTGGTGCGGCCGAGTTCCGGATTTTCAAGGATGCCGAGGCGCAGTTCGCGCAATTCGGCAGGCGCGATTTCGCGGATGGGCACGGGAGCGGATAACGCATCGCCGGGATCGGGTCCGGCCATGACAGCGAAAAGCGACTGCAGGTCGCTGATGGTGCGCGCCATGGGGCCAAGGACGCCAATCCAGTTAAAGGCACCCTCGCCGGGAGGAAAGTGTCCCGTGGAGGGAATGCGGCCCGGAGTGGGTTTGAGTCCGCAGATGCCGGAAAAATGCGCCGGCGAGCGGATGGACCCGCCGCCATCGCTGCCGACGCCTGCAAGGGAGCAGCCAGAGGCGATAGCCGCGGCTTCGCCTCCGCTCGAACCGCCAGCCGAATAGGCGGGATTCCACGGGTTGGAGGTTTTCCCGTTCAGGCTGTTGTTGGTTTCGTAAGCCATCAGGAATTCGGGCGTGTTGGTATTGCCGACGAGGATGGCGCCGGCTTTCTCGAGGCGCGAGACGACGGCGGCATTGGTGTGCGGAACGTAATCCTTGCGGAGCAGGGAACCGGCGGGACAGGGCCAGTCGGCGACGTCGAGAGAAGATTTGACAGAGAGAGGGATTCCCTCGAGGGGACGTGGCAGCTCGCCGCGCGAGAAACGCGATTCGGATTCGCGGGCACGCGCGCGAGCGGATTCTGCATCAATGTGCACGAAGGGATTCAGTTGAGGTTGGATCTGCTGGATGCGGGCGAGGTGGGCTTCGATGAACTCGACCGGGGAAAGTTCATTGCGACGGAATTTTTCGAGAGCTTCCGCGACGGAAAAATAGAGTTGCGCAGCCATGGGTTGAGGGAAGCAACTTAGCGGCCTGGCCGGAATCCGTCAAGGCGGGTGGCGAAATGTAGCAAAAAGCCGCTATAAAATCGGTTGACGATAGGGTTGGGAGTCCACACAATCGAGGGCACCGAGAATCTTTAATTTCTGGTTGTCGTGCGGCCACTAAGGACATTCCCCGAATGAAAGTTTCGAAGAAAGCTTCTTTCCGCGTTTGGATTTTTGGAGTTGCCCTGGCGTTGCTGCCAGGACTGTATGTGTTTGCGCATCACGCGAATCCGAGCGGACAGAAGTCGCCAACGGGAGATGCGCTGCGGCTGAACACGCTGGGCGCCGCGCATCTGAATCAAGGCAAAGCGGCGGAGGGGCAAAAATACTTCGAACAAGCCCTGGCGGCGGATCCGGAATTCGCCACCGCGGAGATGAATCTGGGAATCGCGCTGCTGGCGCAACAGAAGATCGAGCCAGCGCGTGCGGCTTTGGAGGAAGCTGCGGCCAAGCTGCCGAACGATGCCTATGCCTGGTACAACCTAGGGCTGGCGTATAAAGACGCCGGCGACACGGCGAAAGCGATCGCGGCGTTTCAGCAAGTCGAAAAGATCGCACCGGGAGAGCCGGACGCATTTTATTTCGAAGGCTACTTGTACTCGCAATTGCAGCAGTACGAGCAGGCAATCACCGCGTTTCAAAAGGCGCTGCAGCGTTCGCCGTACCATGCTTCGGCGCAATTCGGGCTGGCGCGCGCTTACCAGCGCAAGGGCGATACCGATGCGGCGCGCGAAGAAATGAAGAGATTCCAGAAAATCAATTCGCAACACCTGGGCACGCCGTTCGGCGCGGGTTACGGGGATCAGGGGAAATTTTCGCTGGCGGAATTTGTGCCGGGAGGTGGCACAAGTGTTCCAAAGGTGATTGCGGTGCGCTATGAGGTGCAGCCTCTTAGCAAGCTGGTGAACGGGGCGGTGAAGCGACCGGAGAGCGCCGGCGGGAGCAGCGGCGCATGTTTTCTGGATTATGACGGCGACGGCAAGGTGGATTTCTTTCTGGTGGGGGCAGAAAGCACGAAAAGCCGGCTGGTGCACAATCTGGGCGGCGGAAGATTTGAAGATGTGACGCAGAGGGCCGGGCTTTCGGGCGCGGGCGAAGGATACGGCTGTGCGGCGGGCGATTTTGACAACGACGGCCGCACGGACCTGGTGCTGTGCGAAGTCGATGGGGTACGGCTTTTTCGCAACGAAGGCGGAGGGAAATTTGCCGACGTCACGGAAAAAGTGGGAATACGCCGCGAGAAGGGATGCGTTGCGCCAACGTTTGTGGACTACGACCATGACGGCGATCTGGATCTTTACCTGACGTTTGCGGGGCCGGGAACGGATGGAAAGACATTTCGTAACGTGATGTGGCGCAACAACGGAAATTCGACGTTCACCGACGTTTCCAAGGAGACCGGACTAGCTTTGGAGGGTACGGGCAGCGCAGCCGTCAGCTCGGATTTTAACAACGACCGTGCGATTGACCTGGTAATGGCGGGCGGGGTGCGTGGGCCAAGCATATATTTGAATCCGCGCGAAGGGAAATTTACGGAACTTTCAACAAGTGATTTCGCGAAGGAGAAGTTGCCGCCGGCGGTGGGCGTGGTTGCTTTTGATTTCAACAAGGATGGATGGATGGATCTGGCGTTTACGCATGCGGGCGCGCCGGGGCTCACGCTTTGGAAAAACGTGGAAGGCAAGCGGCTCGAACGCGTTGCTTTGCCGGATTTTGGCTGGAAGCAAGCGTGGGGAGTTGCGTGGCTGGACTACGACAATGATGGTTGGCTGGACCTGGCGACCGTTGGCGAAGGAGCAAACGGCGGAGAGATCCGCGTGCTGCGCAATCTGGGCGCGGCGGGATGGACGGATGTAACCAAGGACGTGCATCTCGACGGCTTGCAGTTGAAGGAGCCTCGTTCGCTGGCGGTGGCCGACCTGAAGAATGACGGCAGCCCGGATCTGTTGGTGACACAAGCAACCGGCGAGACGCTGGTGCTGCAGAATATTGGCGCGAATCAAAACCACTGGATGCACATCGACTTAAAGGCGCTGAGCGACAACAAGAGCTCGATCGGCACGAAACTCGAAATTTATGCAGGCGGCCTGTATCAGAAGTGGGAAATAGCGGGCGCGTCGGGTTATCTCGGACAGAACAGCCCGACACTGCTAGTCGGCTTGGGCGCGGAAAAGGTTACGGACGTGGTGCGATTGCTGTGGCCGACGGGTGTCCCACAGGACGAAGTGAACCTGGCGACGGAGAAAACGCAAATGATTGCGGAACTCGACCGCCGCGGAAGTTCGTGCCCGATTTTGTTTTCGTGGAACGGACGCGAGTACGAATTCATCGCCGATATGATCGGGCCGGGCGTGGTGGGGCACTGGGTGGCGCCGGGAGAACGCGACGTGCCGGATCCCGATGAATATTTGAAAGTTCCGGCCAAAAGTGCGCGCGAGAAGAACGGCATGTTGAGCTTCAAGTTCATGGAGCCGATGGAAGAGACCGTGTACCTCGACCAGGTGCGCCTGGTGGCGGTAGACCATCCGGCGAGTATTGAAGTAAATCCCAATGAAAGGTTCGCCAGCAACCCGCCATTTCCGGAGTTCAAAGTAATTGCCACGGAAAACGCGCGCGTGCCGGAAGGGGCATGGGACGACCGTGGACGTGATGTTTGGCCGCTGCTGGCGAAGCGCGACCGCAGATACGTGACGGAGTTTGAAGAGTTGCCGTTTGCGGGATTCGCCAAATTGCACTGGGTCGAGCTGGACCTGGGAGCATGGGATGCGAAAAAGCCGCTGCGTCTGCTGCTGGACGGCTACACGGATTATTTCACTGCGACTTCCATGTATGCGGCGGATCAGGCGGGGATCAAGGTGATTGCGCCGTACGTGGAAGCGGAGGACGCGCAGGGCCAATGGGTGCGCGTGGTGGAGGACATGGGCTTTCCCGCGGGCCTGGCGCGCACGATGGTGACGGACCTGACAGGCAAGATTCCGGCAGGCACGCGACGCATCCGCATCGTTTCGAATCTGAAGATTTACTGGGACGCGATCCGGATTGACCAGACATCGCCAGTAGAGGGCGTACGGGTACAAGAAGTGCCATTGGCCACGGCAGCGCTCGCGTACCTCGGCTATCCGAAAGAGATTCGCCTGCATCCTGCGAGCGACACGGTGTATTCCTACACGCATCGCAGCGCGACAGGACCTTACGCACATGCGGCGGGGAATTACACACGCTATGGCGATGTGAAATCGCTGCTGAGAGCGGCGGACGACAAATTTACAGTGTTCGGATCGGGCGAGGGCGTGGAACTGGAATTTGATCCGCACGGGCTGGTGAAACTTCCCCCGGGATGGATGCGCGACTACTTTTTCTACGCCAACGGTTTCGAAAAGGACCTGGATTTCTACGCGGCTTATGCGTTTACGGTCGAGCCGTTGCCGAAACACGGGCTGAGCCCGTATCCGTACGCCGAGGGAAAAGAGTACCCGACGGACGCGGAGCATCTGCAGTACGAACTGGAGTACAACACGCGATCGCGGTCAGATCGCTGGCCGGGGAATTTGCGTTACACGTACACGGGCCCGCAGTGAAGTATTAGGAGCAGCCGATGGGCAGAACGGGCGTGGTCACGATCCGCGACGTGGCACGGGAAAGCGGATACTCCGCTTCCACCGTTTCGATTGTGCTGAACGGCGCGCCACTTTCGCGCTACATCCCGGGCGAAACAAAAGCACGCATTGAGACGGCGGCGAAAAGACTGGGCTACCGGCCGAACCCGCTGGCGCGATCGCTGCGCAGCCAAAGGTCCAACATCGTGGGGGTGATGGTGTTCGACATCACGGATCCCTTCTGCACGCCGATTCTACGCGGGCTGGAAAACGCGCTGTACCAGGCCAATTATTTGTCGCTGCTGGCGGACGCGCACAACGAAGCGCACCGCTTCGAACGCTATCTGGAAATGCTACTCGATCGCCGCGTCGAAGGCCTGGTGGTGATCGCCAACTGGCTGGTGACGGACATCAAGCTGCTGAGCGATTTGACGGAGTGCCACGTGCCGGCAGTGATTGCCGGCAGAAGTTTCGAGAACGATTCGGTAAGCACGGTTTCCGTAGACAACGAAGGCGGCGCGAGCATGGCGCTCGAACATCTTTACCGGTTGGGACACCGCGAGATTGCGTTTCTGCGCGGGCCCAAGGCGCTTTCCAGCAGCGGGCAGCGCTGGAAGGGGATCCGGACATTCGCGCAGTCGGTGGGCCTGCAGTTGGCAGCGAGGCGAATCGCAGAGTTGCCGGAGTCGCTGGATCCGAACTCGAGTTTCGAGGCCGGCGTGCAGTTGACCACAGAACTCCTTCGAAAGGGGCAATCTTTCACGGCGCTGATGGCTTACGACGACGTGACCGCGTTGGGTGCGCTGCGGGCGCTGAAGAAAAAAGGGTTGCACGTGCCGGAGGATTGCTCGGTGGTGGGTTTCGATGACGTGGCACAGGCCAGTTTGTCGGTGCCGTCGTTGACCACGGTGCGGCAGCCGATGGAAGCCATGGGCAGCCTGAGCGCGGGAATGGTGCTGGAGGCGATTAAAGCGGAGGATCAGAAAAAGGATATTCCCGTGGTGCGGAAGAAAATTCCGGCGGAGCTGGTGGTGCGGGAATCGACGAGGGCAGTGAAATAAGGAAGTAAGGAGTCGAGTTCAAAAGTTCAAGGTTCAAGAGTTCAAGGTTGAGATCCTTCGGGCCGCAAGCGGCGCATCCCTCAGGATGACAAATTTTGGAGATGCCAGCCGGGTGAACGCGAGTTATTTTGCGGGGGATTGGAAGGCTTCGGGGGGATCGAAATAGCTTTGTAGCCAGAAGGCGTCGCGGGCGAGCGCGCCGGAGGAGAGTTTCTGGATGCCGGCGAGGGTGGCGCCGACGATGCCCCCGTCGGCCGCGTCGAAAATGACCGCCACCCCTTCGGGAGCGGGATTTGTCGCGGCCGCTTCCTGCAGAGCCTTTTCAAATAATGCGATGCAGTAATTGAGTCGAGCCGCGGGTCCGGTATCTTTAGGATTTTGCGAGACCGCCTGCGCCGTGTAGAGCTTGACTTGTTTGCCTTTCAAGGGCGCCCAATCACCCGGAAAGACGCTGGCTTCTTCGCGCACGATGCGGAAACCGGGAAACTTGTCTTCGAGGCCTGGCGAGCGAGAGCGCATGTGCGCCGCCACCCGCTCCGGGAGTTCCGCGGCATCGGCGCGAAGATAGCCGCGGGAATCGCCGGAAATGGCGACATGAATCCAGCCGTTTTCGGAATCGAGAAATTCAAATTCGTCGTTGCCCGCGGCGCGGAAAAGCAGGCGCGAAGTTTCCGAGTCTTTTTCGTAAACGGGCGTGCCCGGATTTTTGACGATCACCAGATTTTGCGGATGCGCCTGGCTGCGCTGGATTTCCTGAAGATTCTGAAGTTCCGCCGTGAGCTGCTGAACACGCTTCTCGGAAGCGATGCGCCGGCTGCGAAGGGCGGCGACCTCGTCAGGCGGCGGATCATGTTGCGGCAAAGGCGAGGCCATGATGGCGGCGCTGCGAGCACTAGAGAGGTCCAGCTTGGGCTGCGGGGTTTGCGAGCCGGAGGGGCGCGAAGAAGCCACCGGCTTGCCGGTGAGCTTTTCCTCCAAGCGGTCGAGGAAATCGAGCTCCAGGCGTCCGTTGGAGGGAAGCACCTGGTAGCCGGATTTGGCGACGTCGCGGTCCGCGTACCAGGCGGTGATTTTCGCCGTGAGGCGAACGATCGTGGCGCCGGCATCGCCGGGCAGGAGTTCGAGGGAAAACTGGTAGAAGCCGCGTTCGTAGCGATCCAGCGGCTTGTCGCCCATGGCCACAAAACCTTCCAGAGCGGGAAGTTTTTGCCCCGAGTAGGCTTGCAAATCCTTCAACGCCTGTTCCACCTCCGCGCGCGGCTGGGAAAAACTTCGCGCATAGGGAACCGCTTGCGGCGAAACGCGCGCGACATGGACGAGCGAGAAGAGGGGGATCAACAAAAGACAGCGGCGAAATCGGCAAAAAGTCGATCTCAAGGCAGCGGCTCCAGGACTTCCACAGGCAGCCAGCCGCGCTGGCCTTGCGGAGTTTCGATGCCCAGCCAGTGCGGGGTGACAATCAGCACCAGCACGTTGCCGTTCGCCGCCAATGCCTGCAGGGAAGCGGCGGAGTGAAAAGGCGCGGCCTTGAGGTCCGCACCGGGAGTTTTGACGCGGCGCTCGAGTTCCTGATGGAGGGTTTTTACCTGCTGTTCGAGGTCCTTTTCGGCCGCCTGGGAATTGCCGAGGCGCGTGGTTTCGTCTTCGCGCTGCCGGATGAAGCTTTGCTGGACGAGCTCGGCGCTCTGCTGGCGGCGACGCGCATCGGCGGCCGCCGCGGCTTCTTCCTCGAGGGCTTCGAGGTGGTCCTTGATTTCCTTGAGCTCCATTTTTTCGACGGTGCCGTCGGATTCGTGAGCCACGCGGTGCGAGGTCTCGACGTAGATGGCGTCGACCTTTACGCGGGCGCGGTAATCGTCGATCGGCGTGAGCACGTAGCGGACGGCGATGGTGCCTTGATCCCCGGAATCCTTGAAGTGGCGGGGGGCAATCGCGTTTTTCCTGATTTTGTAATAGACCTCGCCCGGACCAGTCCATGGATCGAAGAGCGGCGTGGAATCGACGGCTTCCGCGCCGTTGAGCACGGGTTCTTTGTCGAAGATCATCGTGCCGTGGAGGATCTGGTCGTGGACCACCGCCAGGACCGCCTGGCGAACTTCATCGGGAGGCGCATTGAATTCGCGGGCGAGTCCGGCGGTGGTAAGCGTTTCTTTGGAATGGATCAGCGCCGGAAAGAAAGCGGCAATGAAAAACAGAATCAAAAGCCCTTGGCAAGGCCGAATGGCTACGAAGCCAGTCAAACCGGAATGAAAATTTTTCCCCATGCCGCGATTCACCGCAGGCTACTTTGTTAACTCCGGGCAGTGCTTTCTGTCAAATCAAGGGATTCGCGTAACCGGATTTGCTTAAGAAGCGCAATCAATTTAGTCAGTACCATGACCTTGCAGCGAAATATTTTATTGAGGCATACAAAAAATCTCTTGCATTCATCTGAAAGCTGGGAGTAGCATCCAACCCGGTTCAGGGACTGAAAGTTGCCCGAGGTCTCTTTTGACGGAGAGATGCGGCGCGATTTTCGGCGGTTAGTGTGGAGCGTATCGGACAATCCATGGCGCCCGGTAGTGGGCCGGGCGGCGTGTGGTCTGAAGCACCCTACTACTTTTCCCTTCACCCAAAAATTAGGCGCTAATCCTGCGAGTTGTCTGCTCAACGTTGCTCGAACGTGTATGAGGAGGCCGTATGGATGTTCGGGGTATGTGGGGTTGGAGCCGTATCCGTTGTGAAACGGCTCTGGCAGGTTCGGCAGTTCTTCTGTTTGTAACTCTTCTCAGTTGTAGTTCCGCAAGCGCCATTCCAGCATTCGCAAGAAAATATGGCATGCCGTGTTCTTCGTGCCATGAGGCGTGGCCAAAACTGAGCCCTTTCGGCCAGCAATTCAAGGACAACGGCTATCAGATGGGGAACGATCGCGACGCTCCCATCTTTCAGAGCCCGGCATACTGGCCCATTGCGTTGCGCATTACGCCGAACTGGCACCTGGAGCACAACGAAAACACGATCGTTGACGGACCGGGTGGCCCGAATAGCGCGACCGCGACGGTAACGACGCGGGGTTTCGACTTCACCGGCATGGACATTCTGACCGCCGGAACGCTGGCGAACAACATCAGCTTCCTGCTGGTGCCGTCCTCGGATGAAACGGGCGCGTTTCACTTTGAGTCGGTAAACGTGCGCTTCGACAATCTCTTCGGCAGCAGTTGGGCCAATGTGAAAGTCGGAAAATTCGAGCTGGATAACCTGCTTTCGGAAAAGCGCATTTTGTCACTCTCCGCGAACGGCGGCTTCTACCAGAACTACCATTTCCAGCCGTGGCTGGCTCCTGGCGCGCCGTCGCCTTCCTTCGTATTTGGCCTGGGCGATAACCAGTTGGGTATCGAGTGGATGGGACATTCGCGCAATGACCGCACACGCATCTCCGCATCGCTTTTGCAGGGCACGGACGGGAATCCCGACTTCCAATCGGGAATCGGCGGCGCGGCGGGGCGCGGTTATGAGGGATACATCGCCGCAAGCCAGGCTTTCGAACTTGGGAGCCTGGGATTGCAGCGGGTCGGCGGATTCGCGTATTTCGGCCAAGCGCCCACGTTCACGCAATTCACGCAGAACGACGGCGTGGACCCGATCTTCGGGACCGGCATCGGCAACAAACCGTACTACCGCGCCGGCTTCATCGGGATGTGGTACGTCAAGAAACTCGACTTCACGACGATGTACTTCTACGGCCACGACAACGTGTTTCTGGCCACGGGCACACCGTCGAACCTGGGAACAGCCGGATTGCCAACGGGGGCGCACGCTCCCTCCTGGAATGGCGCACTCATTGAAACCCACTACACGTGGAGCCCGCAGTTGATTCTGGTCAACCGCTACGAGTTGATCCGCATGAAGCAACAGACACTGGACACGAATCCGGGCGACCTCGGCAACGTGGACGCCCTGACGTTCGGCTTCCGCTACTATCCGTTCATCGGTACCCGCGCGGGATTTGCCTTCCACAATGAGTATTCCATTGTTTGGAATCGCAAGGTCCAGATCTCACCAACTACTGGCTTGCCCATCGATCTGACCAGCAGCAGCCTGTTCTTTGGGCTCGACTTCGCCTTTTAGGGAGGATGACCATGCGAAACGATCGAACCGTGAAGGCTTGCTTGGTTGTTGCCTCCGTCCTTTTTCCTTTCGGGGTTTTTGCCCAGGGTGATCAAGCATCCGCCGCAAAACCTGCCAGCCACATGGAGTCGCATATCGGGAGTCTGACAGGAGATTCCGATGCAGGCAGGCAACTCTACTTCCGCTACTGCTGGGGGTGCCACGGGCCGCACGGCGACGGGAACGGAGAAAATGCGCCCTATCTGAACATCCTGCCGCGCAACTTTGTGGCGGCAACGTTCAAATGCCGGTCGACGCCGACGGGAACTTTGCCCACGGATGAGGACCTTTACAACACGCTGAAGCGAGGAGTCAACTTCACGTACATGCCGAGTTGGCTGGCGCTGACCGCGCAGGAGCGCGCCAACCTGGTGGCTTTCATCAAGACGTTTTCCGCGCGCTGGACGACGGAAAAGCCGGGCGCGCCGATTCAGATTCCCGCAGAACCCTCCTTAACGATTGCCAGTATCAAGCATGGTGCTGAACTCTTCCAGAAGCTGGAATGTTGGAAATGCCACGGACAGGAAGGACGGGGGGACGGGCCCTCCGCTTCGACCTTGACCGACAGCAACGATCAGCCCATCCGGCCCTACAACTTCACTTCAGACAACCGGTCGAAGTGCGGAAGGACGAACCCGGAACTCTACAAAATCTTCATGACCGGCCTGGACGGCACGCCGATGCCGTCGTTTGCGGATGTGGTCAAGCCGGAAGATGCGTGGGACTTGGTGCACTACCTGCGCACGCTTCAATACAATAATCCGAGCGCGGAGCTGACACTTTGGGAGAGCACGCCGGAGGGCAATGCGATCGTGGCGACCAAGCGGGCGAAGGAGACCGCTACCGGCTCAGGTTTCAGGCCCTGAGGCCGGAATCAAATTTTCAGGAGGTTTTACCCATGCAATGGAGGCAAATAGTTTTCAGTGCGACGGTGCTGTTGGCGGCTTCGGCGGTGGCGATTGCCGGGCCGGCCGGCGGCACTATCAGCGGCAAGGTGACTTATGAAGGAACACCCGCCAAGATGAAGCCGATTGACATGTCCAAGGAGCCGTCTTGCGCGAAGATGTACACCACGCCGCCGGTGGCGGAGACGGTGGTGACCGGCTCGGGAAACAGCCTGCAGGACGTGGTGGTATACATTTCTGCAGGGGCTCCGGATGACGCCGCGCCGGCCACGGCGGCGGTGTTCACGCAGAAAGGCTGCCGATATATCCCGCACGTTCTGGCGTTTCAGGTAAACCAGGAACTCAAGATCGTGAACGAGGACCAGACCTCGCACAACATTCACCCGCTGCCGAAGCTGAACCGCGAGTGGAACAAGTCGCAGCCCGCGGGCACGCCGGCCATCAGCGAAAAATACGATAAGGCGGAGTTCATTCCCGTGAAGTGCAACGTGCATCCCTGGATGCATGGAAACTTCGCAGTCCTGAAGAACAAGCACTTTACTGTAACCGGAGACGGCGGCGCTTTCTTGCTGGCGAACCTTCCGGCGGGGAAATACACGGTTACCGCGTGGCAGGAATCTTACGGCGAGCAGTCGCAGGAAGTGACCATCTCCGGTAGCGAGACGAAGACGGTCAACTTCGTATTCAAGGCCAAGCCCTACTGACGGGGTTTGGCTTTCTTTTTTTTTTGCAAGACCAAAAATCTGTTGCGTTAGCCAATAAAACCCAAGGCAAGAGTCGCCCATGGGTGGGCATAGGCGAGGAGCTATGGGGAAAATCCTGGCGGTTGTGATTGTAATTATCGGACTGGCGTCTGCCTATCCGATCCTGAAAAACCAGTATCCGCTTCCGGAAGATATCTCCACACATGGTCATCTGATCGATGACCAGCTCAACGACACGATGATCGAGGCCGGCATCTCCTTTGTGGGGGCGCAGCTCGTGCTGGCCTTTTTCCTGTGGTCTTTTAGCGGTCGGAAGCCCGGCCGCCCGCTGAAGGATTTCCCCGGCGGGGCCAAGGTGCTGGTGATTTTCGCATTCGTCATCGTGGGCGTTGAGGTGCTGGCCCTGGGCGCGTTCGGTCAGAAAGCGTGGGCCAGCGTGTATTTCACGC
>Ga0126376_10001778_pt1 | contig 11860 bp, 11 predicted proteins | sample PanSoiMetPlot_15_FD_92760 | JGI IMG/M metagenome (GOLD analysis project Ga0126376, IMG submission 92760) | Tropical forest soil microbial communities from Panama - MetaG Plot_15 | ecosystem: Environmental > Terrestrial > Soil > Tropical forest > Bulk soil | place: Panama | collected 2016-02-17
AGACTTACTGGTCCTCGCACTCCCTGCCCCAGCAGCCTCGGAGCCGGGCTCTAAACCGGCGGTTGTAGGGCGTCAGTCGTGGGAGGCCGGTTGCGGCTGGATTCCGCGCCTCACAGCTTCGGGAACCAGCTCTGAGCGGGAGTCGATGCCAAGTTTGGCGAAGACGTGGATCGGGTGCGTCTTAACGGTCGCGCGTGAAACAAACAAACGTGAGGCGATCTCGGGATTGCTCAGGTGCTGGCCGACGAGGCGGACCACCTCCAGCTCGATCGCGGTGAGGCATCGGCGGTCGGGCGGGGGCGCCCACCTCGCCCGCGCGCGGCTTACGCGATCGCTTCGTCCGCCGTGACCCTGGCGCCCTCGGCCCAGGCGGCCACGAAGTCATCCTCGCCGAGCTTCTGCTTGACCTTTGTGAGAGCCCCATCGTGCGCGTAGCGATCGATCGCAAAGCGATAACCGAGGATCGTCCGCCGAGACTCCGCTCCCGCCCGCAGCCGAATCGCTTCCTTATTACTGTCCTGCTCGGCCGCCAGCCGGCCCAGCAGCTCCAGAGCATCCACCACGCCAATCTGGTCGCGTGCGTCAAGGGCCAGTTTCATGGCTTCATGCGTGAGTGGACTCGGCTTTCTGCGGGTCACCCTGGCGGGCTCGAAGCTGAGCCCGAACCCGGGCGGCCCGCCCGAGGATCCAGGTCAGCTCTCCCGAGTGGGCGAGTGTGGTGGCCTCCTCGAGGCTGGCCTCTGCACTTTCCAGAGCACCCAGCGCGAGCTGCGCCTCCGCCAGGACAACCAGCGGCAGAGATGCATTGCGTTGGCCAGAGGCAGACAGTCCAGGCGCCGGCAGATGGCGAGCACGGCGGGCCTGTCGTCGTCGCGGAGCTTGAACTGCGGCAGCGCGCGCCGGGCGCGGTCGGTGAAGAGATCGACCGCGTCTGCCTCGACTAACGACGGCACAGCCCAGGTGACCTCGCCGCCGACCCCAAGTGGCTCTCGACAGGTGGCAAGGATTTTCACGTTCCGCGCTGACTCGAGCAGGCTGGCCGCAACTTCGGACGCTGACTCGACGACGTGCTCGCAGTTGTCGAGCAACACCAGCGCCCTGCGCGAGGCGAGGTAGTGGCCCACTGCCCCGGGGCGAGAAGTCGACGAACCACACCCCATCAGGATTGCCGCCGGCAAGGCGGTCGGCCAGTTGCATTGCAAGCCGCGTCTTGCCGGCGCCACCTGCCCCGGTAAGGGTGAGCAGGTGATTAGCAGGCAGCAGCGCAGCGGCCTCGGCCAGTTCGGCCTCGCGGCCGATGAAGCGCGTGAGCGAAACGGGAAGCCTGGTGGACACCGGTACCCGCTGCCGCGACCGGGTAGTGCTAGCACCCCCGTGAGCTCGGGTGGTACCCACACTGGACATCGATCCGGGTGAGGACCATCATCGGCTCGGTGGAAGGCCGCATCCAGCGGAGGCTTGCGTGGGCCCTGGCGGCCCTTTCCCTGGTCGCACTCCTGGCGGCCGGGGTGCTCACGGTAATCAACTTCCCGGTCGGGTCAGGCCGGTTTGTGATCAGCGAGTTGACGCCGCTCCTCGTCGGGCTGATCTACCCGGCTGTGGGGGCGCTCGTACTCTCCAGGCAGCCTCGGAGTGCGGTTGGCTGGCTTCTCTGCGCGCTTGGGCTAAGCGTCGCACTCACAGCACTGGCCGATGGCTACGCGATACGCGGGCTCATCAGCGAGCCAGGCTCGCTGCCGGCGGCCGCGATGGTCGCCTGGCTTCAGTCATGGTCGCCTGGCTGGTGGTTCACACTCGGTGTCCCGCTGCTCTTCCTCGTCTTCCCCGACGGCCGGCTGCCCTCTCGGCGATGGCGTCCGATGCCGGCGTTGCTAGCCCTGCTGCTCCTGATACAGGAGGCAATACTGCTCTTCACCCAGAGAGAGCTGACGGCCACCATGCACGGGGTCGGCCTGCGCGTGAACAACCCCACAGGCTTCATCGCCCAGTCTTTCTGGAGCGGGCCGGGTGGCCGCAGTCTGACCGCAGCCCTCGACTTGCTCTTCGCAGTGGTCATCGGGGTTTGCGGAGCGGCGATGCTGCTGCGCCTGCGGCGTTCGCAGGGGGTCGAACGCCAGCAGATCAAGTGGCTTGCGTACGCAGCGACCCTGCTGGTGGCCCAGCTCGGGGCGTACTTCGGATTCCAGGGCGCGGGCAACACGACAGCCTCGCAGCTGACCCTGGACGTCGTCATTCTGACAGCGGCGACCGCCATTCCCGTCGCCATCGCTGTTGCCCTGCTCCGATACCACCTCTACGGGATCGACGTAGTCATGAGCAAGACGCTGCTGGTCGCCGCCATGGCCGTCTTCATCACGGCCATCTATGTCCTGATCGTGGCGGGCATGGGCTCACTCATTGGGTCGAGTGCCGGGTCCGACCTCGCGCTGTCCCTGGTAGCGACGGCAATCATCGCGCTCGCCTTTCAGCCAGTCCGTGAACGCGTCCAGTGGCTGGCCAACCGCCTCGTCTACGGCCATCGGGCCAGCCCTTACGAGATCCTGGCCAGGTTCGGTCAGACGGTCGCGGGCGGCAGTGACGGTGATGAGATCCTGGCCCGGACTGCACAGGTCCTGGCGCAGGGGGTGGGCGCCGCTCGCGCCAGCGTGTGGATGCGCATCGATTCGCGGCTGGTGCCGGCGGCTGCCTGGCCGCAGTGGCCGGCGGGACCGCCCGAGCCGGTGGCATTAAGGTCAGAACAACAGGTCGACGTACCCGGCGCGGATCGTTCGATCCCCGTAACGCATGGGCGAGAGCTGCTTGGCGCACTTGCTGTCAGCATGCCGGCGGCCCGCGACATGGCCTCGATCGAATGGCGATTGCTGAACGACCTCGCTGCGCAGACGGCAGTGCTCCTGCGTAGCGTCAGTCTTACTGCCGCGCTGAGGGCGAGACTCGATGACATAACCCGCCAGGAAGCCGAGCTCCGCCGGTCACGGCAGCGGGCGGTGGCGGCGGAGGACACGGAACGGCGCCGGCTGGAGCGCAACATCCACGACGGCGCGCAGCAGCACCTGGTGGCGCTGGCAGTCAAGCTCCGACTCGCGGGTTCGCTTGCGGCCCGCGATCCGGCGCGCGCCGCGCTGCTTGCTCGCGAGCTGCCGGCCGAGACGCACCGGGCTCTGGCCACCCTCCATGAACTGACGGGCGGCATCCAGCCCCGGCTCCTTGCCGAGGCCGGGCCAGCGGCAGCTCTACGATTCCAGGCCCAAACGATGTCCATCCATGTCGACGTCGTTGACAGCGGACTCGCACGCGCAGCACCCGCGGCCGAGCATGCCGCCTACTTCTGCTGCCTGGAGGCGCTCCAGAACGCAGCCAAGCACTCGACGGCTACACAAGTGCTCGTCAGCTTCGAGGCTGTCGGGCGGGAGCTTCGCTTCACCGTCACAGATAACGGCGCCGGATTCGACCCGCCGGCCATTCGGCGCGGCTCCGGCATCGAAAACATGCGCGACCGGGCAGAGTCCGTCGGCGGCCGGCTCGAGGTCGAGGCGTCGCCTGGAGCCGGCGTCACAGTTCGAGGTGCCGTGCCACTGCAGGCGGCATCGGAGGTGTCCGCTTGAGAGCCTCGTCAGCCGTGCTGGCCAGGGCCCTGTGGGCGCTCGCGGTCGTCTCGGCACTGGCCGGCGTGGCCATCCTTGTCACCAACCTTCCCATGGGAACCGGCCGCTTCGTCCGGGATGGGCTCGTGCCGGCTGTTGTGGCAGTCACTTACGCTACTGCGGGGTCGGCGATTGCGTCTCGCCGGCCAGGGAACCGAATTGCCTGGATCCTGCTTCTGTTCGGGATCAGCTTCGGGCTCACACAGGTCGCCGCGGAGTACGCGGTACGTGGACTGGTGACCGCGCCTGGTTCCCTGCCCTGGGCGGACGCCGCCGCCTGGCTGCAGTACCCATTGTTCGGCCCGGTCTTTCCAACGCTGCTCCCGCTTCTGATCCTGCTGTTCCCCGACGGCTATCCACCCGTCCAGCGCCTGCGTCCGCTCGTCTGGCTCTTCGTGCTTGCCGGGCTCGTGACCATCCTCGCAACCGGCCTCGGCCGCGGGCCGGTCGTCAGCGCCTTCCGGCTGGTGCCGCTGGGTCAGAACCCGCTGGGGTTGTTCGACCTGACTACAGCAGAGTCGCTTGCCGTCGGCGGCGTCGAGGGCGTGGCGCTGCTACTTGCGGCTGTAGCCACCGTCGCGCGCCTGGTCCGCTCCAGGGGAGCTGAGCGACAGCAGATGAAATGGCTGGCCTTTACAGGCGCGGCCACCGCCATCTGCGCGGTCGGGTCGTTGTTCTTCGGAGGGCTGCTTGGCGAGGTGGCCCTCGACGCCATGATCTTCCTCATCAGCCTGGGTTTCCCGGTAGCGATCGCCGTGGCGGTGCTCCGGCACCGCCTCTTCGACATCGACATGGTCATCCACCGATCGTTCGTCTACGCGCTGCTGGCCGCGTTCATTACGGGCATCTATGTAGCGGTGGTGGCGGGCGTCGGGTCCCTGATTGGTACGCACGGCCATACCAGCCCCACGCTGTCGATTCTGGCCACGGCGCTGGTGGCCGTGATCTTCCAACCGGTCCGCGAACGTCTCCAGCGGCTGGCCAACAGGGTCGTGTACGGCCGGCGGGCCAGCCCTTATGAGGTCATGGCCGAGTTCGCTCACCGCATCGCGGGGGCGGTCTCCGGAGACGACGTGCTGCCGGCGCTGGCGGAGGTGACGGCAAGGGCTGTCGGCGCCCCGGGCAGTCGCGTCCGGCTGAGGCTTCCCGGTGGAGACGACCTCCACGTCTGCTGGCCCCGGGGCACGGACGTGTCAGCAGTCGCCGGTACCGCAGCCGTCGTAAGCCGCGGGGAGCGGCTGGGCGACATCAGCGTTCAGCAATCCATGCAGGAGCCGCTGAGCCTGTCACAGCGGATCCTTCTCACTGACCTCGCGGTTCAAGCAGGCCCCGTGTTCCGCAACGTCCACCTGACCTCCGAGCTCAGGCAGCGCATGGATGAGGTCTCGACAAGGGCCGAGAAGATCCGTGAAAGCCGGGAGCGCCTGGTCAGTGCTGCCGACGCTCAGCGGCGCCGGCTCGATGAGCAGATCCAGGCTGGAACGCAGCGCCAGCTGGAAGCGATCGGCGAGCGGCTCGCAGGCGCGGAAGAGCTCCTGGTCACCGATCCGTCACTCGCGAGCGCACTGCTCAACACCCTTGCCGACGAAGCTCAGATCGCACTGGAGGGCTTGCGTGATCTCGCCCGGGGTGTCTTTCCGCCACTGCTCGCGGATAGGGGTGTGATACCAGCTCTGGAGGCACACATTCGGAAGGCGGGGCTCGCCGCCGGCCTGGAGGTCGGTCCCGGGGTCGCCGGCGCGCGCTTCGATCCCCAGCTCGAGGCCACTCTCTATTTCAGTTGCGTCGAGTCGCTGCCCCGCGCAGCGGGAGGCGAATTGCCTGAGGGTCCAATCACCATCCGGTTGGTCGCAGCCGACGGCCGGCTCGAGCTCACCGTGCCCAAGCCCGGGCTCGCTGCGCTGCGGGAGGTGGCCGACCGCGTAGAGGCACTGGGCGGCTCGGTCGAGGAGGTTGTGGAGGGGGTGCTTCTAGCTCGGATCCCCGTGGACCAGGCAGGTCAGCCGGTGTGACAGGTCTGGCCCGCCGAAGCCCAGGCATCGGCAAGGCGGGTGGGGCTGAAGACTGACTTGGAGATGTACCCAGCTGCGCCACACTCGGCCGCCTGGGGTGCGTAGTCCGACTCCTCGTAGGTCGAGACGAGCACGACGACAACCCGTGGGTCGGCTTCGACGATCTTGCGGGTGGCAACGGTGCCGCTCATGTCGGGCAGATTGACGTCCATCAACACGAGGTCCGGCCTCAGCACACTCGCCAGCTGAACCGCGGCACTGCCGCTGTCCGCCTCCGCCGTGATCTCGAAGCCGTCGGTCGACTCGACCACCTCTCTGGCAACGTCACGGAAGGGCTGCTGATCGTCGACGACCAGGACACGAACGGTCATCCCATCACAGCTTGAGGCGGGCCAGCCGGGCGGCGCAATGGTGCCAGCACCCCCTTGGTAGGGTGAGCTCGCGCATCTATTCTTCAGGTGTGTCAATCACCGTCCTTGTCGCCGAGGACGACTATCTCGTACGCGAAGGCATCAGGCACGTCATTGAGGCCTCACCCGATCTGGACCTGGTCGGCGTTTGCGAAGACCTCCCCTCGCTGGAAGCGGCCGTCGAACACCTGGCGCCTGAGGTCGTCGTGACCGACATCCGCATGCCGCCCACTCGGACCGACGAGGGCATCAGAGCCGCCGCCGATCTGCGCCGCAGCCGTCCCGAAACCGGCGTTGTCGTGCTCAGCCAGTACGTGGAGCCGGAGTACGCACTGGCGCTGCTCGAAAAGGGCTCCGCCGGTCGTGCCTATCTTCTGAAGGAACGTGTGGCCGACCTGGATCAGCTCGCCAATGCCATTCACCAGGTTGCACTCGGCAGTTCGGTCATCGACCCCAAAGTGGTCGAGGCGCTGGTGGATGCGCGTTCACGCCGCCCTCGTTCGGCCTTCGACGACCTGACGCCCCGAGAACGGGAGGTGCTCGGCCAGGTCGCGGAGGGCAAGAACAACGCCGGCATCGCCTCGGCCCTGTTCTTGAGCGAGAGGGCCGTCGAAAAGCACATCAACTCGATTTTCTCCAAGCTCGAGCTGTCCGAAGAGCGGGACGTGCATCGCCGTGTGAAGGCGGCCCTGGTCTACCTCTCACAGGACAGCGCCTAGTGTGGTGAGGGGGTGCCAGCACCCCCTCCGTGCTGTGGCAGCGCGAGCACCCGCATGGTGCAAGCGCGCACCTGAATCCACCTGTCGCCACCATCGCCGGCTGGATCGACCGGGAATACGGTCCTCTCATGCAGCCGGACACGTATGGAGGTGAACACCACATGCAACTGATGGAGGCGCCCACCATGGCGCCCAGCACTGAGACGCTGGTCGACGCCGAAGCGCTGACCAAGGTCATCGGCAGCAACGGGACCACGACGACCATCCTCGATGGGGTCACATTCTCGGTCCCCACTCGCAGCCTGTTCGCGATCAACGGGCCCTCTGGCAGCGGCAAGTCGACGCTGCTGAACATCCTGACCGGCATCGACCAGCCGACCTCGGGTCGCGTCGTCTTCGCCGGTTACGAGATCGGCGACATGAGCGAGAACCAGCTGGCGAGGTGGCGGGGCCGCAACGTCGGCATCGTCTTCCAGTTCTTCCAGCTGCTGCCGACCCTGACTGCGAAGGAGAACGTCGAGCTGGCGCTCGAGCTGGGCGGCGCCATCCCGCGCGGCCACAGGCGCGAGCGTGGCCTCGCGTCGCTGGACGAGGTAGGAATGGCCGACTTCGCGAACCGCCTCCCGAGCCAGCTCTCGGGTGGTCAGCAGCAGAGAGTCGCGATCGCTCGCGCCCTCTCTAACGACCCGCCGGTCCTGGTCGCCGACGAGCCGACCGGCAACCTCGACTCAAAGACCGCGCACCAGATCTTCGACCTGCTTCAGGAGCTGACAGCGCGCGGCAAGTCGGTGCTCTACGTGACGCACGACCGCGAGCTGGCCGCCCGAGCTACCGGCAGGATCGACCTGCTGGACGGGCACGTGGTAAGCGGCGCACAGACAGGACAGGCGGGGGAGGCGAGGTCATGAGCCCGCTCACCAAGAAAGCCATTCGGGACGTCACCCGTCGCAGGCTGCGCACCACACTGACGGTGCTCGGCATCGCCATCGGCGTGACGGGCCTCACGGCCATATCGATGGCGTCGGGCCAGTTCACGACTGGCCTGAAGTCGTTGAACGACGGCAGCGGTCAGCCGGACATCCAGTTCGTCACTGCGCCGACCACTGCCGACCTGGCGGGGATCCTGAGCCGGCAGCCGAACGTCAAGGCCGCTGAAACCGAGACCCTCGTGTCGACGCGCTGGGCCATCCCGTCGGGCCACGAGCCGCTCGGCATCCTGGGGATCGGCACATTTCAGGATCGGGCCTTCCAGCAGTTCTCGTTGACAGCAGGGGCTCTGCCGGGTCCCGGTGAGATCCTGATGGAGAACTCCGACCGGTCGGTCACCCCATTCAAAGTCGGTGACGACATCGAGGTGCAGATCGGCACGAGCAGCCGGCATCTCAGGGTTTCCGGGATCTCACACACACCCGCCGTTGCGTCACCCACGTTCACAGGCCGCGCGAGCGGCTACATGCGCGAATCAGACGTGCGCTCGACCTTCGACGTCGCAGGATCCAACATCGCGCTGGTGCGCCTGAGCGACTACGGGGCCCGCACAGCAACCGCCAGCCAGCTGGCCCAGACCCTGGCGAGCAACAATGTGGTTGTCCTGCAGAGCGCCGTCGGGCGCGACGTGTCGGGCGGTTCCAGCGGCACGATCACCGGCATCTTCACGATCATGCAGGCCCTATCTGTTGTTGCGCTGCTCCTGACGATCTTCTTGCTGCTCAGCACGGTAACGACGCTGGTCAGGGAACAGGTACCCGTCATCGGCACGATGAAGGCCATCGGTGCGCGCACCGGCCAGGTGCTGCGCAACTATCTGACCGGCGTCGCGTTCTATGGAATCCTCGGCACCGCTCTGGGGCTGATCCTCGGAGTGGCCCTCGGAGACCTTCTCTACCGATATTTCGCGGCGAATCTCGGCATGGACGAGTCGATGCTGCAGATCGGCCCATCGCTCGTCATCACCGGCGTTATTGTCGGCATTGTCGTGCCGCTGGCGGCGGCCATATTGCCGGTCCTGATGGGCACCCGCGTCACGGTGCGTCAGGCCCTGGCCGGCTATGGCCTCTCATCCGGCGACACTCGGCGGGGGCGTCGCTGGGGCGCCCTCATGGGCGCGATGTTCGGCTTCATGCCTGAGGCCATGCAGCTCGGTCTGCGCAGCATCTTCCGCCGGCGGACCCGCGCAGCGCTGACGGTCGCTGCGCTCGCCATCTGCGGCGCGGCGTTCCTTGCCGTGCAGACAACCACCACCTCCTGGAACGCCGTCCTCAACAACGTCTTTACCAGCTACAACGCCGACGTGTTCGCCAGGTTCGACAATCCGCTCCCGTACAGCAGCGTGCAGCCCCTTGTGGCGGGCGTTCAGGACGTGACCCAGACCGAGCCTCTTTCGCAGACCGGCGTGAAGACGAGCTGGGGCAACGCCGTCCTCACCGGTGTCGTACCGAACGCTGCTCTCTATCACAGGAACGTCGTGTCAGGGCAGTGGCTCAACAGCTCCGACCAGGGCACCGTGCTCATCAGCCAGGACGCGGCCCAGCGATCCGGGCTACACGTCGGGGACAGCTTCGACTTCCACACGGACCTATACAGCGCGCGCTGGCGGATCGTGGGGATAGTCAAGGACCTGGACAACCCCGCTGGTGGGGGAGTCTTGCTCACGACCCTGGCGCAGGCCAACGCCTTCAACCACCTGCCCGAGGACTACGTGCAGAGCCTCATGATTCGATCCAGCAGCAGCAGCCAGGCGGACATCGATGCGCTGGCCAGGCGCGTGGACGAGACGCTGGGGGGTTCCGCCGCACAGGCCACGGTGACGACTTCGAGCCAGGAGCTTCAAAGGAGCCAGGGCACCTTCCTGATCCTCTACGCGCTCTTCTACAGCGTGGTGGCCATCATCGCGCTGGTCGGCGGGATAGGGCTCTTCAACGCGCTCGCCATGGGCGTGCTCGAGCGGCGGCGCGAGATCGGCATCCTGCGGTCGATGGGTGCCACCGGGCGCAGGGTCGCTCAGGTCTTCTGGACCGAGGGCGTGGGCCTGGGCGTCGTCTCGTGGGTAATCGCGGTCATCGTCGGTATCCCGCTGGCCTATGGCTTCGTCCAGCTCCTCGGTGCGGTGTTGCTCAACTCGCCCTTCGTGTTCAACCCGATCAGCATGCTGGCGATGCTGGTGTTCATAGTCGCCGTGGCTTCAGTCGCGACGATCGGACCCGTATGGACGGCTTCCAGGGTCAGGATCGCCGACACTCTTCGCTACGAGTAGTCGCAATGGCCAGTAACAGTGTCGCCTACCGCCTTACTGGTGGAGGCCGGGTCACGGTCTTCATCACACAGAGCCTGGGGTTCGCCAGCGCAGAATGGTGGCCCATCCAGGACGAGCTCAGCGCGCACGCCCGCGTCCTCACCTGGGACCGGCCGGGATACGGCGAGAGCGGCCCTCCGCTCTCGCCCCGGACGGTCGGGAACGTCGCGGCGGAGGCTCTGGAGGTGCTGGCCCGAGTCGCGCCGGACGGCCCTCTCGTTGTGGTCGGGCACTCGCAGGGCGGCCTCTACACCAACGCCATCGCCCGGCTTGCTGGACATCGCGTGGCCGGCGTGGTTCTGCTCGATCCCGCCCATCCCGACAACTCACGGCTTCGCCGCGAGCTTCCCGCGAAGCTGTTTCGCAGCAGTGGCTCCGACCTGTCTGGCCGTATGCGTGTGGCTCGAACCATGGCCAGGCTCCGGCTGATCGGGGCGCTCAGGCCTCTGATGAGGAGGCAACCGCCGTTTACTTACTGCTCACATCACTCGCGTGAAGCTGTAGACGCGATGTGGCGACACCTCACGCGCGTTCAGGCCTACGACGCGGCGTTGGCCGAGTACGAGGAGCTCGAGTACCGTACCTCTGCCGCCGCGCTCGAGGCCCTGGGGCCCTTTCCGCTGGTGCCGCTCGCTGTCCTGGTCCACGATCCCGCGGTGATGATCGAGTTCTTCGTGAGGTATGGCCGCCTGCCGCGGACCGCCGGAGAGCGCGTTGAGACGCTCTGGGGCGAACTACTTCGCGATCACGGGAGACTCAGTCCGCTGGCACAGGTCGAGACCGTGGTGGGCTCAGGCCACCTGATCCACCTGGAGCAGCCGCACACAACCCTGTCGCGAATCGTGACGGCGATTGAAAGCCAGAGAGGCTGCTGATCGCCCTCCTGGTCGGCAAGCGCTATGGGCCATCAAGGATCCCCGCCCAGCTCACCAATGGGATGTCCTACTAGAGCCCTACCACTGGTAGCATAGTAGTATGAAACTGAGCGTCAGCCTCCCGGGCGAAGATGTCGAGTTCCTCGACGCCTACGCCAAGAAGCAGGGTTACGACTCGAGGTCGGCCGTCCTGCACAAGGCGGTGAGGTTGCTGCGCGCAAGCGAGTTAAGCAACGCCTACGAGTCCGCCTGGCGAGAATGGATCGGTAGCGGCGAGGCCGAGGTCTGGGAGTCTACCAGCGCCGACGGCCTCTCCTCCTGATGCGCCGCGGAGAAATCCGTGTCGTTGACCTGGATCCCACTCGGGGCTCGGAGACCAGCAAGCGGCGTCCGGCTGTAATCGTGAGCAACGACGGAGCCAATGCCGCGGCGAGTCGGGTCGGGCGCGGTGTGATCACCGTCGTTCCCATCACCTCAAACATCCAGCGCGTGTATCCCTTCCAGGTGCTGCTTCCTGCGGAGGCTACTGGCCTTCGCGAGGATTCGAAGGCTCAGGCGGAGCAGGTCAGGTCGGTTGCAGTCGAGCGCACGAGCGAGCAGGTCGGCCTGGTCCCGGCCGCGCTCATGCTTCAGATAGATGAGGCTCTACGACTTCATCTGGCGCTTTGAGCTGACTCCGGCGCACCCACGAGGCCAGGCATGCCCACGCGTCCGGCCGGCCCGAGTGACATGAAACGACCGGGTGTGGCGTGGTGTCGAGGAAGGAGAGTCGCGCCGGATCCGGCTGAGTTCATGGTGCTGCGCCGCAAGGTCCGGGTGAAGGTTGTCCGCTGGCAACAGCCCAATTCTCCCTGGAGACGCTCGGCCGCGACCCCAGCCGGCGCTCTGAGATTGCTGGGCACGCGGAG
>Ga0126376_10001779_pt1 | contig 11858 bp, 11 predicted proteins | sample PanSoiMetPlot_15_FD_92760 | JGI IMG/M metagenome (GOLD analysis project Ga0126376, IMG submission 92760) | Tropical forest soil microbial communities from Panama - MetaG Plot_15 | ecosystem: Environmental > Terrestrial > Soil > Tropical forest > Bulk soil | place: Panama | collected 2016-02-17
CGCATCGGTTTGCCTTTGCGCTCGTCGAAGATCGCCCGCGCCATCTCTTCCCATTCCGCGTCGGTGAGATTGGGAAAGGTACGCTCGTTGATCTCGCGCACGATCATGACGGCGTCAGGCCAGGATTTCGGGTTGGGCATGCGTCTGACATAGTTGATGATGCGCGCGAGCCCGCGCGTCTCGATCACCGCGCCGATGTCGTTGAGAACCACTGGGCCCATGGCTGTCGGGCGCAGCGCAGCCATCAGCATGGCGATGATGCCGCCGCGCGAGGTTCCTACGATGCCCACCTTGTGCAGGCCGTTGATGGTCAGAAAGTCGAGGATGTCGAGCAGCTCGATATAGGGAACATAGTTCCGCCATTTGCGGTCGTATTGCGAGCGGCCGCGCCCGCGATAGTCGAAACAGTAGACGTCGCGCGGCTTCTCCGCGTAGCGCGACAGATAGGTGGCCAGCGTGTGGAAGTCGCGGCTGTTGCGAGTGAGCCCGGGAAGGCAGACGACGCTACGGAATTTCGAAGACGGCGCCTGGTAGTGGCGGACATAGAGCCTAAGATCGTCGAACGACCGGTAGGTAATATCTTGCCACAGCTCGCCGGCAGGCTCGGGCATGTTGGGGGTCGGACCTTGGGAGCGCGTCTAGAACCGTGGGCAGCGCGTGCAGCGCGCTCTCAATGTTCACAAAGTTACGGAAGGGGCAAGCCTCACGAGCGGTCAAACCACAGGCCGGCAACTTACTCCGATTTGGCTTGAACCTGGGTGACCGCGGCAGTGGAGCGAGGCATCCTTCGGCCTCGGTTGAGGTCTTGCACGAGCTGCAGCGCGTCGGCCGGGCCGGCAAGCCTCGAGCGGTAAAGCTGCAACGTCTCCATGATCTTGACCACGTATTGCCTGGTCTCGGTGAAGGGAATGCGCTCGATCCAGTCGACCGGGTCGACTTGCGGGTCCCGCGGATTGCCAAACTCCTTCATCCATTCCGCGACCCTTCCGCCGCCCGCGTTATAGGCTGCGAGCGCCAGAAAATACGAGCCGTTATAGCTGTCGATGAGATCGCGAAGATGCGCCTCGCCGAGCTGGGTGTTGTAGGCGGCGTTGGTCAGCTGATTCACGTCGAATTTCACGTTGTAGGCCTTGGCGATGGCCTTGGCCGTGCTCGGCATCAGCTGCATCAGCCCGCTGGCGCCGACCGGGCTCTTGGCTGCTGCGTTGAACTCGCTCTCCTGCCGCGACAGGGCGTGAACCAGCGCGATATCGACGCGGTCTTGCCCGAGCAGGCTTCTAAATTCCGGAATGACCCCGATCGGAAGCGCGTAATCGCCGACCGGGAGATCGCGGTTGAAGGCAATCTTGGAAAGCCTGAGCGCGACCTGGGGTTGCCCAAAGTCCTTGGCAAGCTCGGTGAGCAGCACGATCTCGGCCGGGCTGTCAAGCTTGCGCGACAACGCGAGGAAGAATTGCGGCGTCGCCCCATCGAAGCCCGTCGCGTGGGCCACGCCGATCGCGCGCACGGCGTCACGCGAAAGGAAGCGCTGAATGTCGGAAGGCTTAGGCAGCGGGGTCGAGGTCACCTCAAGGCGAGCCGGCCTTGCGTCGAGCGCCTGGCGGCCGAGCTGACCGTAGAAATATTGCGGGTACTTGGCGGCGCCATGGAAGTGAATGATGGCCGCGTTGCGGTCGCCTAGAGCGAGCGCCGTGCGGCCGAGCCAATATTCGCCAAGCGCGATGCTTTTAGAGCTGGTGGCGGCCGAGCGCAGCGCAACGAAATGATGCAGCGCGGTGTCGGGCTCGTTCAAGAAACGCAACGCAATCCAGCCGGCGAGAAACTCGGCTTCGATATAGGCATCGCCCGAGACGAGGCCGTGCTTATCGGCGATCTCATAGGCAATGCGCGCCTTGCCGGCGTTGAGCGCAGCGCGGCAGTTCACGCGACGCTCGATCCACCAATTGTTGAGGTCGAGAAGGACGTTCGGCTCACTCGGCGCATCGAGCAGCATCTTCCAAGCTTCTTCGTCGCGGTCCTTGCGGCGGAGGTATTGGATGCGATTGAAGCGCAAGCCGACATCGGCCTGGATCGCGCCCGCCGGCAACGCGTCGAGCAGCTTGCCGGCATTGCCACCCCTCTCGACCACAGCGATGCGGGCGGCCACCTTCTTCTGCTCGTCGGCCGGAAGCAGCTTGGCCACGCGAAGCGCGGCGGCGGTTGCCGATTTGTCGTCGGGATAAAGCAACCTGTCGATGCGCTGCCGGTGGTTCTCGACGGTCAGCATGTAGCCGAAGCGATTGAGGATCTTGGTCTCGACCGCGGCGTTGAGCTCGTGATCGCGCCAAGCCGAGACCACTAGGTCGCGCGCGCCAGCCTCGTTGCCCTCCTTGAGATAGACGCCGGCGAGCGCGGCTTTGCCCGCGCCGGTTTGCGGGCTGGACGTGGCGAAGAACGTCTTCACCTCGTCGGGGCTTGCATCGTTGAGGAAGAGAGCAGTCTCGGCCCTCTCGCGCAGATCGTCCTGGCCGGGCCAATCGGGATGGGCGATGCGGAACTGCTCAATGGCCTCGGCGCCGCCATTGATGCCGGCGCTCTGATAGCGATACCAGAGGGCGAAATCGCGGACGGCAGGATCTTGGATCTTCGCAGCCGCCATAGAACCGCCGCCCTTCAGGACATCTCGGAAATTGGCCTCGTCGGCGGTGCTGATGTCGTAGGATATGAGCGGCTTCAAGATCGACGTGTAATCCATCGGCGGCGGCGGCGCCTGGACGGCCGGCGCAAGCGTTCCCCTTACCTGGAAGGGGGTGGCAGTCGCCGAGCGGTTGGGATTGGGGTCAGGCAGCGGCACGTCCGAAACCCCTTCCGCAGTGACCTTGGGCTTAGCCTCGGGCTCAACCGGTGTTGCGAGCGCAAGGCCAGGTGTGAGGGGCGGCGGCGTCACTGCGAGCATCGGCCCTTTGGGATTGCGGTCTGGCAGCGGCACGCCCGTGCTCGACTTAGCGACATCAGTCTGCGGCTTGACCGCAGATGGTTCAGGAGTGGCAACGTTGGCTGAGGGATAGCGATCGGGCAGCGGGACGTTTGTGGTCGCAGTTGCCGGGTCTTGTTGGGGGGTAACTGTTGGTGTGGCGGAGGGCGAGTCTGCCTGTGCGGGCTTTGCTGGATTGGCCTGCTGCTCAGGAAGGGCGCCCGTTTCCGTGCCCGTATCAGATTGAGCGACCTCGCCCGGTGTACTTTGCCCTTCTGCAGGTGATGCTGAGGCGAGCGTGGCTGCCGGGGTGGCAACGCGCTCCGGATTACGATCCGGCAGCGGCGGGAGAGTTTCGGGCTTCGCCGCTACGGCGGGCCGAGTCGTCTTGGTCTTTATCTCTGCCGTGTGCGCTGGGTGATGCGACTTGGCCACGGCTACGGCCGGCGCGAAACACGCGAACACCACAAGAAATGATAAAGCGTGCGCGCTAAAGCGTTTCATCTCGTCGGTCGGTACCGGTTTACGATCCTGCGTCTTCGGCAGTCAGGACGTCCCCCTAGCCGGGGAGCCGCGACGATGACAGCACTGTAATGTGCCCGAATTGAACAATGTCTGAAAGAATCCGGCGGAAAAATGACTGATGAAGCTCGCCCGGGGTCACTGTAATTCTGAGAGAACGCGCACAACACATTGGTTTGTAGCGCTTTATTCAGTGGCTGTTGGATCGGGAGGTGAGGCCGAGCGGTGTCAGTCAAGACCTATCGCAAGGGGGCGTCCACGCCTTGCCGCCTTAACCCTCAGACCCTATTGTCCGCCTTCTTTGGCCACGCACATTTCGCCGCAAATCCGGCCCAAGGAGCCCACTTACGTGCCAATACCGCCCTTTAGAGGCTCGATCACCGCCCTGATCACGCCATTCAAGGACGGGAAGCTCGACGAGCGGGCCTTCCAGAAGCACATCGAATGGCAGATCGATCAGGGCACGCACGGTCTCGTGCCGTGCGGGACGACCGGCGAATCGCCGACGCTCAGCCATGCCGAGCACAAGCGGGTCGTCGATCTGTGCATCGAAGCCGCGGCAGGCCGCGTCCCGGTGATCGCCGGGACAGGGTCGAACTCGACCGCCGAGGCGATCGAGCTTACGCGGCACGCGAAAGAGGCCGGGGCCGACGGCGTGCTGGTGGTGACGCCCTACTACAACAAGCCGACGCAGGAAGGGCTCTATCTCCACTACAAGGCGATTAACGACAGCGCCGATATCCCGATCCTGATCTACAACATCCCCGGGCGGAGCGTGGTCGACATGTCGGTCGATACCATGGCCCGGCTGTTTAAGCTGAACAACATCGTCGGCGTGAAGGACGCCACCGCCAACATGGCGCGGGTGAGCCAGCAACGCGCGGCGCTTGGGCCCGACTTCATCCAGCTTTCCGGCGAGGACGCGACCGCGCTCGGCTTCATCGCACATGGTGGCCAGGGCTGCATCTCAGTGACCGCCAATATCGCGCCGGCGCTATGCGCCGAGTTCCAGCTTGCCTGCCTTGCCGGCAATTTCAAGCTCGCGCTGCAATTGCAAGACCGACTGATGCCGCTGCACGATGCGCTGTTCGTCGAGTCCAATCCCGGTCCTGTGAAATATGCCGCGGTCAAGCTCGGGCTGTGCACCGGCGAGACGCGCCTTCCGCTTGCGCCGCTGATGCCGGCCTCGAGGAAAAAGGTCGACGATGCGTTGGCGACGCTCGGGCTTGCTCTCGTTTAACTCTGTCAGGTGACGTGATGGCGCCGAAGCGCGAGGGCGTTAAGCTCGTCGCCGAGAACCGGAAGGCGCGCTTCAACTACGACATCGAGGAGAAGTTCGAAGCCGGCATTGTGCTGCTCGGCTCCGAGGTGAAGTCGCTCCGCGCGGGCAAGGCCAATATCGCCGAAGCCTATGCCTCCGACGAGCAGGGAGAGCTTTATCTGATCAACGCCCATATCAGCGAATATGCGCAAGCCGCGCGCAACGGACACGCGCCGACGCGGCCGCGCAAGCTCCTGCTTCGCGCCCGCGAGATCGCCCGCCTGCTCGGCGCGATCCAAAGGCAGGGCATGACACTCGTCCCACTGAAGATGTATTTCAATGCGCGCGGCATCGCTAAGGTCGAGCTTGGGCTCGCCCGCGGCAAGAAGATCCACGACAAGCGCGAGACGGAGAAGAAGCGAGACTGGCAGCGCCAGAAAGGTCGTCTGCTGCGCGAGAAGGGGTGAGCATTGTGCGAGCGCACCTCGCGCCTGGAACTATTCTGCCCAATGTGAACTTGCCGGCGACCGACGGAAGCAAAGTCTGTCTGACAACCCTTCCCGTACGAAGCGTCGTTGCTATCTATCCTTGGACAGGGCGCCCTGGTCACCCCAACCCGCCGAATTGGGACATCATCCCCGGAGCCCACGGCTCGACGCCGGAGCTTGAAGGCTTTCGCGATCTCTTTGATGAGTTCGCAAAGCGCGGCATTGCGATCTACGGCCTGAGCAATCAAACGACTGAGTATCAGCGCGAGATGGCTGAACGTCTGGGGCTACCTTTTCCGATCCTGAGCGACACTGAGGGCCGTTTCGCTGCAGCGCTCGCTTTACCGACGTTCGCGACCGGCGGAGAGACTTATTTGAGACGACTCACGCTCATCGTGGTGAATGGAAGGATCGAACGGGTGTTCTACCCTGTGCCGGAACCTGCGCTTCATGCTGGCGAGGTCCTCGCTTGGCTCGCTCACTCGCCAAGCGCCTCGTCCTCTGCATCCTCGACCGAATAGCCGAGGCGGTCGAGCCCTTCCTCGAGATAGTCGGGCAGTAGCGGCATGCCAAGGAGGTAATCCTCGGTGCGGTTGGTGCGCTCGGAGCGCGCCGTGGTCAGCGCCTCTTCGAGCTCCTCTGGCCCGAAGGATCCCCGTCCGATCCAGGCGAGCGCCACCAAGCTGATTTGTTCATCCTCGTTGAGGTCGCGGATGAATTCCTTGAGCTCGGCCTGGGTCGCGTCGTCGGAGAAGTCCTCGAGGATCGATTCGGCGTCGTGATCTGAGGTGGCGCTATCGTCCCAGGCCGCAACCTTGGCGGCAATCTCGCGCGCCTTGATAATCACGAAACCGACTTTTGCCGGCGAGATCTCGAGCCCCGGCATGTGACAACCCTCGTGGCCAGCTGCCAAGTCGAGCATGCCTGACTTGTCGGGTCGCGGCAAGGCGACTCGGTTGCGCGCTAAGGCCTGTGTAGGCTCATCGCTGCTTGGGAAACAATCTCCTCGAACATCGCCGTCGTAAGGCGGCCAGTGCTCGTGTTCTGGCGCGAGCAATGATAGCTGTCGAACAAGACGAGGCCCGAGGGAAGCTCGTGCCGCGCGCCGTGGGCGAAGGCGAAATTGCCGCGCTTCAGGCCGAATGCATCGAGGATGGTGTCATGAGCGATACGGCCAAGGGCGACGATAGTGCGCAAATCGGGAAGCGCTTCGATGCGCCCGATGAGGAACCGGCGGCAGATTGCCACCTCTTCGGGTAGAGGCTTGTTGGCCGGTGGCACGCAGCGCACCGCGTTCGAGATTATGCAATCCACGAGCTCGAGGGCTTCCGGCGCCGACGGATCGTGCCGCCCGCGTGCCAAGCCTGCTTTGAGGAGCGTGGGATAAAGCAGCTCGCCGGCATAATCGCCGAGAAATGGACGTCCGGTACGGTTGGCGCCCTTGAGACCCGGCGCGAGCCCAACAATGAGCAGCTGGGCGCTGTGGGGGCCGAACGATGGCACCGCGCCATTGAACCAATCGGGGTGTGCTGTTCTGTTGTCATTGCGAAAGGAAACGAGACGCGGGCAAAGGGGGCAGTCCTTGGGAGGTTCGGGCGCGTTTGATTTGCTCGCAGCCCGGACCGCCATCGCATCGCGACTCATTCGGACTGACGCAGCGGCGTCTCCCCGCCGGCATCTCGCTTGGCAAGAAGCGCCAGCGCCGACCAGTCGAGATCGCCGCCGCGCGAGGCAATGAGCGCGAGGAAACGGTCGGAGATGAAGCTCGCAAGCGGCATGGGCGCTTTCAGCTCCCGGGCTGCGCTCAAGGCAAGGCCGACATCTTTATAGCCGAGCTCGGCCTTGAAGCCTGCCGGTGTGTAATGCTCCTCGGCGATGAGCTTGCCGTAGGTCTTATAGACCGGCGCGCCGAACAGCGTGTTGGTGAGAATGTCGAGATATTGTGCGCGATCAATACCCGCCTTGCCTATGAGCGCGAAGGCTTTCCCTAAAGCCTCGATTACCGAAGCGATCAGGAAATTGCCGCTGAGCTTGACCAAGTTCGCCATTGCGGCTCCTCTCCGATGGGAAACGTGCGCTGGCCAATCTCATCAAACAGTGGCTGGCACTTCGCGACTGTCTCGCGCTTTCCCGCCCGGCACCACGAAGAGGTTGGCAGATGCCGCGGCATCCGGGTGCCCAAACACAGGGGCCGAGACGCATGGTCGTCGGCAAGCATGGTGATGACAACGTCGCCTCGTGCAGCATCGCCCGGCGTCTTGGCGAGCTGCGCGCCACGCTTAACAAGGTGCTCGGCCTTCGCCTTGGTGCGGTTATAGACCGTGAGGTCGTGCCCGGCTGCGAGCCGATTGGCGGCTATTGGGCTTCTAAGCCCGATGAAGCCGACTTGCATCGCTTCATGCCTCCTTCGCCACTGTAACCGTTTCGGAACGGGCTGGCTCAGGTTTCGATCAGGTCTTCTGACTCGAATTCGTCGAGCGGCTGGGGCTCTGCACGCCGCCGCTCCGCGCGCTGCGCTCGCTCGGCAGGATCGCGCCCGATCTCTTGTTGCAGATGAGCGAGGTCGATAAACTGGTCGGCCTGACGGCGAAGCTCGTCGGCCACCATCGGTGGATTGGTGGCAAGCGTCGACACCACGCTCACACGCTTGCCCTTGTGCTGCAGCGCCTCGACCAGAGAGCGGAAGTCGCCATCGCCCGAGAACAGCACGACATGGTCGAGATAGTCGGACAGCTCCATGGCGTCGACGGCGAGCTCGATGTCCATGTTGCCCTTGATCTTGCGCCGCCCGGTCGCGTCGACGAATTCCTTGGTGGGCTTCGTCACCATGGTGTAGCCGTTATAGTCGAGCCAATCGATGAGCGGCCTGATCGAGGAGTATTCCTGATCCTCGGCGAGTGCGGTGTAGTAAAGGGCGCGCACGAGTTGCCCTTTGCTGCGGAACAGCGCAAGCAGCCGCTTGTAGTCGATGTCGAAAGCGAGGGCTTTGGCGGTAGCGTAGAGATTGGCGCCGTCGATGAAGAGAGCGACGCGCTCGGTCGGATAGAAATTCATTTAAAGCTCCTACCACTGCAAGTATGAAGGCGATTGAGAGAGCAGTCTCTCCGCAACATCAAACTAGAGGGCTGCTTAAACAACATAGGTGTGACGGAAGGAGTGCGCAATTGCTCTCGCGCGGCAACATCCTGGTTGCGCTTGGTGCAAATTGTCCCGGGCCATGGGGAACTGCGGCAGAGACGATTGCACACGCTTTAAGCGAAATCGAACGCGCTAATATTAAAGTGAGGTCCGTGTCACAATTCTACGAAACCAAAGCGGTCGGACGCGCGCGCCAGCCTGCTTACGTTAATGCCGTGGCGCTTATCGACACGAGCCTTCCGCCGGAGGCGCTGCTCAGAGTGTTGAAGGCGATCGAGCGCAAAGCAGGCAGACGTGGCGGTAGGCCTTGGGGACCGCGCAAACTCGATATCGATATTATCGATTACCGTGGTTTGATTAGGTACTGGCGCGGGCAGCAGCCTGAGTTCGTCGCTGCAGGCCCACGGCCCCTGGTCTTACCCCATCCGCTTGCTCATGTGCGCCCCTTTGTGCTCCGGCCGCTCTTGGATGTGGCGGCGGATTGGCGCCATCCGGTGCTTAAAGCGAGCGCGCGGGAGCTATGGCAGGAAGAGCGAGGACGAGGCGAGGGCAGGGTGATCCGAAGACTTTAAGCCGCCGTTCTGCTTGCCAGCCTCAAGCGAACTGCCTAAATAGAGGCCAAGTCACAGCAAACCGAACACAAGGATCTCCTGATGGCTCGCGTCACCGTCGAGGACTGCATCGACAAGATTCCCAACCGCTTCGAGCTCGTGCTTCTCGCAAGCCACCGCGCCCGCACCATTTCCGCCGGCGCCCAGATTGCCGTGCAGCGCGACAACGACAAGAACCCGGTGGTCGCACTTCGCGAAATTGCCGAACAGAAGATCGCCTCCGACGACCTCAGGGAAGACTTCATCCACTCGATGCAGAAATATGTCGAGGTGGATGAGCCCGAGGCCGAGGCCGTGCCCATGCTCTCGACCGACACCAGGATGCCCATTCTCGGCCAGGACGACCAGTCGACCGATACCGCGATCGACAAGATGACCGAGGAAGAGCTGTTGCGGCGAATGGCGAGCCAGGCACCCTCGGATGGCTCCAATGCGGGACCGCGCTCACGCTGATCTAACCCGCTTCCCACAAAGCGCGGGCTATCCCCTTGCCATAACGCATCGTTGCCCCGGCTCATGCCGGGGACTTCCCTTGCTGAAAACATTGCCGCCAGTTCACGGCGGCATGGCGGCTAGCGAAGGGCGCACGCTATGACGACCCGCCAATACGAGCTGGTCGAGCGCGTGCTGAGCTATCAGCCGAATGCCGACGAAGCGCTGCTCAACCGCGCCTATGTCTATGCCATGAAGGCGCATGGCAATCAGAAGCGGGCCTCTGGCGCGCCGTACTTCTCCCATCCGCTGGAAGTCGCTGCGATCCTCGCCGAGATGCGGCTCGACGACGCGACCATCGCCACGGCGCTCTTGCACGACACCATCGAGGACACCGAGACCACGCGCAGCGAGATCGACGCCATGTTCGGGCGCGAGATCGGCACGCTGGTGGACGGACTCACCAAGATCAAGAAGCTCGACCTCGTCACCAAGAAGGCGGAGCAGGCTGAGAATTTCCGGAAGCTCTTGCTCGCCATCTCAAGCGATATCCGGGTGCTCCTCGTCAAGCTCGCCGACCGCCTGCATAACATGCGGACCATCGAGCACATTAAACCGGCCAAGCGCGCGGTGATCGCCGAGGAGACCATGGACATCTATGCGCCGCTCGCCGGTCGCATGGGCATGCAATGGCTGCGCGAGGAGCTCGAGGACCACGCCTTCAAAGCTTTCAACCCTGAGGCCTATGCCGCGGTGGTTGAGCGCCTCAAGGTTTTGCGCAAGCGCAACCAGGGCCTGATCGACGAGATCGAGCTCGCACTTACCAACAAGCTCGAGGAAGCCGAGGTCGCGGGGATCGTCGCCGGGCGCGAGAAGAAGCCCTACGCCATCTGGAGCAAAATGGAGCGGAAGCAGATTTCGCTCGAGCAGCTCTCCGACATCTATGCCTTCCGCATCGTCGTGCCGGAGGTCGAGGACTGCTACCGCGCTCTCTCGGTGGTGCACACGACTTGGCACGCGGTACCTGGCCGGTTCAAGGACTACATCTCGAACCCAAAGCAGAACGACTACCAGTCGATCCACACCACCATCGTCGGCCCGCGCCATCAGCGCGTCGAGCTGCAAATTCGCACTGAGAAGATGCACTCGGTTGCCGAGTACGGCGTTGCCGCCCATGCGCTCTACAAGGACGTAAATGGATCACATGCGCCGGGCGTGGTGGCGTCGCAAGACACCAACGCCTATCGCTGGCTCCGCCATCTGGTCGGCATGCTGCTCGACGGTGACAATCCGGAGGAGTTCCTCGAGCACACCAAGCTCGAGCTGTTCCAAGATCAGGTGTTCTGCTTCACCCCGAAGGGGCGGCTGATCGCTCTGCCGAGAGGCGCGAACCCCATCGATTTCGCCTACGCGGTGCACACCGATATCGGCAACACCTGCGTAGGCGCCAAGATCAACGGGAGGCCCATGCCGCTGACGACCGAACTCAGGAACGGCGACGAGGTCGAGATCATCTGCTCCAAGGCGCAACGTCCGCCGTCGGCGTGGCAAAGCATCGCCGTCACCGGCAAGGCACGCTCGGCCATCAGGCGCGCAACCCGCGACGCGGTGCGAGCGCAATACGGCAAGCTCGGACGCGAGATCCTGGTGCGCGCCTTCCAGCGCCGCGACAAGACTTTCAGCGAGGCGGCGGTTTCCGCGGCGCTTGGCCGCCTGTCGCAGAAGACCACAGAGGATGTATTGGCGGCAGTAGGACGTGGCGAGCTGTCATCGGCCGACGTGTTTCGCGCCGTGTTCCCTGAGGAGAGTTCCGCCGAAGCGCAGAAGCGGCGGCGCAAGCTCAAGCGCAACGACGAGGGTTGGTTCGGGCTCGGCAAGGTGATCGGGCTCAAATTCCGTTGGCCTGGGTCCGGCGGCAAAGCGCAGAAGGACGGACCGAGCAGCATTCCCATCAGGGGCTTGCGCGGCGACCTTCCGGTGAGCTTCGCCGACGGCGGCGCGGTTCCCGGCGATCGCATCGTCGGCATCCTCACTCCAGGCCAAGGCATCACCATCTATCCCATTCATGCCGAGGCGCTTAAGGCCTTCGACGAGGAGCCCGAGCGGTGGATCGATGTGACCTGGGATATCGACGAGGACAACCCGCAGCGCTTTCCCGCCAAGATCGCCGTTATGGTGCTGAACGAGCCGGGCAGCCTTGCGCAAATTGCCACCGTGATCGGCGAGGCCGACGGCAATATCGATAATGTGAAGATGACCAACCGAGTGCCCGATTACACCGAGATGTTGATTGATCTAGAAGTGTGGGACTTGAAGCACTTGAACGAGATCATTGCGGGATTAAGGGCCAAAGACGTGGTGTCGAGCGCCGCGCGGGCGAATGGCTAAGCGCGCTGGTTTCTGAGAAGACCTCAACCTAGATATGCTAAGGGCTTGGCCGCCGAGGGGCAGCG